>Ga0315273_10011079_pt1 | contig 11529 bp, 9 predicted proteins | sample YL17G02_0_MG_FD_205753 | JGI IMG/M metagenome (GOLD analysis project Ga0315273, IMG submission 205753) | Sediment microbial communities from Yellowstone Lake, YNP, Wyoming, USA - YL17G02_0 | ecosystem: Environmental > Aquatic > Freshwater > Lake > Sediment | place: USA: Wyoming | collected... | reverse complement strand
GGCCTGCTCCATCTGCGGGTCGAAGTCGTCGGAGGTGAACGGCAGCTCGGTGGGCGTGCGGGCGGCCTCGGCGAGCGACGGAATCTCGTCCGGCTCCATGAGGATCGGCCGGTGGGCGTACGAGCCCACCTCGAGGTCGGCCCCGTGCTGGCGCTCGTACATGTTCGTGTCCATGTCGCGCACGATCGGGAACTGGATCTCGCCGACCGTGTCCGCGAACTGGGGCACGGGCCCCACGCTGATCATCTGGTGCACGGCCGGTGTCAGCGGGATGGAGGCGCCAGCCATCCGGGCGATCCGCGGGCTCCAGATGCCGCACGCGACCACGATCGTGTCCGTCAGCACGCTGCCCCGGTCCGTATGGACGGCGCGGATGCGACCGTCGGCCACGTCGATGCTGGTCACCTCCGTCATCGGCGAGACGGTCAGCGCGCCGAGCGTCTGGGCCGCCTCGCGCATGAGCGTGCCCGCGCGAAGCGAATCCACGACGCCGACGCCGGGAGCGTGGAACCCGCCGCGGATCACGCGCTCGTCGAGATAGGGGACCAGCTCGCGCACGCGGGCCGGCGGGATCAGCTCCGCTTCCACGCCCCACGAGTGGGACGACGCCAGCCGGCGCTTCAGCTCCTCCATCCGTTCCGGCGTGCGGGCAACCTCGATCCCGCCGCATCGCGTGAAGACGCCCAGGTCCACGTACTGGCGGACGCTGTCCAGCGTGAAGGAGGTCATCTCCTTGCTGTGATCCGTCAGGAAGATGAAGTTCGAGGCGTGGCCGGTGGAGCCGCCGGGGTTGGGGAGGGGACCCTTCTCGATCAGCACGATGTCGCGCCAGCCGAGTCGCGCCAGGTGGTGGACGAGGCTGTTGCCGACGATGCCGGCCCCGATCACGACAACGCTCGCGCGCTCCGGCAGCTCTGCCATGGAAGCTCCGTCCTCCCTCCGCCGGCCGGCGCATCCGCGTGTGAAGGTCACGGCGATGTCCCGCATCGAACCGGATTCGCCACGGACGCGACAGGGCCGAATGGCCCAAGACGGGCCGGCCGACGGGTTGCGCGACGGCGTCAGCCTCGGAACGGAACGGCGGCCGGGCCGGTGACTCCGGGCCGGAAGCGGAACAGGCCACCCGCGAGGGGCTGGTCCCGGGTCTCCGCGTCGGACAGCCCGAGCCTCGAGGTCGTGATGAAGAGCTCGTCGAGCGCCGCGCCTCCGAAGGCGCAGCTCGTCACGTTCCGGCACGGGAGTCTGATCACCGTGTCCAGGCGACCGTCCCGCGAATACCGGTGAACGGCTCCGCCGCCCCACAGCGCGACCCAGAGGGCGCCGCTGTCATCGATCGTCATGCCATCCGGCATGCCGTCCGCCGGCGCGACTCGAACCGCCGGGCGTCGATTGGAGATGACACCGTCCGCGGGATCGACGTCGAATGCATCCACGCGCTGGGTGGGGGTGTCGATGAAGAACATCGTGGCCCCGTCCGCCGTCCATGCGAGCCCGTTCGAGATCGTGACGTCGCGGAGGACCGCCTGGATGGCCCCGTCCGGATCGAGCCGGTAGAGCGCCCCTGCCCCGGCGCGGCCGTCGTACGCCATGGAGCCGGCCCAGAAGCGGCCGGCCGGATCGCACTTCCCGTCGTTCATCCGGATCGGTCCCGAGGGAGCCGCCGGTTGCGGGATCGTCATCACCGACCGGCGCGTCCCGTCTGGATCCTCCAGCCAGAATCCGTCGGCGAGCGCCAGTGCCACCCCACCTCCCGACCGGGGGACGGCCACGCATACGGGCTGGTCGTACGTCGTCACGGCATCGATTCCGTCCGCCTCCGTCCGGTGGAGCCCGTTGGCCATCATGTCGACCCACAGCAGCTTGCCGGCCCTGGCGTCCCAGGCCGGTCCCTCCCCGTGGAGGGCGCGGGCATCGATCACGAGCTGGGCCCGGGCGCGGCGAACGGTCATCGGCTGCTCGCGTCCGGATCGTCAGCGGGCGAGGACGCCGGCAGGTTCCGGTTCGGGCACGGCGGCAGCCGGAGAGCCAGCCGGCAGGTCTCCTGACGGTGTCGGTGCCGGCGGCGTGTCGAGCGTCCCCGCGAGCGCAGGCTGCATCATCGCGAGCTGGTCGTCGATGATCTCCCGGATCGCGCGGATCACCGGCGGATCGTCGTTCCACGCGCCCAGGTTCTCGAAGGTGACGCCGGCCGGCACCTTCGCGCGCCGCACCAGCATCGGGATGTCGTACTGGCTGTGCATGCTGTCCGCGCTGATCGCCGCGGCGAAGTAGAGGATCCGCTTCACGCCGCGCGAGACCAGCTCTTCCACGAGGGCCGCGGGCTTCGGCGACTTGAAGTCCATCCAGGCGAGCCCCAGGTTCTCCGGCGGATAGCCATCCTCCTCCAGGCGGCGCATGATCGATTGGCGGAACGCGACCTCGTGCTGGGTCTCCGTGGGCCACATCGCGTCCCATTCGTCCGGCTGGCCGTGACCCACGAGCAGCACGCCCACCTCGCGCTTCGACAGCCCCTCGAGATGGTGCGCGGCGCGCTGGACGAACATCCCGTGGAGGGTGGCCGAATCCCAGAGCGGCCCGGCGAAGCGCACCTCCACCGGGATTCCCTCCATGTCCACGGCCTCGATCAGGTGTCGCCCTTCTTCGGTGTGGTTCGAGATGCTCACGAACACCTCGGCGACGACGACGCGGCTCGCGCCGTCGTTCAGGGCCTGGATGAACGCCGCGTCAGGACGGGGGTTGTCGTCGAGGAAGCACAGGTAGAGGCGCGTCGTGAGGTCACCCTGCTCGCGGAAGGTTCGCTCCAGGCTCTTCACCATCTCCTGGTGGCCGCGCCGGTGGTCGCTCTTGCCCACGACGAGGTAGTGCTGGCGCAGCGCGAACAGGAATAGCGGCCGAACCAGGGTCGGGATGAACCGGATCTTCTGGCCGTCGAACTCACGGAACTGGTTCAGCCATCCGATCGGGTCGTAGGTTTCCGGCTCGCCGTGCGTGAAGTAGACGATCGCGGTATGCCCCACGCCGGGATCGCCACGCCGCCGGATGAGGGCGGGGACCGGTCGTGAATCCTCGCGCGACAGCACGCGACGGGTCATCCATGCATAGCCCAGGACCGCGGTGACGAGGGCGGCCGCGAGGGCTGCCCACTGCGCCAGTCCCGCCGCGCCGAACGCGACGAGCGCCACGATGGCGAATGCCGCCGTTGTCGCCGCAAGGAGGAATCCGCTCATCCGCGTTGGATGCACGCTCAGGAAGCTGACGATGAGGATGCCGAACGCCGTTCCGAGGATCGCCGCGAGTGCGACCGGCAGCACATCAGTTGGTGTCATCGCCTGCACTCACGCTGATCGCGGTCAACCGGCCCTCTCGTCCGGGCGCCCCGCCCTTCGCATTCTGCGGCGAGCCGGGATGGGTGCAAGGGCCGCCCGGACTGTTCTGCTGTCAGCAGCCCGCAGGGCGGCGTCAGGCGAGTGAGCGCTCGATCACCATCGGGTCGGCGCCCGAGATCGTCGCGGTGACCCTGCCGTCACGTGCGATCGTCACCGTGCCCCGGGTCCCCCGGTCGTCCGCCAGGTCCAGTCGGCCGTGGGCGCGGACTCGCGTGCCCCGCAGTGTCGGCGCCAGCTCCGCGGTGACGACCCCGCGGGCCGTGGCGGACCAGTCCGCGAGCGGAGCGACCGTGCGGAACGAGTAGACGGACGGCGCGGGCATCCCGAGCCCGTGCCGGCCGATGGTGGTGCCCACGATCTCCTCGCCTCCCTCGACGTGGCCGATTCCGTCGATCTCCACGATGACGCTCAGGCGAAGCCGGTTGCCGGGTCCGCGCCCGTCAAGCCTGCCGGTGATGCGCGCGCCGGTTTCCGGGTCGCGCTCCGTGATCTCCGTCCCCGTTGCATCGAACGAGGGCTGGCGGTAGCCGCGACCGAATGACGCGGCGGCTGCGCCGGAGTAGAGCCCGAACGCGGCCAGCGCGGCAGCTGGCTGCATGAGCCCATCTGCCGGCAGCAGGTCCGCCAGCTGCAGCAGCAGGCGCGTCTTCGCCGCCCGGCGAGCCAGGTACCGGACAAGGGACACGCCGTGCGTCTCGTATGCAGCGCGCGCATCGCCGGACGGCCCGTACCCCGGTCCGAGACCGGGGGTCCGGGTGGGCGGTCGAGATTGGGCGATTCGGTCGGTCATGGCTGGCTCGGTCCTCCACCCCTTCTTCGTCGTCGCGCCTTCCGGGGATGGGTCCGGATCCAGGATCCCGGCCGAAGCCCCGTCGCCGGCCCGCAGACGCCGACATCGGTGCCCGCACGCACCAGAGTCGCCAGAAGTCCCTCGACGCGGTAGTACTTCCGGGTCATCATTGGGGCACGACGATCGGTCGCGAAGACGTGCGGTTCGAATTCGAGGTCGCCTGGAACCGCGCCGAGCCAGCGGCGAACCCTCACCGATCGGAGCTGCGCCCCAGGCGCACGGAAGGATGGGTCCATGGCCGCCCAGCACCGCGTTCCGCGTTCGCCGGTCGATCTCCCCGGTTCCGCCTCCCGCGCGCTGCGGGCCGCGCACGGCCGGTCGAGCGCTGCCGCGGGTGATGCCGCTGGGGACCGGTTCTGGATCACGCTCGTCCTGGTCGCCGTCTGCCAGCTCGCGGACCTCATCACGTTCAACCTGGCCGTGGCGACCTACGGACCGTCGGGCGAGCTTGGGCCACTGGGCCTCGTGTATCGGATCGGGGGCTTCTGGGCCGTCGCCGTCGTGAAGCTCGGGCTGATCGGCGTCGTGATGACCGTCCTCGCGCGCTACCCCTGGCAGCGTATCGCGACGCGCCGGCGGATCGCGCTGATCGTGGCCGCGATCGGCGCGTTCGGGGCGTTCACCAACGTGATGGCCTTCGCCTGGCTGGCCTGACGCCACGCTCGTGGCGCCGCCGTGCGGCGCCCGCCAGACCCTGAATCCGCGGTTTCGGAGACGCCCCGGCTCGCCTGCTATCGTGCAGGCGTGGAGGATTGGCACGCGGCAGGGGCTGTCCCGAGCGCGCCCGAGCATGATGCCGGCGCAGCGTCGAACGCTGCCGGCGCCATGGACGCCGGAGCGACCGGCGCGGGGATTCTGACCGTTCGCTGGCTGGGGCGCATCGCGTACCGCGAGGCCTGGGACCTGCAGCGCGAGCTCGCGGACGCCCGCGCAGACGACCGGCTCGGCGACCAGCTCCTGCTCCTCGAACACGATCCGGTCCTGACGCTGGGCAAGTACGCGGGCGAGCACCACGTCCTCGCCGGCCCGGACGAGCTGCGCCGCCGCGGGATCGAGGTGATCCGCGTGGAGCGCGGTGGGGAGGTCACGTACCACGGTCCCGGGCAGCTGGTTGCGTACCCGATCGTCAAGCTGTCCCGCCGCGGGCTGTTCCTGAAGCCGCTCGTGCGCGCGCTCGAGGCCGCGATGATCGAGACCTGCGCGGCGTTCGGCGTCCGGGCGGACCGCCGCGAGGGCCATCCGGGCTGCTGGTGCGCGGCGGACACGGATCGTCCCCGCAAGATCGGCGCGCTCGGGATCCGCATCCAGCGCGGCGTGAGCTACCACGGCATCGCGTTGAACATCACGGTGGATCTCGCAGACTTCGACCTGATCGACCCGTGCGGCATGCCGGGCGTCGAATCCACCTCCGTCGCGCGGGAAGCCCGCTGGCCGGACGAACTGCCCAGCACGGACAGCGTCGCGCGCGCCGCGACGATCTTCGCGCGCAGCCTGTCCGAACAGCTCCACGCGGACCTTGCGGGCGCCCTCCCGAGCGTCGGCTCAACGGCTGCCTGACGTGGCGGCCGGCCTCTTCGAGCTCCGCAAGGACGACATCACCGGCTGGTGGGTTGCCACGGTGGTGGACCGCGCGTTCCACCGCGACCGGTTCGCGCACGCCGCAGGTCACGTGGACGATGCCGGAGACTGCCGCAACTGCCATGAGCCGCCGGGCGACGGTGTGCGCGTCCGGATGCTGAAGGATTTCGCCTTCCACGTCGTGGGAACAGACGCAGACGCGCGCGAGCTGGATCGCACCGTCGTCCAGGTGGCGATGGCGCAGGCACGCGCGTCGGGCAGCTGGCGGACGGTCGTCGCGCCACCGCACGAGCACCGGCCGCTCTACGCCGTTGGGACGGAGATCATCGGGCAGCTCCTCGCGGCATCGCGCGACGCGATCGCCGAAGCGCGCGCAAGAGGGACCACCGAGTACCTCCAGGTGGTGCAGAACTGGGGCGCGCAGGCCGGCGCTCGGACCAACCACCTGTGCCTGGACCTGTACGACCTGCCGCAGGTTCCGCATCGCGTTGCCGAGGAGCTGGGCGGTGCAGCGCGGTTCGTGATCCGCGAGGCAGAGTGCCCGTTCTGCCGGCTGGTCCGCGAGGAGACGATGCGGAGAACGCGCCTCGTGTACCAGGACGCCGGAAGCGTGGCATTCGCGCCGTTCGCGTCGCGCTCGCCGTTCGAGATCTGGGTGGTCCCGCGCCGCCACGCGGCGGACTTCGGCGGCGCGACTGACGCAGACGTGCATTCCACTGCCGAAGCGCTGCGGCGGGTGCTCGCGCGCCTCGCGACCCTCGATGGTCCGCCGTACAACCTCGTCCTGCACACCGCGCCCCTGAAGGAGCGCGTGGAGCAGACGTACCACTGGCACTGGGAGATCCACCCGCGTCTCCGCGAGATCGCCGGGCTGGAGCTCGGGGCGGGCCTTCCGGTGAACCCTGTCTCGCCGGAGGAGGCGGTGGACGAGCTGCTCCGCCAGTCCACGGACCGTCTGCCCGAGCCCGTCCGATGACGCCATACGCTGCCGGCTCGCACGCGGGCGGGGGTCTGCGGACGCACCTTCCCAAGGTGATGCGTCACACGCCCATGGCCTGTCTCGTCTGTCGGCATGCAGGGTCGAGCGGGAACTCGTCGCCGCGCACCCGAGCCGCCCGCCCGAGCCGCCGCCCATACGATCCGGAGCCACGATGGAATTCGCCGAACTCTCGCTTCGGCACAACGTCTCGACGACAGTGACCGGTCGCACTGAAGCCCGGGCCTTCGTCGAGGAGCTGTTCGCACGGCACCACAACGAGATCTACGCGTACCTCACGCGCATGCTCCGTGATCCGGAGCTGGCGGCGGACCTGACACAGGACGCCTTCGTGAAGGCGTATCGCGCGTACGAGTCGCTGGAGGACCCGGCGCATGCCCGGGCGTGGCTATATCAGATCGCCCACCGCGTGGCGCTGGACGAGCTGCGCCGCCGGCGAATCGTCCGCTTCCTGCCCTGGACGGGGGAATCGCACGGCTCGTCGCCGTCTGCTGAGCACCTCGTGATGGAGACGCGCCTCAGCGGTGAGCTGCAGCGCGCGCTGAACAGGATCCCGGAACGTCAGCGCGCCGCGCTACTCCTGGCCGAGGTCCACGACCTCACCGGCCTGGAGCTGGCGGCCGCGCTCGGCGTCAGCCACGTCGCCGCCCGCGCGCTGCTGACCCGCGCCCGGGAGAGCCTCCGCCAGGCACTGGCGGTGGAGCAGCAGGCCGCCATGGAGGCGGAGGCCGCGCGCGACCAGGATCGCCTGCTTGCCGAGGGTCGCGGGGCGGACCGTGGGCGTGGTGGGGGAGCGCGTCGTTGAGCGATTCCAGGCGGCCGCGCGGTACTCGCGAACGCTGGGCGTCGGACCACGAGCGTGCGCGCCACCGCGCGGCTGAACGGCTGTCGCTGCCGCTGCCGGCCGCCGAGAACGCGTGGCTGGATCGCCACCTCCGGACGTGCGCCACGTGTGCCGCGGTGGCCGCCGGGTACGGTACGCAGCAGGCTGAGCTGCGGGGGCTCGCGGAGCCGCTTCCGCCGCGTGATCTCTGGGCCCGGACCTCGGCCGCGCTGGACCGCGCAGAGCGGCAGGGGCGCGATCTTCCCAGTGGGTCCGTCTTCCCCGGTCGCGGCGGCCGCCCCGGATCGCGGGGCTCGCGCTCCATTCGCGGCCTCCGGGCTGAGCAGCGGGCCTCGGCGTTCCGCACCGCGCGTGCCACCTCCGGCCCCACCCGGGCGGATCCGCGACGGGCGGGCCGGCCGTTGGGCCTCGGCTGGATTGCGCCCTTCGGCGCGCTCGCAGGGCTGGCGATCATCATCGTGATCGGCGGCAACACCCTCCTCACGAGCGGGCTCCTCTCGCCGGCTCGTCTGCCGCTGACCATCGCCAGCGCTGCGCTCAACGGCGCGGCGACGCCGTTCGCGACCCCGATCCAGGTGGGTCCCGGCGAGGTCGCCTGGCTGACGCTCGCCGCGGACGGGATGTACAGCCTGAACTCGGCGAGCGTGGACGAGGTGTGCCCGGCAACCGTCCATCCGGACTGCGCACCGATCGCACCGGCGTCGCCCCGCCAGATCCCGACCGTCGGGACCACGTTGCACACCGTGCTGCGCGACCCATCGCATCGAAACCTGGTCGTGGTGACGTCCGGCTCCAAGAGGCGGACCGGCGGCAGCGTCATGGTCGTGGCTTTGCCTTCCGACGCACCCGCCGCCACGCCCTCGCGATCGCCCGGCCCGGCGTCCAGCGCTGCCTCCACACCGTCCGCTTCCGGCGAGACATCCAGCCTCGTCCCCTCCTCCAACCCCTCCCCCGGCGCACCGTCGGACTCCCCGTCGGCGGTCACGCCGGCGCCGTCGGCCTCGGCCGTGGACTCGTCGGTGCCGGCGTCCACGGCCACGGCGGCCCCCACCGAAAGCGCGGTGGCGTCCGTCGCGCCCGAGTCTCCGTCGCCCGCCGCGACGGCGACAAGCGGCACATCCGAGAGCGCGGCGCCCTCGGTGCCGGAGCCCACGGCGACGGCGCTCGCGATCATCAGCAACGTCGTCGTCGTCGGGGAAACGGCCGCCTACTCGCCCGATGGAACGATGCTCGCCTTCTCGGCCCGGCCAGCGGACGGCAGCCAGGGTCCGGACATCTACCTGTGGCGCGTGGGTGAGTCCGCGGCGCGCCCCCTGACCACGGATCACGCGTCCGTCTTCTCCGGCTGGCTGAACAACCAGCTCCTGGGCAGTCGTGCCGTGGACAGCGAAGGCCGCCTGGCGAGTAGCGGCGAACCCGCGCCGGCGTCGCCCGGCGACCCTGGCTCCGGCGTTGCCTCCGCCGCGCCCGGCGAATCCGCCCCGGCGCCCAGCGAGTCCACCTCGTCCGCGAGCGAATCGCCCGCGCCGTCTGATGCGGCGGGCCCGTCGGCCGCCCCCACGGATGCCGCCAACGCCGAAGCCGTCTCGGCGGGGTTCCTCCAGGAAGTCCCGGCGAGCGCGCTCCCGCGATCGTTCGTGCTGGACCCGGCGACCGGCGCCGAGACCGGCCTGGCGGGCCCGGCCTGGCGGCCCGTCGTTGACCCTACGGGACGTTTCGTGGCGTACTGGGCCGGCTCACTCCGCTACGACGAGTCCACCCTGACGTGGCTGCCGGATCGCGGCGCCCTCGTCCTGGCCGCGTGGCCGGCGCTCCGCGGCACCGATCCGAACACGGTGCTGGTGCCCGTGCCGCTCCTCGAGAATGGCGGGGCCTCGGTACCCGCGGGCGAGTGGGACATCCGGTGGGACGAGGCCGGCATGCACATCGCGGTGTGGGCGGCGGACGCGAGCAATCCCGAGCTCGGCCGCCTGACGCTCCTCACGGTGGACGTGGACGGCCACATCGTTCCGGACGGTGTGTCGATCCACGACACCCCGGCGCTCGCGGGCTTCTCGATGCGCAACGACCGCCTCGCGTGGGCAACGCCGCCAGGACAGGACGGGCAGGGGAGCCGGCTGCAGGTCCTGGCGTGGAGCGGCGAGAATGCCGGCAAGATCGACAGCCAGCCGGTCTCCGGCGAGGACGCGCTGGTCGTCGTCCGCTAGGTGGGCGTGTTCATCCGGACGTCCGATCGGGCGTCCCCACTCTGGGGCCGCTGGCCTGCCAGAAAGCACACACGCTCCCCACTTGACGTCGCATTTCGCCCGTGCATTGCAGGATTTCTAGGGATGCCGTATTGTCCCGCTCGTGCGACGACAGAGCCTCGTCGCGGGTGTGGTGCTCACCGCCGCACTCGTGACGCTGGTCGCTCTGCCGGGCGCTGCGGGCTCACAGACTCTGAGTACCGTTCGCCCACTTTCGGCAGCAGCGTTCCAGCGGGTTCGGTTTCCCGCGTCGGAGGATGGTTCGCCAGTGGCGCTCCGTCAGTTTGACGCTGGATACGAGTCAGCCGGACGCCTTGACGAGACGACGCCCCTGATCGAGCCGGGGGAGTACGCCCCGCCGACCGAACGGTCGACGGTGGCGCTCCCTGCCCCTGCGCGCCTCACCGTTACCCCCCCGGGTCCGAAGTCCGTCGTCGTGCGGAAGCCCGTCGTGAAGCCGAAGCCGGCCGCCGCGCCCAGGACCGTTGCGGCCCCGAAGCCGGCCGTGAAGCGCGTCGTCCCGAAGACGGTGACGGCGCCAAAGCCGACGTACCGCCGCGTCCTCACGGGCCTGGCCAGCTGGTACGACAACGGCACCACGGCGATGCGGCTGCCGCGCGGCACCCACATCAGGATCTGTGGCGCCCGGTCCTGCGTGACGACGGTCGTCCGCGACTGGGGCCCCGCCTCCTACCTGAGCAAGCGGGTTGTTGACATGACCCCCGGGGACTTCGTGCGCGTCACCGGCAAGAGCCTCGGCGCCGGCCTCGCCCCCGTGACGGTCTACATCTACTAGGCGGGTACCAGGCCCCGGCCGCGCCCCGTTTCGCGGCCTCGCGATGCCAATTGGACATCATCCCCGCGCGGTATCCAGGGCGGAAGTACCGGCGACAGGACCCGCCATCGGCCCCCGGCCCGAAGGGCCGGCTGCGGCCGCGGCCACGCATCCGCGATGAGCGAGAGCGCGAGCCGAACAGCACCCCCGACGACCCGGCCCGGCCACCGCCGGAGGCAGAGGGTATTCTTTGCGCCGACCCTTTAACGACCGGCCCAGCGAGACCGGGAAGGAGGAGCGTGAGCGGTCGCGAGATCATGACCGCCGAGGAGATCCGCCGGGCAACCACCCGCATCTCCCACGAGATCGTCGAGAAGCAGGCGGGGACCGCGGGCCTCGTGCTTGTCGGCATCCAGCGGCGCGGCGTCCCGCTCGCGCATCGCATCGCCCGGGCGATCGCGGAGCACGAGGGTGTCGAGGTGCCCGTCGGCGCGCTGGACATCACGTTCTATCGCGACGATCTGTCGCTCGTGGCCCAGCAGCCGCTCGTCAAGGGCACGGACCTGCCGTTCGACCTCAACGAGGTCACGATCGTGCTCGTGGACGACGTGCTGTTCACGGGACGCACGATCCGGGCGGCGATGGACGCGCTTGTGGACTTCGGGCGGCCGCGGGCGATCCGCCTCGCCGTCCTGGTGGACCGCGGCCATCGCGAGCTGCCCATCCGCGCGGACCACGTCGGCAAGAACGTGCCCACGTCCCGCGAGGAGCTGGTCCGCGTCCACCTCTCGGAAGTGGACGGTGAGGACGGCGTGACGATCGAGCGGCGCGTGCCGGCCGGGGCGGTCGCCGG
>Ga0315273_10011078_pt1 | contig 11529 bp, 14 predicted proteins | sample YL17G02_0_MG_FD_205753 | JGI IMG/M metagenome (GOLD analysis project Ga0315273, IMG submission 205753) | Sediment microbial communities from Yellowstone Lake, YNP, Wyoming, USA - YL17G02_0 | ecosystem: Environmental > Aquatic > Freshwater > Lake > Sediment | place: USA: Wyoming | collected... | reverse complement strand
GCACCGTCTCCGCCGAAGAGCCGCCGGTCGAGGGACTCCCCGCCGCCCTGCCCGGCGACGTCGTTTTGTCCGTTCAGGCCGAGGCCGCCCCCGTCGGGACGAGCGTTGAGAATATTTCGTTCAAGACCGGGCTCACGCGCGAGCCGAAGGTCACGATCCCGGTGACGGTCAACGTCCAACCGGTGGTCACCCTGCAGCCGAACGATCTGATCCTGAACCCGACCCCGGGTGCAGCCGAAGGCGCGAGCGGGCAAGTGCTGGCGTCGGTGCGTGACGATCTCGACCCCAAGACGGTCACCGTCGCTTCGGACGCCCCGGCTTTCGTCGTTCGCGTCGAGCCCCCGGGTGAGCGGGCGTTCCGTGTGATCGTCGACTGGGCCGGGAAGGGAAAGAACCCGCCCACCGAGACCACCATCCACATCCGGGTCGGCGCCGAAACGGTCAACTTGCCGGTGCGCGTCAATCTCGGTCGCGTGGCGGCGGCCCCCTGACCGAAGGTCCCGCCGCCTAGGCTTCGAGCTTCTCCATCAGTCGGCGTACCGAATCCAGCGGGATGGCGATCTCCACGCGCTCCGCTTCGGAGAGGACCCGAATCAGAAGCTCGGCTCCCGATTTCTCGATCCTGACCGTGCCCTCGTCATTCTTGACGTCGACGAGAACGGCGTCGGGGAGGGTCTTCAACCGACCGGCGACGGCGCGCAGCATCGGCGCGATCTCGACGAGACGCGCCCTGAACTTCGGATCGGTGGGGACGGGGCACAGAGCGATCGCGGTGTTCACGAGGAGGCCCGGGAGCCGCATCGACAGATCGCTCCCACCGGGTCCCGTCTCGTGGATCGCGATTCGGACGCTTCCGGCTCGGTGCCACGCGTAGGCGGTGGCCCCGGCGGTTCCGCCGAGGAGAACGCACAACCCCAAGATGATGGCTAGGGAGAGCCTCTCGCTTGATTTCATCGTGCATCCTCCCGCGCCGGAGCGGCCGATCCGTCGATCCAGATCCGCACGTGAGAGTCCTCGTCGTCGACGGCGAGGATCTCGCCGACCGGGGCTCTTGCCAAGGCGCCGCCGAGAGCGTCCAGATCCATCGAGTCCCCTCCGGCGAGGACCGCATCGATGATCGGCAGCGGGACCTTCATGCGGACCCGGCTTCGGCCTCCCTTGTCGTCGACCGTGAGCAGGAAGTTGCCGCCGCGCTTGGCGATTCTCACGTTGGAATCGTCGTCGCGGACCGTGACGTACTCGCCGTCCTTCGCGGTCCTCACGGCCGTCCAATACTCGCGGAATTCGGCCAGGTCCATGGACTTGGCGTCCACGTGAATCGAGCCGTGAGCGTGCGCTCCCTGGAGAACGGGGAGCAGGCTCTGGAGCATTCCGATGGGAACCTGGATGTCGACGCGTCCCTTGTCTCCGTCCGCATCGTCAACCCGAACGTGAATCCACCGGTCATCCGAAGCGGCCGCCACCGCTCCACCGGCAACTCCCACGAGAATCAAACACCCCAGAAGTTTCTTCATGGCCTCCTCCTGCACCAGTAGACGCAGGTTTCGGCCAAGGGTTGCGGCCTTTCGGGCCTTTCGGCCGCAAACGGGCCGCCAGCGGCCGATTCCCGTGGGCGAGCGGCTTCAGCCTTCGGTGGGACAGCCGCGCAGCGCGAACTCGTCCAGGGTGACCGGAACCTCGACGACCGTCCGCGCGGTGGCGGCATCGCAGGTTCCGCCATCGCACTGGTAGGTGTAGGCGTTCCAGCCTTCGCGGGGTTCGTAGGACGCAAGCGTCATGAAGTTCATGCACTGCCCGCAGCGGATGGAAAGGTCGCGAATGTTGATCACCCGGGCAGGGTAAACCGGACCGAGGCTGCGCTCAAGGAGGGCTTGACCGGAGGGGGACACGGGGCGCACCCTCCTCACAGCGTCGAACGCAAGGACGCGACCGGAGAGGAGGACCTCATGGCCGACCCGTTGCCCCCGTCCCATGAAACCCCCGAAGAAGTGCTGGAGTCCGAGATCCGGGATCTCGAAAAACGGACGCTGAATTCCGGGTGGCTCTGGGTGGCGGCCGCCGTCGGTTTGATCGTCTTGTTCAGCTCGGCGTTTCTCATCACGAACTGGGATCGCAACGAGGCGCAAGCCCGGCCGTTCACCGTCGTGCCGGAGGCGATGGTCTTGAAGGAGCCGGTGGGTAGCGTCGACCGCGATTTGACGTTTCGCTGGAACCGAGTGGAGCGTGCCGCCTCCTACATCCTCCTGGTCACGGCGAGCGACCGCGACGAGGTCGAGATTCTCCGGCCGGTGCGCGAGACGTTTCTGAAGCCTTCGGAAACCGAGTTCTCGAATCTCAACCCTGGCTCGTACACGTGGGCCGTCGAGGCTCGCTCCGCGAAGGGGCAGCTCATCGGCTACGGTGAAGCCTCGTTTTCGATCTCCGGCTCGGAGTGACGGCGCTCGCGCGGCGGATCGAAATGACCGGATGGTCCACGGTCCTTTTGGGCCTCGTCTGCATCGCCCTTGCGGCGATTCAGGCTGTGGCGCCGATCCTCCTCCGCCGCTTCGCCGCGGTGCTCGACGACCCCGACGATCCGACGCGCGCGATGCGAGAAGCCTGGTCGGCGGGGGCCGGGATGGGCGCTTGGGTCAACGGGTTGTTCGGCGCCGCGCTCGTCGTGATCGGCATCGCGGTGTGGCGCCGTGTGCGATGGGCTCATCCCGCCCTCACGATCTCGTGCTGGGCCTCGATCGCCGTCCTCGCGATCCTGGCGAAGCCAACGCTGGCGCCGTTTTTCGCGATGGCGGGGGACGATGCGTCGAAGGGCTTGGGCCTGCTCGTTGCGTCCGCCGTGCTCCTCGTCGCTCAGATCGGGGCGGTGCTCTGGTTCCTGCGGTTCTGGGGCAAGCCCGAGGTGCGTGAAGCGTTCCGCTAAGGCTGCGCCGCATCAGAAACATCGAAAACGCCGAATTCAGCGCCTGCGCACGACTCCACCGAGCCGCAGCACCAACGCTCGGCGCAGGCTTAGGGCGAGTGGGCGTGGCCCCGCGACGGCGCCCGAGGGGATGCGCGGATCGGGCTGGTTGAAAACGACCGGATCTCCGTCGAGACGGAGGTAGGCGCGTCCGCCGGCCTCGAGGAGACCGACGCCCCCACAGACGTCCCACTCGTTTTTCGGGAGCACCGAGTACGTCAGCGCGTCGGCGCCCGCTGCGACGCGCAGCAGCTTGTAGGCCACGCTCCCGACAGGCCGCGTCGAGCCCACGAGCTTTCGGAGATCCGCGAGATCGCCCGCCTCGGACTCGGTACGGCTGACGATCGCGTCCGTCTCCGCGAGGGTCGAAGGGGCGGGGCGGGCGATGAGGCCCGTAAACACCGGCTGACCTCCCGCGACCCAAGTTCCGCCCTCGCCGGTCAGCGGGTTGACCACAGCCGAGGCGACGACGTTTCCCGACGACACGAGGCCGATCGAGACCGCGATCTCGGGGAGGCCGGACAGGAGTTGTTTCGTGCCGTCGATCGGGTCCACGATCCAGACGAAATCGCGACCGAGCCGCCCGTCATCGTCGGCGGTCTCTTCGGAAAGCCAGCCGCTTCCCGGGAGGAGTCTTTGCAGCTCGCGCTTCAGAAATTCGTCCACCGCGGCATCGACGGCGGTGACCGGTGACCCGTCGCCCTTGTTGATGACGTCGAGAGGTGCCGCGGCACCCTCCCGGGCGAGCGCCGCGGCGGCGTCCGCGATCGCGGCCAAGGCCTCGCGTCCGAACGGCACGTTCACGCGCCCGTCCGCCGCAAGATGAGAATCGACTGATCGTCGTGAGGCTTTTCGCCTTCGACGAAGCGCCCCGCGGACCCGAGGATCTGCCGTGCCGCCGCTTCGGCCGGAAGCGACGCGGCGGCGCGAACGGCGCTTTGCAAACGGGGGAGACCGTACTCCTCGCCGGAGGCGTTCGTCGCCTCGGTGATGCCGTCCGAGTAGAGGACGAGCTGGTCACCCGCCCTCAACGTCGCGGTTCCTTGCGCGTACGCGATGCCGGGGAGCATCCCCAGGGGAAGCGACGACGCCGCCAGAGTCTCGATCGTGTCTCCGCGGACGAGAAGCGCGGGGTTGTGCCCGGCATTCAGGTACAACACCTCGGACGAGCCCGCCGAAATCTCGGCGTAGAAGAGCGTGGCATAGCGGTTGTCGAGCCCCGAACGTTCGAGAACGCCGTTCAACGAGGCCCCGAGCGCCTCGAGGTTCGCAGCCGCAGGTGCCAAAGCGCGCAGGGTCGCCTGCAACTTCGCGCACAGCAGCGCCGCGCCCATGCCCTTCCCAGCCACGTCCCCCAGAGCGATTCCCATGCGCCCCCCGGCCCCGTCGAGATAGTCGATCAAGTCGCCCCCGACATCGTTGGCCGGCGTCGTGGCGCTCCAGAGGTCCCAGCCTGCAATCGACGGCTGCGCTTTCGGCAGAAGCGAGAGCTGCACTTGGCGCGCGACCTCGATCTCGTCGCGCGCGAGAAGCTTGTCCTTCAGCTCGAGCATCAGCACGATCAAGACGAGGAGAAACGCCCCCTGCGAGAAATCGAGGTCGAAGCGAAAGTGCGTCCCCAAAGTCCACTTCGGGCGGAACATGAAGAGGACTGCCGCAACGACGAGGAGGATCCGGCGCGCCGGCGCCAAGCGAAGCAGCAGGTTCCGGGCGAGCCAGGCAAAGACCCAGAAGAACCTCTTGAAATGGCCCATCCCGGCGACGCGCTCGCGCTGGTCGTCGGTCAGATAGAAGCGATAGATGTCCCGCAGATCGCGGCGGTAGGCTTCGCGCAACTTGCCGCCCCGGACATCCTCGAGCACCAGCTTCGAGAGGCGGATGTCGTCGCCGGCCACGCTAGAAGAACCCGAGCGAGAGCTTCGCGACCTCGGTCATCATGTCCTTGGTCCACATCGGCTCCCAGACGATCTCCGCCTTCGCGCTCTTGACGCCAGCGACCGCGGCGACCTTCTGCTCGACCTCGGGAGGAATTTGCTCCGCCGCGGGGCAGGAGGGCGAAGTGAGCGTCATGCGCACGGTGACGTCGTTTTCGGGGGTGATGTCGATCCCGTAGATGAGACCGAGCTCGTAGATGTCCACGGGGATCTCGGGGTCGAAGACGGTTTTCAGCGCCATGACGATGCGGTCTTCGAGGTGGTCGGTCTCGTTCATGCGATCACTCCGTCGAGACGTGCTTCGCCTCGCGGTCGAGCGCGGCCTTCAGCGTGTGCCAGGCGAGCGTAGCGCACTTCACCCTCACCGGAAACTCCCGCACTCCCGAAAACACCGCGAGCTTCCCCAAAGGTCCGGCCGGAGCGCCTGGAGCGGGGGGGGTGGTCAAGAGCCGGTGGAACCACTCGAAGAGGTTTCTCCCCTCGTCGAGGGTCTTCCCCTTCAAGCACTCGGTCATCATCGAGGCCGAGGCTGTCGAAATCGCGCAACCGTGCCCTTGAAATCCGATGTCCTTGATCCGGCCGTCCTCGACGTCGACGAACACGGTGAACGTGTCGCCGCAGAGAGGGTTCCTGCCGTCCGCCTCGTGCGTGACCGCAGCGGGGGTCCGGAAGTTCCGAGGCGCCTTGCAGTGGTCGAGGATGACCTCTTGGTAGAGCTCCCGAAGGTCGCTCATCCGCGGAACACCTCGACGCACTTCCGCAATCCGGCGACGAGCGCGTCGCATTCTTCGGCCGTGTTGTAGAGCGCGAGCGAGGCCCTGATGGTCGCGGGCACCCCGAAGCGCGCCATCAGGGGTTGGACGCAGTGATGCCCGGCGCGGACCGCGATGCCTTCGAGATCGAGGATCGTCCCGGCGTCGTGTGGGTGCACGCCGTCGATCGTCATCGAGAACACGCCCACGCGCTCTTTCGGCCTTCCGATCAAGCGAACCTCGGGGACGGTCGAAAGGCCGGCCAGGAGGCGATCGACAAGCTTTTGTTCGTGAGCGGCGATCGCGTCATAGCCGAGGCCCGCCACGTAGTCGATGGCTTTGGCTAATCCGAGCGTGCCGGCGATGTTGGTGGTGCCGGCCTCGAACTTGAACGGGAGCGGAGCGTACGTCGTTTTTTCGAACGTCACGAGCTCGATCATGTTGCCGCCGCCCTGGTAGGGCGGCATCGCGTCGAGGAGCTCTTCACGCCCCCACAAGACGCCGATCCCGGTGGGCCCGAACAGCTTGTGCCCCGAAAAGACGTAGAAATCGCAATCGAGATCCTGGACGTCCACGGCGCGGTGGGAGATCGTCTGCGCGCCGTCGAGCAAGACGGAGACGCCGCGCGCGCGCGCCATGGCGACGAGCTCTTTGACGGGGTTCACGGTGCCTAGGGCGTTCGAGACATGGATCACCGAGAGGATCTTGGTGCGGGGGGTGAACAGCCGCTCGGCCTCTTCGAGGATCAGCTCGCCGCCGTCGTCGACGGGGATCACGCGAAGGCTCGCTCCCTTCGCCTCACACGCCATCTGCCACGGCACGATGCCCGAGTGATGCTCCATCGCGGAGATCAAGACCTCGTCGCCGGGGCCGAGGTTGGCGCCTCCCCAGCTCGAGGCGACGAGGTTGATCGCCTCGGTGGTGCCCCGCACGAAGACGATTTCGCGGTCGCTTCTCGCGTTGAGAAAGCGGGCGACGCGGGCGCGCGCCCGGTCGTAGGCAACGGTCGCCTCCTGGCTGAGCAGGTACACCCCCCGGTGGATGTTGGCGTACTGCTCGGCGTAGAAGCGCGACTCCGTGTCGATGACCGAGCGGGGCTTTTGCGTCGAGTTCGCGTTGTCCAGATAGACGAGGGGACGGCCTCGCATGGGGCGTCCGAGGAGAGGGAAGTCCTCCCGCACGCGCGAGACGTCCCACGCCGCTGCGACCGGGAGGGCGTTCGCCGGTTTCACGTTCACGCCTCGATTCCCCGGAAGTCGCGCTCGAGGCGGAGGTGAAGCGTATCCACGAGGATCTCGCGCACGGCGCCCACGGGGATCTTGTCGATCACGTCGTCGGCGAAAGCGCGAATCAGGACGTTGCGCGCCTCGTCCTTCCCGATGCCTCGCGTGCGCAGGTAAAAGAGCGACTCTTCATCGAGGCGGCCGATCGTCGCCCCGTGCGTGCACTTGACGTCGTTCGCGTGGATGACGAGCTGCGGCCGTGTGTAGACGATCGCTTCGTCCCCCAAGATCAGGTTCTTGTTGGACTGCTTGGCGTCCGTCTTCTGGGCGCCCTCGCGGACGACGATCCGGCCGTTGAACACAGCCCTGCTGCGTCCCGCGAGGAGACCCTTGTACATCTCCCAGCTGGGGCAGTTGGGGCTCGCGTGGTCGAGCCAGGTGTGGTTGTCGACGTGCTGCTCGCCGTCCACCAGGTAGAAGCCGTAGAGGCGGCACTCGGCCCCGGGGCCGTCGAGGCGCGAGCCGATGTCGTTGCGTGCTAACGCCGCGCCGAGGGACACGTTGTACGAGAGGATCCGGGCGCCGCGCGCCTGGTGCCCGGCGACGGTTGCGACGTGCCAGCCCTCCGGGCCCTCGGACTGGATCTTGATGTGCGTCACGCGGGCGTCGGGCTGCGCGAGGATTTCCGTCACGGCGTTCGTCAGGTACGTCCCCGCGGAAAGCGCGACGAACGACTCGACGACCGTCACCTGCGATCCGTCCTTGGCGATCACGAGCGTCCGCGCGTGAATCGCCGCCGGGGCGGCCCCGGGCAGGGCGACGTGAACGATGTGCAGCGGGACCGCGGCGTCAACACCGGCATCGACCGTCACGACGACCCCATCCGCAAACAGGGCCGTGTTGAGCGCGACGAAAGGAGCATTCTCGACGGACGCCGCGTGACCGAGGTGCGGCTCCAAGGGCTCCGGCGACTCCAGAAGCGCCGTGGCGAGGCTCCGCACGCGCACGCCGCGGGGAAGCCCCGAAAGGCTCGACAGCGTCTCGTCGAACCGGCCGTTCACGAGGACGACGCGGCAGGGGAGGGCCGACGCGAGGGGCAGCGCGTCGAGAGCGGCGGCCGAGGCCGACGCCGGACCTGCTGACGTCGCGGCGAACGGCGCGACCGCCTGGACGTTGGTCTGACGCCAGTTCTCGTCGGTGGGCTTCGGGATGCCCAACGCGTCGAAACGCGCCCGCCCATCCGTCCTCAGACGTGAGAGCCAGCCCGTCGCCTCGACGGGGGCGGTCCGGCTCATCGCGCGACCTCCTCCTCGATCCACGCGTACCCCTTCTTTTCCAGTTCGAGGGCCAACGATCGATCGCCCGAGCGGACGATGCGGCCGTCCGCCAGGACGTGGACGTGATCGGGAACGATGTAGTCGAGAAGTCGCTGGTAGTGGGTGACGACGACGATCGCGCGCTGTTGTGAGCGCATCGCGTTGACGCCTCGCGCCACGATCTTGAGGGCGTCGATGTCGAGGCCCGAATCGGTTTCGTCCAGGATCGCCAACTTCGGGTCGAGCACCATCATCTGGAAGATCTCGTTCCGTTTCTTTTCGCCCCCCGAGAACCCCTCGTTGACCGAGCGATTGAGGAAGCTCTCGTCCATCTCGACGATTTTCATCTTCTCGCGGACGTAGGCGAGGAAATCGATCGCGTCGAGGTCGTCTTGGCCGCGATGCTTGCGGATCGCGTTCAAGGCGGCTTTGAGAAAGTAGACGTTGCCGACGCCCGGGATCTCGACGGGGTACTGGAACGCGAGGAAGACGCCTTCGCGGGCCCGGTCTTCCGGCTGCATCCCCGAGAGGTCCTTCCCTTCGAGGAGGATGCGTCCCTGCGTGATCGTGTACGTCTCGCGACCGGCGAGCACCTGGGCGAGCGTGCTCTTCCCGGAGCCGTTCGGCCCCATGATCGCGTGCACCTCTCCGGCGTTCACCGTGAGGTCGATGCCCTTCAATATCTCCTTGCCGTTCACCGCGGCGTGGAGATCTTCGATCTTCAGCATGTCTACCCGACGCTCCCTTCGAGGCTCACTCCAAGAAGTTTCTGCGCTTCCACGGCGAACTCCATCGGCAGCTCGCGGAAGACCTCCTTGCAAAAGCCGTTGACGATCATGTTGACGGCATCTTCTTTCGAGATGCCGCGCTGCTGGAAGTAGAAAATCTGATCCTCGCCGATTTTCGACGTGGAGGCCTCGTGCTCGACGGTCGCCGTGTTGTTGGCGACGTCGATGTACGGAAACGTGTGCGCGCCGCAGGTGTCGCCGAGCAGCATCGAGTCGCACTGCGAGTAGTTGCGCGCGAACGTTGCGCCCTTCAGCACCTTGACGGCGCCACGGTAGGTGTTCTGGCCGTGGCCTGCGGAGATCCCCTTCGACACGATCGTCGAGCGCGTGTTCTTCCCGATGTGGATCATCTTCGTCCCGGTATCGGCCTGCTGGCGGTTGTTCGTCAGTGCGACGGAGTAGAACTCGCCGACCGACTCGTCTCCTTGGAGGATGCAGCTCGGGTACTTCCACGTGATCGACGAGCCGGTCTCGACCTGCGTCCACGAGATCTTCGACCGGAACCCCGCGCACTTCCCGCGTTTGGTGACGAAGTTGTAGATGCCGCCCTTTCCGTTTTTGTCGCCGGGGTACCAGTTCTGCACCGTCGAGTACTTGATGGTGGCGTCGTCGTGAGCGATCAACTCGACGACCGCGGCGTGGAGCTGATTCTCGTCGCGCATTGGGGCGGTGCACCCCTCGAGGTAGCTTACGTGCGCGCCTGCGTCGGCGATGATAAGCGTCCGCTCGAACTGGCCTGTCTTCGCCGCGTTGATGCGGAAGTACGTGGACAGCTCCATGGGGCAGCGGACGCCCTTGGGCACGTAACAGAACGACCCGTCGGTGAACACCGCGGAGTTCAAGGCGGCGAAGAAGTTGTCGGTCGTTGGGACCACCGATCCGAGGTACTTCTCGATCAGGTCCGGATGCTCTTGCACCGCTTCGGAGAACGATCCGAAGAGGATCCCCAGGGATTTCAGCTTGTCCTTGAACGTCGTCGCAACCGACACGCTGTCGAACACCGCGTCGACGGCGATCCCGGCGAGCGCGGCGCGCTCGCTCAGCGGGATGCCGAGCTTCTCGTAGGTTTTGAGAAGCTCCGGGTCCACCTCGGCGAGGCTCGTCGGACCGGCGTGCGTTTTAGGCGCGGAGTAGTAGATGATCGCCTGATAGTCGATCGACGGGTGATGGACGTTCGCCCAGTCCGGCTCTTTCATCGTGAGCCAGTGGCGGTAGGCCTTCAGCCGCCAGTTCAAGAGGAACTCGGGCTCGTTTTTCTTCTTCGAGATCAGGCGGATGACGTTTTCATCGAGGCCTGGGGGAACCGACTCGGACTCGATGTCGCTGACGAACCCGTACTTGTACTCGCGGTTCGCAAGGTCCTCGACGGAATGGGTCTCGGTTTTCACAGAGGCCTCGCGATCTGCGAGGACACGGTCAAGAGCCGAACGTCGGGACGGAGCATCTGCGGCATGACCATGTCGGAAAGCGGAATGCTATCGAGCGCGTCGCGCATCGCAACGTTGATCCGCTTCCAGTTCGTCTGAACCGGGCACGAGCCTTCGCGCTCGCACGCGCCGGGGTTGGACGAGCACTCGGTGATTCCGATCGGCCCTTCGAGCGCTTGGACCACGTCGCCGATGCTGATGCGATCGGCGGCGGTGGCCAGTCGGTAGCCGCCCTTCACGCCACGGTGGGAGACGAGCAATCCGCCCTTGGCGAGCGCCTTCAAGATCTTGCTCGCCATCGGGAGGGGGATGTTCGACTCGTGAGCGGCGTGTTTTGCCGTGTGGACTTCCGAGAGTGGCCGGCCTGCCATCTGCGAAAGGAGGAGGATGCCGTAGTCGGTTTGACGGGTTATTCGGATCATTTTAGCGACTCCCATGCAAACAGTACCACCAAGGTCCCATTTAGCCAAGCAAAGACTCTTGGTGGCCCGCGTTTGCGGCCGCGGTACATTGCGGCCACCGTGGACGTCCCCTCGGGAGGGTACCGTTTGACGATCCGGAAACTCCGCGCCGCAACCGGGATACTCCTGCTGGCCGCGATGTCGTCGGCTACCGCCGCGACCGAGGCCGGGAGCGTTCCGTGGATACGCGTCGAATACGGTGCGCTCGTCGACGGCCGGAAGCTCACGCATTCGGGGGAGCCGGTCGGCGTGTTGCTTAGGCGACTGGGGGAGCGGCGCGAGGACGCCCTCGCGTACCGCCTCCTCGATCCCATCCTGGAGCCGTACGCGTTCGTCCTCTCGGACGCGCTCGATACCCTGGGCCCTCCGCGCGATCCGCCGATGGTCGAGGTGGGGCCGCTGTGGGAAACCGGGGAGACGCAGCCCGCCTGGGTCGAGCTCGTGAGAGCGCGCCGGTTCCTTCTGGAAAGCGACGGCGAGGGACACCTGCGCGCGTCCCTCCCGGCGTCCTCGCTCGAGGCCGCAGCCGGCGAAGCCCCACCCGTCGGAAAAGACCCCGTCGCGGTCGCGAAAGAGGCTTGGGACGAGGCGTGGCCGGTCCTGCGTCACGCCTTGGCGGGAGAGCGGCGCCGTCTCGCGCGCCAGCGCGGCGGCGAGCCCCCGGCGCTCGAC
>Ga0315273_10011075_pt1 | contig 11530 bp, 8 predicted proteins | sample YL17G02_0_MG_FD_205753 | JGI IMG/M metagenome (GOLD analysis project Ga0315273, IMG submission 205753) | Sediment microbial communities from Yellowstone Lake, YNP, Wyoming, USA - YL17G02_0 | ecosystem: Environmental > Aquatic > Freshwater > Lake > Sediment | place: USA: Wyoming | collected... | reverse complement strand
GGCCACCATCCTCGAAAGAAGTCCCGGAGCCGAACAACTCGGCTGGATAGCGCACGCCGAGGCCGGCCGGGTTGTAGAACACCGCGTGCGCGCCCTCGGCGTAGGCCGCGCTCTCGTTGCCGGTGAGTTGGAGCGGCTGCCCGGGCGTCGCCTCCCCGGAGGCGGCGGACGAGGCCCCGCACCCGGCCAGCGCCAGGACCGCGATCAGGCGACGCAGCAGGTTCGGGAGCCCGGGACCGCTTCGTCGGGACGTCACTGCGACGACTCGACCCCGAGCCGCGGGCAGTGAGGGAGCAGGGGGCAGATCGAGCACCGCGGCTTGCGCGCCACGCACACCCGCCGCCCATGGAAGACGATCCAGAGCGAGAAGACGGACCACTTCACGGGCGGCACCTGCGGCTGGAGTGCGAACTCGATCCTGACCGGGTCCTGCTCCTGTGTCAGTCCCAGGCGCTGGGCGAGGCGCTGCACGTGCGTGTCCACGACGATGCCCGGGATGCCGAAGGCGCTTCCGAGCAGGACGTTCGCGGTCTTGCGCCCCACGCCCGGCAGCGCGGTCAGTTCCTCCATGGTGTGCGGCACCTCGCTGCCGTGCTTCGCCACGAGGTCGGTGCAGCAGTTCTGGATGGCCTTCGCCTTGTTGCGGTAGAAGCCCGTCGAGCGGATGAGTTCCTCGAGTTCGTTGCGGTCCGCGGCCATGAACGCCGCGGCGTCGGGGAATCGTTCGAACAGCACGGGCGTGACCAGGTTCACGCGCGCATCGGTGCATTGCGCCGAGAGGATCGTGGCGACCAGCAACTGCAGGGCGTTCGCGTGAACCAGCGGCGTGGCGGCGTCCGGGTAGAGGCGCTCGAGGATGCCGAGCAGGGCCGCGAGACGGGCGGGCTCGGCACCCGCACGCAGCGCGGGTCGCGGCGCGGCGCGGGCCTTCGCGCGGGGTTTCGTCGCGGGCGGGCGCTTCGCCTGCGGCGGCGGCGCGCTCCCCGCCCTGGGCCGCGCGCCCCGCGGCGCGTGCGCCGGCCCCGCGCCCGCGCGGGGGGCGGAGGCAGCGCCCGCGCCGGAGACCCGCTTGTGGGTGCGGCTCCCGCCGGGCGTGGCGCGCGGGCGGATCTTGCCCGGCAGGCCCGGCTCGGGAGTGCGGCGGCGACGGGAGCGCGGCGATTTACGCGGCATGGTGCGGTGAGACTAGCGAGGCCTCCGCGACGAGGCAAGGAGGAGTGCGCGCCGCGTGGCGGAGCGCGCCCCGGCGGGGCACGCCCGGGCGCGCATGGCGCCCGGGCTTCGCACCCGCGCTGCCAGCCCGTCGGAGCAGACGGGCAGCGCGGTCCGGCGAGCCTTCCCCGCGGCCTCAGAATCCCCAGGAGATCCCGAAGCGCATGCCGACGCCGTTCATGCTGATCTCGTGGCGAACGACCGCGTAACCGACTTCGGGGCTGAACACTTCCACGTCGCTGCTGACCTCGGAGCCGTCGTAGAACACCTCGCCGACGACGCGCGTGCGGCCGTTCAGTGGGATGCCGATACCGCCCCACACCTGCCACCCGAAGCCCCCGAAGGTCTGGTCGAAGTAGCCGTACATGTAGTCGTAACGGGAGAGGAAGAGCCATTCGTAGCCCACCCCGAAGCCGCCGTACGGGATGATGGGCAGATTCTCGTCGCCGCGCACCTGCACGAACGCGAGGACGGGCAGCAGGTCCGCGTCGACCGTGGACAGGACGAGCTTCTCGGTGCCGCCCCCGCCGAGTCTCATCGTCGTGCTCTCCGACTTGTGCCACCAGTCCATGGCCAGGCCGATCTGCACGTGCGGGTCCACCTGCGGGCCCATGCGGAAGCCGCCCACGAAACCGCTGGAGAAATCGTCGGCCGGGTCGAAGAAGCCGGCGTGCAGCTGCGTCGTGACGGGCATCACCGAGCCGCCCGAGTGTTGCGCGGGCGCACCGTAGCCGATCCCGCCCACGAACGGGGTCGCGAGGGCGAGCGTGGGCGGCGCGGCGGCCACGACGGCGGTCGGCGTCACGCTCACGAGCGGCGTCACGATGCACGGGTTCTGCAGGAGCCCCCCGGAGGCGCCGGGGCTCGCCGCGGCGGCGACCGGGAGCAACACAGCCGCGAGCGCGGCCATCCACAGGCAGGTGCGCATATAGGATACCCTCCGTACTGGGTGAGGCATGGGCCGGGGACGACGACCTGTCTCTCGCACAGCTCGTGCCGGACCGTCCCTTGCTTTCGGACGCCCAAGGATAGCCTGTTCCGGCCCAAAGGTGTGCATCGACCGCAGCCCCCGTGGCGGGGCGGTCGCGCGGTGTTGCGGCCCCGCCGCACCCCGTATAGGTTCGGAGGTCTCATGGTCGCCCTGCTCAACCACCTGGCCGCGCTCGCGCTGGCGGCCGCGGCCTTCGCCGGCGCCGGAGCCCCGACCGCGTCGCCCGCCCGCCCCCCCGGTCCCACGCTCGCGGCCGAGGACACCATGTACACCGAGGTGCCCCCGGTGCTGGTGAGCGCGCCGCGCGTCACGCTCGACGAGATCCTCGGGCGCGTGGCCCGCGGTGAGCGCCGGCGCGACTCCCTCATGACCGACCAGAGCGTGCTCGTCACCGTGCGCCTGGTGCGCAACGCCGACCGCCAGCGGCCGGCCGAGCTGCTGACCGAGACGATCCTGCGCGTCTACAAGAAGAAACCCGACCGGGTGAGAACGCAGGTCCTGCGCGACTACAAGGCCCGCGACCAGAAGAAGAAACGCGCCGGGGTGGCCGTGAACGTGCGGGCGCGCGGCGGGATGGACGAGGAGATCGTGAACTTCGCCTTCCGTCCCGAGGCCCGGAGCCAGTACAAGTACCGCATCCTGGGGCGCGACCTGGTCGGCGGCCACCTCATCTATCGCATCGCGTTCGAGCCGCGCTCGCTGCTCGACCCCTCGGAGCCGCGGGGCGTGGTATGGATCGACACCAACGACTTCGTCATCGTGCACCAGGAGTTGATCTTCGACCGCTCGCCGGCGGCGCCCATCATCAAGAATGTGAATCGCGTCGTCATCGAGCGGCAGAACGTGGACGGCTACTGGGTGCTGAAGCGGGTGCTGTTGCGCGCGGAGGCCTCGATCCCGCTGCCCCAGGTGGGCAGGAGCTTCGATTTCTCCATGCGCTTCGACGACTACGCCATCAACCGGGGCCTGCCTGATTCGCTCTTCATCGGGCCCGCGGGAGTGAAGTGATGGGGCCCCGCCGCCGCCTCGCGATCACCCTCGCGGCGGCGCTCGCCATCGCGCCGCGGCCCGCCGCCGCGCAGGCGCCCGCCGCGCCCGACACCAGCCTGGACGAGTACCTCGGGGCCTTCTCCGATTCGACCGATCGCTACTTCGGCGTCTCCGCCGCGCCGGTGGACACCGCCGGCCTGGACACCGTGCTCTTCGACAGCGCCCTGCGCCCGCCGCGCCGGCTGAAGTTGGGCTTCATGCCCACCTTCGACTTCAGCCGCGTGGACGGCTCGACGCCAGGCGTTTCCGCCTCATTGAGCGTCACGCCGCCCGAGCCGGAACACACCGGCTGGGGGAGGTTCCGGGGCGGGATCGCGCACGCCAACGGCCCGGACGTGGTGCTCGGCAATGTCCGCTACACGAACCGCCTCTGGCTCGCGCGACAACCGTTCGACCTCGACCTGTGGGGCGGGCGGGAGACCGCGCACCTGGACCGCGACGACGACGATCTGTTCACCCTGGTGACCGCCCTCTACTCGGGCAGCGACTGGACGCAGTACTACCGCGCCGAGGGCTTCGAGGGTTCGGTCGCCCACCGGCACGGCTGGTGGCGGGCGGGCGCCGGCTACCGCGACCTGCTCCAGTCGCCGCTGCGCACCACGACGACCTGGAACCTGCTCGACGAGGAACTCGAGATGCCCTGGAACCTGGCCGCGACGCGCGGCCGGGCGCACGAGTTGGAGTACACGGCGGCCGCGCGCTGGCCGCACCTGCCGCTGCACACCGAGATCGCCTACCAGACCTCGAGCCGGCGCCTGGGCAGCGAGTTCGAGTACCGGCGCGGGCGCGTGGCCGCCGGCCTCGACCTGTCGCTCGGGCGCTTCCTCTCGCTCGTGCCACAGTTCTCCTACGGGCGACTGACCGGCGACCCTCTGCCGCAGGCCATGTTCTACTTCGGCGGCAGCGGCACGCTGCGGAGCCCGCGGGGCTACGAGCGCGGCGGCTCCGGCCTGGCCGTCGCGAAGCTGGACCTGATCGGCGCGCAGGATCTGCTCGCGCTCCTGCACATCCCGCACCCGGCGGCGCTGCCGCTGCAGGGCGCGCTCTTCGCCGCCACCGGCGCCCTGTGGGGGCGCCCTTCCGACAGCGGCACGGTCGTGCCCGGCGGCGACTGGCCCGACCGCCAGGACTGGGTGAGCGAGGCGGGGGCGTCGCTGCTCTACAACTCGGCGCTGTTCCCGACCCTGCACTGCGCCTACGCCTGGCCCATCGGGTGGGGCGCGCCCGGGGGGCGCTGGCTCGTGTGGTTCGCGCGCCCACTCGACCTGCTGCGCTCCCAGCCGCAGGAGTAGCGGCGACGGCGGTGGCCCGCTGGACCCCGGCGTGACGACAAGCCCCCCGGCGGAACGCACCGCCGGGGGCCTTGTCGTCACGCCGGGTTCGTCCCCTACCCTGGCATCGTGCGAGCCGACGCGACGAACGCCAGCGCCGCGTCAGACCGCGCGCCGTTGTGCCGCAGCCGCCAGATCCTGGCGTTCTTCCGGTCGAGCACGCGGTGCAGGCGGACGCGCTCGCGCGGTCCGACGCGGCCGTCCGCCTGGGCACGCAGTTCCATGTGGCGGATGTGACGCTGGCCCTGCCGCAGGCGGTGCGTCTCGCGCCGCCTGAGCTGGCCGGCATGCACACCCTGGCGGATGCACAGCTCCTGCCGCACGGACCGGCGCGCGGGGTGGCGGGGACAGGTCCGTGCCGCGGCGACTCCCGCGATCGAGACCGTGAGCGCGATCGCCATGATCAGCAGCGCGAGGCGCTTCATGAGGTCCTCCTTGATTCGTGGGGTATCGCTGCACGGGGAGCGTGCTGTCAGCCACGAGCAAGAGCAGGGGGCGCGGCGAGAACCCGGGCGTTCATCGGCTTGGCGCCGCTCCGGGCCCCGCGCGCGTCGCGTCAGACGTTCCACGGTCCCCGGATGGGCCGGTCGCGGGGGGCGGATGTGGACGCCGCGGTACAAGCCGGAGCCCGAACGTCCAGACCTTGTCGGGGCGCGTTCGTCCCGGACGCCCGGCGCGCGCCGCTCACCGGCCGGTCTCGGGCGCCGGGACGTCGGCGTCCGCGGCGGCCCGGCTGCGGGCCGAGACCAGGATGCCCGCGCCGCAGACCAGCGCGGCTCCGAGCCACTGATGGAGCCCGGGGACACGCGCGAACGAGAACGCCTCGAACGCGTAGGTGATGACCACGCCCGCGTACGAGACGGCGCTCAGCCGCGCCGCGCGTCCCAGGCCGTAGGCGCGACTCATCGCGACCTGCCCGAGTCCGCCGGCCACCGCACTCGCCAGCAGCGGCACCAGCGCGCGCGGCGAGGGCAGCACGAAGCGCGGCAGCGACACCAGCAGCAGGGTCACGCCGGCCACCAGCGACATGTGCAGGGCGATCGCCTCGCTGCTCTCGCTCGGGCCGAGACGGCGCAGCCGCAGGATGGCGAAGCCGTAGGAGCACGCGCCCAGCAGCAGCGCCAGCGCCAGGTCCCCCGAGACGTGCAGCGCCGGCTGGGCGAGCACCGCCACGCCCACGAACCCCAGCGTGGCGCCCGCCAGCACGCGCGGCGACACGCGCTCGCCGAGCACCGGCCCCGAGAGCAGCGCCACGAACAGCGGCGCCGTCGCGGTGAGCGTGGCGACGTCGCCCAGGGCGATGCGCGCCGAGCCCAGCGCCAGGAACACCGCGAGCGCGTTCACGGTGCCGAAGATCGAGCGCAGCCAGGCGTTCTTCTGGTCGCGCACCCGGAGCGAGACTCCGCGCGCGCGGCCGAGCCCGTACGCCACCAGCGCGCCGCCCAGGAAGCGCACGCCGCCGATCTCCCAGCCCGGCAGGTCCACCGCGCCCCAGCGCGTCGCCATGCGCATGAGCGCGAAGCAGACCTCGGTGACCAGGATCCAGAAGACACCGCTGCGCAGGAGGGGCTTCATCGCGGAGCGGAGGGCACGGGTCGGGGTGTCTCGAGGGCGGCCAGCATGATGGCGCAGCATGGCACGCCAGGTGCCGCCCCGCGAAGGCGTCCCGGGCGGGGCGCGGGTCGCCGGAAACGCCGATCCCGGCGGCGCTGGAACAGCGCTTCCTGCGGAGTCCGCCTGGCGGTAGACTCCCGCACGCAATGCCGCTGGCCCCCGGTACCCGCCTCGGTCCCTATGAGATCCTCGCCCCCCTCGGTGCGGGGGGCATGGGAGAGGTCTATCGCGCCCGCGACTCGCGGCTGGACCGCACCGTCGCCGTCAAGGTCCTCTCCCCGCAGCTGGCCGCGACCCCGGAGTTGCGCGCCCGCTTCGAGCGTGAGGCCCGTGCGGTCTCCGCGCTGAATCACCCCCACGTCTGCACGCTCTACGACATCGGGAGCCAGGACGACCTGGTCTATCTGGTCATGGAGCACCTCGAGGGCGAAACCCTGGCCCGGCGCCTCGAGCGCGGGCCCCTGCCGGCCACCGAACTGCTTGGTCGCGGTGCGGAGATCGCCGACGCGCTGGACCGCGCGCACCGGGCGGGCATCGTCCACCGCGACCTCAAGCCCGGCAACATCATGCTCACGAAGGGCGGCGCCAAGCTCATGGACTTCGGTCTCGCGCGCACGACGGGACTGGCCACCGCCGCGGGCGAGGACAGCGCCTCGCCGACCTTGAGCCAGCCGCTCACCGCGGAAGGGACCATCGTCGGCACCTTCCAGTACATGGCTCCCGAGGTGCTGGAGGGCCGGGAGGCGGACGCGCGCAGCGACCTCTGGGCGCTGGGTTGCGTGCTCTACGAGATGGCGACCGCAAGAAAGGCCTTCCAGGGCCGCAGCCAGGCCTCGCTCATCTCGGCCATTATGTCCGCGGAGCCCCCGTCCCCGACGACGCTCGCGCCGCTGACGCCGCCGGCGCTCGAGCAGCTCATCCGGGCCTGCCTGGCCAAGGACCCGGAGGAACGCGTCCAGACCGCTCACGACGTGAAGCTCGAGCTCGGCTGGATTGCCGAAGGCGGCTCGCGGGCCGGGGTGCCCACTGCCGTCGCAACGCGGCGGCGCAGCCGCGAGCGGCTCGCGTGGACGCTGGCCGTGGCGGGCCTGGCGGTGGCAATCGTCGCGCTGGGCTCGTTGCTGCTGCGCCGGAGCGAGCCCCCGCGGGTCGTCCGCTTCGATGTGCGCCTGCCGAGAGGAACGACCAGCATCTCCTGGCCCCGCGTTTCGCCGGATGGGCAGACCTTGGCCTTCCTCGCGTACGACTCGACGGGGGTCCAGAGACTGTGGATACGACCTGTGAATGCCGTCAAAGCCCATCCACTGGAGGGAGTGGAGGGAGGCGCCCGGCCCTTCTGGTCCCCGGACAGCAGGTACCTGGCATTCATCGCCGAAGGGAAGCTCCGCAAGATCCCGGTCGCCGGCGGGCCGGCCATCCACATCTGCGATGCGCCTGGCGGTGCCGATGGCACATGGGGGAAGAGCGACTGGATCCTCTTCGACGGCAGCCCTGGTGATTCGATCCGGGGCGTGCCGGCGTCGGGCGGGATTCCCAGGGCCATCACGTTCATCGATCACGCGCACGGCGAGGCCGGCCACGCCTGGCCCTTCTTCTTACCCGACGGCCGGCATTTCCTATTCGTGGCCCTAGGTATCGGCGGCGTCGAAGTCATCCGCATGGGCACCCTGGGTTCGAAGGAGAGCCGGGCCGTCGGCCAGACCGAAAACCGCGCGGAGTACGCGCTCCCCGGCTACCTAGTCTACGCGAATGGGGTCACGCTCATGGCCCAGCCGTTCGATGTAGGGTCCGCTCGCACCACCGGGGAGCCCGTGCCCGTGGGCGAGAACATCGGTGGGAATGTGGGGGATTTCTCGGTCTCGAGCGCTCGCGTCCTGGCCTACCGGTCGACAGACTCCCAGGAGCAGGCGCGGCTGCTCTGGGTCGCGCGCGACGGCCACCTCCTCAGGGAGGCCGCCCCCCCGGGGTTCTACGAGGGCGTGGCGCTGTCGCCGGACGAGACGCGCGTGGCGCTCACCATCGCCACCGAACAGCCCCCCACGCGCGACATCTGGGTACGCGATCTCATCCGAGGGGTCAGTTCGCGGCTCACGTTCGATCCCGGTGACGAAATCGCGCCGGTTTGGTCGCCGGATGGCAGCCACCTTGCCTTCGCCAAGGTCCGCAGCGGCGAGATGCGGCTCTACGTCAAAGCGGCCAGCGGGGTCGGGACCGAGGATTCCCTGGCTCACACCCCGGGCAGCTACGAAGCTCCGTTCCAGTGGTCGGGCGCGACGAATACCATCGTGTTTGCGCGCATCAGCACGTCGATGCAGTGGGACATCTGGGTGATGCCCGCCGATGGCCGGCAGGCGCCGAGGCCGTTCCTGCAGTCTCCGTTCAGAGAATACTGGGGGCGACTCTCGCCCGATGGGCGGTGGCTGGCCTACGCCTCGAACGAGTCGGGACACGACGAAGTCTACGTGGTGCCCTACCCGGGGCCCGGGGGTAAGTGGCAGATCTCGACCGCAGGCGGCAACTTCCCCCAGTGGCGTGCGGACGGGAAGGAACTCTTCTTCCAGGGGGCGGACCAGAGCATCATGGCGGTTGACGTGCGTGCCGGAGCGACATTCGAGGTAGGCGCACCGAAGCCCTTGTTCAAGATCCCGCTCACCGCGGGAGGGTACCAGGGCTACCGCTGGGCCGTGTCGCGCGACGGCCAGCGCTTCCTCGTCAACACTCCGTCCGGCGCGGTGGCCGCCGGGCATTTCATCGTGGTCACGAACTGGACCGCTGAGCTGCGCCGGAAGTGACCCTGGTCCCGCCGCCATGACCCTCTATCTCTCGGGAACGCTCGGCGACGAGCCGCTGGTGTGGAGGCTCGAGGCACCGCTCTCGCGCATCGGGCGCTCGTCGACCTGCGAAGTCCACATCGCCGACGCCAGCGTGTCGCGCCGGCACGCCGAGATCGCCCGCCGCGACGATCGTTTCTTCATCCAGGACCTCGGCAGCCGAAACGGCACCCGGGTGAACGGCGCGGAAGTCCACGCGCCCGTCGAGATCGGCCCGGGCGACCGCGTCGAGGTGGGCGACCTGATGCTGCGCGTGACCGCAGCGGAGCCCGGTCAGCCCGTGCTGGTGCCCGAGGTGGAGCAGGTCGATACCTCGGTGCAGCTGCGCGCCGACCACCTGGTCGAGGCGCACGCGCGCCACGAGCGCGGAGCCCCGTCGCTGGTGGCGTGGCTGGTCGCCGCCGGACAGCTCCTGGTCATGCCGCGACCGCTGCAGGAGACGTGCGACGAGATCCTGGAGATCGTCGCCCGCGCCGTGCCCGGCACGCGGCACGTGCTGATGCTGCGAGACGAGGCCTCGGGGGAGCTGCGCCAGGTCGCCACGCGCCATCTCGGCGGGCGGCCGGGCCAGCCGCTCGCGCTCTCCCGCTCGATCGTCGGCCGCGTCCTCGAGGAGTGCACCTCGGTACTCACGGCGGACGCCCTGCAGGACCCGCGCTTCCGGGCCCAGGACAGCGTCGTGAGGCAGGCGGTGCACTCCGCCATGGCCGTGCCGCTCTTCGACAACCGCAAGGTCCTGGGGCTCGTCTACGTGGACAGCCAGGATCTCGGCGTCACCTTCACCCCGTCGGAGCTCGAGGTGCTCACGCTGCTCGCCAACATGGCCGCGGTGAAGATCAGCAACACACGCCTGCTGGTCGCCGAGCAGGCGCGCCTCCGGCTGGCGCACGAGCTGGCCATCGCGGCCCAGATCCAGCGCGGGATGCTGGCGCCCGCGCCCCGCGTGGAGGGCTGGCAGGTCGAGGCCTGCCTCGAGACCTGCCACGAGGTCGGCGGCGACCTGTATGACTGTCGCATGACGCGCGACGACCGGCTGGTCTTCCAGGTGGGCGACGTGACCGGCAAGGGGATGGGCGCCGCCCTGCTGATGTCGTCGTTCCTCGCCTCGTCCCGCGTCCTCTACGAGTCCTGTGGCGACCCGGGCGCGCTCGCCACCCGGCTCGGCGCCATCGTGTGCGACCACGGAGATCCCGGCCGCTTCGTCACCGGCTTCGTCGGCTGCCTCGACCTGCGCGCGGGGACCCTGCACTACGTGAACGCCGGCCATCCCGCGGCCCTGCTGCTGCACGGCGGTGGGATCCGGCAACTGGAGAGCAACGGCGTCCCCTTCGGCGTCCTGCCCGGCTACACCTACGGCACCCTGACCGCGGAGATCCCCCCGGGTGGATTGCTCGCGGTTTTCAGCGACGGCATTCCCGAGGCGCAGTGCGGGCTCGAGATGTTCGAGGACGCGCGGCTGCACGCGGCCCTCCTCGAGGTGGCGGCCGCGCCCGACCTGGCCGACGTGCGGCGCGGCGTCCTCGCCCGGCTGGATACGTTCCTCGGGGACGCCCCGCGCAGCGACGACGTCACGCTCCTGCTGATCCGGCGCGAGGCTGCCGCAGCGTGACGCGCCCGGCCTACCCCAGCCGGTCCCAGACGCGCCGGGCGCATTCCCTCGCGCGCGCGGCCACCTCGCGCTCTTCCACGTTCACCAGCGTGCCGTTGTCCAGCACGATGTCGCCGCCCACCATCGCGCCCGAGACCGGCGCGCGCAGCATGCCCGACCACAGGTGGTCGAGGAAGGTGCGCTGGGTGAACTCGGTCGCCGGCTGGTAGTCCACCAGCAGCAGGTCGGCGGGTGAGCCCGGAGCGATCACGCCCAGGCCTTCGCCGAAGTGCCGGCCGGCCCAGCGCGCGCCATTGACGAACAGCCGCTGGTAGTGCGCCTCGGCCGGGGCGCCGAAGGCCAGGCTGTGGATCGGGTCGGGCAGCGGCGGCGCGTTCACGCCGGCGTCCGTGCCCCACGCCACCTCGCCCTCGCGCACCAGTGCCGCGACCGAGCCCGCGCCGATCGCCGAGAGCGCGTCGCCGCGCTCGCGCAACTCGCCGAGCAGTCCGCGCGGCGCGCTCTCCGCGTGCGCCCAGAGCGTGGGTATGGATCGCGTGCGCCAGCCGCCGCGCGAGTGCCAGCGCGCGGCGGGCGTCAGGTCGAGGGCCAGGTCCACGTGCACGCCCAGCCGCCCGCCCGCGACGTCGAGCGCCTCGCACACCATCGTGTCCACACCCTCGAGCGTGCGCGCCTGCACGCCGATCATGCCGCTCAGCCGGCCGTCGCGCCGTCGCCCCATCTCGCTGGCGAACCCGAGCGATTCCTCGAAAGCCGAGCGCCGCTCGACCACGGTGTCCGCTTCGCTCGCGCCGTAGCAGGTGGCCACGCGCACGCCCACCTGCGCCGCCGCCGCCACCACCTCGGAGAGCGAAAGGTCCGGGCAGGCGCCCGAGCGATGGAAGTCGCACAC
>Ga0315273_10011074_pt1 | contig 11531 bp, 11 predicted proteins | sample YL17G02_0_MG_FD_205753 | JGI IMG/M metagenome (GOLD analysis project Ga0315273, IMG submission 205753) | Sediment microbial communities from Yellowstone Lake, YNP, Wyoming, USA - YL17G02_0 | ecosystem: Environmental > Aquatic > Freshwater > Lake > Sediment | place: USA: Wyoming | collected... | reverse complement strand
GCGGAAAATAAAACCCATAAAACAGATCTGAAGCGCCGACCAAATGGCGGTGCAGACGATCGTCGACGGATCAGCTTCCTAGGGTTTGAAATCTTTCTAGCCAGGACCATCAGTGGTCGTAGCTCTAAAGTGGTCTTCAAAACTCAAGGACAGCGGTTTAGTAAGGCGAAATTGAAGCTAAAGGAACAACTTCATGCGATGATGCACTGGAAGGTTAAGGATCAAGCAAAGCGCCTGAACCAAATCTTGCGGGGTCATTACAACTACTACGGGCTTCCCGGGAACAGTCGGCGTCTTCAAACGCTGCGCATGTTCGCTCTAAGGTACTGGCGGCTTTCTCTGAGCCGTCGAAGCCAAAATGGTAAAGTAACTTGGGAAAAGTACAAGGTAATCCTTGAACAGCACCCAATTGTTCAACCCAAACTTCATATCACCTACGCAACCATAACGAGATTCGTTCTGCTGTAAACCTTCAGTTTGCTGAGCCGTATGCGGGAAATCCGCACGTACGGTTCTCCGGGGGGCGCCCGCGGTGACGCGGCGCCTACCCCTCCAGCCCCCTTCGGGGCTGCTGTCAAAGGGCCCGGACAGCCCGTCGAACGACAAAGCCGGCGGTTATAGCCCGGCGAAGCCGGTCATTTCCATGCGCATAAGCGGATAAGGGCCGTCCCGGCCTTAGCTTCCGTGATTTTTGCGCGCAGGAACCTAAGCCGCTTTGGTGGCGGTCATCATACCCGGACACCGCTCTTGCACGTCAACAGTGCTGGTCCCTCGCCTCACCTAGCGTCTGGGATCGACTCAGGATCTCTGCCGGCACCCGCTCCTCTTTCAAACACAAAAGAATCGACTAGTCATGGCAACAGTCCGTAGTCGTTTGTGCCTTGTTGTTTATGCTCTCGATGGAACCCACTGAAACCTTGATGGTCAACTATTGTCATTGGGCGAGAAACGCAACAGGCGGTCATCGTCGGCAGGCCCGAACGCCTTGGCAAAAAGGGCGCTGTCGACTATCTGTTGTGCCAGGCTGGAGAGCTACGCAAGTCCCCGCTCGCACCAGGGGCTCCGGCCCAAGCGCGTGGCACCACGCTAGCTGGGCCTAAGGTGTAAATGATCCTTTGCGCTTTTTACGTCGGTCAAACCTGTTTAGCCGTTCTTCCTTTTTTGCTTGCCTTGGGCCACCGAGTCATCCTCGGCCAACTTAGGGGGCAACGAGACTAACTTCCGCTTGGCGACCATTTGACTCCTTTGCAATTTGCGCCCGAGCGCCCTGACGTCATAGTCGACCTCGCTTGCAAGCTGGTCGCGTACTTTCCGTATTTCTTCGATGATTGGATCGTCCTGCATAGGTCAATCTCCCGAAAGCTCTTCTGGCGTGCAGATGATCGGCGACGTCACGCCTTGATCACGACACGCATCTTGGATTTTCAGACGCATCTCTGCGTTGGCAATGTGCTTGCAGTTCCAGGTCAAAAGATAGTCCATGCCATGGACTGCTGAGACTGCAACATGATACGCATCTTGCACAGCTTTTTTCGGCACAGCCTTTGCGCGGATCAGATGATCCGCCAGATCGACGACCGCATCGGAGACATCAAGGACGGAAATCTTCTTGACTACTGCGAGCCGTTTCTCCGCCGCCTCTTTATCGCCGGCTGCTGCCTCGTCAATGACAGGCTGAGAAACAAACAACGCGAAACGTTTACTGCGCTCTTCCCACCAGGCTGCCGTCAGCAGTTGATGCGCAGCAACGATCAGGTTGGTGCTCAGCCTCGCCGTCAGATAACTGATGACACTTGTTTCCAGATAAACCTTGGGTCTCACTTGCACCGCGCTCCTTCTGAGCAGGCCAAGCGCCCATTCGCTACGCAGAATCTGAGCGACAAATTTTGGGGATGATTTGGCCTGAACGTCCCGCAAAACGACTCTATCACGCTAATAAACTTAGGAATATCGAAAAGTTCGAGCGTCGGCGGATAGATGGTTCTGTTAAAGGAAAGAATGGGATGGCGCTCTGAGTCCAGGGCAAACCCTACCGGCAGGCTGCTCAAATTGACCCCATCGAAATTACTACAAGCGGACGCCACAATATCTCATTAGGATTGAACGCTAACAACTCCACGGCATCCGGGTAACTTCAATCTTCTCATCCGTACATGATAGTTGCACGGTGGGGTGACTTTCCTTACAATGGTCAAAATAAACTACAAAACTTAAGTAGGTACGCTGAGCAATAGGTACATGGACTGCCAATGTTCGGGTCGATAAATGCATTTTAGATTATCAAGAGGGAGTAGATCACCATGGGCTTCGTTAAATTCAGGACCTTGACAGCACTTGGCTTAGCTTTTGCTGCTTTGGCAAGTTGCAAAACTCAGAATTCGTCGACACAGAATGCATTGAGAAACCCTTTTGACCAACGCAGCGCGACGGAGAGATTGACCGAACCTTGCAAGGGCGAGGCAATTCGAACAGGAAATATAGTTGAGTGCCGCATGCCGAACGAAGGCGATCTAATAAAAAAGTCGATCGAGATCACGACGGGATTGGTGGTGAATAAACAGCTTGAAGATTCAAAGGTCACCGGAAGAATAGAACTCACCAAACGTGATGCCCACCCCAAGCACCATGGCTGCATCAAAGGCTCGTTTACTGTTGCCAACAGAGTCCCTGGCGAATTCAACTTTGGAGTTTTTAAAGATCCAGGAAAGAGCTATCCAATTTGGGCGAGACTTTCGAATGCAGGGCTCAAACCTGGTGTTACTTCAGACGACGAAGGCGACGCGCGTGGTATGGCTGTAAAACTCATAGGAGTACCTGGGGAAAAACTTATGCAGAGTCAGCGGTCCAGTTCGAACCTGGATTTTCTGTTTGTAAATATCCCTTTTTTCGTCGCCAAAGATATCGCCGACTACAATGCACAGCTGCAGGTTCCAGCCAATTTGAAAAAAAATCTTCTTGCAGCGGCCGATGGCGCGCTCCGTACAGGATTGCTGGTGCTTTTGAAAAAAGCCATTGATTCCAGCAAGATGGAAAATCCGCTCGGAGAAACATACTTTTCCATATCGAGCTTCCAGCTTGGCGAGAACAGCGTCAATTACCGCTTTCTTCCTTGTGCAGGTAGCAAGCCAGGCTCCGAGGGCAAATCGGGCGAAAATAAGTTTCGCGACGCAATGGCCGCTACTCTGTCGCGGGGCAAAGCATGTTACGCAGTCGAAGCGCGGTTTCTTAAAATTCCAAGCTGGAAAATGGTGGAAGACGTAAGCAAAAATTGGGAAGATCACGTTGCCGATTCAACACCAGGAAATTGGGGCGGCCTCTCTCCCGAGGCTAAGCAGGCTGCGTTTGCGGAAGTTTTTAGCGATTGGACCCCGGTCGGTCGGATGGAATTTCCGCAGCAGACTTTCACGTCTGAAGCCCAAATGAATTTTTGCGAGAATCTGTCTTACAACCCCTCAAGAACTTTGACGGATATGCGCCCACTCGGCACCCTCAATCGTGCACGTAACGAAGTCTATGAGGCTATTGCCAAAGTTCGCAGAACGGCAAACAAGGCCCCCACATCAGAGCCGAACGGTACGGAAACATTTCCTTAACTTTCTACATATCGGCCCAGATTGAGATCATCCCTAAGATGAAACACCACCAAGCAAGAGGTGCAAACTTGCAGCATCACTTCGGCGCGAACAAACTCTGTCGGCGGTCGATAGCTCACCTCCTGCTGCCGCTAGCCATCGGCTTCGGCACGCTCGCTGCATGCCGCACCAGCGACAAACCTGTACGACAAGAATCGAGAAAGCCTCCAGATTCTGGTGACTGGTAGCGCAAGGCTGGATTATTACCGTTTTGGCGGCGATTCCCTGCAGGGGCGTTATCATTACTTTCGCATGCATCCGCTTATTGTGCGCGAATTACGCCTAGAAAATCAGGTGCAACTCTTGCAACTTCTTAAGCTTGGCGGCTTCCCTGAGCCATACTTCTCCGGTTCGGAAGTAAAAGCGCGGCGATGGTCTAGGACCTACCGACAGAGGCTTATCCGCGAAGACCTCGCAGCACTCGAGAAGACTGAAGATTTGGCGCGGGTTGAGCTCATGGCCATGCGTCTACCAGACCTTGTTGGCAGCCCGCTTTCGATCAATGGCTTGCGCGAGGATCTCGAAGTCAGCCATGCAACAGCCACCAAATGGCTGCAAATTCTAGAACGGCTTTATCACGTGTATAGAGTTACGCCGTTTGGTTCGCCAAAGATCAAATCTGTGAAGAAGGAATTCAAGCACTACCATTATGATTGGTCGCTTGTGGCAGACCAGGGAGCACGATTTGAAAATTTCGTTGGCAGCCACTTACTGAAATGGTGTCACTGGCTTGAAGATTCGGAAGGCATCGATATGGAGCTGCGGTACTTCCGCGACCGCGAGCAGCGCGAGGTGGATTTTGTCGTGATACAGGCTATGGCTGGAGCACTTGCCAACAAGGCGGTAGATGGGCCCATGCCTGCCATTAACTTGCTAATAATATTCGTCCCTAGCGATTTTGGGTAAAGAACATCGCCAGTATTACCGATAGCCGAAGCGTATGGATTGTTGTTGGTGTTCCCCCCCCAAGAAAGGGAAACGCCGGTTGATGGGGCCGGGTGCGGTCATGGCTTTATGGCGGAAATTGTCCACTTGGGAGGCGCTGCGGTGGGTTTTAAAAAGGCAATATGTAACTTGAGCCTCGTTCGGCATGAGTCTATTGGGCTGCTGGGTTTACTCCTCTTGGCCGCAGATCTCAGCGCTTGTAATAAATTGGTCGGCAAGGGCGCCCTAAATGGTGATCCTAATGCTGCTGGTATTGTCGGCGTGAAGCAAGTGTCGACCACGCTGGACCAGGATGCAGGGAAGACTTTCGCAACTATCTCAGCCAACGCGACCGCAACGCAGGTAGTTCAGGTGCCCGAGACGAGCCCGGTAGCCGGGACCTCGCTGACGATCCAGCCCGGTACTCTCGGCATAGCCACGGATGTGACAATCGAGTTGGCTGCGCCCTTAATCAACCCGGGTAATACCGCAGCACTTGGACTGGACGGCGGCAGTACCATCGTTGGCAAGGCCGTGTCGATCCAGCCGACGCAACCAGTCGATGCGCTTAGGCCGTTCACCGTGGCCTTGTCTGTGCCCAGCGCCTCAGGACTCAATCTTGAGGATATCATCGCGAATCTCTATGTGATGTACAAGGTGCAAAACGTGCAAAAGGGCACGGTGACACTGGGCCTCATTCCGCGCAGTGCGCTGACCGTTAGCGGTGGCACGCTTTCTTTTAGCGTGTCTTTTTTTGGTGCCTTTCAGGCGGCCGTCAGTTTGACGCCGATCACCGCGGCGGTGCAGGTGGCGGTAGCTAATGCGCCTATTCTTACGCAGCAGGCCGCGGCAGCGCTGCCACCAATCGCCGTGACAGCGAGGGCGCCATTTATTGTTAAGGCGGGTAGTACCGTGACGATTACGGGTAAAAACTTTCGCCCGACGATGACCTTAGCCATAGGCGGTAAGCCGGTCGGCAATCTCAAGGTGGCGAGTGACTCTGCGGCATCGTTTACAGCACCTACGTACCAGGGATTTGGCCTCAGCAATTTGACTGCCGATCAGGACGGATCTTCGACACAGTCGGCCGTGGTGTATTACACCGGGACCTACGCCGACTTTCCCGTGTCGAGTAAGCCCGTGTCCGAGGTCTGCGCCGGAGACAAGTTCTACGATAGTACGGGTACGCTGCAGACTGGCAGTCGTAATTGTACGATTGCAGCCGCGTGCACCGCTGATGGCCAAGCAGGATGTGTGAGCAGTGCCAGCTTTCCGGCGGCTAACGCCGCGAGTCTTGCGTCCAAGATCCTAAGCGGTAGCACGGTCGCTGGCATCGCCGGTAACGTCACCTTGCCTGCGGTGACTAATGTGCTAAGCAGCGTCAGCTACGGGATTTCAGGGACCGGATTGACAGGTACGTTGACGGTGCCGACTGCATCCTACGTCCGTGTCACCAACGGCGCCTATGGTGCTGGGGGAACTGCGACGACGCCGAGTCTGACCGATTGTGCGACGGACGGTAGCCTTGGCTGCGTGACGGTCACCGGTTATCCATCGGCTAAACTCGCCAATTTTACAGCATCGAATGTGGCATCTGGTATCACCGTTGCTGGTGTAGTTGGCAGCGGTACCTCAAGTCCAGCGAGTTGCAGCGCCGATGGTGGCACATCTTGTGTCGCCAATGCTACTTACACTGCAGCGCTGACCACCGGCCTCTCTAGCAAAGTGTTAAGCGGTAATACCGTTGCCGGGGTCGGTGGTAACGTCACCTTGCCAGGTGTCTCTAATGTCCTCACCACGGTCGCCTACGGTGCTTCGGGCACTAGCTCGGTGGGGACTCTGACGCTGCCTACCGCGGCAAATGTGCGCACCAGCCAAGGCACGTTCGGCGTAGGCGGCACGGCAACGACTCCGACTCTCGCGGATTGTAACAGCGACGGCCAGACTGGATGCGTGACATCCGGCATTCTGCCTGCTGCTGCGATCACGGGGTTCTCTACCTGGAATATTCGTGCTGGCACAACACTGGCAGGCGTAGCGGGCACACTCAAAACCAACTGCCGCAACACGGTCAACAACACCTATTTCAACTACGATGGCGCTGTCGGCAGCTTGCCCACCACCGGCATCACGAGCGGTACCACCTCCGATTATTGGGATACGACGGATGATCGCTTTGGCTGGTCCACAAATACCGTGACCGGCTGGTCGTCCGACACCTACTGCGACAGCTCGACTTGGACCGATGTCACCACGACCAACGGCGGGGCATCAAACGTGGCCTGCGGCACCGGCACTTGCATTTACAAGGACCAAATCACCAATCTGCAGGTGACGGGGATCCTCGCATCTGGTAGCAACACCACGAGCACGACCACTCCGGCAACGTATACCTGGAGTGCGGCAGTGAATGCCTGTGCGGGTTCAACTTATGGTGGTTTTACTGCCGGAACATGGCGACTTCCGACACAAAAAGAGTTGATGTCTTTGTATGAACATGGTATTGTTTCAGTAGTCAGTGCAAACTTCATGTCACTTGCGAATATGCAAGCACATTATTTTTGGTCGTCGTCGACTCTCTCGAACAGCACGACCAATGCGTGGTTCGTGTTTCTCGCGAACGGCGACACCAACTACAACTTCACTAAGGCGATGACGTTCTACGTCTCGTGCGTGAAGTAGTCTAGGCCTGGTTGGCTGAGTCGGCGCCCGCCCCGGCAGGCAGTTATTTGTTTTTATTTATTAATTTTGCAAATTTAAGGCCAACCCTTCGTGTTAAAATATGCAGCACCAGATTTGGTGCTCTATCAAAAGTTACTCGCCTCATACAAAAACTGCCTTAAAAACAAAGCTCACGTTAAGAAAACAGTCTTCCATTTACATCACGAAAAAATCATTCATCAACTGGCTCTTGATATTGAGAATAGGACATATCAGCCGACTACGTCAAACATATTCGTGGTTACACATCCAAAACCACGCGAAGTCATCGCCGCAAATATGCGCGACCGCGTCGTTCATCATTTTATCCACGACTACATGGCGCCGTATTGGGACCGCCGCTTCGTTGCGACTTCGTATGCCTGCCGCACGGGCAAAGGCCCGCTGCAAGCTTGTCATGATTTGCGCGCATTTATCCGGCGTCACGCGCGCCAGCGCGGGACGCCGCTGTACTATTTGAAAGTCGACGTTCAGAACTTCTTTACGACGATTGATCTCAAGGTGCTCTACCGCATCATCGAGCGGCACATGGAACATCCTTTGTATTTGTGGCTTTGCCAGGTGGTTATATTCCACCGCGCGACTAAGCGCGGTTCATTTAGTCTGACTTCGCCAAAGTCCCTTTGGCAGATGCTACCTAAGTACAAAAGCATGTTTTACGCGCCAGAAGATGTCGGACTGCCGATCGGCAACCTGACCAGTCAGTTTTTTGCCAACGTCTACATGAACCAAGCTGACCAATATGTGACTCATCAGCTCGCCGGACGCTATCTCTACTGGCAGCGCTATGTAGACGATATTTTGTTTTTAAGCGACGACCCAGCCGAGTTGCGGGCTTTAACGCCTTTGATTGCAAGCTTTCTCCAAGATGAGCTGCACATCAAGCTCAACCCCAAGAAGACGCTGCTGCAGCCGCTCGCCCGCGGCCTTGATCACCTCGGCTATTTCTTTAAGCCGACACACACCACCGTGCGGCGGCGAGTGATGGGTAATTGCCAGCGCAAGGTCGACGATTTAATCGCGCAGCCTGCCGCAACGCTCCAGCCAGAGGCGGCTTGCGCGACGGTTAATGCCTACCTAGGGCACTTTAATCATGCTGCCAGCCGCCAGCTGCGCACGCGTGTGACGGAGCAAATCGCTGCGGTGCCGCATCTGGCGGCCCGGTTAGAGGCAAATGCAGCGCACACCAAGATAATGCCGGTCAAAAAGTCCAAGAAACAGCGAGCCGACGCGGCGCGCCTTGCTGAGAAAAAGCTACAAGACGAATTCGTGGTGGCGTTTGCATCGGTGGATGCTGAGGCAGCACGAAGGCGCGGCGCTTTTTATCTGCGGCATTGGTGCGAGGTGGATGATCTGCTGGCACCAGAGGAGGGTGCCACCCAGGAGGCCCTCCTTGCAGAGGGCTCCCCGAATGGCGATGCTAAAACCGCTACCTGACTTCCGGGGCAGGCGCCGACTAAGCCGACCAGGCCTAGACTACTTCACGCACGAGACGTAGTTCGTATTCGTCTTAGTGTTGTTGTTGGTGTTGCCGTTCGCGAGATTCACGTTCCACGCATTGGTCGTGCTGTTCGAGTTAGTCGACGACGCAGAGACCGTCCACTCAGTCATGGCTACCACGGCGATCCTGGCATTCCCAGGTACGCCGGCGCCGATCTTCGTTCCACGTCGACTGCGTCGTGCAGTCTTGCGAGGGGGACAGCCGCAGTCAGGGGCTCACTCCCGGGCCTTCCTTGAAAAGCCCGGCTCTGGATAGCGGTCCGAGCATTTTCAAAGCATGGTGGTGTCTCCTGATGCTGGGGTCGGTCCAGGCGCCGCAACCTTGGACTGAGTCCAGCGGCTCCAGCCCGCGAGCTGCTTTTGCAGATCCTCCAGCCGCACATTGGTCTCGGTCCATTGGCCTATCGATATGGCCTTTAAGTCCTTGGCGAGGCGGACGCTCATCCTCATGGTGAACAACGCCTCTGGCAGGTCAGCCAAAGCTACACTGCGCCGACGCGAGTCGCGGATGAAGTTGGCTTGGATGACCCGCTCAAGGAAGTCTTGAGCGGCGTTCGCCAGCCGGCCCCCGAGCTGGAACCGCAGTTGTTGCGGAAACCCGCCGACGAGCCGGTGCATGTCTAGCGACAGCTGGTAGGCACATTGGATAATCGGCACTTGTGAATAATCGGTGGCCATCGGCTCGCTCATAGCGGGTAAGCTGCGTATTCGACTATTTAGCAGCTACCTTTTTATTTGACCACCTTGGACTTTATGGCCAGCAGTTACTAACTAGCCCGCCTTTTCCGTTGCGATATTCGCCAGTCCGCTTGCGTCATCGCGTGGAGCTTAAGGTCTCTAATTTGATCCGCGCTAAGCTCCGGAAGAGCCTCTGTATCAAAATCTCGCCAGATTTCGTCTCTCTTTTGGAGTAAGTCTTCACGCTGAGATGATCCGGTAGACCTCTTGGTGGTCGTCTTCACTTCGATCGCAGAAGACGACGAGGAGATGTTTGGGGCTTCGCTGGGTAAAGCCGATGACCCAAGCTCTTGCTTCGTCGGGGCTCGTCGGATCGGAGATAAAGACGGCTTTCGGGTCGTCGAAGACTTCGGTCGCTTCGCCGAAGGTGATCCCGTGCTTCTTGAAGTTGCGCTTCGCTTTTTCTTCGTCCCACTCATAGTGCCGCATGCGCTCCTTGCCTACCTAGCTGTCGGGAGTTTTGACCTGTCGCATTAGTCCTGATAGTCACGACCAGGGCACCCTTTTCAAGATATCTCAATAACTTTCTTAGATACAGGAATATCCTCCTGGTTGCCTGGCGGCGACAGCCAAAGTTGCGTTGCGCTAAAACCAGCGCAGCAGGCCCAAAATCAGCTCTATGCTGGTGTCCTTAAAGCGACTCGATGAGCTGCATCCAGCTGCCGGGCAGCTGACCGGATGTGTGCCGCTCCACTGCTCGTAGGCGGCTTCATAGCTCAGCTGCCACTCGGGTGTCAGTGCTTGGTGGAACGCACCGCTCACCCCCAAAGCCCGGCCTTTGGCCTTCTTTCCGACCAGCAGGGGCACCACGGTGACGACGGCATTTAGGTCATGAGGGGCGATGTGTACGGTGTAGCTGAGTAACGCGATTGGACCACTCAAGGCGAGAAGGCCGGGGGTGGGTTCGCCGTTGGTGCTGACGCTTAGCGCTGCGGGTAGTCGTTTATAGACACCGCCGAGGCCAAGCTCTAGTCGCTGCTGAGGGCTATCCAAAAGGTCTTTGGCTACGGCTAGCCTGAGGTCACTTTCGTTAAAGGTCTTTATGTCGGTGGCACCAGCCTGGCTGGCATCGGTACTGCGCTTAGCCAGGGCCACGGCAAAACTACGCTGCACAAATCCCAAACGCAGCGACCAAGACGACGTGGCGCCAAAGTAATAGCGGCCCCTGGCCCTGACACTGACCACCGGCCCAGTCGCATTGAAGCTGGCTGGGGTGAGGTTGTCAGCCAGCACCTCTTGGCCTATACCCAGGTCGAGGCCTAGGACGGCATTGGACGGCAGGTGTGTCGCGCTTGGCTGCTCATCGGCTGGTTCTACTAGGGACTCGTCTTGATCCGAGTTGATATCTGAATCGTCGGTCTCGCTTTTGCTGTTTGGTCGTTGTTGCTCAGGACTCCCAGCTCCAGGTTTGCTTGGTACAAAATCAGTGAGCATACCAACCGTCAACTCCGCAGCCACGTCGGGCCGCACCCGGACAGCAGCGTAGCCGCGCTTCAGGCGCCTTACCGTTGCACAGCCGCGGACCTTGCGGACCGGCAGTAGGAAGCACACCCGATCACCGATGGCGAGTCCTTGGTCCGAGCCCGCCTTAATGACTACGGCGTTTTTCTTGCTGATGTGGCTAATCGGCGCCGACCCAGCATAGGCAGCGCCCGAGTGCAGCGCGGCAAGGGCTAGGTTGCCAATAAACAAGGTTAAGACCAGTGGCCACGGCAATCGCCGTGTAAGGCGGCGAGGTCCGCGTGGAGCGCTATGGAATGTCAGTTGAGTCAAAAGCAGACAACTCCACCGGCCAAAGCTGAGTCTTATGATAAGAGTATCAGCTATGTCAGAGGTCTTCACAAGTTGGTTGACGTTGAAAACGACCTGCACTGGAGACTTGACGTAGTCATGGGCGAGGACTTGAGTAGGGTTCGGAAAGATCACGCCGCGGAAAATTTAGCCGCCGTCCGTCGTGCAGCGCTTAATATGCTCCGCCGTGAGCCAACGAAGAAGAGCGTGCCGAGAAAGCAAAAA
>Ga0315273_10011072_pt1 | contig 11532 bp, 13 predicted proteins | sample YL17G02_0_MG_FD_205753 | JGI IMG/M metagenome (GOLD analysis project Ga0315273, IMG submission 205753) | Sediment microbial communities from Yellowstone Lake, YNP, Wyoming, USA - YL17G02_0 | ecosystem: Environmental > Aquatic > Freshwater > Lake > Sediment | place: USA: Wyoming | collected... | reverse complement strand
TTTTCCGATATCTTAATTAAACACACCTGGTATTTGCTGGGCGGTTTGGTTTTATTTCTGGTAATCTTCATTTTTCTCATCAAAAAATACCGCCAGGCAATACTGGAGGTTTTTTACCGTCTGCCCCTGGTTTCCCGTCTTATCCGGGAGATCGATCTCACCCGTTTTACCCGCAGCCTGTATCTGCTGCTGTCTTCGGGTTTACCGATTATTACCGCTCTGGAATTAACCAAGGATGTGGTTTTAAGGAGTAGCACCGCCAAAGTCATTACCAGAAGCCGGGAAATGGTCATGGGCGGGAAAAAACTCTCCGACGGTTTTCGCTCCATCAAGGGCGCCATCCCTTCTCTGATGATCAAGCTGGTGGAAGCCGGGGAAAAAAGCGGTCAGCTGGAAGGGTCCATGAAACAAATTTCCGAGAGTCTCGATTATCAGGTCAGTAATACCCTCAAAGCCTTTACTGCCATCATGGAACCGGTGATGCTGATTTTGATCAGTGTCAGTGTCGGCGGCATGATGATTTCCATTATTGCCCCGATTTACGGCATTATTAGCCAAGTGGGAGCCCGGTAATGAAATCAGGTTTTACTTTAATTGAGCTCATTGTCACTTTCGGCATAATTGCCGTCCTCTTGGCTCTGGTGGCTCCGAATTTCTTATCCCTGCAGACCCGGACTACCCTGCACCAGACTTCAGTTGAATTAATTTCCGATATCCGCGGTCAGCAGTTAAACGCCATGACCAATTCTCAAACCGCTTTTGGGGTTTACTTTGACCCCGATCAATACATCCTGTTTACCGGCAGTGTCTATAACGTCTCCGCCCCCGGCAATTTCACCGTTCCCCTGGGACCGACTGTCAATTTTTCCGCCGTTAATATCCCTGGTTCCTCTCTGGTATTTCTGCCCGGCAGCGGCGAGGTCAGCGGTTTTAACGGCTCGGCTAATACATTGAGTCTGTCAGATTCCCAGGATGGCGCCTCTTTTACTTTCACCCTCAACAAAATAGGTGTTATCACTTCCGTCCAATGAAACGTGGCCAATCTTTGATTGAAATCATCGTCGCTTTCGGAATGACGGCCTTATTTATTCCCGCCCTGATTACCGGTTTGGTGGCTTCCCGGCAGGCTCGCCCCCAGACCGAAAGCCGGCAGCATGCTACCCTGCTGGCCAATCAGGCTTTGGAGGCCGTTCGCACCATCCGGGAAAAGAGCTGGCCGGACTTTGCCGTTGACGGGACATTTTATCCGCAGGTCTCCGGCACCACCTGGTCCTTGGTTTCCGGACCCCCGCCGTCCGTGGACGGTTTTATTACTTCAGTCGAAATTGCGCCTGTTCACCGGGACGCTTCCTCCGGGGAAATTGTTAGCGTGGACGGCGTTAATGACCCCTCCACCAAATTGGTCACTGTCACCGTTTCCTGGACCTATCCCTTATCCGGGTCGGTAAGTTTCCCCCAGTATTTCACCCGTTACATGGACAATATGGATTTTGTGGAAACAACCAAAGCTCAATTTGATTCCGTTTTAGCTGTCAGAAATAGTGTAGCTACCACCGATGTTTCCGGCGGAGAAGTGGTTTTATCCGGCGGCGGCCACGGTGACTGGTGCCAACCCACTCTTACTCAATGGGGATTCAATTTAAGCCATAATGCCAATGGGACAGCCATTTATGCCATCGAGGGTAAAGCCTTTGTCGGTTCCGGACTTAGTAATAATAGTGACACCTATGATGTCCTAATTTCCAATTCCTATCCCCCTACCGTTACCTCTCCGGGATTGCTGATTACCGGGCAGAAGAAAGTTAATGGGATTTATGGAGATCAAAGTTATGCTTATCTGGCCACCGACTCAAATCAAAAACAGGGAGTGATTACCGATCTCAATAGTCATCAGGAAATCGGCTGGTTGGATACTGGTTCAGGTTCCATCAAAGGCCGCGGGATTGTTGTTAATGGCAATTATGTCTATTTATCTGCCACCAATAATAAAATTTATATTTACGATCTGTCCGCCAGTAAAACCGGTTCTCATAATTCCACCGCTAATATATCTCTGACTGGTACAGCAACTAAATTAGTGTTGGTCGGAAATCGTCTTTTTGCCGCTCTGGACAGCACCTCCAATCAATTGGCCATTATTCCCATTACCGGCGGCGGCAGCAGTCTGGGTAGCCCGGAATATGTTTCTGTCTTCGGTCAGGCAGGTAAAGATGTCTTTGTTAACACCAGCGGTACCCGGGTTTATTTAGCCGCCGGATCGTCTGCCACCCAGAATGAACTTTTTATTATTGACATCGATCCCGCCTCACCGACCTACAAACAAACTCGAGCCAGCCAGGACACCGAGGGCATGAATCCCACCGGTGTGGCAGCCGTCACCAACAACAAAGTCATCATCGTCGGGGAGGGAGGTTATGAGTACCAGGTCTACAATTACAACGGTTCTACCAATACTTTTTCTTCCTGCACCGGCGGTGCCGGCCTTCTCAATCTAGATGCCGGTATCCGGGGAATCGCCACAGTTATCGCGCCGTCAGGTGCCTTTTCCTATATCCTGACCGGTGATGGCGCTTCAGAATTCAAAATTATCGAGGGTGGGCCCAGCGGCATGACTGCAACCTCCGGGACTTTTACCAGCGCTCCTTTTCCGGGGTCTGCACCGGCTCCTTTCCCCATCGCTTTCAACCGCCTGCAATGGCATTATGTCCAACCCCCCGGGATTACCACCGTCAAGCTGTGGGTCTCGGGTGCCGAACCGGTAGCCGGCAGCTGCAATCACCCCAATTACACTTTTGTCGGTCCGGACGGTACTCCCAATACTTACTTTACCGGGGACGGAGCTATTCCCCTGTTCCAGGACGGCATCGGCTACTCCAACCCCGCCCAGTGTTTCAAATACCGGGTGGAGCTGACTTCTACCGATCCCAATACTTCTCCCGAATTTGATGATATTACCGTCAGTTATTCACCATGAAACGAAGTTTCACTATCATAGAACTTCTCCTCTATATGGGTCTGTTTTCCATCCTCATAACTATTATTAGTGGTCTGTTTTTTTCTATCCTGCAATTACGGCTGGAAGCCGAAACGGTGTCTTCGGTTCAGCAGGATAGTAATTTTATTATCGGGCGGCTCAAGTATGATCTCAACGGAGCCACCGGAGTTACTTCGCCGGCTTCCCCGGGTCAGACCGCTTCCGTTCTGACTTTTGTTAAATCCGCAACCACTTATACCTATACCCTTTCCGGTACCGATTTATTGCTGGCGGTTTCTGGCCAGCCTCCTGTCAGCCTCAATGGCTACAACACTCAGGTTTTAGCTTTCAATGTTACCCGGCTGGGTAACCCCGGCGGTTTTCCTTACTTAAATATCAGTTTCACCTTATCAGGCAAATCAGTTTTTATTAATCAGCAGCCGGAAACTAAAATTTTCACTACCGGCATATCACTGCGATGAAATCCGGCCAAGTTTTAGTCATGCTGTTAGTTTTTATGACCGTGGCCATCACGGTTACGGTTGCTTCCGTAGCTTTGTCGATAGACAGCTCCCGGGCGGTCTCCAAAATGGAAGTCTCCGGCATGGCCGCTTCCGTCGCCGAATCCGGTATCGAAAATGCCCTGCTTCGGCTTTTGCGCAATCCGGGGTTTACCGGTGAGACATTGCCAGTCGGTGATGGGACAGTTACAATTACAGTAACCGGGACCAATCCCATTATTATCACCTCCACCGGGGAAGCCGGCGGGTTTGTCCGACGCGTCCGGGTTACTGCCAGTTACGCCGGGGACGCTGATATGATTCTCAATATCGATTCCTGGCAGGAAATTTATTAAGCCGTATGAAAGTCAAATCCCAAAAGAATTTATTAGTCATCAACATCAGCCTTAACAAACTCAGCTTATGCACTGCTAATTCGCCCGCCCCCCTGGAATTTCCTTTTCAGCCCTCCTTTATTTCTGATATGGAAGTTACCAACAAGGAGGAGCTCAAAACCAAGCTTCAGTCCTTTTTCGGGGAAAACGGGGTCAAATCCGGGCCGATTATCTTGGTCATGGATGAGAGTGTTTATTACCAAAAGGATTACCCCGGTTCCGTTCCCCCGGCTACCGATGTGATTCAGGGGTATCTGGACTTGGTCCCCTTTTCCGCCATCAGTTTCAAGCTTTTCCGCGTTAACGGCAATCACCGGCTGATAGTTATCAACCGGGAATATTATGAAGCTTTCAAAGCCGTTTTTGAAAAAATGGGCTTTTCCGTCTATTCGGTAGTTCCGGGTTATATTCTGGCAACAGTTGGTGCCCCGGCTAAATTTTCCGCCGAAGCCTGTCGGGTAATTTACCGCAAACTGGATACTGTCACCGAAAACAGTTTTTCCGGTGGTTCTGACGTCAGCGAAGTCACCGGTCTCCGGCCCCACGCTTATGTCAAAAGCCACAAAACCCCCTTAATTATCGTCTCCATAATTTCTATTCTGGCCTGTCTGGCAGCGGTTTATTTTACGGTCATAAAACCCTTCTCTTTGGGCAAACGAAATGTCAGTCCGACTCCTAAAATTCAGACCCGGAAACCCGCCCCGACTCTTACCCCCACTCCCGCAGCCACTTCCTCAGCCGAACTTCTGAATATCTATACTGTCCAAATTCTTAACGGTTCCGGGACTCCTGGCCTGGCCGCTTCCCTGGAAGCTAAATTCCGGCAGCTGGGATTTGCGGATATCAAAACTGGCAATGTATCCAAAACGGCCAAAACCCAGGTAATATTTTCTTCCCAAATTACCCCCTCCGCCAAAAAACTGGTTACCGATTTGGTCACTCCGTTGTTCGTCTCTCCTGCTTTCAAGGACAGTTCCGATACTCAGTTTGATATCACTTTAACTACCGGAAAAATTACCCCTTGACAACTATTTGTCACAGGGTCTAGCATGAATGTAATGCCCAAGTCACGAAAGCTTCTTCCCGGGTTTACGCTAATAGAACTTTTGGTCGTCATTGGTATCCTGGCAATTTTACTGACCATTGTTCTTATCGCCATCAACCCCGCCAGGCAGTTTGCGCAAAGCAACAATACCCGCCGCCGCAGTGACATTAACGCCATGCTTAATGCCATTCATCAGTATTCCGTTGACAACAGAGGCAACATTGCTCTCCTTGGTATACCAGTTGACGATCCTCTTGTCGCCGGTAGCGAAGCTGACCCCATTATGACCGATGATGCGGTAGCTCCCGATGATGAAGTTGATTTGTGTGCGCTCCTTGTACCTACTTATATTTCAGCTCTCCCCGTTGATCCCCAGACTGGAACTAGCAGTGACGGTGTTGGAACTGCCGTTTCCAAGTGCGGACCACCGGAAACATATAATACCGGATACACTGTTGTTCAAAGCAATGTCGCCACCAATATTAGAATCACCGTCTCTGCCCCAGGCGCTGAACTCGGTGAAGTCATCGACGTCACCCGCTAGAAAATATTTAATTCGGTCTCCGGCCCTTCGGGGCTTTTTTAATGCTAAAAAACTAATTTCCCCTCTCCTACGGCGAAGCCACGACCAAAGGGAGAAATTGAGGAGAGGGGACCGAGGGGTGAGGTCGTAATTTGGTAATTAAAAATTAGTCGTCGGTGTGTTATCCTAACTGTCATGTCCGATACAATTTCCGCTGCTGATCAAACCATTGATCTCTCCGGATTAATCAACAATCACCTTCTCCAAATCGACCGCCTCAAAGAAGAGGTTGGCCAGGTAAAAGAAATGCTGGACGCCATCTTTGCCAATGATCCCACTTATCAGACCCATGACTTGGCAGTCAAGGAAGCTGTTAAAGTCAGGGGCCAAACCAAAAAACAAATTCTCAAACTTCCCCAGGCTTTGGATTTAGCCAATCGCATCGCCGACAAAAAATCTCACCTCAAAGAATTAACGGCTGATCTTTCCGGATACCTGCAGGACTACAGCCGTCAAACGGGAGCCACGGTCTTCGAAACTTCCGGCGGGGAACTGCGGGAAATTGTCTATACTGCCCGTCTGGTCAAAAAAACCTCCTAATATCTAAGATCTAGGATCTAATATCTGGTGATTTGTCTCTTGCGTCCGACCAGCCTTCTCGTGTAAATTGAAAACAGAAAAATATATGCAGCTGTCCCGGGTTTACTTTGCACTTCTGGGTTTGGTTATTTTGGTGGTGGTGGTTTTCCAAATCAGTCTCAAATCTCTGACCGACCCGGCCAAATTTGCCGGTTGTCCGGCTCTCTCCGCCACCGGAGAGGTTGATCCCACCGACACCGTTGCCTTCTGGAACAATCAGACTTTAAGCCCGCCCCTGGCCTTATCCGGTCTCTTGAGCCCGGAACAAATCCGGGTTTTGGGTACTACCACTGACGAAAAATGGATCGAAATTGATCTGGCCAATCAAAAATTAATTGCTCACCAGGGAGATAAAATCTTTTTGGAAAGTCTGATCAGCAGTGGCCTGTGGAATCGCACTCCGGCCGGGGAATTTAGAATTTGGTACAAAATCAAGTCTACCAAGATGGAGGGCGGCTCCAAACTCAATAAAACTTATTATTATCTGCCCAATGTCCCTTATGATATGTTTTTCAACGGCGACATCGGCATCCACGGCACCTATTGGCACAGTAATTTCGGCCGCCCCATGAGTCATGGTTGTGTTAATGCCCCGACCCCGGTTGCCGAACAGTTGTTTTACTGGACCGACCCCCAGCTGCCGCCCGGAAAAAACCTGGTCAGGGCTACTCCCGACAATCCCGGCACCCGCGTTGTGGTTCATAAATAAATCTTCATGGCCGTATCGGAGATAGTCTTTATCTTTGCCAACTATTTTCTGCCTCTGGTGGTTTATTCCTCGGTGCTACTATTTCTTTTCCGCCGCCGGCCGTTAGTGGCTTTACAAATATTTATTTCTTTCTCTCTGGCTTGGCTCATAGGTTTTCTTCTCAAGCACTTTTACTATTTGCCTCGTCCTTTTATTCTGACCGGCACTCCCCCCGCATATTTCGGGTCTCTCGATGGTTCATTTCCCAGTAATCACACCGCTACCACCCTGGCAGTTTCCTTAATAGTTCTTCGGGTCAACAAAAAGTTAGGCTTCAACCTGGTAGTTTTAAGTCTCCTGGTCGCTGCTTCCCGGGTCATTTACAGTTTTCATAACTGGTGGGATGTTCTCGGCGGCCTTCTGGTGGGCTGGCTGTCTGCCTGGTTTACAGCCAAGATTATTCATCGTTGACATCTTGGCAAACAGAGTGTTAGACTGCTAATTCATATGGCTATTTCTTTAGTACCGGCCCCATACCCCATAGTTGCTCTTCGCGAAGGGGTGGTTTTTCCTCACACCGAAGCCCATCTGACTTTTGGCCGGCCCAAAAGTAATAACGCCATTAACGCCGCCATCAGGCACGACAAAAAAATAGTTTTCGTCGCCCAAAAAACTCCCAATCCCAACCCGGAACCGGCTGATTTGTATTCTGTTGGTACCATGTGTGTTATCGAGCAGGTCGCGCCCTACGGCAACGAAATATTGGCTCTGGTTAAAGGTATTAGCCGGGTCAGGATTATCCAGTTGGTCGATAACCCCGGCTTTTTCTCCGGAGTTATAGAGGAAATTCCCGAAACCGGTACCGGAACCGACACCGACAGATCTATAGCCTTTTCGCGTCAGATTATCTCCGAGTTTAAAAACGCTTTCAATTTGGGTAAATCTGTAGAATTTCCCGTCTTTATGCGTTTAATGGCCGGAGTTTCTGCCGCCGAATTAGCCGATCAGGTAGGCAACAGCTTGGAAATTACCAGTGCAACCAAACAGGAACTTCTGGAAACCATTGATACCGAAAGCCGTTTGGAAAAAATTCTCAATCTTCTGGTCCACGAAGTTAAAGTTCTGGAATTGGAAAAAAGCATTTCCAGTAAAACCCATGCCAAATTCGAGAAAAATATGCGTGAGCAGGTGCTGCGGGAGCGCAAGCGGACCATCCAGGAGGAATTGGAAAAACTGGGCTCCGAAGACGTCGAGGATGGGGATGATATATCCATCCTAAAAAAACAAATCAAAGCCGCCCAAATGCCTGCCCCGGTCAAGGAAAAAGCTGAAAAAGAATTAAGCCGTTTAAACCAAATGAATCCGGGCAATCCCGAAACCAGCTATATCCGCGCTTATCTGGATTGGCTGGTAGGTATGCCCTGGGCGGTTAAATCTCCAGGCAGGGTTTCTCTGGATAAAGCCCAAAAAATTCTTGATGCTGATCATTACGGCCTGAAAAAAGCCAAAGAACGGATTCTGGAGTTTTTGGCGGTGATGAAGCTCAAACAGAAAAACGGCCACGAAACTAATAGCGGACCGACTATTCTTTGCTTTGTCGGTCCCCCCGGGGTAGGCAAAACTTCTATCGGCCGGTCAATTGCCAGAGCCCTGGGTCGAAAATTTGTCCGCATTTCTTTAGGCGGCGTCCGCGACGAAGCCGAAATACGTGGTCACCGCCGGACTTATGTCGGCAGTCTTCCGGGCAGGATTATCCAGGGGATCAAAAACGCCGGTACCAAAAACCCCGTTTTTATGCTCGATGAAATCGATAAATTAGCCAGTGACTATCGGGGTGATCCTTCTGCCGCCCTGCTGGAGGCTCTGGACCCGGAGCAAAACAAAGAATTTTCCGATCACTATTTGGAAGTGCCTTTTGATTTGTCCGAAGTTATGTTTATCACCACGGCTAATCTATTAGATCCCATTCCCCCGGCTCTCCGGGATCGGCTGGAAGTGATCGATTTTCCCGGCTATACCCTGGAAGAGAAATTGCATATTGCCCAGGACCATCTGTGGACCAAACAGCTTAAAAATACCGGTTTAAACCCCAAGTTAACCATTTCCGATGAAGCCGTGAATGAAATTATCAAGCGCTACACCCGCGAAGCCGGAGTCCGGAATTTAGAACGGCAGATCGCCCAAATCTGCCGAAAACTCGCCCGCCAGATCGCCGCCAGGAAAACCATCTCCCGGACAATTTCTTTAGATGATACCAAGAAATTCTTAGGTCCCTACAAGTTTCCGGAAACCCTGGCCGAAAAATCCGATGAGGTGGGGATGAGTACCGGCTTAGCCTGGACCGAAGCCGGCGGGGACATTTTGTTTATCGAAGTGGCTTTGATGCCCGGCAAGGGTGAACTCCAGTTGACCGGCCAATTGGGTGATGTCATGAAGGAATCGGCCAAAGCTGCCTATTCCTACATTAGAAGCCGCTGGCAGAAGTTGGGCTTGGGTAAAGATTTTTACAAAAAAACCGATATCCACGTCCATGTCCCCGAAGGGGCGGTTCCCAAGGATGGGCCTTCAGCCGGTATTGCTCTGGCCACCGCCATGATTTCAGCTTTATCCGACCGGCTTTCCCGCCGGGATACCGCCATGACCGGCGAAATTACTCTTCGCGGCCGGGTACTGGAAATTGGCGGAGTTAAGGAAAAAGTTATTGCCGCCCACCGGGCGGGCATAAAAGTGGTCATTTTGCCCAAAGACAACAAAAAAGATCTGGAAGAAATTCCTGGGAGCGTCAAAAAAGAGATGCAATTCCACTTCGTCTCCCATCTCGACGATGTCCTCCCCCTCGCCCTCCGAACCTCACACCTCTAAGGTGTGACTGCTTATAGGTCTAATACTAAATGCTTTATCTTTTCAATTTGTCTCTGATTGTCTGATTGATCTAATACAAAATTGCAGTAATCCTCTTGGTCTTTAAATATATTGATGACCACACCTTTTTGGCAAGCATTAATGGTTTTAGGAACGATATATTCCGAAAATGAGGAATAAGGATAATTTTTTAGATCAATTAAATTGTTTACAACTCCTGAAGAGTAAGGATTCAGGTGAATATAACGGGAAAGATGAACGAGTTGCTGTTCGTTTTCAACTCTTACATTCATAAACTTACCTTGGAAAATAGGTCCTCGGCGCCTATTTTTAGTGTTGAAATAACGAGAATAACTATTTGTAACCAGACTGACAAATTTTGAAATTCCATCCTCAGAAACTTGTTTTAAAAGTAAATGAAAATGATTAGGCATTAAACAGTAACAAATAATATCAACTAAAAAACAGAAATGCTTTTGGTAAATAAGTTCATTTCTTTTGGAAATTGGTAATCTTATAAAATAGGAAAATCTAGGGCGTACTCCCAACTTTTGGTAATAAATGATCGTATCCAAAAAATGATAGTAATCTTGAGACTGCTGAAAAGTATTTTGATTGGTAATACCGCGGTTAAAAACATGATAAATCTCTCCGGTTACCAAGGGCTCTTCTCTTCCCGGCATTAAAACCATTATCACACCTCTAAGGTGTGAAGGCCATAGTATTCATTTAAATTCTGACTGTCTTTCCTATCTCAATATCCTTCAAAAACTCTCGATGCTCTAAGACATTTTCTGGCCAGTAAACTACATTCTTCCAAAATATCACAGTTGCCATATCCTTTATCGTAAATATTCCCTCCTCAAAACGCCAACATGGGGCGCACCACAGTCCTTTAGGACAAGGTGGGCAAGATTTAACCCAATGAAGAGGAATTGTTAAATTTACAATGATACCTACAAAGATATAAATTAAAAATACTGACGCCGTTATCCACAAAATTATTCTTTTCATTGCTTATTGAGTAATTCTAAGGCTCCATATAACCCTGCTTTTTCACCCAATTCCCCCTTGACGATTTTCGGCAATTCCGGATACATCAGATTCTGTTGCTTTAGAATTACTTTCAATTCCTCAATATCAATTTTGTTAATCACCGATCCGCCTAAGACGATTATTTGCGGCGACCAAAACGCGATGGCATTGGATATGCCTATCGCCAAAGTAATTAACTCCTGTTCCCAGGCTTTTGGGTCGGTTAGGTCTTCTGCTTTCATCTTATATATTTTTTCTATTGCCTTTCCCGACGCCAAATCCTCCCAATACCCCACTTGGCCTTCATGGTAAATAATTTGGTGCCCCGGTTCGAAACCCCAAGTTTTATGATCAATGTTTCCGTCCACAATTCTCGCCCCCCCGATTCCCGTTCCCACACATAAATAAGCCACGATCTGATACTTCCTGCCTGCTCCCAAACAGGCTTCTCCCAATCCTTCCACTGCCGCATCGTTTTCCAATATAACCGGAACCCGGAATTCCATTTCCAACTTTTTCTTTATAGGTTTATTCTCCCAATCCGGCAGGTTAGGGGATTTAATCAAAGCGGTTTTATTCCTGTCCCATACCCCAGCTATTCCCCCGGCAATAGCGGAAATTTGCTCCCCGTTGGCTACCTCCAAAATCGTCTTTTTTAACAATTTGAATCCCTCATTAAAATTTTTCGGGGTTGATATTTTAATCATTTTAGCCACGGATTTACCGTCCTCACTTATTGCCACCCGACAACCGGTGCCGCCTACATCAAATACTACTAACATATTGACACCATTAATAGTATATTAATATCTAATGCCCCTCAAGGTGCTGATGTTTGGTTGGGAATTACCGCCACACAACAGCGGAGGTC
>Ga0315273_10011069_pt1 | contig 11533 bp, 11 predicted proteins | sample YL17G02_0_MG_FD_205753 | JGI IMG/M metagenome (GOLD analysis project Ga0315273, IMG submission 205753) | Sediment microbial communities from Yellowstone Lake, YNP, Wyoming, USA - YL17G02_0 | ecosystem: Environmental > Aquatic > Freshwater > Lake > Sediment | place: USA: Wyoming | collected... | reverse complement strand
TGCAACCACCACCGTCCTGATTGGGCGTGTCAGTATGGCCGGTCTGTATCGGTGTCTCATAGGGTGGTTTAGCGGCTCGAATGTCTGGATATGTACGGGTTTTAGGTTACTGGCGCGATGCCTCCCATGTCAGCACTTTCGCTCGGGTTTGAGCGAGTCTCTTGGCTCGGTACTCGCGGATGCTTTCCTCGTCGAGATGCAAGACCCACTGAAGCGCCAGATACCAGGCATCGGCGGGACTCTGACAATTGGCTCGAATTACCGCTAGACCACCGACTTCGTGATTCTGGTATTCTGCCAGAACCTCCTTGTAACTCCGCTCATAAGGCTGCGGCGCGGCGTCCAAGTAGAAATCGGCCAGCTTCCCCTGCCGTGCCGCTTCCTTGATTCCCTTGATGACTGGGCCCACGACCGCCCTGAATTCCTTAATGGTCGCCGTTTTCGCCAATTCGAGGAACTCACCCTGACGACTACGCAGCAGTCGCCCCAAGATATGGGCGGAACCCAGAGGAATTTCCCCACGCTCCACGGCATCCTGAACGTCTCGTTGCAAGCAAAGCAAACCCAACTGATCTCGAATCCAACCAGCATCCTTATGTATCATGTTGCTCAACCCGGCCTCCGTCAGGCCGGGTGTCGCTTCCATGATCCGGTTAAGTTGCCGCGCATATTCAATCGGTAGAGTTTCTGCCTGAAGCGCGTTTTCCTGAATCTGAAGCGCCCACACATTGATGTCCGTCAGATTGGGCTTCACGACGCAAGAAATGGTTGACCACTCCAAGTCCCGGCACGCCATGAAACGGCGAAGCCCGGTGACCACCTCCATCTTGCCCGGCTGGCGCGATGACGGGCGCACGCATATCGACGCCAGGAGGCCGGTGTCGGCTATTGAATCGCGGAGTTCCAGATAGTCCAGAGATTCCCGATCCACGTTCCGCAGGATCACCCACGGCTCGACGATCTCACTTAGCGGAATGTCTCGCAATTCGTCCGGCATTGGTTGTCTCCGCGTCTTCCATCAACACCTATAAATGACCCCAAAAACGAGAATTTTTTTCAGTCACGCGACTGAAAAAAATTCTCGTTTTTGGGGTCATTTATAGGTAGCTCTGCAGAATCTCTTTCAGACTCGCACCCATGCGTATAAACGCACTCATTTCTCGCGGCCACTCCCGACCCGCTGCCTGACGCCGCAGTTCCCGCTTTGCAGGAAAATCCCTGTGCCCAAAATAAGCGAAGCCGTCCACGCCTTCCTCCACTCCCGCCAGACGCCCGCCAATGCTGATCTCGTCGCGCGTTGGTCGAGCGAGATGGAGACGCAGTTGAACGTCGCTGTGGGAGAAGGGGAACCGGTCGCCGGCAAACGAACCACCTGGTCGGATGGAATCAACGAATGGTTCAACATCCGTATCCCCAAGAACGCCGCCACCGACCCAACCTGGAATGACTACGAGCTTCGCTTCCCCTTGACGCTCCATGCCGAGGGCATCGGCATGACCGGCTGGCGCTGGACCGCGAAACGATCATGCTGGTGCGGCTTCGACTTCGACGCCATCACCACGCACGCCAAAGGCATCGGCATCGACGATGAGCAACTAGAGAAGGTCAAGCACGCAGCGTGCGCCTTGCCCTATGTGGAAGTCCGCAAAAGCACCGGCGGCAGCGGCGTTCACCTTTACGTCTACTTCGCCGGCGATGGCATTCCCACTGACAACCACACCGAGCACGCCGCCTTGGCCCGCTGCATCCTGGGCATGATGTCCAGCGACACCAGCTTCGACTTCGCCAGCCAGATCGACGCCTGCGGCCACATAATGTGGATTTGGCACCGCAAGATGGCACCCGAGAATCAGGGACTCACCATCCTGAAGCCGGCCGCAACACACCTGGCTATCACCGACCTGCCCCACAACTGGCGCGACCATATCGAAGTCGTCAAGCGCCGCCGCAACAAGGTCCGCGTGAACCAGATTGCCGAGGAAGAAGAGGACCCCTTCGAGGCCCTGACCGCCAGCCGGAAGATCGTACCCCTAGACGACAGCCACAAGGCCCAAATCGAGGCCCTGATGCGCTCGGGATTCACGACCCTCTGGATCGCCGACCACCACCTGCTCCAGACACACACCAAGGCCCTAGAGAAGCTGCTAAACGGCCCCGAGGGTAAGGAACTGAAGCTCATCGGTCTATTCACCACCAATTCCCAAGGCAAAGACCCCGGCACGCCCAACTGCTTCCTTTTCCCGCTCAAGAACGGTATGTGGCGCGTCTACCGTTTCTCCCAAGGCGTCACCGAGGCCGACAACTGGACCCAAGACGGTCAAGGTTGGACGACCTGCGGCTTCAACCGCTACCCCGACCTGAAGGCTGCCTGTACGCAATGCGGCGGCGTAGAAAAGCAAGAAGGTGGCTACGTCTTCTCCTCAATCTCGGACGCCATCAAAGCCGCCCAAAGCCTCGGCCAAGAACTCAACATTGACCCCAACCTGGTGAACGACGACCGAAAAATCACGCTTAAATCCCACAAGGACGGTCGGCTGATCGTCGAAATCGAACGCATGAAGAACGACGGCGCACTGCCCGGCTGGGATGGGAGAAAAAGCAAGTACATCAAAATTTTCAGCGTCACGACCAACACCAACCAGGACGAGGACCTAGGTGCCACCGAGTACGACAAAATCGTTCGTTGCCTCGTGACACCCGCTAACCAGGACATCGGCTGGAGGGCCCGGCACAAGAACAAATGGGTCCACCATCCCGCCCCCCAAATCAAGAAGATGATCCAGAACCTCGGTCACAGCGGGACTGAGGCTGACGAGATCATGGGCGGAGCGGGCTGGCAAAGTTGGTGGCTGGTGACTCTCCCTTTCCAAGATGAGTATCCCGGCGGGCGGCAATGGAACATCGATGCCGCCCAGTTCCGTTTCAAGCCGGCCGAGTTGGCGGACGATGAGCCTCCGCACCACCCACACTGGGACCTGATCCTCGACCATATTGGGCTGGAACTCACGCCCGCCCTCCGCAATCTCCCCTGGGCCGTTGAGAACAACGTCCGCACCGGGACCGATTACCTCCGCCGTTGGATTGCGTGTGCCTTCCGCGCCCCTTTTCAACCGCTGCCGTACCTGTTCCTCCACGGCCCGGAAGATAGCGGGAAAAGCATCTTCCACGAAGCTCTAAAGCGGCTGGTGACTAAGGGCATTGTGAAAGCCGATCGGGCGCTCGGTGGTAAAGACGGATTCAACGGCGAGATCGAAAACGCCGTCATCTGTGCCATCGAGGAATTGGACCTATCCAAATGCGCCGGTGCCCGAGAACGGCTCAAGGCATGGGTCACCGGTGAGACCATCCCCATCCGCAAGATGCGGCAGGACAGCTTCGAGCAGCCCAACATGACCCACTGGGTTCAGACCGCCAACTATCGCCACCACTGCCCGATCTTCCCGGGCGACACCCGCATCACGGCGATCTACGTCCCGGACCTCCTGCGTGAGCAAATGATCGGCAAGGAGAAGTTATTGGGCCTCCTGGAAGAGGAGGCACCTCACTTCATGCACACCTTGATGAGCCTGGAACTGCCGCACGTCAACGACCGGCTCCGACTCCCAGTTATCAGCACGGACAGCAAGACCGTGGCCGAGGAAATCAACCAAACCGATCTGGAAGCCTTCATCGCCGAATGCTGCACCGTGACACCGGGCCAGCACAACGCCCCCTACAACGAATTCTACGACCGCTTCCAACAATGGCTTCCCGCCAACGAGAAGCATAGCTGGACAAAGCGCCGCCTCCGCAGTGAATTACCAATTCGCCACCCCGTCATTGTAGGGACCGGCAATCGGCGTTTCATTTCCGACTTGACCTTGAAACCCGGAGACAAGCATGAGTAAATACGGCATGACCGATAGCGGCAAGAGACAGTCCTTCGGCAAGGGAATGGCGATACGCGACACTGCCGACGACAAACCTCGTCCCGACCTGATCTCGCCGTTCGCGGAAGAGCGCCTGGGCCACTGGCTCCACATGGGCGCAAAGAAATACGCCGAGCGCAACTGGGAGCTAGGGATGCCATTCACCCGCTGTGTGGCTTCTCTCCGGCGGCACGTCATGCGATTCCAACAGGGTCACCGCACCGAAGATCATCTGGCCGCAATCCTATTCAACGCGATGGCCCTGATCCATTACGAAGAAATGATCGAGCGCGGCGTGCTGCCGGCCGAACTCAATGACATGCCGAACTACCAGACCCGCTGCGCTTCAACCAACGAAAGGCAGAATAATGGCTGATGTCAAAGTCTACCCTGGCCTGGTGCATCTTTAACGGCCATCTGCTCGCTGCCATTGATCTTGAAACCACTGGCACTCGTCCTGGCTACCAGGAAATAATCCAAATCGCCGTTTTACCCTTGGATTCCGACATAAAGCCTCTGGCAGGTGTGACGCCATTCTACACCCACATCAAGCCCAAGCACCCGGAGCGGGAAAGCATAGGTGCCAGAAACAAGCACAAGATTCCGATGGCGGAACTGATGCTCCACGCACCGGAGTCCGAGCGGGTGGCCGACTGGTTTCGGGAGTGGGTCGAAGGATTGCGTTTGCCCTTCCGGCGGGCGCTAGTGCCGCTGGCGCACAACTGGGCCTTCGAGTCGGCCTTCTTGAAGGCATGGCTGGGCGTGGAGGCCGTGGACGAAATCTTTCATGCGCACGCCCGCGATTCGATGATCTACGCCATCGGCCTCAACGACCGCACCGCTTTCCAGGGCGAGCCAGTGCTGTTCAACTCCGTCAACCTCGGCTCCATGTGCAATAAACTCGGCATCACCAACACCAACCCTCACGACGCCCTGGCCGATTGTATCGCCGAGGCCGAGGTCTATCGCACTTTGCTGAGAACATTCTAAGGAGGTCGCATGGGGCAGGTTTGGAAACTCACGGACTGGAACGACATCATCCAACAGGTCAACGACTTGGCGCAGAATCCCGATGCCGGATGTGATCCTATCGACCCGCTGGAAGAAGTTGAAGCGCCGCACAGATGGTCCAAAACCGACATCCAAGAAGTCCAGGACAAGCTCAAGGAAATCTGCGAAGACAACACCTTCGCCGACACCCCTGACCTTTGGAAACAATCTATCATCGACGAAATCAACGACGCAATCGACCTCGGCTGGTGCGATTGCCTTTGCCAAGCCGAGGACGAGACCTACATCATCTTCAGTTATGGTAGCCACGCCTGCCCAGAGGTTCGAGAATGGGGCTGCTATCAGGACAATCCCTGCATACCGCCCGCTGGCAGTTACTGCGACTGGTTTACACCGGCCGCCGCCGCGACAGGGTTTGGTCCAGGCATCGGCGGTGGTTATCAAGTTGTCCTCCAAACGTATCTCGACGACGAACCCCCAGCGATCAGCTTCCTTTACAGCAACACTTTCGATTGTGCCGGCAATCAAACACAACCGATGTCGGAGCCGTGGCGCGACGACGACGGACATCTAGCCGGCTCTGCTTATGCAGACATGATAATCTGCCGCCCGTGTTCACTTTACAAGGTAAGTTGTTTCCTCTGGTTTTGTAGTTGTTCTAAGTGTGCCCCCGGAGTTTGTAGTTGCTGTACGCCACCGATCTATTCGTTAGACCCAACGTGTCGTTGCGTAGCTGACGACAACTTTATTCAAGCCTGCTATGGGGGTGATTGGTCCTGCCATGACTACCTCAGCGTGTGGTCAATCCGCAAATACTGCGACGAATCATTCCACGGCGAGGGAGAACCCTGCCGAACATGCTGCTCGGACGGCATTGGTTTCTGTGACAATCTAGCGTGCATCGGTGATCCAGCTTGTGACTAAAGGAGCCTTCAATGGGGTGTAGTAACTGCAACAAGCCAACCATCGAGCCTCGTCGCGTCCGCCCTGTTTTTCAAGCGCCAACGGGTTATACAGGCTGCGCCCTCAGCAGCCTGCGAGACGCACTGCCGCCGCCGATGCCCGATTCCTTTTACGACCTGCCGCACATCGCCGATGACGGAAGCATCATCTATGCCGAACGATACGAAGGCCAACCGACGCCGCCCGCCGTCCATGGCTACCATCGCAACTCCGATGACCCCTGGCGCTTTCATCCTCTCTGGACCGAATGTGCCATGCGGATTCACGGGACTTCACGAAATCGACGCAACGGCACTATCAACATCATTATGATCTGTAACCATCCACAACATCCAAAGCAGGGCATTCGGCTCGCGCACACCGATTGTAACGAATGCCTCCTCCGCTTGCCAAGGAATGACCGCCAATGAACACACCTGAACTTCCTTTCGATCGCGTCACGGAAATCAAGCCGATGGACGAATTTGGTGTACTTGTCACAGCCAGCCTTGTCCTCGGCATCCTCCGTGACTTCACGGCACAACTCATCGGCATCATAGACGAACCAACGCTCGACGCTCAGGTCAAAGAATTCATCCAAGCGCGGCACCTCGATTTTCCCGACGCTGACCCACGGTTCTGGGAGGCCATGCTGACGGGCGTCGAGGAAGTTCGCCGTCAATTGCCGGAACCAATCCTACGTGTCATACCAGCAACGAATCGTTCAGTGCTCACGAAACTGGAAGACACCCTCCCGCCTTACAAAGAAGGCCGCGACCGCCAGGTTCAATTTGAGAATGACGGTACGATCGTCTATCCCGAATGCACTGGTCAATGGGCCGAAGAACCCCGCGAAATCAACGGCTACCAGCGCGATCCCACGGATGCCTTTCGCTTCCTCCCACTCTGGCGAGAATGTCTCCTGCGTCACGGCATCGCCGTCCGCTACGCCGCGTGCGGCTGTGTCGAGGTCATCATGCGTTGCAACAACCCGGCTGCCACTGAATTCGGCACCCGTCTCACCTGGGAGCAGTGCCGTGATTGTACCACCTGTAAGGAGCCAACCAATGGGATGTGAAGACTGCCCAAAACTCCAACATAACCGCGCCACGCTTTACGTCGTCTACACTGGCGGCCCGGCGTGGGCCCCTTTTGCCGCTATGAAGACCGCCATCCCCGACGATGGAATCATCCGCCGCTACCAACCAACCATCCATCCTGATGGTCGTATCGAATACGGACGCAATGTGCCGCCGCCACCCGTACCCGAAGGCTACCAGACCGACCACAACGACCCCTGGCTCTTACGCCCGATCTGGGTCTCTTGCGTCTACCGCATGTATCGCGTCCAGATGCTCGATGACGGCATACTTACGATCGAGGGTCAATGCCCCCTCTTAGCCTCAAGTAGGCCGCGCAACGACAAACTGACCAATACCTTCTGCCGCGCCTGTGCAGTCGGTTACCCCATTGGCGCGCGGCCGACTGGTACAGTTAGCGAGTCACCACACCCCGCTGGTCTGCCTGGGATGTCATCAGCTTGAACACCTTGCACTCAGCGAAATCCACCAGCTTGCAGCGGGTGATATGGACGCCAAACTGCCGCAACTCGCAGCGGGTCTCCTTGGTGAGCGTTTGTATCAAACTCTCGTCCCGAAGCCCTTGCATAATCTCATCATAAGTATGCGTGGCAATCACGCGGGCCACTGCCGACTGAGTGAGATCGTTAATCGTGGTATCCACATCCCAGTTCAACTTCCCAATGGCCCGCACCACGTCCGGAATCCGATAGACCACGAGGGTCTTGACGACCACCTTCTTGCCGTCCTTAGTTGCCATTACCTGGTCAGGAATGGCAAGCGTCTGGCGGGCGGTCACCACGACCTCCACCTCAGTCGTCAGAGGCCACCAGATATGCAGCCCCGGTCCCAGGGCTTTGACGTGTTTCCCCCGCACCCATTTCACCCCGCCGTGCGTGGCCCTGATGATGAGGATGTGCGGAATGAACTTGTAGAACGTCTCAATCAACTGGCTGAGCCAACTAAAAGCGCCATCCATAAATCACCTCGCTGAAACGAAGTGCCCAGGCGGGTGAACCCCGACTAGGCACTCACGCCGCACTTGCCGTATTGTGTCGCCTACTTCAGCTTGCCGCCCTTGCGGAAGCTCTTGAGCGTCTTCGCAAGATTGATCTGGCGCTGCGTCACGGTCGCGACCCCCTTGGGCGGATGAGTTATGCACGCAGCCACAGTCATCCCGGCAGCTTTTGCCTTCCTAATCAGCGCCCCCCGGATGCTGAATTGCACTTTGAATCCACTTCTTTGCCATGTTATTTCTCCTAGTCCTAGTCCTCGTCCTCGTCCTCGTCCTGCAAAAACGCGGTCCCCGCCCCCATCTTTCCTGTGTCCTTGTCCAATTTGAAATCAAACAATGCGCCCGCCCCCGCTTCCGGCATCAATATCCTCGCCCACGAACCATCAATCGCTAAGCGTCCCGCCGATGTAAACTCTAAGACTTCCTCCAAAGTAGCTTGATACTCGGGATGTTTTGCATCAAGGATGAGTGTTTTGCGGATATCAACAGTAATCGCACCGGACATAGGCTCCGGCGGTATCAACGCCGACGAACGTAACAAATGTGGTTCCAGATTCAAATACGGAGCCGGACGTGATCGTAATTCGCCATACGCCCCTGGATTCACAACCACCTGAGCGACGTAACCCACGTCCGTCGGCTGCCTGTCGCCCCAATCACTTTGCGGTTGGAAGACAACATTCGGGCCGCCGACCCACACTGCGCCTGAACCAATACCCTCGGTGACGCCAACCGGTAGATCACCCGTGGCCCCCATGCCGATGCCACCCCCACCGCAGTCGTTAGCCAACTCATCTTCCTCGGGCGGCCAAGTTGCCGAGGCTTCCAGGTTGGCGGGCCAGAAGAACGGGTAAAGCGACATGTTGCCCGCCTTGACCGGCACCAGGCACTCGAAGTCCACCGTGTTATCGGCCGAGTTGTAGTTGGCCTTTTCCACCAGGGCCTTGACCGCCGCACTGGCAACGTATCCGCCCGCAAAGTCCAGATTCACGCAGTCAAAGGTCTCCAAGTTCAATTTCTGCAAATACGTCTGAAACCTAATCCGCTTCCAGGTATGGCTCTTGCGAATCAGCCAGAACGTCGCACACTTGTAGATCGTGTCCGGCTGGTTGTAGATGTACCAGTCGTATTCTTCCTCCTGGATGCCGTACCGCGTGACGTTGTGGCGGAGGATCATCGTCTTCTCGGACTTGTCCTTCGGCCGATCAGTACTGCCCGGTGCCCAACTCACCCGCCACTTCACCACCGTCTTGGTCACCAGGTCCTCGGTCGGGGTCAGTTCCACCTCGATTCCCTTCTCGGCGTCCAGGTCGCTGACCGTGATCTCACCGCCCTCCAGCACCACCGGCTCCTCCGGCAAGTACTTGAGGTAGAAGACCCCGTTGCTGATCCAGAGCGCGCAGCGAGCCTGGTAGGCGATCTCCTGCAGCACGGTGAGGGTGTTCTTCCGCTCCAGGATGGGGAAGTTAGCCGGGAACTTCTCCAACTTCGTCTTGACGGCGTTGAAGGTCGTCTCGTCGTAGTCCAGGTCGGTGTAGGTCGAAATCAAGTGAATCAGGATGTCCATGATGTTCGGCCCGTAGGTCGGAGCCGTTGCCTGGAAGGTGACGTAGATGTCGTCGCTCCACCCCCCACTATTGTTCGTCGTGGTCTGATCGGCGACCGTGCTCAGCGGCTTGTCGAAGACGATTTGGACGGCGGTGACCGCGCCGTAATTCTTTGTCTCCACGCGGTAGAGGTTGTCAGGGACGACGACCAGCCGCCGCTCGCCGGTAAACTGCTTGTACGCCTTGACGGCGAGCACTGTCCCCGGCGTGATGGAGACGATGTAGGTGATCGGCTCGCTGCTGTGCATCCGCACCGCCGCCCCGGCGTCAGCCCAAAACTGTTGAAGAATCGCCTCACTACTCACACGACCGCTATTTGAGCCCCCCGTCGCTGAAGCAAACCCGTCAGAAGTTAATTGGCAGCCGTGGACAATATACATACCGCCGCTTCTTTCCTGACAAGGCAACTCCATCTCAAAATGCCAAGACGTATGCTGCCCCTTGGGTGGACAGGGATCAGCTTTAGCCGCCGTCATGTTGGTTGCCTTTGTCTCATCCACCGGGTGTGTGCGACTCGACACATAAAATAAGTCACCCTGAAAGCGGCCCGTGAATAATCCACCGTTAATATCGATAGTGATTGTCCGCTGCTGCGAAAAGTCCTCGCCGCCCAGAATCTTAATCGGATTCGCACCGTTCCCCTGCGTCTTAGCATCCGCAAGCTGCTGTTGCTTTCGCAACATAGCACAGTAACGTTGGGCAGCAGCCTTAGCCAGCATCTCGCTCATTTTATCGCTTATGTCATCCGCTTGCTTGTACAAGGCTGCCGCTTTCTCAGGATCATAACGCTCCCAAGCCAAGGCACCGTCTAGCAAAAACCCTGATTGCGCTGACATTTGACTCGCAGACATATTTGCGCCGCCATCCGTATCCGAGCCATCGTCATAGAGCGGCAGGTTCGTATACTGGGACTCGCCGCTTATAATTCCCACACCTGTTAGTGTGGTCCCCGTCACAGCATGATTGATCTGCAAGGCCGGACAATCCTGGACAGTCCCGAAGATCATCGGCCACGCCTTCCCCACCAGATCAGCGGGCAGATAAGGGAACTGGCCCTCTTCAGCAGAGAAGCCAACCTCGCGGTCCTCAAGCTGTGAGATGATAGTGAACTTGACCGTTCGATCCCGCTCGTTCCAGGTTACCGGTGAACTGATCTTGCCCGCAAACAAGAGGAACTTGTCGGCTAAGTCGAGACCCTGGAAATACTGATAGACGCGGGCGTCCCGCTTATGAATGTCGTGGGCATCGAAGATAGCCTTGATGGTGCGGTCCGTATCGTCAAGCGTTACCGTAAGCGATTGAGAGGACGTATTGTTGGAGACCCCGACTACGTTGTCCAAGTCACCGACTTCGATGATTCGACCTGAGATGCCTTCCACATCCCGATCGGCATACGAAGATGCCGCCCGACCGACCACCCAATCAATCTCGCAGATGGTGATGGGTTCATTGCCCTGGCGGTTTGCTAACTTCGCCAAGCCAGCGGGTGAAATGTTTCTCATTGTTCCACTCCCTCAAACTCAACTTCTATCATTTGAGTCTCGCCGCGCGGCAGCGGCGCGATCGCCGGACGGGCTGCAGCCGTCGTATCAAATTCAAACGGATTTGATGTAAAATGACCCAGCCATACCCGCCCGTTATGATCGGTAACACGTACCTTCGAGGCAAAGTAAGACTGAAAGAAAGCCCGAACCTCCAGACCCTTGTTCCGCGTTACCTGGAAGGTCCACTTCAGCTTCCGCCGATTACGGCGCTTCACGTAGGTGTAGCGTGTGCCATCGATCGCTAGCTTCCGCGTGACCGTCGCCAACGACCCCTCCTGATCGCTGAACTGCGGGTTGGGCAGCAGTGAGGTGGTCTGGATCGCAGGATAGGGTGCTTCAAAGATGAACATTGTCAACACTTCCCGTTTGCTACCGAGTACCTCAAGTCCAATGCGACTGACCCACAAGTCCAGTTGCGCACCCAGCA
>Ga0315273_10011068_pt1 | contig 11534 bp, 8 predicted proteins | sample YL17G02_0_MG_FD_205753 | JGI IMG/M metagenome (GOLD analysis project Ga0315273, IMG submission 205753) | Sediment microbial communities from Yellowstone Lake, YNP, Wyoming, USA - YL17G02_0 | ecosystem: Environmental > Aquatic > Freshwater > Lake > Sediment | place: USA: Wyoming | collected... | reverse complement strand
GATTGCGGTTGGCCCTTGCCCACCGCGGAGGCCAGGTTAAGCACCATGAGGCCGCCGGCATCGCCAATAAACAAGATCACGTTCCTGGCTCGCTGCCCGGCCATCCCCATCTGCGATGCCAGGAGTAACAGTGCCAGCGCCATCGCTATTCGTTTTTTCATATCGTCTATCGCGCTTTCTGATGCCCACGCCTGTCGTCACTCGCAAGAGATGCAACTGTCACCATGGACGTATGTTAACCGCGACCCCAGGAATCCCGCTAATAGTTCGGGTGATTCGCGAGGCTCGGTGACCGCCTGGCCGCGCGCGACCGCCTCGGGGCCCGCAACGGCTACGAGACCAACCGCAAGGCCGAGGAGGAATGAAGAATCGCAGGACTGAAGTCCTGCGCCACGTACTAAGTCCTGCGCCACGTACGAGGCGGTGGCGGCGAGGATGAATTGGCAGGCGCCCGTACGCCACCGAGGACTGCTACACTCGTCGAAGCCAGGGATTCAATCGCACCATGGATCGCAAAGCACACTGGGATCGTGTCTACACCACCAAAGCCTCAGACGAGGTGAGCTGGTTTCAGCCTGAGCCAACGGTCTCCCTTGGACTGCTGGAGAGATCGGGGCTGACAGCCGCAACGTGAGTGATCGACATCGGGGGCGGGGATTCCCGCCTCGTGGATCACCTTGTTGCCCGTGGCCTTCGCTGCGTGACGGTACTGGACGTTTCCGCGGCCGCGCAGGCGCGAGCACGGGCACGGCTGGGCGAACTCGCTGACCGCGTGAGATGGATCGAGGCTGACGTCACGGGTCCATGGACGGTGTCCCAGGTGGACATCTGGCACGACCGCGCCGTCTTTCACTTCCTGACTGAAGCCGACGACCGGGTGCGGTACGTCGCGCACGTGCGTGACGTGGTGAAAGGCGGGGGGAGCGTGATCATCGGGACCTTCTCGCCTGACGGCCCGGAACGCTGTAGCGGTCTGCCGGTGTGCCGCTATGACGCGGCCGGGATTGGCGCGGAACTTGGCGAAGGCTTCACGCTGGTCGAGACCGTGGCGGATGCGCACCGCACACCGACCGGCGCCCTGCAATCCTTCAGTTACGGCCGGTTCGTCCGTGACCTGTCGCGGGCTGTCACAGCGGGAGGGCGCCCTCCGGGGCGGCCCTCCCGACTCGGTCACCTCAGGTCGAACATCAACGCAGGTTCAGCAGCCAGGCGCTGAGGCCGTGCGTCGCTGCGAAGAGCTTCCTCGCGGCTGGACGAATCGTCAAGCCGGAGACTTCCACGTTAGGCATGCCTGGCGCCGCGGCGCCCCAGTCGCTGGCGCCCGCCACCAGCCGGAAGACGCCGAAGTCACTAGCCGCATAGAGGTCGCCGTTGACGTCGTCGCGCACGACGTCGTTGATCGGGATGTCTCCCAGGTCGTAGCTGACGTCGGTCCATGTCGCTGCTCCTGTCCCCGAATCGTAGAGCACGCTGAAGACATGGCCGGGCGTCGCCGGCGTGGCGGCATTGAATCCCGAGTACGAAATCCACGCGTGGTTCGCGTTCGCCGGATCGATGTAGATGCCGCTGACAAACCTGTTCGGATCATTGCCCGCCAGGCTGTCCAGCCGGGTGAAGGCCACGGCGCTCGCCGGTTCGGCGCCCGCGTTCTTCGAGATGAACACACGACCGGTCTGCGTCGCCGCCCACAGTGTCGAGGTGTCCTGCGACGCGCGTTCGACGGCGACAACGTAGCCGCCGCTGCGATCTCCGAAAGAGCTCGAGGTCAATCTGCCAGCCGACGCCGGATTTCCGAGTGGCTCCCAGTCGCCGCACGTCACGGTGAATGCGCCGAACCACTCGTTGCACTGCTGCCTGAAGTCGGCGACGGTCATGCTCCCCATGCCCCAGGTCTTGGTGCGCCACACGTGCGCGGTGCCGGCGAACATCGTCCTGCTCACCACCGGGTCGGAGATGATGGGCACGTAGAAAGACTGCGACTCGGTGCCGTAAATCGGGTCGCCGATCCAGTTCCAGTCCGCGATGTCGCCACTGCTGAAGTTCACGTCAGGCGTGGCGTTGAAGAAGGTGTGGAAGCGGAAAGTGGGCCACGCGGCGTCGAAGCCCGACTGGCCGCCGTCGCCGATCATCGTGTTTTCCCACTTCACCGGGTTTCCGGGCGTCTGCCACGTCCCGTTGTCCTGCGTGCCGCCCTGAAGCACATTGACGTTGAACGGGCTGACCGACAGGCTCTGGAACTGCAAGGTGGTCAGTCCCTTGTTCAGGCTTTCCAGCTTCGTCGGCACGCGGGAGAGGAGCTGCCTGCACCGTCCGAGAAGCGGCTCGACGAGATCGCGGTTGGGATCGTCACACCACGATGACACGTCGGTGAACTCGCCGCTGGAGCGCATGGCGCCGCCATCGTTGACCTCGAAGAACTGGAACGGGTTGTTCGGATTGGTGACGATGGCATGCTGGTCGGGGTGCAGGCCGTTCGGGTGCAGCCAGTCGGTGCCATCCATCGTCATGTCGGTGGAGGTGACGCCCGCGTCCGTGGACAGCACGACCCCGCGCTTGTTGGAGAACGGTTCGCCGTACGAGTAAGAACCGCCGACGTAGACGATGTCGGGATGGCCCGCCGGCGTGTAGACGAAGTTGTCGTACCAGCACTGGCCCGTGCACACGTTGTGGGTGCCGTAGCCCGCGTTGGCCGGGTTGGAGCTGGACAGGTTCACGAACGCCGGCGCGCCGCTCGCGACGTCGTCGCTGCGGAACAGCCGCGCCGTGGTAGCGCTCGTCGAGCCCGTCGAGCCCTCATAGATGTACATGCGCGTCTTGCCGCTCGGGAGAAGCGTGACGGCGAGCTCCGGTCGCATGCTCGAATCCGCGACGTTGAGAGACGGCTTGACCTGCACCCACGTTGCGCCGGCGTCTGGCGAGCGCCAGATACCGCGCCCATACGAACCGGCGTACACGATACCGGGGTTGCCCGGGTCGAGCGCCACGCGCCGCACGCCGCGCAGCGAGCACGGTGAGCCGCCGGCGATGGCCTCGGCCACGGTGTCGCACGCCGCGGCGAGGGTAGCCCCGTTGTGCAGGAATGTCCACGTGCTGCCCCCGTCGGACGACTTGTAGAGGCCCCACGCCGCCGCTCCGGGGATGAGCGAGGCCGCGCCGCCGCTCACCGAGCTGACGCCAAGAACGCCGCGGGTGGTGGCCGCGTAAATCGTCGAGGCGTCACCCGGGTGGACGGCGATGCTGCCGATCGCGCGGCCCGCGAACACCGATGCCCCCAGTGGGCCGGTCCAGGTGTTGCCGCCATCCGTCGACTTGTACATCCCGACGCCAGCCGCCGAGTCGCCAGAGGCGTTGGCCTCGCCGGTGCCGACGTACAGAGTGTTCCCGGTGGGGTCGTTGGGATCGAGCGCAATCGAGCTGCCGGAGTTCATCCCGAACTCGCCTGACAGGAACTGCCAGTTCGGCTGCCCGCTCAGCGCGTTCTTTGTCCGCCACACACCACCGCCCGCTGCGTACACCCAGAGGCGGCAGTTGCCGGGGGCGCAGTTGGGATCGATGGCGATCGCGGTCATCCGTCCGCCCGCCACGTAGTCATTCGGCACGTAGCTGAACGAGTTGCGGAACTGGGTGAACGGGTAAAGAGCATTGCTGGGACCGACCGTCACCCAGGTGCCAGGCCTGCCTTTGCCCGTGGGAAAGTTCTTCCCCGCGATTCTCTTCGTCGAAGCGCGGGCCGCCTCGAGCCGTTCGAGCGGAATGTCGGTATCGGGATACGCCAGTGCCATGAAGCTTTCGGTCTCCGCCGCCCCGCCTCCTCCGCCCAACTCACCGCCGAGCCCGGGGATGGTTTGACGGAGCTTTTCCATGTGCCTGGCGAGGGCCGGCGCCATCTTCCGTTGGGTCGTGATCGGCCCGCCCGCCATCCGCCATGGTGTGGGGCCGATCACGGTGACGACCGCGACCCCGACCGTCACACCGAGCAGTGCGGCCAGCGTCCAAAATGCGCCTGAAGCAGATCTTCTCATCGTGTCCTCTCCTCCCAGTGCTGCGCCAGAACAACGGACCTCTTCGGTTGTTGGTGAACGCGACTGTTTCGGCCCGCGAGCCAAGGTTCGCGGTCGTGAAAAAGCCTCTTCTCTCTGTGTCCGATGGCACGACGCTACTATAGGCGCGGTGCGCTGTCAACGCCGCCGCTGCCGGCCATGGGAAGCGCCAAGACACATCCTGGCTCAGGATCCCTGGTCCATCGAACGTTGATGCCGGCCCCGTTCGGCGCTACGCTGAGCCCATGCGCGGAGTGGCCTGGCTCGCGGCGCTGACGCTCTCCGTGCCGTGCGCCGCGCAAACGCCCGAGAAGGAGCTGGTGCTCACCATCACCGGCCCGCAGCTGCGGAGCGGCGTCGTGTCGGAGGTGGCCTGGGATGGAGGCACGCGTGTCATCCAGGGCGTGTTCGTCGAGGCATCCGGCCACCTGGCGGCGCAGTGCTTCGCGAAGCCGGCCGGCACGACGACGCTCCAGACCTGGCCAGAGCATTCGGCCGCGTCCCTGCAGTACGCAGACCAAGTCGAATCGGCGCAGTCCAACCGGCCTGGGGAGTATTTCGCTGGTCTCCGACACGAAGCTGCCCATGTACGGTGTCGGCAGCCTGGCCCAGCGCATGAGCGACGCCGTGAACATGGGCGGCACGATCACGACGCACGTGATCACACTGCATGACCTGAAGCTGCACGAACGGATCAGTGCCGTCGCGCCCTACGACGGCGAGACCTGGTCGTGGTCGCCGCTCGAGCTCAATCGGATCGCGTACGTGGACGGCAAGGGAGACCTCTGGATCGCCCACGCCGACGGCCGATCGCCCCGGCGGATTGCCCGCGGCAATTTCACGCTGCCCGCCTGGTCCGACGACGGCCGCATGATTGCCGTGGCCGAGCGGAAGTCCGATCGATGGGACGTCCCGGTGATGCACCTGCCCGCCGACTTGCGCCGCGAATAGCCGCCGGGAAACACAGGGTCCCGAGGGCAGGATCGCCGTGCCGGGTTGAACACGAGCGTCCATCGATGACGCTCATCGTCTTGTCGGACGTACATCCCGACACGCGCACCGAGGCCCGGAAAGCGTCCCGCCGCGACGGCACATCGGGGGCCGGTCATGAGCGGCTCATTCCAACTCGGTAGACGGTGACGAGTCGCGGCGCGTTCTGTCGCTGGCCCGCGCGCACGGCGCTGCCCTATGTGCGGGACACCAACCAGCCAGGGGGGCCACCGCCGTCCAGACTGTGAAGTTCCCGAAACGGTACGACCACGCGCACCCGCCCGTGCGCAACGTCAACGAGTGGGACCCCTACCCGTTCATCCTGATGAACCTGTTCCTCTCGCTGCATGCCGCCTACGCCGCGCCGATGCTCATGATGGGCCAGAACCGCCTGGCCGCGCGCGACCGCCTCGAGGCCCACAACGAGTGGAGACGGTTTCACAACCTGCGTGGCCGGACCGTTGTCCGCCGGAAGAACGGGTTGTGAAACCGGTCGCCGCTTCCCCCGCAAGGCCAAGGAGGAAGTGCGTGGCCTGGCCGACTGAACCCGCTTCGTCAACCTGAACGATGTGCCACACGGACAGCCAGGCACTACGATCTGGGCTATACTCGCGCCCACTCCCTTGAACTCGAAGAGCCGTCGTCTGTGAGACTGCCCCCTATGTCATGGAATCCTGGTACGAGGCTGGGCCCGTACGAGATCATCTCGCTCATCGGCGCAGGCCCCTCGACATCAGTCTGGAGTCGTCCATGAGCCTCGCCCCGGGAACCAGGCTCGGCTCGTATGAGATTGTCGCCCCGCTCGGGGCAGGCGGACCCGCCTTCGTTCATGGCGGATCAACGAATGAACTACGGCGTGGCCACGCCGTAGCCCAGGAGAGGACTCGATGAATCCGGGAGAGAGCCTCGGCCCCTATCGAGTCCTCGACAAGCTGGGCGAAGGCGGGATGGGCGAAGTGTATCGGGCGCGCGATCCGAAGCTGAATCGCGACGTCGCGATCAAGATCCTGCCCGAGGCGCTCGCCACGGACCCGGCGGCGCTCGCGCGGTTCGAGCGGGAGGCGCAGGCCGTCGCGGCGCTCTCGCACCCCAATATCCTGGCCATCCACGACTTAGGGCGTGAGGGCGACACCGCGTACGCCGTCATGGAACTCCTCGAGGGCGAGACTCTCCGCGCCCGCCTCGCTCAAGGCGCGCTGCCCGCCCGCAAGGCGGTGGAACTCGCCGCGCAGATTGCCGAGGGCCTGGCAGCGGCGCACGAGAAGGGGATCGTGCACCGTGACCTGAAGCCCGAGAACGTCTTCGTCACCCACGACGGGCGCGCGAAAGTGCTCGACTTCGGCCTCGCGAAGTTGACAACGGCGGCCAGTGGCCCTGACGCGAGCACGCGGCTGACGGCTGGGCACACCGGCGCCGGTACAGTGATGGGGACGGTCGGGTACATGTCGCCCGAGCAGGTGCGCGCCGAGGCAGTCGATCACCGCTCGGACATCTTCGCGTTCGGGGCGGTGCTGTACGAGATGCTGACGGGGCGGCAGGCGTTCGGGCGTGAGACGGCGACCGAAAGCATGACGGCGATCCTCAAGGAGGAGCCGCCGGAGATCGCGGCCAGCGGCTCGAGCGCATCCCCCGCGCTCTCGCGCATCGTGCAGCACTGCCTGGAGAAGAAACCGGCGGAGCGCTTCCAATCCGCACGCGACATCGCCTTCGCACTGCAGGCGCTGTCTGGCACGGCGTCGGGCGCTGCCTCAACCCGCGCGGACGCGCCACCCACGCGTTCGGCGAGGGGCCGGCTGATTGGCCCGCTGATTGGCGCGCTGGCGGGCGCGCTCCTCGCCCTCGTCGCGGTGAGATTCGTGCAGGGCCGGCAGGCTGATCGTGTGGTTGCGCCGCCAGCCCTGCCCTCGTTCCGAAAGCTCACCTTCGGCCGCGGTACCATCGACGGCGCGCGCTTCGTCCCTGGCTCCCGCGACATTGCCTACAGTGCGCGCTGGCAGGGGACCGCTTCCAGCGTCTACCTGCTGCGAGAAGGGAGCGTCGAGCCACGCGCCCTGGACACGACCGGAGCGCTGCTCCTCGCCACGTCGGCCCAGGGCGGCGCGGCCGTGATGACCGCGCCTGTGCTGAACAACGGCATGATCGAAGGACCCGTGTCGGTGCTGCCGCTCGCCGGCGGCGGCGCGCGGGAGGTCAGCCGAATCGCCCTCAACGCCGACTTCGCGGACGACGGGGCGGAACTCTGCCTGATCACGCGGAGCGGAGGGAACGGGTTCCAGCTCGAGTGGCCCCTCGGGGACGTCCTGCTGAAGCCTTCATCGAAACCGCTGCGCAGCCCAAGGCTTCGCGGCGGGCGACTGGCTTACTTCGAAGCGTCGGCCGCGGTCGTTTCCGTCGGCGAAATCAGGGTGGTGTCCAAGGGAGGGCTGCCGCGGTCGCTGCTCCGCTGCACAGGGTTCACGTCCCTCGCGTGGAGTCCCGACGGGCAGGAAATCTGGTTCAGCACCTTGGACGGCGGTGAGAGCCAGATCCGGGCAGTCACGCTCCAGGGCGGGGTCAGGCTCATGGCGCGCTACCCCGGGCGCCTGGAACTGGTCGACGTGGACGCCGCCGGCCGCGGCCTCGCCATCGCGAGCAGCCAGGTGCGGCAGGCCTACGGGCGCGCACCGCGCGGAGAACGGGACATCGATCTCACGTGGCTCGACGCCCAATCGCCGAGGGCGCTGCGCGCCGACGGCAGCCAGGTGCTGCTCGCGCGCGCTGGGGACTGGGAGATGGAGAGCCATGTCGGCCTCTATCTCCGATCGCTCGACCGCGGACCGGCGACCAACCTGGGGACGGGAAGCCTCGACGCAGACATCTCTTCCGACGGCCGGTGGGTGGTCGCGCTCGACACGGACGCCAAGGGGCAGACAGGCGTCCGCCTGATTCCAACGGGAGCCGGCGTTCCCCGGTGGTATCCACTGACGGGCGCGGCGGTGAACGCGGACTGTATGTGGTTCCACCCGGCTGGACGCACGGTCTACCTCGTGGAAGAGGTCACCGACAGCCTCAGCCGCCTCGACCTGGTCACGGGGACGCTGACCCCCAAAGTCGTACCAGGCAAGGTGGGCTTCACCCTGGGCCTGAAAGCGTTCTCGCCGGATGGCCGGCGCATCCTGCTCACGGACATGAGCAAATCACCGCCAGACGAGCGAGTGTTCAGCTTTCTTGTGTTCGAGGGCGAGGGCGTAAAGCCGACGCCGACCAACGGAAACCTGAGGACCGAGGTGGCCGCAGGCTGGGCCGACAACAACCGCGAGGTCTACCTCTACGACCGCAACGCCATTCCGGCGAAAGTAGTCCGTTGGGATCCCGTCACCGGAGTCAGGCGCCCGTTCCTCGAGATCATGCCGTCCGACCCGTCCGGGGTCTGGGGGATCAGCAATCTGACCATCACCCCTTCCGGCAACGCCTACGCCTACAGCGTGGCCCGGAAGTTCTCGGACCTCTATCTCATCGAGGGGCTGAAATGAGGATCGTACCGAGTTCGCGCCTCGGCCGCACGGCCGCCATCCTGTTGACCATCGCGTGCCTGTTGCCGGCCGCCGCCGCGCGCACGGCCGGGCCGGTTGTCGTCTTCATTGCGACGGGCGGCACAATCGCGATGAAGATCGATCCCGTCAAGCGATCGCCCGTGCCGGCCATTTCCGGCGAGGATCTCCTGGCCACCGTGCCAGGCGCCTCGACATACGCAACGATTGAAGTGAAGAACGTCTCCAACGTGCCATCCGACTATATGGACCCGGTGCGCTGGACGGCGCTCACCCGCGAGGTGGCCGCTGCGCTCGCGCGCGAGGATGTCGCCGGCGTGATCGTCTCCCACGGCACCGACACACTCGAGGAAACCGCCTACTGGCTCGACCTGACGGTTGATTCGGACAAACCGGTGGTGCTCATCGGCGCGCAGCGCAACGCGTCCGAGCCGGACTTCGACGGCCCACGCAACCTGCTCAACGCCGTCCGCATCGCGGTCGACCCGCAGTCGAAAGGCAAGGGAGTCGTGCTCGCGATGAACGGCCAGATCAACGCCGCCCGCGAGGTCACCAAGACGCACACCTCGAGCGTCGAGACGTTCAAGTCGGGCGACTTCGGGTTCCTCGGCGCGGTGGACGACGACCGCATCGTCTACTGGCGGGCGCCCCTGCGCCGCAGGCACCTGCCGATCGAGACGGACCGCATGCCGCCAGTTGAGATCGTCGCGATGTACGGGGGAGCGGACGGCTACCTCGTGAAGGCGGCGCTCGACCACGGCGCCAGGGGGATCGTCATCCAGGCGCTCGGGTGGGGCAACGTCAACCAGCCGATGTTCGCAGCGATCAAGGACGCCATCGCCCGCGGCGTGCCGGTCGTCATCGCCTCGCGCGTGCCCAACGGCCGCGTGCTGCCGAACTACGGCTGGGAGGGCGGCGGCAGGACGCTGGTGGACGCCGGCGCCGTCATGGGCGACGACCTGTCGCCGCAGAAGGCGCGCATCCTGCTCATGCTTCTTCTCCAGCGCGGCGTGCGGGGACAGGAGGATCTCCAGGCTGCGTTCGACCGGTAGGCGCACCGACATCCCCTTCCAGGAGGAATTCTTGTCACCAACGCATCGAGCCACGCTGTTCGCCGGGTTGCTCGCGCTCACGTCGAGCCTCGCCCCGGCCGCTCCCCCACTCCGGCCGCTCGAACTCTCGGTCGACGCGACCGATGCGCCGCGCGGCATCTTTCACGCCCGCCTCGTCGTCCCGGCCTCGCCGGGGCCGATGGCGCTGGCCTACCCGAAGTGGATCCAGGGCGAGCACACGCCGAGCGGGCCGATCACGCAACTGGTCGGGCTGTCGATCAAGGCCGGCGGCGCCGTCGTGCCGTGGCGCCGCGATCCGATCGACCAGTTTCTCTTTCGCCTGGAGGTCGCCGCATTCGATTGGCACGGCTTCTTCACGGCGCGCTTCTACGACATCGCGCCGAAGATCCCGCTCGGCGGGGTCGAGGGCTCCGGATGGACGCTCGTCTACGACGCCAGGCCCAACGGGTTCCAGCGTGCGTGGGACACCATGTACAAGCAGGTCGACCAGACGATGTCGATCGGCCTCCAGTTGAGTCCGATCGGCGTCGTGCAGGACGTGGTTCTCGACTCGGCGGCATGGAAGGGCGGCTTCGGCCCGGGGATGACGATCGTCTCGGTGAACGGCCGGCCGTTCACGCCGGCGGCATTCGAGGAACAGTTGAACGCGGCGACGTCGGCGGCGGGCGCGATCGAGTTCCTCGTCCGGCACGGCGAGGATGCAAAGACGCTGCGCATCGATTACCACGGCGGCGTGCGCTACCCGCACCTCGAGCGCAACCCGTTGCGGCCCGACGTGCTGGCGGCCATTCTGGCGCCGCGCGCCGGTCGCTGAGCTGACCGTATGTTCTGTGGGTTGGCCCCGGCGGGACCATGTAGAATCACTGCTTACCTCAGTGGCCCACAATGCCCGGTCCCGGCACGTTCGTCGGCCGGTACTGCATCGTGCCACGCGTGCCCGGATGGAGGAGACTTATGATCGGAGTGATCGTGGCGGTCGCGCTGCAGGTGGTGGGATCGCAGCCATCGGCACCCGTCGCCCAGACCCCGCGCGAGTGGCTGGTCGGGTCCTGGGTGCTCGTGTCGCGCGAGGACCGGGCCGCTGACGGGCGTGTCGTGCCGGAGCCCAATCTTGGGCCCGACACTCTCGGGGTGATCGTCTACGACCGCGCAGGCAACGTCGCCGCCCAGCTCATGCGGCGGTCGCGGCCCACCGGATCCGCCGTCGCTATGCGGCCGACGCCACGAGGCACGAATAACTCAGGGGCCGCCGACGGATACGACGCGTATTTCGGAACCTACAGCGTCGACCTGGAAGCGCACACGGTGACCCACCATCTCGTCGGAGCCCTGTTGCCAGGCGATGTCGGGAAGTCGTTGACCCGCCATTTCCAGGTGTCCGAAACCGAGTTGCGCCTGTGGTTCGAAACCGAGGGAGCGTCGGGGCAGCGAGTCGTTCGGACGGTGGTGTGGAGACGGTCGGACACCCGATACGAAAGACGGATTCCCTGATGCCCTTGGCTACCGGTACGGGCCTCGGCCCGTACGAGATCGTCTCGCTCATCGGCGCGGGCCCCTCGACATCAGCCTGGAGTCGTCCATGAGCCTCGCCCCAGGAACCAGGCTCGGCCCGTATGAGATCCTCGCCCCGATCGGCGCGGGGGGCATGGGCGAGGTCTATCGCGCCCGCGATCCGAAGCTGAATCGCGACGTCGCGATCAAGATCCTGCCCGAGGCGCTCGCCGCAGACCCGGCGGCGCTCGCGCGGTTCGAGCGCGAGGCGCAGGCCGTGGCCGCGCTCTCGCATCCGAACATCCTCGCCATTCACGACTTCGGCGTCGAGGGGGGCACGCCCTACGCGGTGATGGAGCTGCTCGAAGGCGAGACGCTGCGCGCGCGGCTCGCGCACGGGGCGCTGCCTG
>Ga0315273_10011067_pt1 | contig 11534 bp, 7 predicted proteins | sample YL17G02_0_MG_FD_205753 | JGI IMG/M metagenome (GOLD analysis project Ga0315273, IMG submission 205753) | Sediment microbial communities from Yellowstone Lake, YNP, Wyoming, USA - YL17G02_0 | ecosystem: Environmental > Aquatic > Freshwater > Lake > Sediment | place: USA: Wyoming | collected... | reverse complement strand
CCGCGCGGTGGCGGCGTTGTTCATCGTGTCCGCCGCGCGGATGACCACCCGGCCCGCGGCGTCTCCTTCAACCCTGATCTCGTACCGCTCGCTGCGCGAGTCGGCGGCGCCATCGACGGGGTACGCCGGCTGCCACCGGCCGGTGTCGATGGAGTACTCGACGGTGGAAATGGCCGAGTGCGCGTCGCGGATGTCGAACACGATCTTCGTGCCTGATCCGTCGCGGATCGGCGGCAGCACGGTAATCGTCGGCGCGCTGTTGTCAATGTCGAAGGCCACGCTTTCGAGTTCCCCGACCAGCGCAGACCCGGGCGCGTTGTTCACGACGTCCGACGCGGCGATCTTCACCACATAGGTTCCGTCAGCCGCGGACATCGTGTCCCACACCAGGATTTGATCGACGGCATTGCGACGGAGGACCTTCCACTCGGCCGTGTCCGTCAACCGGAAGAAGACGTCGTACTGGAGGCGGTCGTCGTTGTCATCCTCGGCCTTCCACACGAACGCCTGGAGGCCCTTCTGGTACATGCGGCGGCCGAGCGCCGGGCCCGCCGAAGACGCCGCCGAGCCGGCGCCGAGGGGGAACGAGAACATCGGCGCGCGTGCTTCGCTGGGCACGTCGCCCATGCCGGCGATTTCCGGCTCGCCGGTGGGGTACGGTTTCTGAAAGACGATCCCCGGCGGGTGGACGGTGATCCCCGTGACACGCGGCCGGAGGTTCCGCTGGAGGTAGGCCACGCTGAGGGAGACGAGCACCGGTCCTGTCTTGTCGCCCACCATCGCGCTCAACACCGCCTTCCACTGGAAGTAGCGGGCCGGAGGGCTCTGTGCCATCTCGCCATCGGCATGCTCATAAGGACCAGACCACTCGCTCCACGTCTCGTCCGGGACGGAGGTGTTGCCGGATCGTGTCGAAATCTGCACCCGGCCGGGCGCAGCCTCGATGGCGCGCCAGGTCAACGTGCCCCACGACGCGACCGTGCCCGCGTCCTTGGCCTCGGACACATAGGTGCCGTCCGCGGCGCGGCCCTCGTCCACGCGGACCACACGCGCGGGGTTCGACGTGGCGAAGTACCGGGTGGAACCGGTCGCGAGGATCGACGTGACCTGCTGGCCGCCGAGGCGCGTGACCAGCATCGCGCGCCACGGGTCGCCCACGAGACGGTAGAGTTTGCCCGTGTTGCCCGTCGCCACCAGCACGCTGCCGTCATCTTCAATCGACAGATCGAAGGGCTGATCGTCCCGGAACTCCCAGATCACGTCGGCGCCGCCGCCGGCGTCGATGCGGTACACCGCGCCCTTCGCCGTCAGAGGGGCCGGCGAGCGGGGCGCTTGTGTCGACCCCGCCGTCGCTGGCGGCATGTCGATGACTGTGATCGATGTAATCTCCGTCGACACGGAGGGCACCGCGACGGTCCTGGGAGCCTCGGCAGGCGCTGTCCCCGCCGCCTGGCCGTCGGTTCCAGGCTTGCCGTTGACCGCGGCGGCGTAGATCGCGCCAGTCTGGTCGATGCGCAGACCGCGGATTTCGCGGAAGGGCGAATCGAGCAGCACGAACGCCTTGCCCGCGGGGGTGATGCGCATGATTCGACCCGGGGACTCGGTTCCGACAAGCAACTGACCCTGGCGGTCGAAGGCCATCGACGTGGCGTGCGTGGTCTGCGTGCGATAGAAGACGTCGCCTTTACCATCCGGCGTCACGCGGTAGATGACGCCCTTGCCGCCGGTGCCCACGTAGAGCCGCCCCTGGCCGTCGATGGCGAGCGACCAGATGTACTTGTCCTCCGGGTCGAAGAACACGGGCGCGGCGCCCTTGCCGTCGACCTTGTACACACGGCCGTCAGGAGACGTCGCCACGAAGACCGTGCCATCGGGCGCGACCGCCAGCGCATGCACCTCGAGTTCGCTGGCATCGAACGCGACGCTGCTCCTGCCCTCGCGGTCGATGCGCCACACGACTCCATCGTTGCCGCCGCCGGCGTAGACCGAGCCGTCGGGCCCCTTCGCCAGGCACCAGATGAACGGCGAGGTTGCGTCGAATACCGTGCGCGCGGCCGGCCCGAGCATGAGCCGCCCGTCGTAGTCGATGGACAGCCGCTCGACCTGGCCCTTCAGCAGATCCGCCTGTGTGGACACCTGCCAGAAGCGCGCGGTCGACGCGTGGATCCCCGCCACGCCTGCGGCAACGACAAGGCTTGCAACGAGCGGCCTGAGCAGACGGCGATTCATGTCGGGTCAGCCTTTCGGATCGGCGATCAGGGGTGGCGGATTGGGGGATCGATCGTGAGGGTCAGCGTCCGCAGGCCCACCACGGCCTGCCCCATGGGAATCTCCCAGGCGCCGAGCGTGGACGTCTGCAGCGGCGGGTTGGCCGCGCTGCCCCGATCGCCCTGCATGACGGCGAGAACCGAAGAGGGCAGGGCCGGCATGGCCTCGCCGCCCACGACGGCCCCGTTGTCTCGCGCGAAGAGACGGACGTACAGCCGGTTGCCCCGGCGTGACTGGTTCAGGAGCTTGACCATCTGATCGACAGAGTCCGGGTTCAGCACGGCGCGCTGCTCGCGCTGTTCCCACTGGGCGAACCGCACGCCATCCGCCACGAGCAGCGTCAGCGGCCCTTCGGCGTTGCGTGGAATGTCCACCGCGACCGTCTGGAGGATGCGCTCGCCGCGCCAGGTGCTCAGCAGGATCTTGACGGGGACGGTTGTGCCGCGCTGGATGTCCGTCGCGTCGAGCCAGACCCGCTCGATCGTCGCGACGCGCAGACGCTCCGAGCTGTCGATCTCCAGGTGCAGCGACTCGACGCGGATCGGCTCCTTGTCGTTCGTCATGAGCGCGCCCATCGGCATGGCCACGGCGGAGGCGGCGGCAATGCCCGGTTGATCGCCCGCGAAGACGTCGTCGAAGTCGACGCTGCCGTGGCCGGTGATCGTCGATCGGCCGCGGACCGCGAAGGTGGCCGGCCCGAAGTCGTGCTCGTGCTGGGTGAAGATGTTGGCCAAAGCGGTGTACGCCAGCAGGGGCGTGAGCAGCGGGTTGTCCGCGATCGAAAACGCAAAGCGGCGGGTGGGGCCGCCGTCCCGTCGCAACGATACGGTCATCTCGATCGTCTGCGGCAGTTGGCCGAAGACCCCCGCGACGGCCGTCGCCCGATCCTGCTGCACCGTTCCCACCACCTCGCCGAGCGACGAGAGCTTGATGGAGGAGGAGAGGCTCGGCAGGATGGCGTGGACGTAGGCCCGCGTCATGGCGAAGCTGGCAGGGCCGACATTGTAGAGCGGGTGGCCAAACGCGTACACGCGATTGCCGTCCACTTCGGTGACGGTCCCCGTCGCGCCGAACTGGAAGTCGCCCGTGATCAGGGCCACGCCGACCGGGTCGCCGGGCCGCAGCGGCCCGCTGGAAGCGGCCGCGTCCTGGGGCCAGGCGCGCGACCCGCCCGGAACGGCGACGAATCCCGCTAGTCTGAAGGCCGTCATGACGGGCTCACTGATCCCGCCCTCGAATCCGCTGATGGCGAGGGGCAACGCAATGGGACGAAGCGCGGAGGCGACCCCGGCGTCCAACGCCGCCGACGAGCCGAGCGTGGCCGCCGAACCCGCCGCGAATGGACGTGCCGGCCCGAGCGCCAACTCGAACGCGCGCAGCAACGCCGACGGATCTGCGCCGAGAGGAATCGGCACGCTCCGTGCCGTCATGGCCGCCGACATCGGGGCCGTCGCGTCGATCATCTCGGCAATCGGCGTGATGCCCGCAATCGGCTCGGTGGCGAAGGCACCGACGGAATAGGACACCGCTCCCACGAGCCGCCCATCGATGTAGACCGGGCTGCCGCTCATACCGGCGATGACCCCGGTCTTCGCCAGCGGGCCGCCTTCCAGCCGCGCGAGGATCAAATCCCGCCGCGGGCCCACATTCGATCGGATCACGCCGATGATGTGCGCCTTGAATTCTTCGATCGCCGTGCCCAGGAACACGGTTCGCCCCACTCCGACCATGCCGGCCTTGATCTCGTCGATCGGCATGTATCGGGCGGTGCCTGTCGCCTGGAACACAAGAGTGCTCCAGGCAAGGGCGAGCATGGCGGCGGGGCGAATAGTCACGTGTCACCGTTATAGCGAAGTCGCGGAGGGCGGTCAAGGAGTGGGCCGTCGCGAGTCGTTTGACAGCCCCTGCGCCCTCTGCTACGCTCCCATTCGATCACACGTATGAAGTCTCTCAGCCGCATCACCATCAGGACCGCGACGTATTGGTGGTGGTGCGTACCTATGCGCTGAAGAGGCCGACCGGGTTCGACGCGTTTCAAGACGATCCAGCCAAGCCTCTTCAGCCTGCGGGTTGAAGAGGCTTTTTTGCTGTGCAGAAGGTGATGCATACTCGCCAACCGCTCATCTGCGAGACCGTGACCGCCAGGCGCATGGCCGATTTTCGTGCGCTGCGGGACGCGGCGGGAGGCGCCGACCTGGTCGAGGTGAGGCTGGACTCGGTTCCCGATCCTGACGTCGCTGGCGCCCTCCTCGGGCTGACGCGGCCCATCGTCGTGACCTGCCGCCCGCGCGATGAAGGCGGCGGTTTCCAGGGCAGCGAACCCGAACGTCGCGCGCTGCTGCTTGGCGCACTCGAAGGTGGAGCGGACTTCGTTGACCTGGAGTGGGGACGCGGCTTTGACGCCGAGATCCGACGCCGACACGGCCGCAACGTCGTGTTCTCCACGCACGATTTCGAGGGGATCCCCGCTGATCTCGACGCAAGGGTCGATGCGATGGTGGCGAGCGGCGCCGAGGTCGTGAAGGTGGCCGTGATGGTGTCGCGAGTGGCCGCGTGCGCGCGTCTCGCGGCAATTGCCCGCCGCCACGCCGGACGCCGCCTCGTGCTGATCGCCATGGGCGAGGCAGGGGTCGTCACGCGGATATGTCCGGCGCGGTTCGGCTCGTGCTGGACCTACGCCGGAGCGGCCGTCGCGCCGGGGCAAATCAGCGTCGACGCGCTCCACCGGGAGTTCGGATTCCGGCGGGTCGGGGCGCACAGCGCCATCTATGGGATCGCGGGGCGCCCTGTCGGGCACTCGTTGTCGCCCGCCATGCACAACGCGGCATTCGAGGCTCTCGGCGTCGATGCGGTCTACGTGCCGCTCGCGGTCGCCGACGTCCCCGACCTGTTCGAGAGCGCCGAGGCCCTCGGCCTGGCGGGCGCGAGCGTGACGGCGCCCTACAAGGTGGCCGTCATGGCCGGCCTGGCTGCCGTCGACCCGCAGGCCGCGGAGATTGGCGCCGTGAACACCCTGACCAGGGGCAGCGATGGCTGGCAGGGACGGAACACGGACGCCCAGGGATTTCTCGCCGGGCTCGCGGATGTCGATCTGCGCGCGCTTCGGGTGGCGGTGTTGGGAACCGGCGGCGCCGCGCGCGCCGTGGCCGTGGCGGCGCGTCAGTCGGGAGCGGTGGTGACCTGCTACGGCCGCGATGCGGGGCGCGTGCGGGCCATCGCCGAGACCCTGCACATCGACGGCGGCATGCGGCCCGTCCCGCGGCACGCGTGGGACGTGCTCGTCAATGCCACGCCGGTGGGCACCCGGCCAGCCGTCGAGACATCGGCGTTTCCGGAGGGGACCTACGACGGTCGCATCGTCTACGACCTCGTGTACAACCCGCCGATCACCCGCATGATGCGCGACGCCGCATGGGAGGGACGCCGGACCATTGGCGGCCTCGACATGCTGGTCGCGCAGGCGCGGAAGCAGACGGAGTACTGGACAGGACGCCAGCCCGACGAGGCGGTGATGCGGGAGGCCGCGCGGTGGAAACTCTCAACACTCACGGATCGCACATGAATCTGACGACCTTCGAGCAATTCGCGGAGTTGGCGCAGCGCGGGACCTTCGTGCCCGTGTGCAAGGAGATCATGGCGGACCTGCTGACGCCGGTGTCCGCGTTCCTGAAAATCGCCGAGCACTCGGACTACGCGTTCCTGCTCGAGAGCGTGGAAGGCGGCGAGCAGGTCGCGCGCTATTCGTTCCTCGGAAAGGATCCGTTCCTGATCCTGCGGTCGCGCGATGGACGCGTCACCGTCGAGCGCGGCGGCGAGACCTCCGCGAGCGACGACGCCTTCGTGCCGACGCTGCGCTCGTTGATGGCCAGGTTCCAGTCGCCCTTCGTCCCGGGATTGCCGCGCTTCACGGGCGGCGCTGTCGGGTTCCTCGGCTATGACGCGGTGCCCTGGTTCGAGCCCGTCGCGCTTCAACCCGTTTCCGGGAGCGAGCCTGATGCGGACGACGCGGGCTTCATGCTCTTCGACACGGTGCTGGCGTTCGATCACGTCCAGCACCGCATCCTCCTGATCGCCAACGCGCGCGTGACGGCCGACGACGACCTGCGCGCGCTGTATCAATTCGCGTGCGCCAAGATCGAGTTCCTCGAACAGGAGCTCGAGCGGAGCCTCTCGCAGGGCCCGCGACAGGAGGCGAGTCCGATCGCAGTGCATTCCAATCTGACCCAGGCCCAGTTTGAGGCGCACGTGCGGGCCGCGAAGGAGTCGATCGCGGCGGGCGACATCTACCAGGTTGTGTTGTCGCAGCGATTCGAGGCCGACGTCGCCGCCGACCCCTTCATGGTGTATCGCGCGCTGCGCCACGTGAACCCGTCTCCCTACATGTTCTTCGTCCGGATGGGGAAGGTGTCGATGGTCGGCTCCTCTCCCGAGATGCTGGTGCGGGTCGAGGGCCGACGCGTGGAGACCCACCCGATTGCGGGAACGCGGCCGCGCGGGGCGAACGCCGAGGACGATCAGCGCCTGGCCGAGGAGCTGAAGGCCAGCGAAAAGGAGCGCGCCGAGCACGTAATGCTGGTCGACCTGGGACGCAACGACATCGGGCGCGTCGCCGAGTTCGGCAGTGTGCGAGTGCCGCAGTACATGGCGCTCGAGCGGTACTCTCACGTCATGCACCTGGTGTCAATCGTCGAAGGACGGCTGGCGGAGGACCGCGACCGGCTCGACGCGCTGGTAGCGTGTTTCCCGGCCGGGACGGTCTCGGGCGCGCCGAAGGTGCGGGCGATGGAGATCATCGCGGCGCTCGAGCCGAGCCGGCGCGGCATCTACGCCGGCGCCGTCGGCTATCTCGACTTCGCCGGCAATCTCGACTTCTGCATCGCCATCCGGACCATCGTCATCGTGGGCGGGCGCGCGCTGATGCAGGCGGGCGCGGGGATCGTTGCCGATTCCAACCCCACGGCTGAATACGAGGAAACGCGCGACAAGGCGCGGGCGCTGGTGCGCGCCCTCGAACTCGCGCAACGCGGCCTGTAGACGGCTGGTCCCGGAGAACGCGACGTGGTGCTGGTCATCGACAACTTCGACTCGTTTACGTACAACCTGGTCCAGTACATCGGCGAACTGGGCGCACGCCCGGTGGTGTATCGCAACAACGCCATCGCGGTGGGCGAGATCGAGGCCCTCAGGCCCGATCACATCGTGATCTCGCCCGGACCGGGCCGCCCCGAACACGCCGGCGTCTCGGCGGCCGTCATCCAGGCGTTCGCGCATCAGGTGCCGATGCTCGGTGTCTGCCTGGGGCACCAGGCCATCGGGCATGTCTTCGGCGGGCGTGTGATCCGCGCGCCGCGCCCGCTGCATGGGAAGACATCCATGATCGAGCACGACGGTCTCGGTCTCTTCGCTGGCGTGCGAGGGCCGTTTCCCGCGGGACGCTATCACTCGCTGGTCGTCGCGGACGAGCCGTGGCCGGACGACCTCGAGGTGGCGGCGCGGTCCACCGACGATGGCGTCGTGATGGCGTTGCGCCATCGGACGTGGCCACTGCATGGTGTGCAGTTTCATCCTGAGTCGATCCTGACCGGCGAGGGGCGCCACCTGATCCGGACTTTCCTCGCAGCCACACGCAGGGGTGCCTGACATGTTTCGCGACCTGCTGCAGAAAGTGATGAGGAAAGAGGACCTCACCGAAGCCGAGGCCGCTCAGGCGATGGACGACATCGTCGAGGGCCGCGTCGCCCCGGCGCAGGTGGCGGGGATGCTGGTCGGGCTGGCGATGAAAGGCGAGCGCCCGGCCGAAATCGTGGGACTGGCCCGCAGCATGCGGTCTCGCGCGGTGACGATCGCCGCTCCGGCCGGCGGCACGGTGGATCTGTGCGGCACTGGAGGGGATGGAGCCGGCACGTTCAACATCTCGTCAGTCGCGTCGATCGTCGCGGCGGCGTGCGGGCTGACCGTGGCGAAACACGGCAACCGATCGGTGTCGAGCCGGTGCGGCAGCGCGGACGTCTTCGAAGCGCTCGGCGTCAACGTGTCCGCCTCGCCGGCGACTGCCGACCGCTGCCTTCAAGGAGCGCGGTTTGCGTTTCTGTTCGCGCCCGCCTTTCATCCGTCCATGCGCAACGTGGCATCCGTGCGCCGCGACCTCGGCGTCCGGACGGCGTTCAACCTGCTGGGACCGCTGACGAACCCGACACGCCCGGCCTTTCAACTCGTCGGGGTGCCGCGGCCCGAGTTGACGGAGTTGCTTGCCCGGGCGCTGTCGATGCTGGGGTCGACGCGGGCCTGGGTCGTACATGGTGCGGACGGGCTGGATGAGCTTTCCACGACCGGGTACACGAAGGTGTCCGAGTGTCGGGCGGGCGCCGTGAACACGTTCTATGTGCACCCGGCCGAAGTCGGTCTGCCGAAGGCGCCGCTCGCGGCGCTCGCGGGCGGTGACGCGGCCGCCAACGCCGCCATCGCCCGACGCGTGCTGCGCGGGGAGCAAGGCGCGGCGCGCGACATCGTGCTGCTCAACGCGGGGGCCGCGCTGTTCGTCGCGGGTCGGGCACCGCACCTGGTGGACGGCCTGCGAATGGCCGCCGCAGCCATCGACTCCGGCGCCGCCCAGCGAGCGCTCGACGCGGTCGTGCGGATATCGTCAGCCGGCGATCCCGTTCCGGCTGGAGACGGCGGCGCGTCGTGAGCGGGCACACGGTGTCGCAGGCGGGAGGGCTGCTCGACGCGATCGTGGCCTCGGTGCGGACGAGGGTGGCCCGGCAGCGTGATGCCGTGCCGCTGGGCAGCGTGGCGGCGGCAGCCGAGAGGCGTCAGCCCCGCGGCACCCGGTTCCGCGAGGCGATGGCAGGGCCCGATCGCATCAACGTGATCGCGGAGTGCAAGCGCCGGTCGCCCGTGCGCGGCCTGCTCGCGCGGGCGTATCGGCCTGCCGAGATCGCGCGCGCGTACGAGTCGGGGGGCGCGGTTGCCGTGTCCGTGCTGACCGAGCCGGCGTTCTTCGACGGCGCGCTCGCACACCTGGAGGCGGTGAGGCAGGCGGTCGAGTTGCCCGTGCTGCGCAAGGACTTCATGGTTGACGAGTACCAGCTGTTCGAGGCGCGGGCGGCCGGTGCTGACGCGGTGCTGCTCATCGTGACCGTGCTGGGTCGGGACGGCCTCCGGGCGCTGGCGGCGCGCGCCGCGGAACTCGACCTCGCGGTGATCGTCGAGGTGCACTCACGCGCGGAGCTCGACGACGCCGCGGCGTCAGGGGCCTCGATCATCGGCGTCAACAGCCGGAATCTCCGCACTCTCGACGTCGACCTCGGCGTGTGCGACGCGCTCATCGACGCCGCGCCCACGGGCGCCGTCATGGTGGCGGAAAGCGGCGTGAGGAGCCGGGACGAGATCCTGCGCTTGCGGGCGAACGGTTATCACGCGTTCCTGATTGGCGAGCGCCTGATGACCGCCGCCGATCCCCGCGCAGCGCTTGCGTCCCTGGTTGAGCCGCCGCCGGACCGCCGCGGCGAGAACAACGGGGGTGGGGCATGATGCGAACCAGGGTCAAGGTCTGCGGGATTACGCGGCAGGAGGATGCCTGGTTGGCCGTCGAGCTTGGCGCCGACGCCGTCGGCTTCGTCTTCTGGCCCGGGAGTCCCCGCTGTGTCGATTCCGCGAAGGCGGCGGCCATCGCTCGCGGGCTGCCGCCCTTTGTCACGTGCGTTGGCGTGTTCGTGAACCAGCCCCTGGACGACATTCGCGGGGTCGCACGCGTCGCAGGGCTGGATGCCATTCAACTGCACGGTGACGAACCCGCGGAGATGTGGGCGCAGGTGCCCGGGGCGTGCATCAAGGCTCTGGGTGTGGGTGAGACCTTCGACGTCGCGTCGCTCTCCGGGTGGCCGGCCTCAGTGCTGCCGCTGCTCGACGTGCTCGATCCCGCAAGGCGGGGCGGCACGGGGCGAGGGGTTGATTGGACCGTGGCGGCTGCGGCCGCGCGGGTGCGTCCCGTCGTGCTGGCCGGGGGGCTGCGGCCGAACAACGTCGAGGACGCCATTCAGCGCGTGCAGCCGTACGCCGTGGACGTCTCGTCAGGAGTCGAGCGGGAGCCCGGCATCAAGGACGCCGTCCGGCTCCGCGCATTCTTCGAGAGCGTCGCGCGTGCCGACGCGGTGAAGGGCCTATGAGCGCGACGTGGCGAGTTGTGGATCCCCGGTTCGGAGTGCGGGACCCTGATGCGCGCGGGTACTTCGGCACCTTTGGCGGGCAGTTCGTGCCCGAGACGCTCATGGCCCCCCTCGACGACCTCCGGCGCGCGTACTTTGCCGTTCGCCAGGACGTCGAGTTCCGGGCCGAGCTTCGCCGGCTGTTGTGCACGTATGCGGGCCGCCCGACGCCACTGTACGATGCGAAGCGTCTCACCGCCGCGTACGCCGGCGCGAGAATCCTGCTCAAGCGGGAAGACTTGACCCACACCGGCGCGCACAAGATCAACAACGCGCTGGGGCAGGCGTTGCTCGCCGTGCGGATGGGGAAGTCGCGTGTCGTGGCGGAAACCGGCGCCGGCCAGCACGGCGTGGCGTCCGCCACGGTCTGCGCACTGCTCGGGTTGCAGTGCGAGGTCTACATGGGGGCCGAGGACATGGCCCGGCAGGCGCTCAACGTGGTTCGCATGCGCCTGCTCGGGGCGACGGTGACGTGCGTTGAGGCCGGCAGCCGGACGCTGAAGGACGCGATCAACGAAGCGATGCGCGACTGGGTGACCAACGTGGAGACGACGCACTACCTGCTGGGATCGGTGCTGGGTCCGCACCCGTATCCGCTGATGGTGCGCGAGTTTCAATCCGTCATCGGGGCCGAGGCCAGGGAGCAGTGGGCGGCGGACGTCGGCGGACTGCCGGACGCGATCGTCGCGTCGGTCGGCGGCGGCAGCAACGCCATGGGCATCTTCGACGCCTTCATCGGCGCGGCAGGCGTCCGGTTGATCGGCGTCGAGGCCGGGGGGACAGGGCCGGGGCCGGGCCAGCATGCGGCGCGGTTTGCGGGCGGCGAGCCCGGCATCTTCCAGGGCACCCACACGGTCGTGCTCCAGGACCCGCACGGAAACATCGCCGGCACGCACTCGGTGTCCGCCGGGCTCGATTACGCCGCCATCGGGCCGGAGCACGCGTGGCTTCGCGAGAGTGGCCGCGCGCAGTACACGTCGGTGTCCGATGCCGAGGCCCTCGAGGCCTTCACCACCCTGGGCCGCCTCGAGGGCATTCTACCGGCCCTCGAGTCCGCTC
>Ga0315273_10011066_pt1 | contig 11535 bp, 12 predicted proteins | sample YL17G02_0_MG_FD_205753 | JGI IMG/M metagenome (GOLD analysis project Ga0315273, IMG submission 205753) | Sediment microbial communities from Yellowstone Lake, YNP, Wyoming, USA - YL17G02_0 | ecosystem: Environmental > Aquatic > Freshwater > Lake > Sediment | place: USA: Wyoming | collected... | reverse complement strand
CCACCACGCCGCGCAGGTCACGCACATGGGCGGCTCCCGTTCCGCCGGCCTTCACGGATATCACCACCTGCTTCGTGTCGCCCTTGGCCTCGTCGTGGAAGTAGAGGCGACCGTCGATGCCCTTGTCGGCTCCCTTCTTCTGCTCTACGGGCCGAGCGCCCACCAAGCCGAGCGCCCACCACTGGAACTGGTAAGGGTCAGAGGCCGCCAACGCTTCGGCGTCGGGCACCGAAACGGGCTCTCCGATCACCCGGTATTCGCCGGCCACTTGCTCCCCATAGGTGCTCAGGAGCCGATGACGGATCAGCGTGATAGCAAGGTGGGTTACGTCGATGCCGATCCATCGACGGTTGAGCCGTTGAGCAACGGCCACCGTCGTTCCGCAGCCGCAGAAGGGGTCAAGCACCGTGTCACCAGGGTTGCTGCTGGCTAAGATGAAACGCTCGAGGAGGGCTTCGGGCTTCTGTGTGGGGTAGCCCAAGCGTTCTTGAGCCTGGGAATTGATGGGCGGGATGTCCGCCCAAACGTCTCCCCAAGGACGGCCGCGTTGTTCATCCAGGTAGCGCTTGAACCGGGGGACCGCACCAGGGCTTGGCTGCACCACAAACCCGGCGTCGTAGGCCGCCTGCATCCGCTCTTTCGTCCAACGCCACACGCGGGTTACCCCGAGAAACTCATAGGTCAGATTCGGCCTGTTTGCGTTCGGGTTGATCAGGTTGTCCAGTTGGTATCTGCGGCCGTCAGCATCACGATGACAGTACTTGGTCGCGGTCTTGTCATCCAAACGGGACTCATCGTACGGCACGAAAGTCTCGTCAACATTCCACGTCGCCTGAGGGCCGCGCTGGTAGCTCAGAACCACGTCATGATTGTTGGGTAGCTGACGGGTCATCAGTCCCTTGGAGAGTGTCCGCTGCCAGATGATCTCGTTTCTGAAGTTCTCCGGCCCAAAAACGGCGTCCATCAGCAGCTTCAGGTAGTGGCTGGCGGTCGGGTCGCAGTGCAGGTAGATGCTGCCAGCCGGTTTCATCACCCGCCGTAGCTCGACCAGCCGAGGGGCCATCATGGCGAGATAGGCCATCATGTTGCTTTCGCCAAGGATCGTCCGGAAGGCTTGGAGGACCTGCGACACCTCTCCGCCGGTCTCGACAACCTCCTCGTACTGCCGCGCCGCTTCCTGGTCCCACCGCCACGTGTCCTCAAAAGCCTTGATCTGAGCGGCGGCGCGTTCTCCGCTCTGCTCGGCAAAGAGGACGTTGTAGGTCGCATTGCTGTTGAAGGGCGGGTCCAGATAGACGAGGTCTACCGTCTCGTCTTTCACGTGCCGGCGGAGGACGTCCAGGTTGTCGCCGTAGTAGAGCAGGTTCTCGTTCATCGGCGAAGCGTATCAGTGGGCCGGCCACGGCTCAAGCCGACCGATGGTCGAACAGCGAGGCGCCGCCCAGGCGCATTCGCCTGGGAGTTTGCGGCAGACAATCAAACACGCCGCCCGCGTCTTCGGGAACGGGGGCCGCCGAAGTTGGACGCACGGCTAGCGGGAAGCAGGGCCTTTAGCGGCATCAAGGCTCGAATGAACGCATGTACTCTCGAGACCACTCCACTGAGTGCTTGTACTCCTCGCTCCACGCTTCGTTGTACCGATCGACATTCGTTCGACTGTCATTCCCATGGACTCCCTGGGCGGCCTTCCTCAGATCCATCAGTGCCTCCCAATAGGCGTCCTGAGCGGCCCTAACCTTCGGTGGGCTCCAAGGCATCGCGTTCACGAGTGTAGCCAACGTGTCCAGGTCACCCATGATGGCTTCCGCCTGGTCTTGGGCATAACCCCCTGGGACTGCTCCCACCTTCGTGATCAGTTGTTCTCGTTGCAGTCTCGCCTCGGCATACCGTTGCTGATAGGGGGACTCCTTCCCCTGCCAGTTAGGGGAGGTTGGCATTCTCTGGGTGGTCGTTGTAGTCGGCTGCGCCGGGGTGATGGTGGTGGCAGAAGGAGGGGGCGGCACGGTTTCCTCATTCTTGGCAAACTGGACTGTGCCGCCAGTAAGGTCCTCGACGATCCACCACGCACCTGTCATCGTGACCCCCAAGAGGACCAATGCGACAGCGGCAACCACCCCGCCGACCTTCACTGCGAGGGGAGCTGACAAGAGTGCACCTGCTGCTGTCGCGAGCGAAGATCGGGCCAGCCGGTCTGTGTCTGGGCCGGCGTACACCGGGAAACGACTGTACAAGAAGTTGCGAATCCAGCGAAAGACGACAACGGCGACCACAAGCGAGGCTACTATCCCACTCGGACGCCCAATTTCCCAAGCCGCGGAACCGCCCCCGAAGATCTCCAACACGTAGGCCAGCACGACCCCGCCAACAATGCCAACCGGTATGGCGATGACAAGAGAGACGCCATTGATCAGAGCGCCCCTCAGGATTCGCATGGCCCGATCTTTGCGCAGTAGAGGAGGTTCTCTTTCATGGCCTGAGGGTACCAGGGGGCACGCTGGGTCTCAGACGCATGACCGCCCCGCTAGACGATGAGGAAGGCAGCACATCATGGCGCGGTCCAGATGCGCGTGCCGGTCCCGTCCAAGAGATCCAGGGACGGACGGTCGCCAGCCGCCTGCATGTGGACGACGCTCGTCTCGCCGAACAGAGCTACGTAAGGGAAGGTGGCCACGCCGAGTTCAACGCGGCCTCGGGTCTCCCCCTCCACGGTGAACACTTTCAGTGCAGGCCCGCTGTCCCCTGGACCCCCCGCTTCCAGGACGACGGTACCGTTCGCGCCCGCGAGGTTAAGAATCGGCCCGTCATCGGACGCGCGCAACGTTGCACTGGGATCGGCGGTCCTCTCGTTGAACAGGTTCAGTAGCGGCCCGTCGGGGTATGCGCCCAGCGTCATGCCTCCTCGCGTGCCGTAGAAGCGCATCGTGGGCGAACCACTCACTAGGCCCAACTCGGCGCGTGTGTCGCCCCTCCCATCGATCAGAAGCAACTTGTGGGCAACTACGGTCTGGCCTGCGACAAGGTCATTGTTCCCGTCCTTCTCAACGAAGGCCGTACTGTACATCCCCGCCAGCGGGCCTATGCCCAGAGGCACAGAGACCAGCGCCGCAACAAAGACTAGCACCACGGCCACCAGTCGCCACCAGTTGCGTCGTGTTTCACGCTTCAGCCTGCGCTCCAGCTCTTCCAGACGTTCTTCCGTGGTCACGATCGGCTCCTCTCGAGCGATAACGTCCAGGCCTGTACGATTGGGTACGCGTCTGGCAAAGCGCAGCGCCTTTCGTAGCCTCAAGGTTCGAGTGAGCGCCCGTACTCCCGGGCCCACTTCACTCGGCACTTGTCCTCCTCATTCCAAGCGTCGTTGAACCGATCAACATTCGTTTGACTGTCATTCCCAATAACCCGCACGGCGGATTCCTTTAGCTCCGATAACGCTTCCCAGTAAGCGTCCTGAGCGGCTCTAACCTTCGGTGGGCTCCAGGACATACCGCTGACGAGCATGGCCAACCAGTCTATATCGCCGATGATTGCTTTCGCATGGTTCTTGGCATAGTTGCCAGGGACACCTTCAACCGTCTTGAGGAGTTTCTCTCTCGCAGCATCGATCCGCACGAACTTTACCCGATACAAAGACAGGTCGAGGTCGCTCCGCCAAAGAAGAGTGGTTGTGGTCCTTTGAATACTCGTTGTAGTCGGCTCAACCGTGGTCGTGGTTGCTAGCGTTGCTACTTGAGTTGAAAGATCGTTGACTCGAAGAACCAGAAACACAACCATCGAGGATGCAACCACCAGCACCAACATCGCCACGACGATAGCAGCGTGAGGCCACAAGCTGAGACGGCGTGAACTAGATGGGCCAACCCCACTATCTCCTGAGAGGGCGGGCGCATCGCCGCTCTCAGCCAACAGTCCAGAATCAGGAGTCTCGACATCCCCAGCCGGCATCAGCTCAAGCAAATCGGGTTCGGGTGGTGCCGGCAGCGGTTCGCTCGGCTCGACCAGCGAGCTTGTTTCGGTTGCCTGACGCCGCTTGTTCTCGCAGAACGCGAGGAAGAAGAAAGCGAGGCCGGGCATGAATACGCCGAGAACTGCCCACAGCAGCGGTGCCCGCCCTTTGTGCCACGCCCAGAACGCGAAGCCGCCCGACCAGGCGAGAAAGAGGGGAGGAAGGCTGGTTATGGAAAGGACAGCGACAGAGTACTCAAGCCAGACGGGACCCCTCCCACTACCCCCGGGGACCATGAGGTCCGCGAGCGCGAATATGACGAGGAGAACGACCAGATAGACGAGCGACAGGGTGAACGTCTTGCCATACCATGGGTAGGTGGTCCACTGGGTGCCGCCTGGAAGGAAGCGCTGACGGAAGCCGTTCCACAGCCTTCTAATTGGGCCACCTCTTCTGGTCCTCGCCCATTGGTTCGCTATTCACCCTACTTTATATCGGGTCACAGGGCCAAATAGGTTAGGCCCTTGGCTGCTGCCCCTTGACGTGCCTCGTCACGTGCGCAAAGATAAGTAGTACTTATGTCTCCTTCCTCGAGCCCGACTCGCACCCGGGTAGCGCCGTTAGATGGGGAACGCTCGCCTGCCCGAAGGGGGGCAGGTGTATATCAGCTAGGAAGATGGCTCTACCTTGCGTACATACAGGGAGGGGGGCGCTTCGTGTGACTGCGTGGCTGGACGGGGGGGCAGGCCTGCGCTTCTTCGTTTCTGCTCGGCGGCGTGCAGAACAGGGACTCTCGATCGCGTTCACCTACCCTCTGGCGGGCAAGAGGGGGGGATTTGAGCTTTCGACGCCCCTCTATGTATATACGCGCACCCGAGGTTTTCGCCGCACTCCCGGATTCCTCGGACCACCGTCAGCCGCACGGGCCACGAAGGCCAACAGGCTTCGCCAGAGCCCCGCTGCGGTCCTCGCGTGCCTTCCAGCGGGGTGGAGGCTCACTAGGCTGATTTCCTCACGGCGGGTACCAGGATCTTCGAAGCAAGAGGTGCGAGATGAGCGCGGTCGCTCCCTCTTGGTTCAACATATCGAGAACCTCTTTCGAGATGCTTTGGATCGGGGTACCGCAGGTAGGCGAGCTGCTTTGGGGTTGCCCGAGAACGCTTGCCCGGAGGAGCGTACTCGCACTTGCTGCGCTCTTTCCGCCTCGCCCCCTCCCGATCGAGGTCGACACTCACATGTCACCCCCGTTGGTCACGCCGCAACCATGTCAGCCATCGCCACAAGTCAGAGGGCCAGAGGGGCCAAACCCGAGTGCTTCGAATACGACAACCAGCTCAACCACCGTACGGGTTGGGTTGGTCATCAGGCCATTCCCGTTGCTGTCAGGGTGTCAGACGGTGTCAGAACAGGCGGCTGACAGTAACTGACACCACCGTTGCACTCTCTGAGTGGTCTTACTGTCAAGGTGTCAGCCCCCCTATAAGGGCTGCCACCTGACAGTAACCACGAAGCAGGCTTCATGCGTCACCCCCTGCGGCCCAGTAGAGCTTCGCGTTGCCCGTCCCCGGTCGCGTCTCGCTCAGCACTTTCCCGGCGGCTATCAGCTTCGTGATGTAGGTGCTCACGGTGCCGGGGGTCACCTCCAAGGCGTCGGCTATCTCCTGCCTGGTCAGGGCGCCGTCGCGGCTGGTGGGCAGCACGTCCACGTACTCTTTCAACCTGGCCTCGAGTTCCATCTCCTTCACGGTGCCCGAGGTCATGTACTCGCGCCCTTCACGAACGATCCGGGTCCGCTCATCAAAGCCGTTGTCGAGTCGGCTCATGCCTTCCACGGTGCGCGTGGTCTCGTCGCCGCTCCCGTCGCGCCAGAGCCCGAGCACGATGTCGGCCTTGCCCACGATGGCATTCGAGCCCCGGAACATGTCCACCAGGGACGCGGCTTCCTTCTTGGCGTGCAGACTGGCGAAGACCGCGAGCCCGCCATGCTGGGCCAGTTGCTGCAGCGGGTTCAGCGCGTCGATCCACTCCGTGTCTGAGAATGAGTTCTCGAGGTGGCAGAGGTCGTTCACCGTGTCGATGATCACCACGTCGATGTGATGGTCTTCGCAGTAGGTCGCCGCCTGGTCGATGATCTCAGTCCATGCCATCCCCAACATCTGACGCGGGAACATGACGTGCACGTCCGGTGAGTCGAGCAACCCATACTCGTCGAGCTTCGGGCGAATGGTGGTCTTGTTCTGCTCGGTGATGTAGAGCACCTTCGCCCGGTGGGTCTCCATCCCCATGAAGGGCCGCCCGGTCTGCATGGCGCAGACGGCGCCGAAGGCGAAGGTGGTCTTCCCCGCCTTGGGCTTGCCGCCGAAGATGGTAAAGACACCCTTGGCAAGCAGCTTCTCGATCACCCAGTCGATATGCGGGCTCACGTAGTCGCGGAGGTCCGGAGCGCTATAGAAGACTCGCGATGAGGCGCTGGTCCCCTCCTCATCGGTGCAGTCGGACTCGGCCCCGGAGTACGTCGCCGTCATACGACCGGGCCCCGAAGCTTGAGGTCGGCGACGGTCAGGCCGGCGGCGGCCAGGATGTCTTGGTGTTCGCACCCGGTCGGGCAGTCATAGAGCACCATCCCTTGTGAAGGGTCCTCCCACACGCTCAACTCGCCCTGGCGACACACCGGGCAGCTCGCGAGGCAGCAGTCCGCTTCCGGGGAGACACGAGCGAATGCCACCAGCACTGACTGCATCGTTTGCGACATGCTCGGCCTGTCCGCCCCTTGCACGCACCTGCCGTGGATGACGGGCCGCTCCATCATCGTTCAGCGGGTCCCGGGTCCGACGTACTCCGCCGGACGCGAGTGTCTAGCCAGGAGTCCAAGTCTGCCGGGGGATAGAGCACGAGCCCCGACCGCGCCCCTCCGTGTTTGATGAACACCGGCCCCCCGCCACGGACTCGATAAGCCTCGAGTGTGCGTGCGGACAGGCCCACGTACTCGGCTGCGGCGTCGTTGGTGAGAAAGCGCCTCTCGCCGGTCATGCCTGCACCTCCTCGAGCAGCTCCTCAGGCGCACCCTCCCACCCCAGAGCGGCGGCGATCTTGGTGAGTTGGCTCGGGTAGGGGATGAGCCGGCCCGATTCGATCTGCGAGATTGCGCCAGGGTTCATGACCGCCCGGCGGGCAAGTTCGCTCTTGCTCCATTCCTGCGTCTCTCGCTGCTTTGTCATGCGCTTCACTCGCGCACCTCCTAGAGTTGCGTTCGCCTTCGGGAAAGCGTACGCTGTGCATATCCACTCATAAACGCGGACATGCGCGGACATTGTGGAGGGAACGACGTGGCAGGCTCTGAGTTGGTAGGAGGCGACCAGGGAAGATGGTGGCGTTTCAGCGAGTACGAGCTGCGGGAGGGCCACGGGGGCGATCTCTGTATTTGCCCCGCCGCAGGAGCGGAGTTGGAGACGTTTAGCCCATGGAGCGACTACAAGGACTTGCTCGGCCAATACCAACGCCGAGGTCCAGGCCAGAAGCGAGCGGAGAAGGAGCCCCCATACCAGTCTCTACTATCGCTTGTCAGCGAAATCGACAGACTCGACGATCGTCTCGACCAACTACAAGGCCGGACGCACGAAACGGTCAAGCTGTCGAGGGCGGCACGCCGAAGGGAGTCCTTGGTTCTCGCCAGGAGAGAGCGGCTCATTCTTCAGTGGTGCACCGATCACGGACACCTCGGGATTCTGCCTCACCGCCTGCTCGCGCTGGCCAATGCGCCCGTGGCAACCATACACGTTGGGAGAGGGGACGCCCGGGTATCCCTCGACAGTGCCAGCTGGGTCAGGAGTCCTGAGGGTTGGCGTAAGGAGATCGCTAGTCATGCCCTTCTTCGTCTTCCTCAAGATGACCCCTGGCTCACCAGCGTCGTGCCCGCAATGGCACCTGGCGACTACCGAGGCATTGTCCCCACTGCGGCGCTCGTGGAGTTGGCCACGCAGATGCCCAAGGAAGCTGTCCGACTGACATCGGTCTTCCCTGCCGCAACGATGAGCGAGTTTCCGTTGTTGTTCGAAGTCGCCCCGGAGGAGGCAATTATGGGGGGAGCGCCGGCAATCGAGCGAGTGTTCCTCGCCGACGAGAGGTGGATGGACTTCTTTCCCGGCAGTTCCGACGCCGAAAGCAAGAAAACATACCCGGAGCCGCTGTCGCCGCAGTTCTGGGAGGCATACGGAGAACCCGTAGAGCGCTTTCTCGAGGTGGCCCGGAGCTTCAAGAGGATCGCTGAGCTAGGCCTCTGCGAAGACTCATCGGGCGCGGGTAGGCACGAAGCCCTCCGCGTGCTGAATGCGATGGTAACCGGAGTACAGCCGCTGCTCGTCCACGGAGCGAAGGGTCTGGAACAGAGCTGGTCATTCCCCAGCCAAATCGCTGCGTTCGCTCTGATGATCTCACAGGACTTGGCCCGCGCGCGGTTCCACGTTTGCGAGCGCGAAGGATGCGGCACGCTGTTCGCCACACGCGCCTACCAGTCGAAGTACTGTTCTCAGCGGTGCCGTTACGTTGCGCAAAAACGGCGTCAGCGGACGAACATAAGGGGCCCCGTAGCGTAGTTCCTACTTCCGCCCCTCCTCGATGTTGACGACCTTGGCCGGCTTGCGTCCTTCGAGCGCCGCTTGGATGCCCGCTGCGGTCCGGTCCGAGGCGGCCCTCACCGGGTCTTGCGAGAGATGCGCATAGCGCTCTGTGGTCGATGCTTGAGCGTGCCCGAGCATGTTCGCCACCAGGTATAGCGAGACACCACCCGACGCCGCCCAGGAGGCGTGTGTGTGCCTGAGATCGTGCAGGTGCACATCCTCGAGGCCGGCCGCTTTGCGGATGAGGGACCACGGCTTGCCGGGGTTCGCTAGGTGAGTACCCTTACGCTTCCCCGGAATCACCCATGGGTTGTCCTCGATGCCCGGCCAGTCTGTGAGCACCTTAAGCGCCACAGCGCTCAGGGCCACGGTACGCGGGCCGGTCTTGGCATCGGGCAGCCGGAGAAGACCCTGTTCCCGGTCGAGGTCCTCCCAGCGCATGGCGAGCACTTCCCCCGGGCGGAGGCCGGTGAAGAGTAGAAGCTCCACCAGCAGCCGAGCTGAGCGGCTCCACTTCGCAGGGTCTGCCTTGTCTTGCTTGGCGCGCCGTTCCTCTTCGGCGTCCAACACCTTGCCGAGCGCTTTCAGCTCTGCTGCGGTCAGATACCGTACCCGCTTCTCTTCCTTGAAGTGCCGGACGCCACGGCAGGGGTTGCTACCCACCGGGCGCCAGTCGAGAGACTCGGCGTACGTGAGCACGGCGGAGAGACGACGAAGCGCGGCGTTGGCGGCCGGATGGTGGGTGACGATCACTTCCTCCGGGCCGGTCACGGACGTGGCGAGCGCTTCCTGTAGGCCGGTCACGTGAGCGCGAGTGATATCGCGGACGGGCGTCGCCTCACCGAGCCGGGGAAGGATCACCTTGTTCAGTAGACGCCGATCCTCTCGCAAGGTGGCCGGCTTGTGCCAGCTCTCCGCCTGCTTCAAGTAGCGTTCCACCAGCTCGGCCAGGGTCGGTACGACGGGCGGAGCCTCGTCGGGCGGAGCTTGATCGGCCGGATCAGTCCCATCGACAACGAGACCGCTCGCCCTCGTCGCGTCACCACGGTACTGATCGACCGTCTTAGCGCCGTACGGGCCAAGGGTGAGCTTCCGACCCCGCCCCCCGATGCGGTACCAGTAGATGAACGTCTTCCGGCCCCCGGGGTTCACCTTCAGGCCGAAGCCCCGAACCTGGGCATCCCACAGGACGAACTCCTTGGCGATGGGCTTCGCAGCGTCAATGATCCGCTTGGTGAGTTCCGCTCGTTCGGCCATATCCGCCCCTTTCCCTGCCAGGTTGCGAGACAGGTTGCATCTCCCGGGAGCCATCTACACGGAATGAGTAGGCTCTACCGGCCCCACACCAGGTTGCGCTTAGGTTGCACCAGGACTCAAAACCAAGCGTAACACGTGGTAGGCGGCATCGCAACGAGAAGAGGAGGCCCGCTGTTTGCGGGGTATTTTCCCGGCATTCTTGCGGGAAACCAGTAAGCCGACGAAGAGACTCGAACTCTTGACCTGCTCATTACGAGTGAGCTGCTCTACCAACTGAGCTACGCCGGCGTGCGATGCGGGGGCTTAGTTTAGTGGCTGCCTCGGTCCTTGGCAAGGCAGGCGGAGCCGCCCCATGACGCACCGCCGGGCGCGATCAGGGCACAATGCCCAGGCCGGCGCGGGGGAAAGCGGGCGCCTGGCGGCCCGAAGGCGACCGCGGCCCACGGCCCACGCCCGCCCGCGACCAAACCGTCTACCAGGCGGCCACCACCAAGAGTGCAGCAAAGACGAGGAAGAGGTTGAAGTAGGCCAACACCACGAACAAGCGCATCAGCGGCGGCACTGTGGCTCCCTCGTTTCCGGCTACCACCGGGAACCGCTCGAACACCTCGGCGCCGTGCGGCGCTCCGGCCAGCGACGACGTCAGATCCTGCCAGCCCTCGTGACGCTTGGCGTGGCGCCCCTCACGCCACAGCCGGCTGCCTGTCACATCGTAGACCTTCCCGGCGTAGCCGAACGTGACCCGGCCCTGGGCCCTCCACTGTTCCTGACTGCGCCCACGGCTCTGTTGGCGCTCGTTCATCCGACGCAGCCGCGGACTCATGACCACGGTCGCGAAGAGCGCAATGGCCGCCAAGAGAACGTAGATGCCGATCTTGGTCAAGAGCAACCTCCCCCACCGCCCATCGGTGAGGACCCCGAGACCCGTGATGTCGCCGAGTGTAAGCAGCACACCCGACGTTCCCAGAACCAAGATGGAGGGCCAGGCCAGCTTCAGATAGCCGCGCGGAATGCCCTGGCCGGCCACCTTGGGGGTCTGCACCAGGTGGACGAAGATGATGGCGCCCAGCCAAGCCACCACCGCGGCGAGGTGCGCCCACAGCAGGAGGGTGCGCAGCCACGCCGGCAGCGCGAGGATAGGGCTCGCCGCTGCAGGAGGCTCAACGACGGCCTGGTCGGTGGTGGATGACGTCGTGGTAGTCGCGGAACCGGCGGTCGTGGCCGCGCCGGCGCCGGTGACCGTCGTCGCAGGGCCGCCCGTCGTGGTCGTGGCGGGGCCAGTGGTCGCGGCCGGCAGGACGAACCCGTTGTCGCGGAAAGCCCGGCCCTCCGCAGTGAGCGGACCACCGGGAGTAGCGTGGCAATAGCCACAATCCTTGCCGGTATCCGAAGCGAACCGCGGCGTGGCCGCTGCCGGAACGACCGCCAGCATCAACCCTAAGACGACCAGCCAGAAGAACGATCCGAGGATGCCCCGGAACCTACGCACCCTACGACGGCTGGCTCTCGGAGCCACCGCCCGAGCGGGGTCGCCGGCGGCGCCCACGACTCCGGCCTCGTCTCGCGCCGCCGGGACGCACCTCGGCCCCGGAAGGGTCGCCACTCGACGTAGAGCCCTCGGCGGGCGGGCCGTCAGATGCGGCGCCAAGAACGAAGGATCCGGCGGATTCCTCCACCGTGGCCTCGGCAGCCGCCATGGCATCGGGCTCTTCGAACACG
>Ga0315273_10011063_pt1 | contig 11536 bp, 9 predicted proteins | sample YL17G02_0_MG_FD_205753 | JGI IMG/M metagenome (GOLD analysis project Ga0315273, IMG submission 205753) | Sediment microbial communities from Yellowstone Lake, YNP, Wyoming, USA - YL17G02_0 | ecosystem: Environmental > Aquatic > Freshwater > Lake > Sediment | place: USA: Wyoming | collected... | reverse complement strand
GGCCGCTAGCGTCTGGGCCACGCTCGATCGCCGCGAAGCCCTTAAGGACGCCGACTTCGTGGTGGTGATGCTGCAAATCGGCGGCATCCAGGCCTTCGAATTCGACTACCAGATTCCGTTCCGATATGGCGTGGACCAGTGCGTGGGCGACTCGCTGGGGCCGGGCGGCGTCTTTCGCGCGCTGCGCACGATCCCGGTTCTGGTCGAGATCGCGCGAGAGATGAAGGCGCTGGCCAGGCCCGGCGCGATCATGCTGCAATACGCAAACCCGATGGCGGCCAACTGCCTGGCGCTGGGCAAGGCCGCGGACGTGCCCTTCGTGGGCCTGTGTCACGGTGTGCAGACCACGCTGGACCTGATCTCCCGCTATTGCGGCGTTCCGAAAGAGGAAATCAGCTACATCTGCGGCGGCATCAACCACATGGACTGGTTCCTGACGCTGGAACACAAAGGGCGCGATCTCTACCCAACGCTGCGCGAGGTTTTCGAGAAGCCCGAGTACTACAAGAACGAGAAGGTCCGCGGCGAGGTCTTCCGCCACTTCGGCTATTTCATGACCGAAAGCACGGGGCACCTGAGCGAGTACGTTCCGTGGTTCCGCAAGAACAAAAAGGCTCTGGATCTCTACTGCGACGAGCCGGGGTTCGGCGGCGAGACGGGCGCCTACTACACCTGGTGCAAAACCATCGCCGCCAAGTACGCCGAACGCGACGTCCTGAAAGATGAACCGACGCGGATCGAATACCGCAGCGTCGAATATTGCTCCTACATTCTGGAGGCGGTCGCCACCGGCAAGCCGTTCCGCTTCATGGGCAACGTGCGCAACGACGGCTACATTGTGAACCTGCCCCGGGGCTGCTGCGTCGAGGTGCCGACGTTTGCCGACGACACGGGGCTGCATCCAACATTTGTCGGCGAGTTGCCGCCGCAGTGCGCCGCGTTGTGCCTGAGCAACATCAACTCGCAGATTCTGGCGGCGGATGCGGCGCTCGACGCCGATACGGAGCGCATCGTTCAGGCTGTGGCCATGGACCCGCTGACCAGCGCGGTGTTGACGCTCCGGGAGACCCGCGACATGTGCGCGGAGTTGCTCGAGGCCGAGCGCCCATGGCTGCCCCACTTCGCGGGCAGGGCCATCGCGCCCAGGCCTGTGATCAGCATCCCCGCCGATTGCAAGCCGGTCGACGTGCCGCTCGATCCGGCCCTGGCCATCGGCAAGCGCTTCTCGACGCTGATCGAGCGGACGTAGGGGCCCGTGGCGCAAATCCGAAATGGGTCAACATGGTCCATTTTTTGCCCGTAAGTCCTTTGTTTACGTCCGAAAATGAACCAGCCTGGTCCATTCGGGGCTTCCACCACGCACTGGTAGGGGCCGCACCGGGAAGACAGTCACGCAGGTTTGCAATAGACTTGGAGTGTGCAGCGTCTGCAGCGGATGACGGCGGTTATCGAGCGCGAAGACGACGGATATGTGGCGCTCTGTCCGGAGCTCGACATCGCCAGTCAAGGCTCCTCGATTGAGGAGGCGCGAGCCAACTTGATCGAAGCGCTCACGCTGTTCTTCGAAACGGCCGACCCTTCGGAGATCTCCCGTCGCGTGCGCAACGAGTTCTTTGTAGCTCAGGTCGAGGTTCCAGTTGGGTAGGCAGAGACAATATTGAGGGGGGCAGGTCCACGATGAGATGCTTACGAGTACGAGCCTGGTTGTTGTTGAGTGTCGCGCTACTAGGTGGCGCGGCAGCCGCGCAGGGGCAGAGCGCCGCCAAGGCCAAGTTGTATAACACGGCCCGGCAGAAGCTATTGGATGGCAAGCAGATCTTCAGCTTCACCCAATCGCGGCTGGATGTCGCCGGCTACTGTGAGTTGGCGAAGCATTACGATTATGCGTGGTTCGAGATGCAGCACGCCACGCTGGAGTTCGCGGATATCGAGAAGATGATCGCCGCGTGTCCGCGCGCCGGCGCCATTCCCATGATCCGGTTGCCCGACGCGCAGGAATTTCATATCCAGCATGCCACCGACATCGGCGCGCTGGGCATCGTTGTTCCGACGGTCGACGATGCGGACCGAGCTCGCGAGGCCGCCAAGTGGGCACGGTATCCACCGGCCGGACGGCGCAGCGCGGGCGCCGGCCAGGCAATGAGAATTTGGGGCATCGACGGCATCAACTACCGCCAGACCATCAACGACAACACGCTGGTGGTGGTCATGATCGAGACGCCGACCGGCGTCGCGAATGCCTTTGACATCGCGTCGGTGCCGGGCGTGGATGTCGTCATCGTGGGGAACAGCGACTTGAGTTCGTTCTCCGGATTCGCCCAGACCGACGACCGGTACCAGCAGATGGTCACCAAGATTCACGATGACACTCTGAGGGCGGGCAAGATCTTTGGACAAGCCAGCGCCACCTATGCGTCAGGCCATCCACTTAGTAAGACCTCCAAGTTCTTCCAGAACGGTCCATCGAACGATGGCTGGCGGCCGCCCGGCAAGTGAGTTTTACTCGACCTCGAACGAGCCCTTCAGCTTGATGTCGGTGGAAGAGTGGCCGACCATGACGCGGAATTCGCCCGGCTCGACCACGCGCTCGAGGTTCCGGTCGAGCAGCGACAGGTCCTCGGGGGTGAGCGTGAACCCGACGGTTTTCTTCTCGCCCGGTTTGAGGGCGATCTTGCGGAAACTCTTCAGTTCCTGGACCGGCCGGCTCACGGTGGCGATGGGATCGGTCAGATACAGTTGCACCACCTCTTCGCCCGCCTGGCCGCCGGCGTTGGCCACGTCCACACTGACCGCGACGCTGGCGGCGCGGCGGATCTTGGGCGGCGAGATCCGCAGACCGCTGTACTCGAAGCGCGTGTAGCTGAGACCATGTCCGAACGGGTACAGCGGATCGGCGCTCATGTCCACATAGTGCCAGCGCAGCTTGGACGGCTTGTAGTTGTAATAGACGGGAAGCTGGCCGGCGTGGCGCGGGATGCTGATCGGCAGACGCCCGCTGGGATTGTAGTCGCCGAAGAGAACCTCGGCCACCGCCAGTCCGCCCTTCTCGCCGGGCAGCCAGGCTTCGACGATGGCGGGAACATTCTCGGCGGTCCATCGCGTGGACAGCGGCCGGCCGTTGACCAGCACCACCACGGTCGGCGTCCCGGTCCCGTGGACCGCGCGGATGAGGTCTTCCTGAACCCCGGTCAGGTCGAGGCTAGCCACGTCCTTCCCTTCCCCGTTGGTGCCCTGGTTGCCCGCCGCGCGCCGTTCGTTTTCGCCGACCACGACGATGGCGATCTCGGCCTCCTTGGCCGCTTTTTCGGCGGCCGCGAAACCGCCGCGGTCCTGGCCCAGCACATCGCAGCCCTTGACGTAGCTGATCCTGGCCCCCGGGCCGGCCTTCTGCCTGATCCCGTCCAAAACGGTGGTCACATTCTGAAGAATATTCTTCGCCACATAATCGCCGAGCAGATTGAGCTTGTGATCGGCATTGGGCCCGATGACGGCGATCGAGCGGAGGCTCTTGGCCAGCGGCAGCAGGTTCTTCTCGTTCTTCAGCAGGACGATGCTTTCGCGCGCCGCCTGCAACGCCAGCGCCTGGTGCGGCGCGCTGTTGACGAGGGTCGCGGCCCGTTCCGCATCCACGTACGGCCTCTCGAACAGGCCCAGCCGGAACTTCTGCCGCAGAATGCGCCGCACCGAACGGTCGATCTCGGCCATCGGGACGCGCCCCTCCTCGACGCTCTCCACCAGCGGCTTCATGTAGCCCGGTTCGTATGAAATGCCGACGTCCAGGCCGGCCTTGAGCGCGAGGATTCCGGCCTCTTTCTGGTTCGCCGCCAGCCGCTCGGAAACCAGCGTGCCGATGCCGCCGCCCTCGCCCAGCACCAGCCCCTGGAAGCCAAGCTCTTCGCGCAGAATCCTGGTCAGGATTTTCTCGGAAGCGTGCGTCGGAACGCCGTCGATGGCCGGATAGGTCGCCATCACGCCGAGCGCGCCGGCCTTCTTGATGCCCGCCACCCAGGGCGGCAGGAACACCTCGCGCAGCATCCGTTCCGAGATCTCCATGGCGCCGCGCTCGAGGCCATTGGCGCCCTGGCTCTGGCCGGGATAGTGGCACAGCCCCGCGACGGCGCGATCCGGCGCCGACACGTCATCGCCCTGCACGCCGCCCACGATCATCTCGGCAATGCGCGAGCACAGATAGGGGTCTTCGCTGAAGCCCTCTTCATTCCGCCCCAGCCGCGGGTCGCGGTTCGGTTCCACCACCAGGGTGAACAACTGATGAATACCAACCGAGCGGCCTTCTCTGGCCACCGTGGTGTAGATCTGGCGAACCAGGTCCATGTTCCACGTGCTCCCGATCCCCAGCCCTTCGGGGAAGACCGTTCCCTGCGAGCACATCAGACCGTGGGTGCCCTCCTCGGTCTGGAGCAGCGGGATCTTCAGCCGCGTCTTTTCGGTCGCCAGCTTCTGCAATTCGTTGAAGTAGAGCGCCTGTTGCCGGGAGCCCTCGGGGAGCGCATTATCGGCCAGCGTGAAGAAGCCCCCGCCCGGCCCGATACCATCGGCGTAGGTCCCTTCGGTGAACCGGCGGCAGGCCTCCTGCTTGGCTTTGACGTCCTGTCCGAGTTCCCGCAGGTAGACGCAGGGCATGTTCATCTGCCCGACTTTTTCCAGGAGCGTCATGCGGGCAAGCAGGTCCTCGACTCGCCGCTCGATCGGCTGGGACGGGTCCAGGTACAGCGGCTTGTCGGAAGCGCTCTGCGCGGCCAGCGCGAAAGCGCAGCAAATAATCTGGAGCATTGTACGCATCAGTTCACCTCCACCATAGTAAACTGGCTGTGGCAGGGGAGGAACCCGATGGAAAAGAAAATGGACCGGCGCGAATTCCTGAACCGGTCGTCGCTTGCGGCCGCCGCGGCCAGCGCCGGCGTCGCGAGCGCCAAGACATCGAAGAAACCGCTCAAGCCCAGGGTGAGTGCGCGATCGGCCTCGCGCGTGGTGGGCGCCAACGATCGGATCAACGTCGGAAGCATCGGCGTCGGCGGCATGGGGACGTCGCACTTGCGCGCCTTTGTCCAGCAGAGCGAGCGGGACAAGGACATTCAGGTGGTCGCCGTCTGCGATGTCTACAAGCGCCGGAAAGAGCGCGCCCGCTCGGTTGTCAAACTCGCCGAGAAAGACGTCCATCACGACTACCGCGACTTACTGGCGCGCAGTGACATCGACGCCGTGGTCATCGCCTCGCCCGATCACTGGCACGGCCAGATGGCGGTGGACGCGCTGACTGCCGGCAAGGACGTCTATCTCCAGAAGCCGATGACTTACACCATCGAGGAAGCGCGCCTGGTGACGGAGGCGGCCAAAAGGCACAACCGCATTGTGCAGGTCGGCTCTCAGGGGCTTTCTTCGCCCGGCACCCACAAGGCCAGGGAGCTGATCGAGAAGGGCGAGATCGGTGAGCTGGTTTGGGCGCAAGGCACGTCGGCCCGCAATTCGATGCTGGGCGAGTGGAACTGGCGCGTCGAGCCGGAAGGCACTCCGGAGACCATCGATTGGCCTGGCTGGCTGGGGACGGCGCCCAAGCGCCCCTTCAGCGCGGAGCGGTATTTTCGCTGGCGCAAGTACTGGGATTACTCGGGCGGCATCGCAACAGATCTGTTCTATCACACCCTCGGCCCGCTGCTGTTTGCCATGGGCGCGCAGTTTCCGGCGTGCGTTACGGCTTCCGGCGGCATCTACGTCCAGAAGGACCGCGAGGTGCCCGACACCTACGCCACCCTGATCGAATATCCGAACTACTACATCGAACTGTCCGGCTCGATGGCCAACGCCGCCGGCGGCAGGTTCCACGGAACGGCGATTTACGGGCACAAGGGCACGATCACGTTCGGCGGCGGCCGCGTGGTGGTGACGCCGGAAGTTCTGACGCCGGGTTCCTTCGATAAGCGCAAGGAAGTGACTCCGAAGACCTACGAGCTGCCGCCATCCCGCGACGCGCACCGCGACCACACGGACAATTTCTTCGCCTGCATGCGCTCGCGCAAGGCGCCCAACCTCAACGCGGAACTGGGCTACCAGATCATGGTGGCGATCCGGCTGGGCGTCGACGCCTACCGCGAGCGCCGGGCCATGCTGTTCGATCCCAAGACGGCAAAGACCGTGGCCCGGCTGCCCCGCCGCCCGGAGTGGGAAGGCGACGGCAAGAACCACGAGGACGAGATCAAGAAGGCGGCCGCGGGCTGAGGTGGATCGACCGTCCGAGCGCCGGTGGGAAGGAGTACACTGAAGACGATGGCCGACAGCGACATCCAATACGTCTCTGACCAAAACGGCGCGCCAGTTGGCGTCATCGTGCCGATTGAGCTCTGGCGCGAGATCGAATCCGAGCGAGAGACCGCCTATCTGCTCAAGAGCAAGACTATGAGACAGCGGCTCGCCGAGGCGAAGAGCCGCGAAGAGGGCGTCTCCATCGAGGACGCCTGTGCGCGGCTTGGAATTTGACGCGGCGGCGTTCGAGGACTTCACCTGGTGGGTCGAGCAAGACCGGGCCAAGGCCTTACGAATCGTCAAACTCATCCGGGAAGTTCAGCGGGAGCCGTTCGCGGGGATCGGCCAGCCTGAGCCGTTGCGACACGAACTCGCCGGCTGCTGGTCCCGCCGCATCGACCGTGAGCACCGTTTGGTCTACCAGGTGTTTGAACGGAAGATCCGGATTCTCGCGTGCCGGTACCATTACTGAGGTGTTCGACGCGGCGCGCTCGCCGCGGATTTCCGGCGGCAATATACTATAGCCATGGCTACGGGATCATTGCGACTTCGCGTCACCGACCTTCTCGACGAGCCGGTCGAGGGCACGCTCAATATCGGCTTCGCGCCGGCGGGCAATTCCCCTGGCGGCACGGTGATGGAGGCCAATCCCCAACTTGCAGGCGAGACGGACATCGTCGTCGAGGGCATCCAGTGCCGGCCAGGCCCCGGAACTCTCTACACCGTGCGGGTCAACGCCAGGAACTTCCGGCCCTATGCGTTCTTTCAGCTCGTTGTCGAGCAGAAGACCAACACTCCGAGCGAATCGCCGGTTCGGCTCATGGTGAACCCGAAGCGTGTGACGGACATTGCAGCTCCGGCGTTCCCCGCGCTGGATGCGCCGCTAGGCCGCTTCCTCGATTCCGCCAGCATGCAGTCCCTGGAGCCCGCCGACCGCGACCTGCTGGGGCTGCAGGGCGCCGCGCTGTACGACAAGCTGGGGCCGTTGCGAAAAGCGTGCCTGCTGAACATCTTCGCCAAGGCCAGCCATGCATCCGCGGACCGCTGCTTCGGCTTACTGCGTTCGCTCGTCACCCTTCACCAGGATCGCTTCTTCTGCTCGGCCGATCCCGGCATGCCGGAGTTTCTGCGCCGGTCCGAGAGGTTCAAGTCCGCGCCGGCCACCCTTCACGCCCCTTTGAGCGGATATCGCCTGGAAGACAGCTTCAAGAGCAAGGACGCCCATGCCAACCTCCAGGTCACCTTCATGCGCGACAAGCGGACCGGCGAGTTGGCCGCCGACGTCGACCTGGACGAGTCGAGCGGCGTCGAACACGGCTTCGAGGTCATCCGCAACGCGGCCACGCAAGGCCGCACCAACCCCTACGTGATTCGCGAGTTCTTGCTGCTGTTCGACCCGGTCGAGAAGGTGCTCGATCCGCGCTACCGCTTCGTTTTCGGTTAAGTCACACAGCGGCCCAGAGGGCGCCCCGGCTGTGCTACTATTGCGCGGTTGGCGTTCAGCGTCAGGCCTTCGTCCAGCGTCAGAGCGGCGTTCGCGCCTTCCTTGACTGCCGACAGCACGTTCCGCACCTGCTTCAAATCGCCGATCCTGACGGCGACCACTCCCGCCTCGATGAGCTGGCCGTACAGGCTCTCCTCCGGCTCGACCGAGGCTAAAACGACGTTGTCTACCTGGAGCGCCGACTTGCGGAATGCGGTGTCCATGAGCGTCACTTCGCCCGAGTCCTTGATCTCCACCACGGTTGTCGCGGGGATCACGGTCACGGGCTTCGCGAAAGTCTTGCCGGTGAGCCCTTCGCCGTTGGAGCCGGCAAAGCGCTTCATCAGCACGTCGCGGTGGCAGGGCTCCATCCACTGGGCGAACTCGCGGTTCTCGGTGACGACGTAGACCTTTCTGCCTTCGGCCGCGAGTTTCTCCGCGGCGTCGGCCGCGCCGAAATGATCGCCCCAGATCAGGATGGTCTCGCCGCAATCGAGCGGCGGCTCGCGGTCTTCCGGGTAGAACTCGCAACTGGTGGCCGTGCAGCGCAGCACGTCGGTGAAGGTCATGACCAGATCGGCGTCGATGCCGGGGATGGCGGGCCGCGCGATCCTCCCTCCCGTGGCCAGGATCACGGCGTCGAAATTCTTCAGTTCCTCGACGCCGGGCCGGGCGTGGTACTGGACGTCCACCTTGAGCTTGGCCACCTGGCGGCGCAGCCAGTCGGCGTACCAGCGCATCTTGTTCTTGCCCGGTAGCATGCAGCAATACAGAAGCGCGCCGCCGAGTTCGCCGCTTTTCTCGAACAGCGTCACCCTGTGACCGCGCAGCGAGGCGATGCGCGCGGCTTCCATTCCGCCCGGGCCGCCGCCGACCACCGCGACGTTCAGCTTGCGCGCGGCCGGCTGGATGTGGATGAACCGTTCGTCTCCCACTGCCGGGTTGATGGCGCAACGCATGTGCCGCCGCACCATCAGCGACTCCTGCCAGCAGCCGACCAGGCAGGAGATGCACTTGCGGATCTCATCCGGCTGGCGCGCATAGGCCTTGTTCGCCCAATCCGGGTCGGCGATCATCTGCCGCGAAAGCCCGACCAGATCGGTCTTGCCGGCGGCCAGAATCTTCTCGCAGTACGCCGGGTCGCGAAGCGTGTGGCTGGTGATGACGGGGATCGAGACACGCTTCTTCACCTCGTCCGCCGTGTAGGTGTTCCAACCCTGCGGATAGTACATCGGGTCCATCACCGCCGCGGGGGCCTCGAAGATGCCGGCGCTGATATCGACGAATGCCGCGCCTTGCTGCTCGAGCAGTTGGGCGACCTGGACGCTCTCGGCGATGACGCGCCCGCCGGGCACCCACTCTTCGCCCGAGTAACGCACGCCGATGGGGAAGTCCCGGCCGCACTTGTGCCGAATGCGGGCCATGATCTCGAGCACGAACCGCATGCGGTTGATAAGACCGCCCCCAAACCGGTCGTTGCGCCGGTTCACGTAAGGGCTCATGAACTGGGCGATCAGGTAGCCGTGCGCGCCGTGGAGTTCGACCGCGTCGAAACCGGCCTGCTGGACGCGCCAGGCGCCCTCGGCGAACTTCTCGGCCAACTCGTAGATCTCCTCGATGGTCATGGCGCGGATCGACTTGCCCTTGGCCGCCGCTTCGGCGTAAACCACTTCGTGGCCCGCCGAGCCGGGCAACTCGACCACCTGGTCGGACGCGGAGATGAGGTCCTTTCTGGGCCAGGCCGACTGGCGGCCGGGATGCTGAATCTGGACCGCGCACCGCGCGCCGTGCCGGTGCATCGCCTCGGCCAGTTCCGCAAGGCCTGGAATGAGCGGGTCTTCATCCACCGCGATGCAGGTTACCGTGGGCCGGCCGGTGGCCCGGTCGGGCGTCGAAGCGCCCACGATGATGAACCCGCAGCCGCCTTTGGCGATCTGCTCGTGGTAGGTGATCACGCGCTGGTTCACCGAACCGTCCGCGTTGGCCGAACTGATGTCGGTGGGCACGTGGCAGATCCGGTTGGCGGTTTCGAAGTTCCCGATGCGGATCGGGCTGAACAGATGGGGGTAGTCGGGATGGGTCATTTTCGTTTTCCTGGTCGCCGAACAGTCATTCTATGATATAGGATCGGACTCAATGATCAGGAGTTGCGCGATGCAGAAACTCTGGTGGGTTCTTCTTGCCCTGCCGCTGTTGGCGGCAGAGCCGCTTTTTGTCCCGTTCAAGATCGACGGACCGCGCCACGATCCGGCCAATCACACCTTCTGGTACGGGCCGTTTTCCGAGTGCGCTTCGGTGCTGGACGTGAATGGCGACGGAAAACCGGATATCGCCGCCGGGCGCAACTGGTACGAAGCGCCCAACTGGACGAAGCACGAGGATTTCCGCGACGGCGCGGAAATCAACGGCCCCGAAACGGACGTCAACAGCGAATTCGCCATGGACGTCAACGGCGACGGGCGCACCGATATCGTCGCCTCGGGCTGGATGAAAGTAAAGGGCGCATTCTGGTACGAGAACCCCGGCAAGCCGGGCGTGAAGTGGGCGGCCCGCCGGATTCACTCGGCGCAGTCGATGGAAGGCGTCATCCACGGCGACATCGACGGCGACGGCGACGAAGATATCCTGGTGAACCACTGGAGCCTGGCGCCGGGGCAGGGAATGACCTGGCTCGAACACATCGGCAAAGCGCCCTGGTTCGTCGAACACGTCATCGGAACCGAGGGCGAGACACACGGCAACGGCCTGGGCGACGTCAACGGCGACGGCCGCATGGACATCGTCACCCCGGTGGGCTGGTGGGAAGCGCCCCCGAAACCGGCCGTCGAGAAGTGGACCTTCCACGCGGACTACAAGTTCCAGGGCCCCGCCTCCCATCCGATTCTGGTGTACGACTTTAACGGCGACGGCATGAACGACATCCTCATCGGCGCGGCCCACAACTATGGCTTGGTCTGGCTGGAGCAGAAGAAGGACTCGAGCGGAAAGCGCAGCTTCGTCGAGCACTGGGTCGAGAAGGATTTCGGCGGCTTCCACACCCTGGCGCTGGGCGACCTCGACGGCGACGGAAAGCCGGAACTGGTCACCGGTAAACGCCTGTTCCCGCACCATGGGCGCGACATCGGCGAGTTCGATCCGCTGTTCGCCTTCTGGTACAAATTCGACGGCGGCAGCTTCGAGCGGCACATCTTGTTCTACAACCACCTGCCCTGGTACCCGGACCAGAAAAACGTCAACCCGCCGCCGAACTACGCCATCGGCGCGGGCATGAAACTGAATATCGCGGACCTGGACGGCGACGGAAAGAAGGACATCGTGTTCGCGGGCAAGAGCGGGCTGTACGTTTTCTACAACCGCGGCGTCACGCCCTCGCCCCGAGGCAAGAATCTGCTGCCGCCCGAGACCACTTACCCATCCTGGTTCGATTGGTCGAAGAAGTAAAAGGAGAACCTATGGCGAAGGCACTCACGTCGATCGCATTGCTCGCGCTGTTGGCGCTGCCGGTGGCCGCGGCGGAATCCGGCTTTGTTCCGCTATTCGACGGCAAGGCCCTCACGGCCTGGCAGCCGACCCCTGGTTCCTGGGTCGTCGAGAACGGCGTCCTGTTCCTGAAAGACCGTACCGACGGACAAATGCAGAACAAGTTCTACCTCTGGACCGCTAAGACTTACGGCGACTTCGTGCTCGATCTGGAGTTCAAGGTGGCGGCAAGGACTAACAGCGGCGTTTTCATCCGCACCGCGGATGTGACAAATCCGGTCCAGACCGGCATCGAGATACAAGTCTCCAGCGAGG
>Ga0315273_10011062_pt1 | contig 11536 bp, 12 predicted proteins | sample YL17G02_0_MG_FD_205753 | JGI IMG/M metagenome (GOLD analysis project Ga0315273, IMG submission 205753) | Sediment microbial communities from Yellowstone Lake, YNP, Wyoming, USA - YL17G02_0 | ecosystem: Environmental > Aquatic > Freshwater > Lake > Sediment | place: USA: Wyoming | collected... | reverse complement strand
GAGGATGCCCTGTTGATCGATACCTTGAAGGCCATCCAGGTGGACGCGGCCAAAGACCTGCCGCGTCGAGGCGCGAGCCCGAATTGATTCGTGGCTTCGGCGCATGACGAGAGCACGGCGCTCGTCAACCCTACAGGCCAGGGTTACGGGGGAATTGCAGTGGTGGTGCCGAGCGTCCGGGACGGCGACTATTTCCAGTTGACGTTCCTGCGGCCGGACGGCGCGGTCGAGACGCAGGTGGGCCAGTCGCCGAGCGCCTACGTCTCGTATGCCAAACGAGCGATTCCCAACGGGCAGGGCGGGATGCTCGTGCAGCTCAACATTGGGTCGACGGCTGGGACACGCTCGTCGTGGGGGTCGACGGGGCGGGGACCCTGACCGGCAGCGAACCGCTGGGCGTGGGGCGGGATCGTCGTCGGAGAGCACGGCAACGTCCTGGTCACCTTCGAGGTGGAGTACCGGACGGAACCGGGGTATGGGGGCGTGCCGAAGCGCCATGTCGGCTTCCTCCAACAGATCACACCCGGAGGGAACGCGGCGACGTTCCCGGAGTTCTTCACGCCGAGCGGCTCGTGCGGCGGGCTTTGGGACGCATCGGCCAGCGGTGGTAGTACAACCGCGACTGCGACCAGGACGTCGTCAGCATTACGTCGATCGCGGCGCGCGGCGCGCGGCAGCGACACGACCGTCACGCTGAGCGACGGACGGGTATTCTGGCCCGGGGCGCTCAGCCAACTCCACTTGTGGTATCTGGTGCCGGCGTCCGATGGCACGTATCTTGGAACCGGCGTCGCCGCCGCCGCCGAGGGCCTGGTCAACATCGGGCTGACGTCCGAGGATCCGGTGTCGCCGTTCGGGCTGGCGTGGCCTGATGCCCGGCTGCTCTCGTCTTGACAATCGGTCCGTCAACGTCCGAAGTTTGATGCATCAAAACACCCTATATTGGGGTGTTTCGACACATACACTATTGACGACGGCATCGGAACATGCCATTGTGTTTATTGAAACACCCTCAGTGGGGGTGTTTCGATGAAGAGCATCACGATGGGCCTTACGACCAGATCCTTGTCTCCCCAGGAGAGCCGAGTCGTCTTGGCGCTTACGGAGCAGCGCCAACGCGACACGACGCGTGGGGAGATCATTCGCGTGCTCGGCGGAAGCCCCAAGGCCGCCGACCACGTGATCGAGTCGTTACGTCGCAAGGGCTGGCTCGAACGCGCCACCTGGGGAAAGTACCTCCTCGTCCCGCCCGACCAAGGCCCCGACGCCATCGGGGACAGCAATCTTCTCGCGCTCGCCAGCCGCATTGCCGATCCCTATTACCTCGGCTTCGGCACTGCCGCCGCGCAATACGGGTTGACGACGCAGCACCGCAACATCATCTTCCTCGTCACGCCAGCGCGGCTACGCGGACGAGAACTCGGCGAGTCACGCGTCAGGATCATCACGCAAGCCGCCAGCAAGTTCTTCGGGTTTGGGCCAGTGGACGCCCTTGGCTATCAGGTCATGATGTCGGATCGTGAGAAGACCGCCATCGACTGCCTCGACCATCCGGACCTGGCCGGCGGGGTCGACGAAGTCGCCGCCATACTCGCGACGGCTAGCCGCCGGTTTGACTGGACCAAGGCGGCTGACTACCTCGAACGCATCGACTCGGGCGCGCTCGTTCGCCGCTTCGGATGGCTGGTCGACTACGTCAAGGCCGAACTCCCGCCGGAGGTGCGCACGCGCCTGCTCCAGCTTGGCGGCCGAAGCCGCAAGACGTGGCTCGGCGCGGACCCTGCGCGCGCGCGCGCTGTCGAGGGCGCCATCGGCTTCGACGACACGTGGCGGGTGTTCGTCAATGTCACGGCCGACGCATTGCGGGGGAGCGCGGGCCTCGCGAGACGCAAGACCGCCACGAAGCACCATTGAGAATGCTCACACGACCACAGGTGCAGCGTTACTCGACGGAATCCGGCCTTCGCGACGTCATGATCGCGGAAAAGGAAGTGGTCCATCCCAGGAACACCGAGACGCTTTGCGGTCGCGACATCCTCTGCATTCAAGACCCCCCAGTCACAAAGCGGACTTGATAACCGAGAGGATCACGGTGCTCATCAAGATCGCTTGGAATGGGTAGCGCGGGCGGGGTCTTCACCTTTGGGTCCGTGGCCTGCATCGCGCTGGGTCCAGTATTCCCACTATTCCCTCTTTGCGACTGTCGAGGCCATCTTCAACCTGGGTACGCTCGGGCTGAACGACACCTCCGCCACCCCGATGTCGGACCTGTTCAGGGGCGGAATTCCTTAGGACTTCGCTCTCTTCGGAGCTTTCGACTTGCCAGAACTGTTGAGGGCAACCGCTTGGCGAACGAGCGCCTTGAAGGCGGACTCGTCAAGTTCTTCTCCTTCGTGGATGTCGATCGCGCGGCGTGCGTTTCCGTCGAGACTCGAGTTGAACAGACGGGCCGGATCCTTCAGAGACGCGCCCCTGAAGAAGGTAAGCTTCACGACATTCTTGTAGGATTCGCCAGTGCAGATGATGCCGTCGTGCGACCAAATCGGCGTGCCCCTCCACTTCCACTCCTCGACGGCGTCCGGGTCTGCTTCCTTGATGAGCTTGCGCATTCTGCCAAGGGTTTCCCCGCGCCAGTCCCCGAGTTCGGCGATTCTTTTCGAGATGAGCTCCGATGCCGACTGGCCTTGGCTCGCGCCCGACGTTTTCATGTTCTCATCCTAGAAGTTCCAGGGGCATAAGGCAAAGAAGCTCTCTTTTCTGGTTCTTCACAGAGGTCGAGCCGCCAAGCAAGGTTGTCGTGCATCACGCCTCAAATCCGGAGTATCGCCTTGTCATCACTTTGGCGCCTTCGGCGGGCGGAACAGCTGTTTCGTGGGCTCAGACTTTCGAGAACGAAAGAATCGCAAATAGCATCGAACACATTGTCATCCCCGCGAATGAGCAAAACCTTGATCGCCTCTTGTCCGAGGTGTTGCGCCAGGGAAGCAACTGATCTGGATCAGGTCTTCGGGTCGAGCTCTTTAACCTGATCGGCGCCGATTTTCGCGAGTCGTTTCCTTGGCCAATCGGTATGAGTCAGGCCTCTGCACCCGGCTGGTCGTAGAGCGGCGAACGTCGCGTGTGGGAGACGGTAGCCGCGCCGCCAGCGATCGGCTACTCACATTTCAGCAGGCGTCGCCGCCTCACGCGGCTGGGCGATGCGAGGGGATCCGAGCGACGTCCTCAGCAAGCAACCGCTCTGCGTGCCAGAGGTCATGCGTCTGCTGAAGACGAAGCCACACGCCCGGACCATTGCCGCAGAACTTTCCGAGTCGCACCGCCATCTCCGGCGTCACCGCCGCACGCTCCGCCAGAATCCGATGAAGCGTCTGCCTCGCAATCCCCAACTGCTTCGCAGCGGCGGTTACGGACAAGCGAAGGGCAGGCAGCACGTCCTCACGGAGAATCTCGCCGGGATGAACGGGTGGAGACTGAATCGGCCGCCGCACAGAATACTCTCTCGCCATAGGGTGCTCCTCAGTGGTACTGCTCGATGTTGACACGCACCGCGTCTCCGTTTTCCCATTCGAACGTCAGACACCACGGTCCGTTGACGTGCACGCTGTAACGGACGGGCCGACCCCGCAATCGATGAAAGTTGAATCCCGGGACGTTGAGGTCCGAGGGAACCGCTGCTTCGTCGAGCACCTTCAGCCGAACGAGTGCTCGACGTTGAAGGTCCGGCCGGACCCGCGAACTCCGCCCGGTTTCGAACAACTCTCGGAGCCCTGGGTGTCGGAAGCTCTTGATCACGGAAGAGAAGTGTCGCTTATAACGCGACATATAGTCAAGCCTAGTATGACAATCGGCCCGACCCGGTGAGGCAATAGGCTGGGGACGATTCCATGGAGTCCGTTTCCGAGACACCCGTCCCAATCACCTCGGACCCTCATCGCGGTGAGTGACATTTCGAGTGACATTCCGCTGGTAAAGTCCGAAAACGGAATCGACCACACGCAACCAAACGAAAGCGCCCGAAGACGCCAAATCGATCCGGCTCAACGAGTTACGCGAAACAGACCCGGATTCATTGGGGTTTCGTAAGGATGGCTGAGAGACTCTCTCTCTCCGCCAGTTCCTCTTCGCTGTTCTTCCTGAGTAATTCGCGGCATTTCATCGGGACCCACTGTCTCTCACTCACCCTGTTCCCTTCTTGCGGAAACGCTGAGCAAGTCATCGAGTTGTCGCGCCGATTCGGCCTGAGTGACACTTGCGAGTGACATTGTTGATTTCTCCGCGCCGGGATTGCGCGGACTTTCTGCCGCTTGTTGAGTCACCGACCTGGCGTGTTCAACGAGACCACCGCCGTTCCCGGTGAGCATCTTGGCGCATAATGAATGAACAGGCTCGGGGAGGAATTCATGGACTGGCGAAGTCGAATCGTTGCCGATACCGAGGTGCTCGTCGGCAAACCCGTTATCAAGGGCACGCGCATCAGCGTGGAGCTCGTGTTGGATCTCCTGGCGGCCGGGTACACTCCGAACCAGATCCGTCAACAGTATGACCATCTTGCGCTCGATGACATCCATGCGTGTCTCGCATACGCCCGTGAAGTGATCAGCTCGGAGCGCATGTTCGCGGTCAAGGGATAAGCGCATGCGCTTTCTCGCCGACGAGAATGTGCCAGGCCCAGCCGTCGCCGCGCTGCGTGGGCGTGGCCATGATGTGTTCTGGATCAAAGAGTCGATGCCCGGAGCCGACGATCCCGTTGTCTTGGAGCTTGCGCAGCGGGAGCGACGGGTCGTCGTCACCGCCGACACCGACTTCGGTGAACTCGCGTTTCGATCTGGCCTGCCCGCCCAATGCGGTATCGTCCTGATCCGCCTCGATTGGACCGACCCCGACGCTGACAACCAGGCGGTCGCGACCGCGCTCACCTCACGCGACGACTGGTCCGGGGTCTTTGCCGTCGTGGAACGAGATCGGGTGCGCATCCGGCCGCTTCCGCCCTCCGCTGGGAAGATCTGACGCCGAGACATCCTCGGCCTCGCGAGTCCACCATGGGCGGGCCAAATTTCTTCCCGCGGACGCTTCACGAGTGACTTCCTGGAGGGCCTGTCGCCAGTCTTCGACGAAAACACTCCGGATATCTCTCGTGCCCATTGAGTTCTCGAGTGGCATTGCGCCGGCACGTCCCGAAATAGGGAAACTGCCGCCTATCGCCTGGCCCAGCGGAGCTTCGCGGCGCTGGCGCGCGGGTTCGAGCGGCACTCTTCGGGGTTGGGCCGGATGGCACTTTCAGCAATCGCGGTGTAGAACCCGTCGCGAAGCCCTGACTGAAACGCCTTCTTCACACGCCGGTCCTCGCCCGAATGAAACGCCACGATCGCCACGCGTCCGCCCGGATTCATGCACTGCGGCAGGTGCCTGAGCAGCGTGTCGAGGGCGGTGAACTCCTCGTTCACCGCGACGCGCAGAGCCTGAAATACGCGGCGAACGGATTTCTCTCTTTCTTCTTCATCAACGTGGGTCAGGGCCGCGCGAATCACTTCCGCCAGGGCGGATGCCTGCTCGTGGCTTCGACCGGCAAGCGCGTCGGCCAGGATCAAGGCATGCGGCTCGTCGGCATTCTCCACCAGGAGCGCCGCCAGTTCTGCCGGCTCGATCTTGAGCAGCAACGCCGACGCAGGCTGGCCCCTGTTCGGATTCATCCGCATGTCGAGAGGGCCGGGCGTCTTGAAGGAGAACCCGCGGCCTGGCGTGTCGAGTTGCATCGAAGAAACGCCGAGGTCCGCCAGCAGACAGTCCGCACCGGCCAGGCCCTCCGCGGCGAGAGCCCCAGGCAGACCCGCGAAGTTCGATCGCCGCACGACGAACACGTCCGGGCCGAAACCCATGCGTCGCATCCGGGCCTCCGTCTTCGGGAGTTCCAGCGGATCCACATCGAGACCCAGCAGCTTCCCGCCCGGTTGGATCCGCTGGAGCATCGCACGCGCATGGCCCCCGTAGCCGAGCGTGCAATCGACGGCGGTCTTTCCGGGTTGCGGATCGAGCGCCTCCAGGATTTCGGCGATCAGGATCGGGACGTGCGCGCCCGCGGGTGTCTTTCCAGAGGCGAGCACCTTGCGCACCGTATCGGGGTAGTGCTCCGGCTGGTGCTCCTTGTACTTCTCGTCGAACCGGCGCGGATACTTGCCGGCGTAGCGCGGGCGGCGGCGGTGGGGCGAGGACGGATCGCCGGTCACAGTTCGTTCGTCGTTCGCATGGAGGACATCGTAGTCGCAGGGCCACGGGACTGACAAACCGGGCCAGTCGTCGGCCTCGCTCCCGCGGACGCTCCGCGACTGATTCTTTGGAGGGGCTGTCGCAACTCCTCGACGAGGCCCGCGCCATCCTCGCGGAACTGCATCAGCGCGCCGCCGTGTCCTACGTCCCCCCCTCGGCGTTCGCCTGGATCCTGCTCGGCCTGGGTGATATCGATGGCACCTTCGAGTGGCTGGACCGCGCCGTGGAGGTGCGCGACCCGTGGATCATGCCGATCCGCACGCATCCGATCCTGGACCCGATTCGATTGGCTCCACGGTTCCAGCTACTGCTCCGCAGGATGAACCTCGCCGGCGAGACCCTCTGATCGACCTGGCCGTGCGACGCCTTTCACCTTTCACCGGTCACGTCTCACCCTTCATCTTTCATCTTGTGCTTCGCGGCCAGAACGCCTATATAGGTAGTCCTTCCCTGGTCAATCCCATTCGGTGGAGGAGGTTCGGACAATGCACGAGATGCGGCGGGCACGTGAAATGGCGGTGCTCATCCTCCTCGCAGGTGTTCTTGCGTTCGGCACACAGGGGCTTGCGGCGGGCCAGCAGGGCCGCCCGGCTGGTGCTCCGGCGCAGAAGATCGACGAGGACTATACGAAGCGAATCCTGGACAACACGCCGGACAAGCGGATTCTGACCGAACTGGTCGACCACATGCCCGTCTCGGCCTCGGTGCCGTCCCCGCTGAAATTCCTGGGCTACGTGCCCGGGGAGAACAACCGGCTCACGTATCACAAGGACATCGTGGCCTACTACCAGGCGCTCGACAAGGCGTCGGAGCGCGTGACGATGTGGGAGCTTGGCAGGACCGACGAGGGCCGGCCTGTGGTGGCCCTGGCGATCGCCGATGAAGCGACCATCAAGTCGCTCGACAAGTACAAGCAGATCACCGCGCAGTTGTCCGACCCGCGCGCGCTGAGCGAGGCGCAGGCGCGGCAGCTCATCCAGACGGGCAAACCGATCTACTACACGACCGGCAGCCTGCACTCGGGCGAGACCGGCAGCCCCGAGATGCTCATCGAACTCGCCTATCGTCTCGCCGTGGAAGAGACGCCGTTCGTCCGGCAGATCCGCAACAACGTCATCGTCGTCATCACGCCGGTGGCCGAGGTCGACGGCCACGAGCGGCAGGTCGACAACCGGCGCGCGTCGGATGCCGGTCAGCCGCAGCCCGGAATGACCTACTGGGGCAAGTACGTCGCCCACGACAACAACCGCGACGGGATCGGCAAGGGCCTCGTCCTGACGCAGACCATGCTGAAGGCGTTCCTCGACCTGCATCCGCAGGTGATGCACGACCTGCACGAGTCGGTGACATTGCTCTACACGTCCACCGGCACGGGCCCGTACTACCCGGACGTGGCACCCATCCAGGTGACCGAGTGGTGGTGGCTCGCGCAGACGGAAATCATGGAGATGACCAGGCGCGGCGTGCCCGGCGTGTGGACCTACAACTACTACGACGGCTGGGTGCCGAACTACATGTTCTGGATCGGCGTCACGCACAACTCCATCGGCCGCTTCTACGAGACCCAGAGCTATGGCGGTGGTCGTGGCGGCGGCGCTCCGGCGGGGACACCGGCAGCAGCGGCAGGCGCCGGCGGCCGGGCCGGCGCCCAGGCGCCAACGGCCCCCGCCCCGGCGGCCGCAGCGGCCCCGGGAGTCGCGCCTGGCGCAGGGGGTCGCGGCATCGGCGGCGGCCAGAGCCGGGAGTGGTACCGGCCCTTCCCGGTACCGCCAGAGGGCGTGCAGTGGAGCGGCCGCGCGAACATCAACATGCAGCAGTCCGCGATCCTGATCGCCATGAATGCCGTGGCGAAGAACCGCGAGATGTTCCTCGAGAACTACTACGCGAAGAACAAGATGATGATCGAGCAGGGCCGGACGCGCGCGCCCTACGCCTACGTCATTCCCGCCGCGCAGCGCCGCCGCGTCGAGGCCGCCGACCTGATGAACCACTTCCGCCGTGAGGCGGTCGAGGTGCATACCGCCGGCGCGGCCTTCACGATCGGGAAGACGCAGGTGGCCGCCGGGGACTACATCATCCGCCTCGACCAGCCGTACGGCGGCCTGGTGAACACGTTCCTGGGCGTGCAGTGGTACCCGGAGCAGAACCCGCGGCCGTACGACGACACCGGCTGGTCGCTCCCGCTGCTGCGCAACGTGCAGTGCTACAAGATTGACGACAAGACGATCTTCGAAAAGCCGATGACGCTCGCGACCGCGGATTTCAAGGCGGCGGGAACCATCACGGGCGCCGGCGGCACGCTGGTGATCGAACACACGACCGACAACACGCTGGCGACCTTCCGGTTCGCGAATGCCGGGGTGAAGATGGCTGCGGCCGAGCAGCCCTTCGAGCTGGCCGGCCATCGCTTCGCGGCGGGCGCGTTCATCATCACGAACGCCAGCCGCGCGGCGATCGAGCCGCAGATCCGCGACTACGGGCTGCTGGCCTGGGCGACCGACACCCCGCCGAGCGTGCCGGCGCACGACCTCGACGTGCCGCGCATCGGCTACGTCCATTCCTGGTCCAGCACGCAGGACGAGGGCTGGGTGCGGATGGCGCTCGACAAGCTGAAGGTGCCCTACACCTACTTCGGCGACAACCTGCTGCGGCAGGGCAACCTGCGCGCGAAGTACGACGTGATCATCTACCCGAACGGACCGATCACGGTGGATGGCGGCGAGATTCCCGCCGGGGGCACGCCGCTGCCGTACAAGAAGACCGACCTGACGCCCAATATCGGAACCGCGCCGGACTCCACCGACGATCGGCGCGGCAGCCTGGGCCGCGACGGCTTGAACGCGCTCGAAGCGTTCGTCCAGGATGGCGGCGTGCTCATCGCCGAGGGCGCGCCGGCCACGACCCTCACCGACTACCGGCTCGCGCCAGGCGTGTCGGTCGAACAGCCCTCGGGCTTCTACGCCCCCGGCTCCGTGCTCAAGGCGATCCTTGGCGACAAGACCAGCCCGATTCTCTACGGCTACGACCAGACCGCGCTGGGCGTCATGTTCAAGGGCGGACCGGTGCTGGCCGTGAGCGCCGCCGGGGGCTTCGGCGGGCGCGGCGGCGGTGGCGGCCGTGGCGGCGACCTGCCGCCGGGCGTCGGCGGCGGCAACCTTCAGCCGATGGCCGCGCCTCCGCGCCTGACGACGCTTGATGCGCCGCCTGCGGCAAGCGCAGCCGCTCCAGCTGCCGGCGGTCGCGGCAGAGGCGCCGGTGGCGGGGCCGGCGGGCGGGGCGGACTGGGCGGCGGCACAACGGCTCCCGCGCCGCGCGTGCTGTTGTCGTATCCCACCGATCCGAACGACCTGCTGCTCTCGGGCGAGCTCGTGGGCGGCGAAGGCATCACGGGCCATCCGGCGCTCATCGATGCGCCGCTCGGCAAGGGTCATCTCGTGCTGTTCGGGGTGCGCCCGTTCTGGCGGTTCGAGACGCAGGGCAGCTTCTTCCTCGCCCTCAATGCAATGCTGAACTGGAACGATCTGGACGCCGGAAAGAAGTAACCGGGCGGGGAATCAGGTATGCTTCTCGCCGTGAAGACCCGGTTCGGGATCATCCTGTTCCTGTGCTTTCCCTGCATGGTCTCGGGCCAGGGTCCCGGCCGTGTCCGGATCGGGGTGTGCCTCGATGCGGACACGTTCGTGGCCGCGCAGGCGGCGGGCTTCGACTACGTGGAGATCAACGCGTCGAAGGTGGCGGCCCTCACCGACGACGAGTTCCAGCAACTCGCCGGTCGGGTCGCTCAACTCCGCATCCCCGTAGCCGCCGCCAACGTCCTCATCCCGGCGGCGATCAAGATCGTGGGGCCCGACGTCGATCCGATCCGCCAGGCGGGCTACCTCGGCGCAACGCTCGGCCGCCTCAAGCGGCTCGGCGTGGCGGTGGTCGTGCTCGGCAGCGGCGGCGCCCGTCGCGTGCCCGACGGGTTCTCGCGTGACGAGGCCATCAGCCAGTTCGCCGGGTTCTGCCGCCGCCTGGCATCGCTCGCCGGTGACAACGGCATCACGATCGCCGTCGAGCCGCTGCGCCACCAGGAAACGAACCTCATCAACACCGTCCGCGAAGGCCTGGCAATGGTGAAGGCGGTGGATCGTCCCGAGATCAAGCTCCTCGTGGACTACTACCACCTGTCCGAGGAGGGAGAGAGCGCAGCGGTCATCCTGGAGGCCGCGACACTCATCGTGCATGCCCACGTGGCAAATCCCCGGGGCCGGGTGTATCCGTTGAGCCCGGACGAGGCGGACTACGCCGGCTTCTTCGAGAACCTCTGCACGATCGGGTATGCCGGCCGGCTGAGCATCGAAGCGTCCACCCCGGACTTTGCCGCCCAGGCGCCGCAGTCGCTGGCCATGCTGAGGAATGCCCTCGCCTGCGGAACCCGGTAGGAGGTCACATGCATGTGAAACACCTGATCCGGGCTGCGGACGCGGCGGCGCTGGCGCTCGTCATCTCGTGCGCGGGGAATGCGGCCGCCCAGGATGCGTCGAAGGGCTACGCCTTCACGCCGGTGCTGCATTCCGTGAGCTACGCCGGCGTATGGAGAGGGCAGGCCCAACTGAGCCTGGACCAGTTCCTGGTCAAGGCGAAGGAGCTGGGATTCGCTCATGTGGAGGTGATGGCCAAGCGGCCGCACCTTTCGCCGCTGGACTATGACGCGGAGGCGCGGCGGAGACTGAAGGTGCGTCTGCAGGAGCTGGGCATCAGGATCGTCTGCCTGGCAGGGTACCCCGACTTCACGGCGGGCGCCGACAAGGCGGGTATCCCGAGCGCAGAAATCGGGGCGATCTATGTCGGCGAACTGGCCCGGCTCGCGCGAGACCTCGACATCCCCCTCATCCGGGTCTTCACCGGATACGAACGGGAGGGCGTCCCGTTCGACGCGCAATGGGGAATCGTTGTCCAGGGCCTGAAACTCGCGGCCCGAAAGGCGGCGGAATACGGCGTGACGCTCGTCGTGCAGAACCATCACGACATCGCCATCCACCCGGACGCCACGCGCTGGCTGCTGCAGGAGGTGGCAGAGCCGAACGCCAAGGCGGCCTTCGACGCCTGGTCGCCGGCCCTGCAGGGCATCAACGGCACAGAACTGGCGGCAGCGGTCCGTAGAATGGGTCCCCTCATCGCGTACACGACGGTGGCGGACTACGTGAAGCAGCCGCGCTTCCGCTACAACGCCCAGCTCACCAACTACGTCCGCCAGGACGACATCGTCCGCGCGGTACCGTTCGGGACG
>Ga0315273_10011061_pt1 | contig 11537 bp, 37 predicted proteins | sample YL17G02_0_MG_FD_205753 | JGI IMG/M metagenome (GOLD analysis project Ga0315273, IMG submission 205753) | Sediment microbial communities from Yellowstone Lake, YNP, Wyoming, USA - YL17G02_0 | ecosystem: Environmental > Aquatic > Freshwater > Lake > Sediment | place: USA: Wyoming | collected... | reverse complement strand
GTCAGGTGTAAAGAATGAAAACCATCATCAAACTGAAATATCTATGCAGGTGGTGTCACGAACCGTTCGAAAGCAGTTCCGAATTCCTTGACAACTTTAGAATGATTGACCGGTTACACCAGATGCATTATTGTAACAATACATTACACAAAAAGCAACCCGACATCATCCAATTGAGATGCGGGATGGGGGATTTGGTTGGGTATACCCTTGTAGAGGTAGAGGGAACAGTAGAGCAGATTGCCACAATCGATAAACCATAGACTAATGCACGAAAGCATCCAAAATATTTATGAGGAATATTAATTATGATAAAAACGAAAGAAATAACAGAGATCCAATCGAGATGTGACCACCCGGAAGAAGAAATATCAAGGATGCATTTTGATATTATGGATCATCCGTATCGCACATGCAAGAAATGCGGGATGGAATTTGCTGGACGGGATATGTTAGACCACCTTAAAGAGTTACAAAAGAAGGCGAAGAATCATGACTGACTATTTTTTAGTTACAAAAGAAGAACTCGACCAGATTAAGAACGACTGTTTATATCCTCTCCGGGAATCCTGCGACGGGTGTGACTGTGCTGAGGATATAGATGGGAGTCGTGCTTCCGGGGTAGGGTGTAGTTTCATTGGTGCTAATGCGCTGATGGATAAGGTAATGAAGCGGAAATTATCCAATGCGTTAAAAGCAGAGGGAGCAAGGATGATTACTGCAATTACCAACGAGTTAAACGATGTAGATAGGTACTGGAAAGGGATGCACAAATCAATTAAGATCATAAAATCCCTCACCAAAGGTGTAAAGCATGACTGACAAACCATATCCGGGTGGAGTCCACTTTGATTATACAAATTTGGATTCAGTAAAAGTATCTGGAACTGGCGGCGGTACTCATAGCGTATTAGGAGAACCTGTAAGAACCACTATTGACTTCCCAAACTCATCAGAACTCAGCGAGATGGCTCACCGGGAATGGAAGAACCGACAAGAACGTAAAGGTCACGACGATGAAGTGGCGTGGACTTCCGGGTGGATAAGCGGTTATCTTACCGGGAAGGGGTCACTCTCATCTGAATTAAAGAAGGAGCGGGAGAGGGTGCTGAAAGCGTTGTCGCTGTGGAGCGAAGAAAACTTGAAGGGGTATCATGGTGTTGATATGCCAAACCGCATGTTACAGTCAGAATTACAATCCCTTAGGGGCGAACCATGACACGCGATACCACAAATGATGATGAGAATGTGGATTATAGGGGGTATGCCTGATGACTGATAAAAAACCAATACGTTCTTGCTTTGGAGATTACCCCGATTGCCCCTGTGACGACGAATGTGTAGTTTCAAAAGAATGTGAAATCCACGCAAACCTGAAATTAACTGTAAGAAATTCATGTGGATTGTCAGATGCGGAATGTTCAGAAGTTGAGGAGTGGAGGAAGCAAGAACACCATGCAGCATTGAAAGCAGAGCGGGAGAGGGTGCTGGATGATCTCAAAGAACGGTTCATATATCGTCAACACGAGTGGAAAAGACTCCAAGATAAATCTAAATTCACAGAATATAATTTTGTGTTGAGTGTAATAGAATCCCTGCGGGGTGAACCATGACTGACAAACAAAATCGGTTATCGGAACAGGTAACGCGGCAGCCCTCAAAATATTGGTGTCATACTTGCACCCACAAAAAGCGAGACTTGTCCACCGGCTTCAATGGTACGTGGTACTGTCCAAAAATAGTGACATGGATAACACGAGAGAGCGGGATATGGTGTGCAACGTGGAGGTGTGGGTGTACGTTACATTCGAATATTGGAATAATAAAAGAGGTTAAAAAATGACTGACGAATCGCCAGAGCAGCAGTTGATTGATATGGCAGAACAGGAAACAGATCCGGTTTTGAAAGAACTGTTATATGGAACCGTAGGAGTTAAAATGGCGAGAGATGCATGGGCAGAAACTCACAAAGATAGGGTGAAGTAATGGATCACACAGAAGGCGAATTTCCCTGTTCAGATTGTGAACGTAATAAAAGACAACATTGTATTTACACAGATGAAATCAACTGGGATTGGTCAACAGATGAGGTATGTCCGGGATTCATCCGGGATGAGGTGAAAAAATCATGACTGACAAAAAACAATGGGTGCTACCCGTAGGTGAATATTTAGAAGTCCGTTGGAACAGCCTAACAGATTATGATATCCATTTTAAACGATTCAATCGCATGGGTGCATTATTGGATTGGGTAGAACAAAACGATATGAAAATTGTTGCATTGACAATTTATAGAAAGGTGAAAGAATGACAGAGAAACCAAACTGCGGGAATTGCCCTTTCTGTGATAGGAATACTGGCACATGGGATTATTGTAATAAGGGAGATTTCGCAATAGATCCGCTTGAAACAAAAGAGAAGATTGAGATTGTAGGGTGTCTGGAACATCCCGGTGCAAGAGAGTATCTGATGCGGGATGTGATTAAAGGGCTTCAAAAAAGGGATGATGCAATGTTTGATTGTTGTGCAAAGCGATTGATTTCATTACCAGAAGCAATATCTCTCATACGGGATGGGGTGCAACCATGACCGAATATATTGTTAAAATCTATTCCGGTACAGTAGAGGACAACGAGTTTGAATTTGGCTCTATTATGAAGTCGATGCCAAAGACAATCTCGTGGGTAAAAGCACCGGGATTTGCTACGATTGAGAAGGTGAACCATGACTGAACATCCGAACGAATACTTACAAATCACAAAGGGTGAATTACAAGGTCTTGAAGGAGCCGGTGTTGATGAGACGGGCGATTCCTTTGCATCAACAGAATCTCGAATAAAATATGTTAATAAAATCTGCAAAACAGTCCGTTCCCGCCCACTCTCATCTGAATTAAAGAAGGAGCGGGAGAGGGTGCTGGATAAGTACCTAGACGAGTTGCAGAAAGAGATTGGCGAATCTATGGACTATATTGATTGGGATTCTGTCGAAGCGGTTTATATCAGGGTGAGGGGCGAACTATGACTGACAAACCAAACTGCGGAAATTGCACCGCAAATAAAAAAGATTGTCAGGAAACTTGCCTCTCCCATCCCGGTGCAAGAGAATGGCTGATGAAGGACGTGTTGCAGAAGTTGGAAAATAAGAAGACTATGCTCGAAGGTATGGAACCAGATTACGGTTCTGAAAATTATATTGAGGCTATAACCATAGGTAAAGTAATTACCCTCCTACGGGATGGGGTGCAACCATGAAACTCACTGACATTGAGAAAATACACAAAGGCAACCTCAATATCTTGTTACTCAATTCTTGCATAATGACGACTGATATGCAACACGCCATTGTCTTTGCTCTGGAATGTATTGAGGATATGGAGGAAGATTCAAAAGATGCGGTATGGATGACTCCAGAGGAAGAAGAGAAGAGGATACGCAAATCAGAGCGGGAGAGCGTGCTGAAAGAATTGAGTATCCTTATCCATGAATGGGAAGTTGTAGCCGAAGGAACAAAGCATTGGTCATCATACGACAGAATGTATAGGAAAATAGAATCCCTGCGGGGCGAACCATGACCACACAGCCACAACAGGAATACACGAATGAAGCACTTGATGATAGATTATTTCGTATAGAACGACTGGCATATGAGTGTATTTCTAATCATCCCGAATCAAAGGGATTTTGTGCAGAGATACAACATATCTCATCTGAACTGCGAGAAGCAGTCCGTTCCCGCCCCCACAACAACAACCCCAACCCCTGCGAAGAACAAGGATGCACAGATATTCATGACTGTGACGAAATCTGCGAACACTCCCGTATCTATTCCCATGCATGGGTTAAACAGCACGACAAGGCAATCCGCAAAGCAGAGCGGGAGAGGGTGCTGGATGAACTCACTCATAAATTGATAGAGTTGATTATTATTGACGGGACAACCAAATTTGTAAAATTTCCAAGACATGCAATATCCATCTCTATTGATTCCCTGCGGGGTGAACTATGCCAACCAGAGTAGACTGCCAATTCAACGAAACAAAAGAACACCGAGGTCACTGCACATTCCTTTCAGAACCGGGGTGTGGTGTTAGTTGTGGGTGTGACGACACAGAGGAAGCATTTAAACGATGTAAATTCTTTAAACGGGGTGAACCATGAAAGAATTTAGAATAACATTTAACGACCCGCGCGGAGTAAATGTAAAAGCGGAAACGGAAGAAGAGGCGCGGGAAATAATAAAGAATAGGTCGTGGGAATATGGTACGGATTGGGCAGAAGATGAACCGGAAATAATAGAGGTCGAGGATTACGATGACTGACAAACCAAACTATGATAATAGGTTCGATAATATCAGACGGTTTGCACATGATAATTTCTTCGCACACGATGATGTGTGGATGAGGTTTGATATGCTTGTAGACAAACTACGGGAGGATGTGAACCATGACTGACTTCGTAATCAGTGAGGAACTATACCTACTTATTAGAAGTGATCTTTACAATAATGGATACATAGATAGATACCACCAATTAAAACGAGAAGCCCACCCACTCTCGGAGGAATTAAAGAAGGAGCGCGAGAGGGTGCTGGATGCGGTAAAACATATGATAGAATATAATGATGATCTTTTTATGTATATGGGGACTCAAATACTACCCCGAAAAGTTGTTGCGTATAAATTTCTACTCTCTGATGAGGGTATAGAATCCCTGCGGGGTGAACCATGACAACAACAATTACATCTCTTGCGTTATCAGTACTTGGGTGTATTATAATGATATTGGCATTTAAGGACGGTGTGGTTTTCGATATGAAATCTTTAATTATGATTATTGTTTCATCTACGGCAATTGTCTGTTCGTGGCTTGCAAGAATAGAAGCATCTATTGGGGGTCGTGCATGACTGACAAACCAAACTGCGGGAATTGCCCTCACTACAAATATCTCATTGTTGAAACAGAAGGAGGATATTGTTCTATTGCAGACGATTTTATAGACCATATAACTGACACCATTGAAAAAGTTGGTTGCCTCTCCCATCCCGGTGCAAGAGAATGGCTAATGCGGGATGTGATTGAGAAGTTACAAGCAACAATCAAATGTAATTCTCGATGGAATAAATTAGAACTATATTATGTGGGAGTAAATGCGGCAACAGAAGAAGCAATCGACCTCATCCGGGGTAGGGGGAAGAAATGACACTCGAAAGAACTATCATATATTTGTGTATAATTATATCCCTTCTCATCGGGGTGGCTGGTGCTGCGTATCGGTATGGGTATTCCAACGGACTTGAAGAGGGGTTTAATGAGGGTTGGTTTTCCCGCACACCAACGAGAGTACCAATGTTTTATAACTGTTCATTTTTTAACAGTGGGACACATATCCCCCCTGTTGTTGCTGGTGGCGGTTCTGGTGGAGGCGACCCATGACAAACCAGCAATCATATATTTATGAATGCACAGTCTGCAAAAACCCGACCTCGTGCAGATTACATATCTTCGAATCAGCAGCAAGACCTGACGACATTCAATGCATATTCTCCGACGGGCACACTCAAAAATGGAGATTGCTCGGAAAGAGGAGTTATTCCAATTAAGGTACATAAATCATGACGAAACCAGTAACTTGTATCCTTGAAACAATAGATTCTCGCAGTGAATATTCATGTTTTGCGCGGGATTACGGGGGATTTTGCCCGTTCACAACAGTTGAAGGTCTTGAAAAATATAAGTGTAGGAGTGGGATGGGTCTCAAAGCAATCCCCACAAAGAACGCGGTGAAAACAAATGAGTCAAACAGTAGTTGAAGCAGACTTCATAGGAGAAACCCCTAACTATATTTCTGATAGTAGGCGGTATGCACATGCCAAGAAAGACGAGTGGACAACTATTACGGGTAATAAATATATCGTCCTAAAAAAAGAACATTTCGTGGTGGTAAGAAATGACCCTTGAGGATTGCCCACAGTGCCACAACAAAACACTTCGAACAACGAATGTAATGGCAACTACCCAAATGATCCACCGGGGTTGTTCGAATTGTTGTTATAGAGACAGGGTTCAATATGATAAAGAGGGGCATTTTGTCACAGAACCGACTGTAGAACGCAAACTGAAATGGAAATCGGGATAACATGGCAGCAGCAACCCAGACAACAAAAGAAATGAAAGACGCAATGGTAATCGACGCAATTGATCACCTTGCATTATGTATTGCAGATTCATTAAATGGATTGCCAGAGGAAGAACGGGATAAACAGAGATTAGAACTCGTAAAAATGTTTGCAGAGGGATTACTAATAAAATCTAAGAACGCAGAGACTCTACACAAAGTTCCTGCAAAAGCGAGTATAAACTTATACATGTCTTATATCCGACCATCAGCAGAAACTCGCGACACCCACAGGGGAACGATCAGCATCGAGCATCCAGTAATATCAGAAGAAGAAAAGATCAAGATATTCAGAGAGAAACTGGCAGAATCGGAACAGAAAAAAGCAAGTATTTATTGAAATAAAAAAGGCGATTTAATACTATGAGCAGCAGAAATATAAAAGATATCAATATACCTTTTAAGATTGTCGCCCCTCGGGATTATAACGAGTTCGAAAAACTATTTCCGGGTGTGTTTGACGAACTTGAAAACCCGGATCACTGTTGGGCGAACAACGGGTTAAGAAGTCTATCGGTAGATCTCAGAACACTCCGCAAGGGATTGGGGTTACTCGGAAACAAACGCAAACTGTTTTACGAATGGTTAACACAATTCTTAAATAATCATTGGGACTACTGGGATTTACATGGCGGAACGACGAAACACTATGCGGAAGCAGAGAACTTTGAATATCGTGACCGTAGATGGATACTGGTTAGCAGACGATGGCAGGATTGCAAACCGAAAGTCGATCTAAACGAAAAAAATCAGGGGGTAACTTATGAAACCAACTACAAGTAATATAATAACCAATAAATGTTTTCGAAACTCATTAAAGAAAGATTATATGGAAATTGTCAAATGGACGATCACGATCTGTTGTGTGGTTTTAGGTTTAAGTATGGTATATACGTTAAACCAACCGATAATCAACTTTATTAAAAACATCCCGGCATCATACATATCAGTGATAATTGCAATTGGGATACCCACCCTCTTAATATACGATCTGATTACTACGAGCACAATGTTCACCAAAAAAACCGATGTTTTTACTTGTATATTCTTAACACTCTATGCAGCCGGAGCTCTTATGGTTATGGCTATAGGGGGTTATATGGTTGTTTTAAGTTTGATTTGCGGAACAGATTACGACAACGGGGGAAGAATCCTTCTTCAAGGCATTATTTCTGAATCTGGATATGCTTTCGCAGCATCGGGGATCATAACCGTAATCGCCATGCCCATTGCATTGGCATATGCAAGATGCAAAGACGATCCTGAAAAAGAAGCAAATGGCAACGAGGTTTAAACATGCAAACAACAAAAGCGACAATCAAAGATTCCGGTGGCGGCACCTACAAACTCCAAAAAACCGCAGACCTCACGAGATCTGCAAAAATTGAAGCGTATTCGACATCTCGTAGAGAATACGAGGAATCGCATTTAGATGCGACAATGGCAATGCATCGTGCAGTCGGATTCATATTAATGGCAGAAGAACTTGAACCATACAATCCGGAAGTATTATGGGAAAAAGCATTCATCACCGAAATGTCCGGGAAATCCACGCATTATATGCGCGAGTTAACCGTTAACGCAATCGTAAAATATATTGTGTGTAAAGAACACGGATACGATCCACGTGAAACGCCGTTAGATATCATGAAATATGCGGCAGAAGATTATCTACGCGACATAGAGAAAGGCATTACCTATCAGGGGAAATCATGAACGAATTAAATGCATATAGATGTGAAACATGCGAACACCTGTCAAACGAGGAGTATCCTGCAGGAAGCGGATACTGTCTAAACTCTAAGTCAGGGTTTCTGATGACAATTCAAATGAAGTCATTAATCAACGAAGTTGGGTGTGCATCACATTCATTACGATCAAAAACCAACTTAGATAACATGGTAACCACAATCCGCAACCGGATTGAAAAAATAAATAAAAGGTGATAATATGGGTATGTATGATACTTTTATCTTAAAAATTCCGATTCAGTGTAACAACTGTTATACTGGGGCATATTATGAGTTCCAGACAAAACAATTCGATTGCGCTTTAGATGTATATGAGCAGGGCAAACCGGCGGTAGCATACTATCGTCGTTCAGAAACTCCGGAAGAATATGAAGATAAGGTGCGAGAGTGGAGAGAAACAGAACCGGACTTTGTAGAAAATGAACTATGTCATGTATTCGGAAGTATCCGTAAAACAGACGACGTAATACCGGGTTCTCAAATCCCGGACGGAGAATATACCGTATATACGGGTTGCGACGAGTGCGATAAGTTATTCTTCGTTAAAGCGGTAATTAAAGACGGAATTTTCATAGGGGTGAAATAATGACAACAAATCAGTTTGGTGTAGAAATTGTAGTATACAGGGATGAGAAACATGAAAACACCTACGCGAGAATCAAATTCATATTTGAAGCAAAAACAATTGAACAAGCAATTGTCATGGCGGTTGATATGTTAAAGACAGATGATATCTGCAAATATTATACCGTTATAAAAGTAAAAAACCACAGCGAGGTATAATGACTAATACATATCAGGATAACGCACCATACAAACTAAAATTGGTTGAAGAAATACGGTGCATTCGTTGTGTAAACGAACGAATTTTACGTGCATTAGACGAGGGGCAATTCCCTCCATATCAAATGTATAAATTTTCAGGCAGTGCCGAATCACGCGCAACAGATAAAGAGTATAATACCGGGAACATCATAGACGATCTCCACGATATGCGGTACGAACTCGAAACTCTCCTAAAAAAGTTAAATAAAAATCTATATGTAGATTACCTTTTCGAAAAAACAAGTACAGATAAAGCACACGAGGGTACACATGAATAATTACGGGCAGTATCTTTATCAAACATATCCGTTCCCTTTCCCCATTGCAATGTTACATATGGGGTGGTATGCGGGCGGACTCTATCACGAGTTTGAAGCAGATCAGTTCGTAAGTAAAATAACTTTAGAACTACATACAAGGTTAGCAATCGGGAAAAAAGACCCGGAAGGGCACACTTGCCCAAGTTGCGCAAAGGTGTGCAAAAATTTAACCTGTACCGGGCATTGTTGTATGTATGAACCGATGAATGGAATTGTACACTCAAAATGGGGATGAATATCATGAAAATATGGCTTGTAGGAATATCAGACTGTGAAATGACAGATGTCCGATATGCGTGTATATCACAAAGAACCGCACTTAAACGGTGGGAAGAATTAAGATCGGAATTAATTAAGGATTACAAAAACACAATGAATAATAGAAATCCGAAAAATCATATTAGTATAGGTGATGTGGAGATGTATGAACGCATACTTGCGAATCTTGCAGAAACAGACCCCACAAAACTCGACAATTATCCGCACGAAGAACCATTTATTATGGAAATGGAGTGTGAACCATGAACATTACTAAAGAAGAACTCGAACAGATTAGAAAATGGGCGTATGATGATAATTGCATCACTATATCTCGTAAGATTGATATTGTGTTAGCCCGTCCGAACCCGCTTGCGTTGTTGGAGAAGTGGGTGCGGTATGAATCAGAACGGGAATTCAAAAACTATAATCATTCGCAGGTTGTAATTGCAGTGTGTGGGATGATTGATTTAATATACAGCAACCCGGAAGCAGTAGAGAATCGGGGAAAAGAAGAAGGGTGGTATTCGTGAGTGAAATTATAATGCGGCTTTGTATGCTTTTTGGTCACAGTCAAACCGAAAGAAAGTGGTATCCCACAATAAAACAATATCTTACCTCGTGTAAAAGATGCGGTATGATTGTGAGGTATGAATAAAATGAGTCGCAAAGGCATTCAAGCACAGAAAGATTATAACCAGCGCAGAAAGGATGCCCGTCACGGGAATCCACATCCCATTAGATATACAATGACGGTTGAACAGGCAGTAAAGATGGCGGGATTGCCATGACTGAAACACATTGTATTGGTGACGAGCCACTATCCGAATTCCTTAATAGAATAGATTGGTCATTTATAAAAAAAGTAACCATTACAAAAACCGTCGATGGCAAATTCTGGGCAGAACTTACACACCATCGAAGTGGAAGATTCATGTTACATGCATTTAAACAGGGGAGATTACAACATGACTGATAAAATATTAATGACTATCAATCCCTGCAACTGTTTGACGTGCACTAATGCCATCCAAGAACACGAGGAATCCCGATTCAGACTCTGTAAAGTTGTGGATTGTTATGTCCTGATGTTCATTGATGGAAAATATATCCCCTATACCCAGACCGCACAGGATATAATGAAATGCGGATGTATCTCGCATCCCGGTGCAAGAGACTGGCTGATGCGGGATGTGTTGCAGGAGTTGGAAGGACGTATCGAAGCAAACGACGGTTTTTGCGGAACCTACGATGAGAACGAGAGGGCACGATTAACAAGTTTGGCATATAAAAGGGCAATCGCTCTAATACGGGGTGATGGGAAATGACACCAATCGAAACTAGCATATCATTATTATATACAACCGTGTCGATCACACCATATCTTTTATTGGTAGGCATAATCATAGGGTTCCCTCTGTGTTTCACACATTGGATGATGACGGATGGGTGGACACAGAAATGACTGATATTACAATCGATATTGATGCAGTTGTTACAGTTGGGCATCGACACACACCAAGTTATATGACCGTTGTAAAGAAAGGATACCCCCTAACTATTGATACTGATAATGATGTGGTGCGGATCGTGATAACATGACCGCACAACAGCCCGCACCGGCTCATCAGCAGCGTTGCGTCCTCACAATGCATGAAGTTTCCGTAATCAAAGATCTGATTTTCGTGATCTCTGGAAATGCCGAATCAAGTTCGCAGAAAGTTATCTTCGAGATGCTTGCAGATGGGATAAGGAAAGCCAGCAGTTCCCGCCCCGCCAGCGAACCGGCACCGGCAAGCGTCGTCCAAGATGGGGATGGCTACATTGAAAAACAACCGGTGGAAACACAAGTTCATACGATGCGAACTATGGAGAAACACGACGCCCGCATCCGTAAAGACGAAAGGGGGCGGGCGATGAATGAATTCATGAAAGCAATAGATTGGCGTTTCAACGACACAGAAAAGGGAAGGATAATAATTAAAACCATCCAAGAAATAAAGGACAATCTAAATACCGATGCATATCCCGATGTAGATGGATTACAAGATTTTCCATTTCGTAGTTCCATGCGGGTGAAGAAACCATGACACCATTTGAATTATCGTTGTCACATTTGATATTAACGTGCGATGGGATTCTACCGTTATTATTAATTTGCGGTATCATTGGATTACCATTGTGGATAACACAATGGGTATTCAA
>Ga0315273_10011060_pt1 | contig 11537 bp, 11 predicted proteins | sample YL17G02_0_MG_FD_205753 | JGI IMG/M metagenome (GOLD analysis project Ga0315273, IMG submission 205753) | Sediment microbial communities from Yellowstone Lake, YNP, Wyoming, USA - YL17G02_0 | ecosystem: Environmental > Aquatic > Freshwater > Lake > Sediment | place: USA: Wyoming | collected... | reverse complement strand
GCGGCCGGCCGCGACGTGGACCTTCAGGATGTGAAGCTGCTCGAGGCAGGCGGTGGAACGGCGTCGTAGGGCTCGGGAGGCGCTGGGCGGGACTGCGCTCCGCGCGCCGAGCGCAGGGAGGGCAACGTGAAGCGACGGACGATGAAGCGATTCCATCCGCCGGGGACGGAGGCAGGGACGTTGCCGGTGCCGGTGGCGGCGGCGGCGGGGCCGTTGACGCTGTCGCTGGTCACCTTCGGCGCCGACTCCTACGACGAGCGCCGGCTCGCGCGCCTCGACGAGGTGCCGGGGTCGCAGCCGGCCGGGGTGAAGGCGTGGCTGCGCATTGTCGGGCATGACACGGCGCTGCTCAACCAGGTCGCCGAGCGCTACGGCGTGCACCCGCTGGTGCTCGAGGACGTGCTCAACGTCGGGCAGCGCCCCAAGGTCGAGGACTACGGCACCCACCTGTTCGTGATCGTCGACACGGTGCGGCGAGCCGACGGCGCCTACCAGGAGGAGCAGGTCTCGCTGCTGCTGTTCGACAGCGTTCTGATCTCGGTGCAGGAGCACGAGAGCGACCTCTTCCGGCCGATCGAGGACCGACTGCGGACCGGACGGGGGAAGGCCAGGTCGATGGGCCTCGACCACCTGACGTACGCGATCGTCGACACCGTGGTGGACCACTACTTCCCGGTGCTGGAGCAGCTCAACGATCGCCTCGAGGACGTCGAGGACGGGCTGCTGGACACCCCCAAACCCGAGGATCTGCAGTTGCTCCACAGCCTCAAGCGCGACCTGATGCGCCTGCGCAAGGCAACCTGGCCTTTACGCGAGATGGTGGCCTCGCTCGGGCGCGGCGACTCGCGCCTGATGGGGCCGGAGACCAGGCTTTACCTGCGCGACGTGCACGACCACACCGTGCAGATCATGGAGATCATCGACGCCTGCCGCGACATGGCCACCAGCCTCACCGACCTATACATCTCGAGCCTTTCCAACCGGCTCAACGGCATCATGAAGGTGCTCACGGTGATCGCGACGCTCTTCATGCCGCTGTCGTTCCTGGCCAGTCTCTACGGGATGAACTTCAACACCACGATCAGCCCGTACAACATGCCCGAGCTGAGCTGGTACCTCGGGTACCCGTTCGTGCTCGGGCTCATGGCGATCGTGGCGCTGACGATGCTCCTGCTGTTCAAGCGGCGCGGTTGGTTCTGAGCCCCCGCCCACCCTTGTCAGTCGAGCTTGAACCCGAGCTGGAGGGTGACCTGCCACTCGGTGGGCTTGCCGTCCTTGATCGAGCCGCGCACCTCTTTGAGCTCGAACCATGACAGACCGTGCAGCGACTCGGACGCCTTCGCCACCGCCGCCGCAATGGCCTTTTCGATGCTCACGGGTGAGCAGCCCACCACGTCGATCTTCTTGTACACCTTGTCACTCATGTTGACCTCCTGCCGTGATTCTAGCTCGCGCTGGTCGATCTGCGGCGCAATCTCCGCGGACGACCCACGGTGCGATCGCTTGCATCCGGTCGCGACTGCGCTATAGTCGCAAGCGCAATCAGGCTCCAAGGCACGTCGGATCGATCCGACGAACGAGACAGGAGGAGAGGACAATGTCGAGTACACCACAGGCACCGCCCCCACCCCCGCAGACGCCGGGTCCGGCGCCGGCCGCACAGAAGAAGACCAGCCCGCTGGTCTGGATTCTCGTGGGCTGCGGCGGTCTGGTTCTGCTCGTGGCGATCATCATGCTCGTCGCCGGCGTCTTCGTGGCGAAGAAGGCGGGCAGCTACTTGAAGGACGCCGAGAAGAACCCGGCGATGGCCGCGGCCAAGATGATCGTCGCAGTGAATCCCGACCTGGAGACCGTCGGCACCGACGAGTCGGCCGGCACCATCACCATCCACAACAAGAAGACCGGCGAGGTGATGACCGTCGATTTCGAGGACGTCAAGAAGGGGAAGATCCGCTTCAAGAACGAGAAAGGCGAGACCGCCGAGATCTCCGCCAGCGGCGAGGGCGAGACCGGCAAGGTCGAGTTCAAGTCGGACAAGGGCTCGATGACGTTCGGCGCCGGCGCGGCGACCGAGACCCCCGACTGGGTGCCGTCGTACCCGGGGTCGCAGCCGCAGGGGATGTACTCGACGAAGGGACCGCAGGGGCTGTCCGCGGCGTTCTCGTTCGACACCAAGGACTCGCCTGAAAAGGTGATGGCGTTCTACGAGGAGCAGCTCAAGGATGCCGGCTTCGAGGTGACCTCGAGCACGTTCAAGAAAGGCAAGCAGCTTTCCGGCGGACTCGTCAACGCGGTGGCGGAATCGGAGAAACGCCAGGTCCACGTCACCGTCTCTGCCGAGGACGAGGGCACCAAGGTGGCGGTCAACTTCACACAGGGCGAGGGCATGTAGCGCGGTCCCCGCAGCCTGCTCGATCGGCAAAGGGCGGGGGCGACCCCGCCCTTGTCACGTAGCGGACAGCTCCCGGGGCGCCAGCGTCCTCGGCAAAGCCGTTTGTGGTGCGGGCGTCCCGCCTGCGCATTCCACCCTGCTGGCGAAAAATGCGGGCAAGATGCCCGCACCACAAGAGCGCTGCGGTGAGCGTCGGTCTCGGCGACGTGGTCAGTGCGCGAGCAGCGAGACGGCGGCGATCGCGGCCATGCCGAGCGCGGTCGCGAGCACGTCACGCTTCCGGCAGCGCGGCGAGGTGACCGCCGGCAGCAGGTCGGTGGCACCGAGGTAGAGGAAGAACCCCGCCATTACCAGCAGCAGCGCCGAGAGGCCGCGCTCGTCGAGCGGCGCCGCGACGCCGGCGCCGAAGCCGACACAGAGCGCGGCCACGTTGGCAAGGAGCACCCGCACGGCCTGCGGGCGGCGGTGGTGATGGCTGAGCACCAGCGCGACGGTGGTCAGCCCGTCGGCGAGCTTGTGCGCGGAGAGCGCGAGGCCGACGGCGACCGCGGCGGTGACCGACTCGCGCAGGGCGGTCGAGAGCGCAAGGCCGTCGACCGCCGAGTGGAGGATCAGGCCGATGGCGCCGTGCATTGCCAGCGGCGGGTGCTCGTGCTCGGTGGGCGGGCAGCTCTCGTCCATGCCGTGGTCGTGCGGGTGGAGGACGTGCAGCTTGTCGAGGAGAAGCGTGGCGAGGAAGGCGGCCAGGACGATGAGCAGCAGCGAGTGCGTCCTGTCGGCGCGGCCGGCGAGCCCCTCCGGGATCAGCTCGAGGAGGGCGAGGGCAACCAGCGTGCCGGCGGAGAACGACAGGAACACCCGCGAGTGCTGCTCGAAGCGCAGCGGCAGCATGCCGCCGGCCAAGGTCGCAACGACGACACCGAGCAGCAGGAGAGCTCCGTTGAACCAGGTCACGCCGCCATTCTAGCCAGCCCGCTTGCACAGGTACAATTGCCGTCGTGGGCGAAGACGTTCGTCTCGACGTGTGGCTCGACGTCGCCTGCCTGGCGAAGACCAGATCGCAGGCGAAGGAGCTGTGCGACGGCGGCAAGGTCGAGGTCAACGGGGCGCGCGCCAAGTCGCACCGGGCGGTGCGCGCCGGCGACCGCATCCACGTCACCGTGGCGCCGTTCGTGCGCCGCGAGGTGGTCGTGCGCGAGGTGATCGACACCCACGTGGCGAAGGCGCGCGCCCGCGAGCTCTACGAGGACGTGACGCCGCCGCCGACACCCGAGGAGCTCGAGATGCGGCGCATGACGCGCCTGGCGCCGCCGCCGGCGCCGCCGCGGGGCGCCGGCCGCCCCGAGAAGCGCGCCCGCCGCCAGATCGACCGCTTCCGCGGCCGCTGACTCTCCGCGTCCCGTTGCCAACTCGGGGCACTCACTTCTTCCCACGAAGCGCTGCCGGCAGCGGACCGTCTGCGGCGTCGCCCTTCGCCGGCCTCGCTCCTCGCGTACATCAAGTACGCGTCGTCGCGGGCCGGCTCGGTCTCCTTGCATCCGGCCCACTGGCGGCAGCGCCGCTCCGCTCCGCGGAGCGGGGGCTCCAAACCCGCCAGAACGACGATCTCACAGCGATATGGCCTCGCGGAGCGAGGCCGTACCTTGTAGATTCCCCTCGCCCGCGAAGCGGGAGAGGGCAAGGGTGAGGGTTCCCAATTGATCGTCAATCCCTCCAAACCACTCGCTTCGCCTTTCCCCGCGGACCTTCTACACTGACAACAGCATGTCGCCATCGGTCCGCCGCTGGAACGCGTGGGGGTTCGAAGGGGTCGGCTACCCGGTGCCGGCGGCCGCGAAGGCGTGGCTGACGGCGCGGCTCGGCGCCGGCGAGCCGTTGCCCGCGATCGCCGAGCAGGATGTCGCGATTCCGCCGCCGCGACCGCTGCCGCCGCTGCCGGCGTCATTGGCGACCGATGCCGCGACGCGGCTGCGCAACGCCTGCGGCCAGTCGTTCCCGGACGTCGTCGCGCTGCGCACCGGCGCGATCGCGGCGTTCCCGGACGCGGTCGTCTTCCCCGAGAGCGCCGAGCAGGTCGTCGAGGTGCTGCGCGCGGCACGCGACAACGGTCTCGCGGTGGTGGTTCGGGGAGGCGGTACCAGCGTCGTCGGCGGCGTCACCGTCGGCGGCGGCGACCGGCCCACGGTGGTGCTCTCGCTCGACCGCCTCAGCGGCCTCGTCGCGCTCGACGAGGTGTCGCACCTGGCGCGGTTCCGTGCCGGCACCTACGGTCCCGACGTGGAGGCGGCGCTCGGCTTGCGCGCCTTCCGCCTCGGCCACGAGCCGCAGTCGTTCGAGCTGTCGACGGTCGGCGGCTGGGTGGCGACGCGCTCGGCGGGGCAGCGGTCGACCGGCGTCGGCAAGATCGAGGAGCTTGTCGCCGGGGTCGCGGTCGCTACCGCCGGCGGTGTCTGGCGACTCCCGGACCAGCCCAGCTCGGCCGCCGGCCCCGAGCTGCGGCGCCTGGTGATCGGCAGCGAGGGACGGCTCGGCGTGATCACCGACGCGACCCTGCGCGTTCGCCCGCAGCCCGCGCACGAGGTCGGCCAGGCGGTGCTGCTGCGGGCGTGGAGCGAGGGCCTCGCGACGTGTCGCTCGCTCGTCCAGGGCGGCGTGCCGGTCGAGGTGCTGCGGCTCTCGGACCCCGACGAGAGCTCGTTCGCCGCAGCGCTGCTCCATTTGCCGGCCGTCGCCGGCAGGGTGTTCCGCGCGGTGCTCGGAATGGAGCGCTATCGCGCAGGCTGCATGCTGTTGCTGGGGTGGGCGGGCGACCGCGGCGAGGTGCGCGCGGCCCGATCCGCGGCGCACCGCCGTTGGCGCGCTCGCGGTGGGCTCTCTCTCGGCTCGCGCGGGTTCCGGAGCTGGAAGCGCGACCGCTTTCACCACCCGTACCTGCGCGACTCGTTGCTCACCGCGGGGTGGGGGATCGACACCCTGGAGACCGCGGCGCCGTGGTCCGCGCTGCCAGTGCTGCACGAGCGGGTGCGCCAGGCGATCGCCGCCGCCGCCGCGCGAGCCGGCTTCCGCGTCGCCGTGCTCTGCCACCTCTCCCATTCCTACCCCGACGGCGCCTCCCTGTACTTCACATTCATGTGGCCGCTGGCGCGCGATCGCGTTCTCGATCAGTGGGCGGCGCTCAAGCACGCGGCGACCGAGGCGTTGCTCGTAGGCGGCGGCACACTGACCCACCACCACGGCGTCGGCACGATGCACGCGCCGTACCTCGAGCGCGAGATCGGTGGGCGTGGGGTGGCGCTGCTGCGCGCCGTCGCCTCGACCGCCGACCCCGACGCCACCCTCAACCCCGGCATCCTGCTGAGCGAGCTTCGAGTCGCTTCTGCGAGCCCCGAGCCCCGAGCCCCGAGCCCCGGAGGAAGGGAGGCTGGCTGATGTTCCTGCCTCACTGGCGCGAGCGCGCCTGGCAGCGTCTTGGCGACCCGGTCGACGTGCTGATCATCGGCGGCGGCATCACCGGCGCCGGCATCCTCCACGACGCGGCGCTGCGCGGCCTTTCCGCCGCGCTCGTCGAGCAGGGCGACTTCGGCTGCGGCACGTCGTCGCGCTCCTCCAAGCTGATCCACGGCGGGCTGCGCTACCTCAAGAAGATGCAGCTCCGCATCACGCGCACCGCGTGCCGCGAGCGCGACCTGCTGGCGGTGTCGAGCCCGCATCTGGTGTGGAAGACCCGCTTTCTCTACCCGTCGTACCGGCAGGACAAGACGCCGGGGTGGCAGGTAGCGCTCGGCCTGACGATGTACGACCACCTGACGGCGGTGCGGCACCGCCACGAGCGCGTCGAGGCCGACGAGGTGCGCGCCTGGTATCCCCAGGTTGCGCACCGGGGGTTGGAGTTCGGCCTGCTCTACGACGACGCCGCCGCCGACGACGCCCGCCTCGTTCACGCGGTGGTGCAGGCGGGAGTGCTCGCCGGCGGTGCGGCGCTGTCCTACGCGCGCGTCGAGGAGCTGGTGCGCGACGCCGAGCGTCACGTGATCGGCGCGGTGGTGCGCGACCTCGAGACCGACCTGACGCACCGGGTCATCGCCAGGGTCGTCGTCAACGCCACCGGCGTCTGGTGCGACCAGGTGCGCGCCCTGCTCGGCGGCGTTGCGGCGCGGCTGCGGCCGTCGCGCGGCTCGCACCTGCTGTTCCCGCGCGAGCGGCTGCCGGTCGAGGTCGCGGTCACCGGGCTGTCGCCCGACGACGGCCGCCCGGTGTTCACCGTTCCGCATCCGGAAGGGACGCTGGTCGGCACCACCGACCTGTTCCACAGCGGCGCGCTCGAGGACCCGCGGCCGAGCGCCGAGGAGGCCGGCTACCTGCTGCGCTTTGCCCAGGCGGTGTTCCCGGGCGCGCGGCTGTCGTACGGCGACATCTCCGGCGCCTTCGCCGGCGTGCGGCCGATCCTCGACAGCACGGCGGAGACGCCGTCCGAAGCCTCCCGCGAGGAGGAGGTCTGGGTCGAAGACGGGCTCGTCTCGACCGCCGGCGGCAAGCTGACCACCTTCCGCGCCACCGCCGAGGAGGTCGTCGACCAGGTGCTCAAGCTGCTGCCCGAGGGCCGCGGCGAGGCGGCGGAGCCGGTGGCAACCGCGGGCGCGGCGCTACCGTGGCGCGTCGACCCGGCCGAGGCCGGCGAGTCACTGCAGCGGCTCGGCGCCCGCAGCGACGTGGCCGCTGGGATGGTGCGCCGGCTGGGCGCGATGGCGCTCGCCGCCGCCGGCGTCGCCGACGCCGACGATCTCAAGCCCGTGGCCGAGGGGCTCGACCTGTGCGCCGCCGAGCTGGCATGGCACCTGCGCTTCGGCGGTGTCGTCCGCCTCGAGGACTTGCTGCTGCGTCGGGTCCGCATCGGCATGTGGCAGCCGCGGCGCACGCTCGAGCTGGCGCCGCGGCTGCGCCCGCTGCTGCGACGCGCCGCCGGCTGGAGCGTGCCGCGCTGGAACCGCGAGCTCGAGGGGCTTGAGCGTGCCGTCGCCAACTGGCTGCCGCCGGAGCGTCCCGCGCCGTCGGGAAGGAGGAGCCGGTGAAGGAGGCGCTCGTCATTGTCAACCCCGCCGCCGGCGGCGGCCGCGCCGGTGCGACCTGGTCGCAGCTCGAGCCGCTGGCGCACCGGCTCGCGGAGATCGCCTCCGTCACCCCCGCCGGTGCTGAGGCGACCCGTGTCGCCGTGGCCGCGGCGCTCGATCAAGGCTACGGGCGTATCGTCGCGTTCGGCGGCGACGGCACCGCGCACCTGGTCGCCGGCGCGCTGCTCGCGGCAGGCGCCGGGGAGCGCGTGACGCTGGGCATCGTGCCGGCGGGAACCGGCTCGGACCTGTCGCGCGCCCTGGCCGTCCCGCGCAAGGTGCCGGCGGCGCTGCGGCGGGCGCTGCTCGGGCCGCCGGCGCCGATCGACGCGGGCCGCTGCACCGGCGAGAAGAGCAGCTTCTACTTCGTCAACATCGCGTCCGCCGGTGTCGGCGGCCTGGTCGACGAGATGGTCAACGCGATGCCCGGGCGTGGCACTACCGCGTTCCTGCGGGCGACACTCGCCGCGCTGCGCCGCTACCGCTGCGTGCCGGTGCGGATCAGCCTCGACGGCGAGGCGTGGTACGAGGGGCCGATCCTGGTGGCAGCGGTGGCCAACGGGATCAGCTTCGGCAAGGGGATGCGTGTGGCGCCGGAGGCGAAGCCGGACGACGGCCTGTTCGACGTGGTGGTCGCCGGCGAGGTCGGCGGTCTCGACCTGCTGCGCCGGCTGCCGCAGCTTTACCTCGGGCTCCACCTCAACGCCAAGCCGGTCCGTTACCGGCGGGCGAAGGAGGTGCGCCTCGAGCCGCTCGCCCCGCTGCCGGTGTTCGACGCCGACGGCGAGACGTACCCGAGCGGCCCGGCGACGTTCACCCTGCTTCCCGCCGCGCTCCGCGTCGCCGGCCCGATCGCCTCCCAATCCTCGTGAGCCGCGGGCTCGCTTTGGACCAGGAAGATCACTGTCACTTCGAGCATCGTTAGGTCGCCTCGCGACGGTGACTCAGGAGTAGAACTGTGTGCCGATGAGAAGAAGTGTCATCCTGAGCTGGGGTACGCCGCGGCACGGCGGTCGGGCGAGCGAGGAAACCAGGCCGACCGTCTCTCTCGCCGGGTGGAGGGCCGGCGCCCTCGCCGGCCCGGACGCGGCAGTGCGAGTCGCTGGGTGCGGGCGAGGGCGCCCGCGCCCCCGAAAGAAGGCGAGCGCGGTCGGTTTCCTTGGAAGCAAAGCCCCGCCGCGGGCGGGACAGGCGAAGGATCTCGTCGCGGTGCAAGGGCGGTCGACCGCGCTCCAGGCGCGCCGGGGTCCTTCGTCGGCCTGCGGCCTCCTCAGGATGACAACGCCGCACCCACATCGACCCCAGTTTGCTGGTGAAGCCGCCACCCCGTGTGGGTTGTGGCTGTGCTTTGGATCACGGCCACTTTCATGGCAGGTCGCGTATGCTGTCGTCGTAGCTTGTGAAGGCCTGTACAAAACGCCGTCGAGGTCCGTATGAGACTTCAGGAGGCCACAATGCTCAGGATCAAACGTCCCGCCGTGAGCTGGTCGATCCTCGTGATGCTGTTGGCGTGCCTGGGATCCTCCGGCACGGCTCGCGCCCAGGCGGGCGGCGTAACCTTCTGGAACAAGCTCGACGGCGGTGCGGTCAGCGTCGCGAGCGAGATCGGGCCGAGCCTTTACTTCTACGACCCCAACGTCGACGGCGGCAGCGGCCGGAACGACGTCGTCGGCAACCCGGTGTTCGTCGCCGGGAGGTTCGGCAACGCGGTGACGCTCGGCCCCGGCAATTACTACTCGCAGGGGCGCGTCCACGGGCTGGTGCTGCGCAACCTGAGCACCGTGCTAAACGCCGAGCGCGGCACCATCGCGGTCTGGTACAAGGAGAAGGAGCGGCCGGCGCCGTACGAGCACAATTCCTACAAGCTCTTCGACGGCGGCTTCGGCCTCGATTCGCCGGTGCAACTGGCGAACAACGCCGAGTTCGCGCCTGGCAACCTCTACTTCCTGGTGATCTTCGGCGGCGAGCAGAACTATGTCTATGCGCCGTTCTTCCCGGCCCTCGACCAGTGGGTGCACGTCGCCGCCGTGTGGGACCGCGGCGGGATCGCCGGCACCGCCGAAACGGCGCGACTGTACGTCGACGGGGTCAAGGTCGGCGCGATCACCACCCACACCTGGGGCACTACCTTCCAGGGCAACCGCACCGATATCGCCGGCGGCGGCGACCTCATGGAGGACAAGTTCGCGCTCGACAACCTCGTCCTCTACAACTACGCCAAGACGGACTTCTCCGACCGGTTCAACGAGAACCCGGGCGCCGGGACCGTGGCCCCGGGCCTCGTCATCCCCACCGCCGCGCACTCGAGCGGAGCGCTCGGCACCAACTGGCGCACCGACCTCGAGGTGCACAACCCGGGCAGCGCGCCGGCCGCCTACACCATCGCGCTGCTCAAGCACGACGCGGACAACTCCGAGCCCGACGCCAGGAGCTTCACGCTGGCTCCCGGGATGGCCGCGCGCTACACGGACATCGTCCTCCACGAGTTCGGCTTCAACGGCAAGGCCGCGCTCCGCGTCACCGCCAGCCAGGGGGAGATCCTGGTCACCTCGCGGACCTACAACCGGCTCGGCGCCGGCAACCCGACCGGCCTGCCGGTCGGCTCCACCTACGGCGAGTTCGTCCCCGCGCTCCCCGACGACCAGGCGATCGCGGCGAGCGGCGAGGGCCGCCTGATCCAGCTCTCCCACACCGACCCCGCTCTCAAGACCGACTACCGCACCAACATCGGCGTGGTGAACGCGGGCGCGGAGGCCATCGACGTCATCATCGACCTGTTCGACGCCACGGGCGGCCTGTTGGGTGGCGTGCGGCGCGTGCTCCCGCCATACGGCTACCACCAGTTCGACGGCATCCTTGCCCCCTGGTCCGGAACCCCCGTCGCCGACGCCTACGCCATCGTCCGCTGCACCGCCGCGGGCGGACGCTTCTTCGCCTACGCCTCGGTGATCGACAACCGCACCGGTGCGCCGGTCTTCATCCCGGCGGCCAGGTACTCCCCTCCGGCGATGGTGTCAGGCACGAATGCGGCTGCTTCGCATTGACCGGCCGGCCGGAGACGATCGTGCCGCGCCGGCTTATGGCAGGAGTTTCCTCACCCGGTCGTAAACCTCGCGGCGGTGGCCCACGGTGACCACGAGAACCTCGATTCGCTCGGCTTGGACGCGGTAGATGATCCTCCAGTCGCCGGTGCGCCACGAGTGGAGCCCCTGCAGTGTGAGCTGCAGGGGCTTGCCCCGGTAGGGGTCCTCGCGGAGAGTATCGATGGCTGCCTGGACGCGCTTGCGCACACCTGGGTCGAGCTTGCGGATTGCCTTGGCGGCCGTCTCGGTATAGCGGATAGTCCAAGTCAACGCCAGACCTCGTCGTCGCCGACGATGCGTCCTTGCTCGCTGTCACGCAGCCCGCGGCGCAGCGAGGCCATGAGCTTGGAGTCGGCCAGGATGTCGAGCGTTTCGATGAGTCCCTCGTACTCCTCGACGGAGAGCAGGACCGCGGCTGGCCGGCCCGACCGGGTAATCGTGAGACCCTCACCGAGCCGCTCGACATCGGCGACCAGGCGGGCCAGATGGGTCTTCGCCTCCGACAATGGCACCGTGGTCATGCGCACCCTCCGACCATAGTGTAGACCAATCCGACGACCAAGACAGAGCCTTGGCGCGCACTGTCGCCTGGGGGATGAACGTCTCAGCCGGCGTACCTGGCGCCGACCCGCGAAGGCCCGGGCTGCTACGAATCGCCTGAATCGACGGTGCTGGCACGCATCACGCATCCGCGTCGCTTCTTCGCTTACGCCTCGGTGATCGACAACCGCACCCGTGCCCCGGTCTTCATCCCGGCGGCCAGACGCGGGAACTGAGGTGCGGGTAACGATGGTGCTGAAACCTCAATCGCAGGCTATAATTGCGATATGGATGTGTCGTCGGAAACCGCGCGAAGCTGGCTGCAGCAATGGCGCTCGGCCGCCGAGGCGCTGGCCGACCAGCGCGCGCGAGAGCTGGGCGCGCTCACGGCGGACAGGGCGCTGATGGCAAGCG
>Ga0315273_10011059_pt1 | contig 11538 bp, 14 predicted proteins | sample YL17G02_0_MG_FD_205753 | JGI IMG/M metagenome (GOLD analysis project Ga0315273, IMG submission 205753) | Sediment microbial communities from Yellowstone Lake, YNP, Wyoming, USA - YL17G02_0 | ecosystem: Environmental > Aquatic > Freshwater > Lake > Sediment | place: USA: Wyoming | collected... | reverse complement strand
TGACCGAACGCGCTCTTGGCGGCGTGGTAGAGGTTCTGGCCGTCCACGAAGGCCACTGCGCGCTTGACGGCAGGCTCAGTGGGCATGTCTCCCTCGCCGTACAGAAATAACCCCGCCCGAGGCCTTACGGCGTGTCGGACGGGGAGGAAGTACAATCCCGATTATAGCCTCTGATGCCGGGGCGTCAAGTCCAGCAGTCCAGCAGTCCAGCTAGTCCAGCTAGACCGCGTGCCCGAACTGGACTCGGAAGCGCTCGACTTCCGAGCGGCTTCCGAGTTATTCGCTCCGATCCGAGCACTGCGGCGCGCAGATCTGGAGACGCTGCGCCTTATCACCGTCCACCAGGGTCGCAAGGCACCTACGGTGGGCGGCATGCTCCTGTTCGGCAAGGACCGCGAGCGACACTTTCCCGATGCGTGGATCCAGGCCGGACGGTTCGAGGGAACCAACAAGAGTCGCATAACCGACCGCGTCGAGATCCGCTCACACCTCGTTCAGGCTGTCGAAGAGGCGATCGCGTTCGTTCAGAAGCACGCTTTGCACGGCGCCGAGATCGGCGCCGTGCGCCGAACGGAGCGGTGGAACCTTCCGCCCGTCGCCGTCCGCGAGGCGGTCGTCAACGCCGTCGCCCACGCAGACTACGCTCAGCGCGGCGCGCCGATCCGCGTGGCGATCTTCGACGACCGGCTCGAGGTCGAAAACCCCGGGCTCCTGCTCTTCGGCCTCACGGTCGAGGACCTTCGTCGCGGCATTTCCAAACTGCGTAACCGCGTGATCGGCCGTATCTTCCACCGACTGGGCCTGATCGAGCAGTGGGGCAGCGGGATTCAGCGCATGACGGCCGCCACTGTCGAAGCCGGGCTTCCGCCGCCGGCACTCGAGGAGATCGGCACGCGGTTCCGGGTGACGCTCTCGACCGAGCGGGTCAGCCCACCCGTGCTGGACGAGACCGACGCGGCGATTCTCAAGACCCTGTCTGGCGCTGAAGGCCGCGTGACGAGCGACATCGCGAAGGCGATCCGTCTGACCTCCCGCGCCACACGTACGCGGCTCGCCCGGCTCGTCGAGCGCGGCCTCGTGCGCGAGGTCGGAACAAGCCCGCAGGACCCGAAGCGAAGGTACTTCCGGGCGGACTAAGGCAATCGGCGTGATCGTGAAGGACCTCGACTACCTGCCCAAGCAGGAGCAACACCACTCCGCGGCGCACGAGATCACGGCACCCGTGTTGAGCAGTTCGAGAAGCACGGCATCCCGGCACGGGCGGTGTCCGCGAACACGCCAAGGGAGGAGCGCGAACAGACGCTCAAGCTGCTCCGCGACCGCGAGGTGAACGTCCTGTTCTGCGTGGACCTCTTCAACGAGGGCGTGGACGTTCCGGAAATCGACACGGTGTTGTTCCTGCGGCCCACCGAGAGCGCCACGGTGTTCCTCCAGCAGTTGGGGCGCGGTCTGCGGCAGGCGGAGAAGAAAGACTGCCTGACGGTGCTGGACTTCATCGGTCGCGCCAACCGGAACTTCCGCTTCGACCAGCGCTGCCGCGCCATCACCGGCGGCACGCGGGCGTCGCTGACGCGCGACATCGAAGAGGGCTTCCCAAGGCTGCCGGCCGGCTGCGTCATCAGGCTCGATCGCGTCGCAAGCGACATCGTGCTCGAGAACGTGCGCGAAACCGAGGGCGGCACCATGGTCAGCCTGGTTCGCGAGCTTCAGACGCTCGGTCCGGACACGACGCTCGCCCGATTTGTTGACGCGGCCGGCATCGAGCTCGACGACCTCTACCGGAGCCAGGGCTAGTGCTGGACCCGGCTGCGCCGACAAGCGGGATACGAACGGTCGCAAGCCGGGCCGCACGAGGAGCGGCTTAGTGGTCCGTTTCGTAATTACGGCGACGTATCGAGGGCGACGAGGCGCCCGGCTGGCCAGGCGCGACGAGCGAGAATATCGGGAATATTCGAACGAGGAGCAACGCCGCCAGCCCCGGGGCCCCCGACGCGGCAGCCGCGTTGGGGTGGAGGAGGGATGCATCGTCGGCCGAATACCGCCGCAATTACGAAGCGGACCACCCAAGCGCGAGATCCGGCGGTTGCTGCACGTGGATGATCCCCGGCGGATCAGGGAGCTGATAGCGACACTCGGCCAGCCGGGCTATTCGTTTTTCGACAAGCCTGTCCTGAGCGAGCCGTTCATCCTTCGACAGGCTCAGGACGAACGGCGAGTCGAAGCGCTCAGGACGAACGGAAGTGCGCCAGAATTCACCGTTCGTGGTGAGCTTGTCGAACCACGAACGCCGATTTGTTCCCACGCTCTGAGTGCCGCGAGTGAGGTGTCCGAGGATCGGCGCCGGTTGCTGACGGGCTTCCTCTTCTCGCTGTGGGGAACCGAGAACCTTCCGGGCGGTGTGTTCGAGCTGTTGGGCCAGATCTGGCGGCACGAGCCGATCCGTGACGAGCTTGTGCAGTTGCTCGGCCTGCTGGAGGAGCGCGCCGCCCACCTGTCATTTCCCATCGAACAGGAGCTGAGATGGGCACATCCGGTGCCGCTGTCCGTTCACAGCCGGTACGCCCTGGACGAGGTCGTTGCGGCGTTCGGGCGTAGCACGCTGGAGAAGCCGTATCGCCTGCGTGAAGGCGTGATGTTCGACGCGGCGACGCAGTCCGACGTGTTCTTCGTCACGCTCGAGAAGAGCGAGGCGCGCTACTCGCCGACGACGATGTACAAGGACTACGCCATCTCGCCGGTGCTGTTCCACTGGGAGTCACAGAGCGTCACCGGCGAGGGATCCGCGACCCGGCAGCGCTACATCCACCACCGCGCGCGTGGCACGCACGTGCTGCTGTTCGGCAGGCGCTCGCGCACGGAAGCGGGCCGCACGGCCGCCTGCACGTTCCTCGGGCCGGCGGACTACGTGTCGCACCGGGGCGAGCGGCCGATGGGCATCACCTGGAGGTTGCGGCGGCCGATGCCGGCGGATTTCTTCCGCGAGGCGAAGGTGGCGGCGGCGGGGGGGCGCCTGCCTTGCGTCGTCCTCCCGACGATGCTACCGTCGTCGGACCGACCCGGCACGAACGTCGCATCATCACCCCCTGACCGGCACGCGCGAACATCAGCGCGCATGAAGGCTGGCGGGAGGCGACGCGCTGCAGGAAACCCTGGAAAGCCGCGTGTTGACGCTGGAGCAGACGGTGGAGCAGCAGGCCACGGTTCGTGTTCTCGAGGCTTTTCAGGCCGTGCTCAGTACGCAGATCCTGCAACTGGGTAGCGACATGCGCGGTGAGTTTTCTGCACTGCGCGGCGAGATCCAGGCGGGTGACGAGGAGACGCGCGGACTGATCGAGGAGCGGACGGCCGCCCTGCTTGCCGTCGTCGCTGCGGAGAGCCGCGAGACGCGCCAGCACGCACAGACGCTGCACGAAGACACGCGCGGACTGATCGAGGAGCGGACGGCCGAACTGCTTGGCGTCGTCGCCGCCGAAAGCCGGGAGACGCGCCAACTGCTGGACGAGCGGGCGAAGGAACTCCGCGAAGAGACCCAGGCGGGTGACGCCGAGACGCGCCGGCACGCACGGACGCTGCACGAAGACACGCGCGGACTGATCGAGGAGCGGACGGCCGCCCTGCTTGCCGTCGTCGCTGCGGAGAGCCGCGAGACGCGCCAGCACGCACAGACGCTGCACGAAGACGTGATCGAGCGTATCAAGGTCATCAGCCGAGGCTAGCCTCGGGGGGCTCGACAGCCGTGGACCGCGCGTCGAACGGATGCTCAAAGAGCTTCATGCGGAGCGGCGCTCCTTCGCCTGCCAGCGGCCGGCGCAGGGCAGCGCCTTCAGCATGCCGAAGTCAAAGCGCGACAGGGGATTCAGGGACGCCCGAAGACGCTCGAGCGCAGCCGGCTTCTTGCCGATCTCTTCACCGATCGCACCGATCATGGCGCGGACGCGCGGGGGCTCCGAGCTGGCGACCTTGAGCAGGCACTCGAAGCGCTTCGGCTGCCGGAACAGCGCCAGGGTCCGGCGGACGGTCTCTTCCGGGGACTGCTCGCTCGTCGTGCCGCCACGCCGCAGGAAATCGAGCAGCGCCGCGTTCGCCTCTGAGAGGCCAGCCCAGGCTTCGGGCCGACGCGCGTGAATCACCGTGTCGCTGCCGACGAGCTTTCGAGGCAGGCTTAGTGCGCTCGTCGCAACCTCGCTTCGGCCTGCGGTCTGGGCGGTGAAGCCGAGAAGGTTCGCGGCGGCAACTCCCGCGGGGAACACGGTCTTGCGGGCCGAGGCAAGTTTCCGGACGGCGACCGGGTTGGGGAGGCTCCTTCCCAGGGTCGTTTGCCGGGCGCGGTAGTAGACTCCCTTGCTCAGCCGCTGCAGGTATTCCTGCCGTGTCAGACGGGAAAGGGCCTGCGCCACCGCCGTAGCCGGGACACCCGGAAAATCTTCAAAACGCCACAGGCGCTCGCCGACGTGTGGCGTGGAACTCGATGGGAGGGAGACCGGGAAAGTGCCTGGCCCGGACTGCGTCGTCCGGTAGTCGCAGCCCATGCAGCGCTCGGTTTTCGGTGGAGGCGCGTGCTACGCTCATGCCGCCATGCCCACCATGTATCCCAAGCCCCTCCCGCGCTCCGTCGCGAGCGACCCGCTGCGCGCGGCCGAACGCAAGGTGTACGAGGCGCTCGAAGCGAGCCTCGGACCGGATCACGCGGTGTTCTACAGCGTCGCGTGGCTGTCGCGGAACCCGAGGAGCGGCGCGCACGACGGGGAAGTGGACTTTGTCGTTGCGCACGCGGAGCGCGGCGTCCTGCTGCTCGAGGTCAAGGGCGGCCGAATCTGTCGGGACCAGGGCACCGGGCGCTGGACGAGTATCGATCGCGCCGGCTTTCCTCACACGATCCACGATCCGTTTCAGCAGGCCCGGGCCTCGAAGCACGCGCTGATCGAGAAGCTGAAGGATCACCCGCTGTTCGGCCGTGCCTGGGTGCCGGCCGGCCACGGCGTCGTCCTACCGGATTGCGCCAGCCCGCACGGTCCGCTCGCGCCCGACGCGCTGCCGGAAATCACCGTCTTTGCCGAAGACATGCCGCGCATCGGCGAGTGCGTGGACCGCATGCTCCGCTACTGGAACGGCCAGCCGACAGCCGGAGGCCCGCCCAACCCGCATTTCCTTTCCGCGCTCACCGAGTTCCTTGCGCCCAGCGTCGACCTGCGACAGCCGTTGAGGAGTGTGCTCGCCGACGAGGACCGGGAGTTGCTTCGGCTGACCGAGCAGCAGTTCCATCTCCTCGATTTCCTCAACCGGCAGCGACGCGTCTCGATTACCGGGGGCGCTGGAACGGGGAAGACCGTGCTCGCGCTCGAGAAGGCGAAACGCCTGGCGCGAGAGGGATTCAGGGTCCTGCTGACGTGCTTCAATCGTCCCCTTGCCGATCATCTGCGCCGCTGCGCGGGGAGCATCGAGCGCCTGACGATCCTGTCGTTCCACCAGTTGTGCTGGCACTTCGCGAAGCAGGCGGGCATCCCGCTGCCGGATCCCGGGGCCTCGACGTTGACGCCGGACTTCTTCTCGGCCAACCTGCCAAACGCGATGCTCGAGGCCCTGGAGCGCGTCCCCGACCGGTTCGACGCGATCGTCGTGGACGAGGGCCAGGACTTGCACGGCGGGGTCCCCAACGCGGCAGCCGCGTTGGGGTGCCCAAGAGAGCTGGTGGGCGCCGCTCCTGCTGTCCTTCGCCGACACCGACCGGGGCGTGTTTTACGTCTTCCACGACGACAACCAGCAGGTCTACCGCCGTGTGCCGTCGTTTCCCGCGAACCTCGTCGAGATCCCCTGAACGAGAACCTGCGCAACACTACGTGGCCCAATTCCTGATTACAGCGGCATTCGGCCGGCGATGCATCCCGGCTGACTGCGTTGCTCCTCGGTCGCATATTCCCGATATGCTCGCTCGTCGCGCCTTGTCAGCCGGGCGCCTCGCCGCCCTCGGTGCCACGTCGTAATCAGGAACTGGACCACTCGCGCATCCACGCGGCGACGTCACGTTTCTACCGGGGCGAGCCGCTCTGCGCGCTGGGGCCGGAAGGGCGGGAGGTGGAGTGCATCACCGTCGCATCGCCGGCGGACATCGAGGACGCGGTGGGGAAGGTGCTGCACCGCCTGACCGCGAAGGAGCACCTGCAGCCGTCGGACATCGCGGTGCTCGCCGGCTCGTCGCACGGCAGCCCGCTGAAGAAGGAGGAACGCATCGGCGCGGTTGCGGTGACGAAGGACCAGACCGCGGAACCGGGCAAGGTGCTGGTGGATTCGATCCGCCGGTTCAAGGGCCTCGAACGGCCGGTCATCGTGCTGGCGGGGATCGACGACCTGCCGCCCGAGGACGAGAAGGGCCTCTTGTACGTGGGGTTGAGTCGGGCGCGAGTGTACCTGGTGGTCGTGGCGACGGCGATGACGCTGGAGAGGCTGGGGCTGGTGGACGGCTGACGCGTGTACAGGACTGAAGTCCTGTATATATGAAAGACTTGCAAGAAAAGCTCGGGTAAGGTAAGAGTTTTTTTGTTACAGGGGCTGGCATGAGGCGGGGGTTCTACGGGCGCGAGCAGGAGTTGCAGGGGCTGCGGGACATCCTGAGCCGAAACCGTTGGTTCTTCGCTCGTCTCACCGGTCGCCGCCGCATCGGCAAGACCACCCTGGTGAAGCAAGCCCTCCTCGTCCCGATTTCGGCGTAGATGACCGCCTCCTGACCGCGGCCGTAGCAGAAGGCCGTGCGTTGGTGACCCTCGACCTCCACTTCAGCGACATCCGTCGCCATCCTCCGTCGGGCACGCCGGGCGTCATCGGGCTTCGGTTGCGCGACCAGACCCTGGAGCCAGTTCGTCGTGTTGAGGTTGCGACGGCCGATGCCGGCGGATTTCTTGCGGGAGGCGAAGGTGGCGGCGGGGTAGAGGGGGTCGTTTGGCAACGCTGAAGCGTCGCGCTACCGGGGTAGGCTTGGCAGGGCGAGGGCTGCCTTGCGTCGTCCTCCCGACGATGCTACCGTCGTCGGACCAAGCCGGCACGAACGTCGCATCGTCACCTTTGACCAGCACGCGCGAACGGCAACGCGCGCAACGGCTGGCGGGAGGCGACGCGATGCAGGAAACCCTTGAAACCCGCGTGTTGACGCTGGAGCAGACGGTGGAGCAGCAGGCGACGGTTCGTGATCTCGAGGCCCTTCAGGCCGTGCTCAGTACGCAGATGCTGCAACTGGGCAGCGAGATACGCGGTGAATTTTCTGCACTGCGGAGCGAAGTGCAGGCGGGTGACGCCGAGACGCGGGAGCGTCTGGACGAGCAGGCGACGGACCTGCGCGCGGAGATCCAGGCGGGTGACACCGAGACGCGCCAGCACGCCCGGATGCTTCACGAAGACACGCGCGGACTGATCGAGGAGCGGACGGCCGACCTGCTTGGCGTCGTTGCCGCCGAAAGCCGGGAGACGCGCCAGCTCCTGGAGGAGCGGGCGAAGGAACTGCGCGAAGAGATCCAGGCGGGTGACGCTGCGACGCGCCAGCACGCACGGACGCTGCACGAAGACGTGATCGAGCGTATCAAGGTCATCAGCCGAGGCTAGGATGCTACCCGCGGCGGTTTCGATCTGCCGCCAGCCGCCCGACGATGCCATCGTCGTCGTCCAAGGCTACTGAACCGAACACGTTCACGCCGCAGACACATCGAGAGGAGGCGAGCCATGCCACCTGTGTCCTAGGAGGAGCCTGACGTGCGCGTGAAGATCCGTGGCGGTACTGCGGACGCGGGCGAAGCGCCGCTCTGCACGACCTGCCGTCACGCCACCATCGTGAAGGGAACGGGCCTCGACCACCACATCGTCGAATGCGGCCAGTTGGCGTACGGGCATGGCCGGATCACGTTCCCGGTGTATTCCTGCTCGGTGTATTCCGACCGACGTCGACCCTCCCTGCGCGAGATGGAGGACATGGCCTGGGTGCTGCGCTCCGATCCCAGGCGCAAGGAGATCGGCTTCGTACGGTCGGTCGATCTCAAGCCGCGGGAACGCTGGACGCTCGCCGCCGACGAGGAGTAGAGGCACGGGTCCGGGCCGTCGGCGTCCTTGACGGCACGAAGATCGCGACCGCGATCCCCGCGGTGTCCCCGATCCTCACCTCCCCGATCCTCACCCTTGACGCCTGCACTGCGACGAGGGCACCGTCGTCGTCGGCGCTTCGAGGCGCCATACAGGAACAACATGGGCATGTTCGATACCATCGGCTGTCGCTACCCGTTGCCCCACCATCAGGACGCCGAGTTCCAGACCAAGGACGTCTCCGCTTTCGTCTACGAGGACCCTTGCCTCGGCGGCACCGTGGAGGACTACGAGATCACGGAGGACGGCCGCCTGCGGCGTCATGCGCACGAGCGCGAGTGGACGCAGGATCCGGGCGTGCTGGCTGGCGGCTACTTCCGGTCGATCCGCAATTGGTGGGAAGACGTCCCTGACGCGCACGGGGATATCGTGATTTACACGGGCGAAGAGCAGGCAGCGGCTCCGCGAACGTTGGTGGAATTCCGCATCCGGTTCACCAACGGACGAGTCGAAAACGTGACGGCCGTGGTGCGGGACACAGAAGCGCGCCCGGAGTGCGGGGACGGCGGCGGCGCGACCGTGCTCCCGGCGTCGGCCGACATCGACGATCGCCCCGAGGTGGCGGCGCTCCTCGCCACGAACAGGCCGAGCGACATGCAGCCCGCGCGCGCCGAGCCGATCCGTTTCACCTACGAGGACTACCTCGGGTTCCCCGACGACGGCCGGCGGCACGAGCTCGTCGACGGGGAGCACGTCGTGGCGCCTGCGCCCACGCGCCATCACCAGGAGCTGTTCGGCCGTCTGTTCCTGGCGCTGGGCAACCATCTTGCGGCTCACCCCCTCGGCAGGGTCTACGCCGCACCGATCGACGTCATCCTCTCGGACACCGACGTCGTCCAGCCGGACATCGTCTACGTCTCGAACGAGCGGAGCCACGTGCTGGGCACCTGGATTCACGGCGCGCCGGACCTGGCCGTCGAAATCGTCTCGCCTTCCAGCCGGCGTCACGACGAGGTGCTGAAGCGCCGTCTGTTCGACCGCTTCGATGTGCGGGAGTACTGGGTGGTGGACCCCGAGACTGAGACCGTCAAGGTCTATCGCCGCACCGAGGGCGGCGACTTTCCTCGAGCCGCCGAACTGAGTCGCGGCCCTCGACTTCGCTCGGGCCGCCCCGAGCGAGCGAGGCGCAGCAAGTCGAGGGGCGAGGACGGCCAGGTTCTCGAGAGCCCGCTCCTGCCGGGGTTGGCGATCGACCTGCGCGACCTGTTCGCGTAGCCCGGTAACATCCGGCCCCGGCAACGGATGGACTACTCCAGGCAGCACTTCTTGTACTTCTTCCCGCTTCCGCACGGACACGGATCGTTGCGGCCGACCTTCGGACCGGCGCGGACCGGTGCTGGCGGCTGCCACCCCTCTCGCGCCGATTCACCGGCGTCGCCCGCCTCGCTTTCGACGTCCGCCGCGTCGGCCTCGTCGCCGGAATCTCCTTCGTCGAGATCGATATCGTCGGCGTCGTCAGGATCGTCGTCATCGAACTCGTCATCTTCCTCGCCGGGCCCATCGACGCCGTCATCGTTGCCACTGCTGTCGAAGCACCCCCACCAACTCGTTGCCCGGGCGACGTCATCAACCGGCGGACGGTGTCTCCGGAATGCCGCAAACGTCTCCCCGCGGGGCAGATGTTCGATGTCGTCCAGATCCCCCGGTGCCATGACGCCCGGGTCGAGGAGGTCCTCCTCGTAGGCCCCCCGCAGGAAGGGAAACAGCTCGATGGCCTCGATGTCGGCGCAGGCGCAGGCGACCGCGTCCCAGGCGCCGGGCCAGTCGGCGTCGAGGCCCTCCTCGAGCAGCCAGCGGTAATAGCCCACGACCGATTCGCGCGGCACCTCGCCCCACGCGGCCAGGACCACCAGCGATTCGATGGCCGAACCGCGGCACCACTCGTTGATGCGCGGGTTCACGATGAGCCTCTTGATCTCGGCGAGGTCACCGCCGCACGTGGCGGCGAGCAGGCGCGGGGCGTCCTGGGTGACGACGTCACCGGCCAGGTCGAAGGCGCCTTCGCCCGGGAGCGACAGCCAGCGAATCATCAGCGGATGCGCGCGCGGCTCGCGCCACTTCGCCAATAGATACAGCGCGTAGGCGAAGAGCGTCTCGTCCTCGTCGAACAGGGCGTCCGGATCGTCGAGGGCGTCGGCCATGGCCTCGAGCAGGCGCGGGGTAACGGCTTCGCGCTGTTGGTCGGCGGCCGCGAGCGCGGCAAGCGGATGGGTATCGTCAACCTGTGCGAGCGCGGCGAGGATCTGCTCGGGCGTGAGCGGCGAGCGCGGTGTGCCGTCAGCTTCGCGAGTGGGGTCGTCCGTCATCCGGTGATTCTAACTTCCCTTCGCGAATCGCGCCCGCTGATCGAGTAGATTGGGACGGCCATGGCGACGATTCTTACCCAGGGACAGCGCTAGCTCGTACGGCCGTGGTTCGCCCCAGGCATAGCGCGTGACGTCCCGGTAGTGCTCCGATTCGAGACGGACCTGCCGGAGGAAGGTGTTCTCGATGAGGAAGGCGATGAACTTGTCGGCCGAGGTCACGCCGGGGAGCCGCCAGTTCCGGGCGTGTTCGTAGAAGAAGGTCCTGAGAAGGAACTCGGTGGTGGAACAGGTTGATCTGGCCGGCGCCCCCCCCGACGCCTTCGACGTCGTCGTGGTGGACGAGTTCCACCACGCGGCCGCCGCGACCTGTCGCCGGCTTCTGGAGCATCTCCGCCCCGACGTCCGGCTTCAGGTGGCAGGCGTCAGGGTTCACCTTCACCGCCGGGGACTTTCGCCCGGTAGTCGCGCCGGTCGAGGCAAGCGTCATAGGTCGACCGGTCGATCCGTATCCAGTCGGTCTTGTCGATACCCCGTCGATTCTGTGAGACGGGGCTGCAGGGAAAGGCGCTTGCCACCTTGATCCAGCGCGACTGTTCCCTCGCAATTTCGCGAATCTCCGCCGCTACTTCCGAGAGATCCTGGTCCTGGCTGAAGACGAGCGCCACGTCGAAGATGTTCCGGTGGGCGAGACGGATGACGTCGAGCGCCAGGCGCACGTCTATCCCCTTCTCTTCGCCGACCATGTACGTGTGCTCGGTCCCATCCGGCAGGACGATGCGTTTGTTGCGATAGCGAAGCGGGCGGGAGAAGACGCGGACGCCGAGGCGCCCCATCTGAGCCAGTTTGGCGAGCCAGAAACCGTGCCACACTGCGTTGTCCGCTGCGTCCGGGATTCCCGTGTAGAACCGGACCTCAGCCACCGTCCATCCTTGTGCCGCCGCGACACGGGCGGAGAGGGCGCGCACATCGTAGTTGGGGTAGAAATGACCGAACGCGCTCTTGGCGGCGTGGTAGAGGTTCTGGCCGTCCACGAAGGCCACTGCGCGCTTGACGGCAGGCTCAGTGGGCATGTCTCCCTCGCCGTACAGAAATAACCCCGCCCGAGGCCTTA
>Ga0315273_10011058_pt1 | contig 11538 bp, 7 predicted proteins | sample YL17G02_0_MG_FD_205753 | JGI IMG/M metagenome (GOLD analysis project Ga0315273, IMG submission 205753) | Sediment microbial communities from Yellowstone Lake, YNP, Wyoming, USA - YL17G02_0 | ecosystem: Environmental > Aquatic > Freshwater > Lake > Sediment | place: USA: Wyoming | collected... | reverse complement strand
GCAAGATCGGGGAGGGGTGTGACAGTATCCGACGGGGTCTCTCTGTCACACCGGGACAGGATATTGAGAGTGCAGGGCAGGGGCACTGACAGCGCCCACCACCGGGACCAGGTCGTCGACCCATTGGGTTTGCGCCTTTCGCTGGGGGGGGGACGACCTGTCATCGCCTAGTGGATGCTTGCGCACGGCAGGCCAGAACCCCTGTTCGGAATGACCAAGTCAGACAGTGGGGTACGCCAATGTAAGCCATTGTCCATTAGCGACTTGGTCTAGTATTGCCCGTGAAGGTTCTTGGGCCTTCTGTGCCAGAGCATCGGGCGCGCTTGCATCTGGCCCATGACCCGCGGACTCCTTGAGTTGCGGCAGCCGCCACTGGGCGCTCAGGCGGTGAGATAGCTTAACGCCTTCTTCACGATGTTAGGTGTAAGATTGGTGACTCTGGGACATCTTTCGCGGGGGTGGTCTGATGCCATCGCTAGGCGGGACCTTGGGCTACCTACTCATCTTTCTGGTCGCTGCGCTCCTGACGGCAATCGTGTTTCTTATCATCGAGTTGCGAAGTGGGCCATCCCGGACTCCAGATTTGCTTGTTCCGCTCCAGGCCCTCCCCCAAGGCCTGACAGCGGTTCACCTTGAGCTTCGGACGGTAGGCGAGCGGGTCGCGGAGATCGAACGTCGGCAGGCTGATACCTCCAATGCGCTGGGCCAGCTTCAGTCTGGTCAGACCAAGGAGGTGACCCTGACCCAGACTATCGCGATGGCAACCGAGACACTCAGGATCAGTGTAAATAGTGCGCAGGAGAGCCTCGGCGTCTTACGTACGCAAGCCGAGGAACTGAGACGTTTGGATTCGCTTACGAGCGAGCGGATCCAACGTATTGAGGCGGTCTTCGCAGGATCACAAACCAAGGGTGAGGCGGGGGAGAACATAGTGGAGCACCTGCTGTCGGCTCTTCCCCCCGATTGGGTCGTCAGGGACTTTACCGTTGGAAACAAGCGTGTGGAATTCGGCTTGCGCCTTCCCAGCGGTCTGGTGGTGCCGATTGACAGCAAGTGGGCAGCCACATCATTACTCGAAGATCTCGCCAAGGCAACGGATCCATCCGAGCGGGTTCGGCTTCGCGAAGCAGCTGAACGACAGGTTCTCGCCAAGGCCGCGGAAGTCAAGGTATATCTGGAACCAGGCAGGACCGAGAGCTTCGCAATAGCCGCGGTCCCCGATCCGGTGTATGCTATCTGCCATCGAGCACAGGTTCAGGCGCTCCAGGACCGAGTAGCCATTGTAAGCTACAGCCACTTGGTACCGTACCTTCTGATAGTGATCCAGAGCGCCCTCAAGGCCTCGACCTCGGTCGATCTGGAGACGCTTTCACGTTACCTCGATGCAGCGGAGCGGTCCGCCCAGACGCTTCAGGAGGAGGTCGAGAGCCGGCTGAGCAAGGGCCTGAAGATGGTCGAGAACAGCCGGGATGATTTGCGGGGAGAACTGGCGACCCTGAGGGCAAATCTACTGGGGACCAGACAGGGTGGGACGCGGTTGCTTGCCCAAACGCAATCAGCCGAGTCGACGAATGAGCGTGGGGCCCGGATTTCATGAGAGCCCCCCGCGTGGAGGAATGTCGACCGCCCCTGAGATCGCATGTCCGTTAGGGGAGTGTATACCGTGATACGACCTCGCTCTCGCCGCTCGCTCACAATCCTGCTGGTCGCCCTTGTTGCGGCTGGCTCTGCGACTGCGCAGACCGGTGCCTGCCGAATACCCGGATTTCCCGCGCCCGAATTGTGTGCCCGCGCGCGGCTTGATACGGTTAAGGCTTCGTTCCTCATTATCGTCGATACCAGTGGATCCATGCGGCCTCTCTGGGGGTCGATGCGCGAGGCGTTAGCGGAATTCGCGTCTGCGATCCCCGATGGTGATGACCTTACGGTCCGTCTTTTCGCCGGTGGAGTTGGAACGTATGTGCCGCCCGTTCCCTTGGGCGATGCGACCAGATCCTCCGTCATTTCCCGTCTGCGGGCGCTTCCTGTGCCTTCGGGGGCTAATACTGACCTTGGTGCGGCTGCCCAATCGGGACTCGAAGCTCTGAGGTCCGCGCCCACGGACCGTCTCTTCTTCCTCTTCTTTCTTACAGATGGGCGACACGACCCTCCCTCCCTGGGGAAGTATGGGACAACCTGGGATGCCCAGTGGGGGCAGCTTGCGACGGAGGCAGCAACGCTTCTCGGCGCCCGCCGTGCGTCGGTAGCCATTGTACGGTTGACGGCATCAGCAGACAATACGATGCTGACCCGGGTATTTCCGGAAGCCGTTATCACGGATGCGATCGGCCAGGATGCGCTGCGGGGTTGGTTCCGCGCAACCTCCAGGACCCTTGCGGTCACTAAACTCCGTCAGCTCCTCGACCGGGAGCTGAGGAAGCCTGCTTTCGCCCTTGCGAGTAAACGCCCGGTCTCCCTGCAAAGCGACCACCCTAAGGTGGTCGCCATAGCTCTCGAATCTGCCCGGGGTATCGTGGGCTATTCGATCGAGGATACGTCCTTTCACCCCTTGCCAGCTGGGGGTGCAATCCGGTTTGGCGCATTACGAGTAATACGGCCGACCGACGCTCCGAGCGAAACCCAGGTGACGCTCAAAGACAGGCGACAGCCTTGGTGGCTACCTCCTGGGAGCCGGCGCCGGACAATTGACACGACGGTCAGTCTTGCCATGCGACTGGAGCCTGCCGAGGAACTGGCCAAGATCGGAGTCTCGCCCATCCAGCCGGAGACGCCTGTCCGCCTTCAACTCCAGCTCGCGGGCGGGGGTGCGCTGCCGATGGCTGGGTATGTCCCATTGGCATTGGGTCTTGTGTTGTTGACGGGACTCCTGATGGTTCAGGCGAAGTGGGCGATGCACCGGCCTCGCCTCTTCGGACGCGTGATCATTCGTAGGCGGGCGGACGGGGTTGGCCTGGACAGTGTTGGGTACGATCTCTCAGGGAAGGGGCTGACGACCTACAAGGTCGCGTCGGAGGGGGTCGAGTTGCTACGACTCGAGGCCAGAAGCGCTCGGGGAAAGACTCTGATCTTCGTGGTCCCGATTAGCGACGACGTGAGCTCAAAGGGTCGGAAGATACTCGGGGAGGTGCTGCTGGATGGTAGTCAGCTTTTCGCATCGGACGCTCACGACATTCACATTCGCCTTAATTAGGCAGCCACCTCTCAGGTAGGTTCCCATGCCACCCACATTCGCTCCGGCACTGATCATCGGCCTTGGTGGTTCAGGTGTTGAAATTGCTCGTCGCTTCAAACGGCGGCTACTGGACACATCTGGAGAGACGCCGTACATAAGGTTTCTTGGGATTGATACCGCCACGCAGACGACGCACACGGCCGAAGTACCCCAACTGTCTGCTGATGAATTTATCCATGCCGCCAATTTCCGCTCGGACTACTACGTCGGTCCGAATGACATCGACTCGCATCCGGCCATACGTGCCTGGTGGCAAGGATACCACCTTCCGGGCAAAACGATCGAGCAAGGGGCAAGCATGCGCCGCCCCTTTGGCCGGCTCGCCCTCTACGTACACTTTGAGAAGGTCAAAGACCGACTGATATCACATCTCCGCGCCATCTTCAACAATAACGTGTTTGGGGATCTCAAGCCGAACTACAAGCGGGTCATCAACGTCTACATTGCATCCTCCACGTGTGGTGGTACCGGTACCGGCATGTTTCTGGACATGGCCTACCTAACGAATGCGCTGGTACCGCAAGTGCAACCAAATGTCACGGCATACACGCGCAGCATTCTGCTCATGCCCTCTGCGTTTACTGGTACCAACGCGTTCGACGGTGCCTCGACCCGCAGCCTCCAGGCCAACGCGTTTGGTGCGCTAAGCGAACTTGACGGCTGTATGTGGCGGCAGTCCGAGTTGGCCGAGCTGCGATATCCATCGGGTCCACCCGTGCCGAGGCGGTCTAGGCCCTTCAAGTCCTGTTTCCTTCTCGGCAACCAGACGGCTGACGGCGCGGTCGTGACAGATCTGCCAACCCTGCTTGAGCGGGCCGCAACGCAGATGCAAATCGACCTGGCAAGCGAGCTTGACGACTACGGGAAGTCGCGGATGGATAACATTCTCGAGGATATTGCTGCGCTGCCGGATTCTCGTGGCAAACCTAGGCTCTATTCCTCGTTCAGCAATGATTGGCTGGAGCTGCCAAGCCGGAGAATATCGGTCCGTTGGACGAAGCTTCTCGCGGGCCGCCTTCTGGACCGACTCGGTGGTATGGGTGGTCGGAATGCCAGTGAGCTTCTCGCACAAGCCCCCGCATTCAAGCGGTCCGGTGAGTTGCTCGAGGGTCGTGGCCTCAGTGCCTATCTGCCCAAGGTGTCGGGCGAAACGGACGGTTTCGTCGACATCGGCACCCAAGCCAGGGATCCTGGACAACTGTTGCAGCGCGCCCATGAACTGCAGTCGGCCGCTCAGCGTCAGATTGAACAGAACGCGGCACTGCCGAGCCTTATTGAGGACAACCTCTCGAAGGTTGCAGAGGAGATCGCGACGCTGGCCGGGGACGTTTTGGCCACCGGGGGCTTGGCTGACGTGCGAGCAATCGTCGGGGAAGTGCTGCATGACTTGGAACGCTGGTCCGACACCGCGCGCACCTCAGCAGCCCAGCACGGTGCCCCGGCATGGGTACCGGCCTTCGCAGCCGCAATCAGTGCGTGCAAGAAAGGACTTCTCGAGAAGCCAGACGCCTTCGCTCAACGGCAACGCGAGCTCGTTATCGACGCTCTGGAGCAGGCACGAGCGGAATGGCAACGGGCGCTACGCTCGCAGGTGGCTTCCCGGGCCCTGGATATCCTGCCCAGTGTCAGTGCTAAGCTCCGACAGCTCCGGGAGCGGATCGACGGGGCTCGTGCTGTTGCCGGTGCTGCCGCGAGCCTGATCGAAGGCCAGCCTGAACCGGGCTTACCTCCCGGCTCTGCAGGTGGGACCGTTTCGGACGCACAGATTGCTATCGCCTTCGCTGACACGGCCCGCCTCGAGCGAATGGAGCTCAAGGTAGGACCTCATCTGAAAGTACTGCTCGTCGGGGCGAGCGTCACCGCTGAGGACTTGGCGGAAAGGATCCACGCAGCCGCCCTCGACGCCGTCCGGATAGTTGTAAGGGAATACCTCGGCTCCCTGGACATTCCTGCAGAAACCGTAGCTGGGCGACTTGAGCGCCTGTCTCCACTCGCCGTGTTCAGGCCGGACTTCCAGGCAACTCAGGATTATGTGGAGGTCAGGAAGCTTTGGCTCGTGGGCCTTCCAGAGAGTTCGGTTGGCAAGAAAGAAGCTGTCAAAGGCTTTCTTTCACCAGAGATTAAGCAAATCGCCGACTTTGTGCCCCTGACAGACGAGAACCGGGTCGTCATGACTGTTCAGCATCACGGCTTCCCCCTGTTCGGACTCGCCGAGATGAGTGAATGTGCACGGTCTTTCCAGGAATCATCCCCTGTTGACCGGGTGTTGCGTTATGTGTTTCCGGATACGGAACTGCGCAAGTGGGGCGTTCTCCCACTTGAAGCTGGTCAGGCAAAAAGATGGTTCGCGGTGGCACTGGCTATCGGAAGCATCGCAAAACGAGGGACTAGCTATTTCTACAACAACAAGGGCGTAAGTGCGGATCCCAACGACGTCGGCAACCTACTTCTTGCAGGGAATGATGACAAGAACGCAGCGCGGCAAGAGGCACGTGATAGTTTCCTAGGTAATGGATTTGCAGCGGCGGTCGAGGTGGTTTGCCAAGCGCGAATGCACCAGGAAGGGAACAGTCCTCTCTGTGAGCAGCTGCGCACGTGGATTCGAGCGCAAGAGGAGAGGGCTGGCCAAGCGGACTATCCTGCGGAGTATCGTTACGATCTAGACCAAGTCAAAACGTATCTTCAAGCCATTACGGAATAGCCGGGACTGCGATGCGCACCAGACCGGTGGTCGTCTGCGCTTATGGTGACGAGAGCCAACGATGGTTGGAAGATTCCTTCCATGCATGTCTGTCAAGCGCGGATGTGGCGGAACTAGTTGCGCGACAAAGAATTCAGTTCTGGTTGGTGAGTGCGGGGTTGCCGGAGGTCTGCGACGGGGTAAGGCTAGTCCGGCCGGACAATTCGCCAGTGCAGCTTCGGGCGCTACTCGACGCTGGCCTATTGCCAGAGCGAGGAGCGGGGCACAACTACTTGCGGCCGCTCTTTGTTGATCGGTGGTCGCTCTTCCGCCCCGGCGCTCTGTTCCGACACCCGTTCCGCTCCGCAGTGAGGATTGCCTGCAAATTGAACGCCGATCCCTCGCAGCCTCCCGAGCTCTATCACGAGTGGATCACGCTGGCGGACACGGTCCGCCCGAACGCGCCTCTAAGTCTGGAAGCTCAACGCGGCCTGAAGGAGCAATTGGCCACCGCACCGGATGTGGACGCAAAGGTCTTTCTCGTGGACCGAAAGACGAGCGCCGGTGCGTTACTCTTGCCTGTTCATGCTGACCGTGTCCACGCTGAGCTACTGGAGTGCATCCTTAGCGCGGGTTTGGCCTTTCACGATGCGGCGGATGGATCCGCGCCGGCCTGGTTCACTGAGCCTTGGGAGGCAGGCACGGTCGCGCCAGTTTCGGTGCTTGTGCTCGAGCATACGCCGGACCGGCTCCTGGAGCTCGTCAGTGACGACCTCCAGTTCCGTCTTGTCCGACCAGGCCCACTGGACAGCGCCACCGTGCTCCGGTCAAATGGCCAGCGCCTTGCGGACGTCGTAGTGCGGGATCTCGGTCCGGGGCAAGGTCCACTCACAGACACGAGAATGAGTCTCGCTGGGAGGACCGGCATCGAGGATCTCATCCGACGCGCTTTTGCGAGTAAGGACCTTATGCTCCTTGGGGAGATCCGCGAGGCGCGGGAGAGTCTGTGGGCAGGCAGGGCCACAGACAATCCCGCCAATCAGGGGGCCATCCTTGCCGTGCTGCCGATTGTTGACGGTGGAACGCTAGGCGCTTTGATAGTCGCCGCGCTTGGAGTGGGAGTGGTCGCATCATTGCTGTGGAGGCGGAAGCCGCCGCCCGCCGTGGTGCAAACGCCGGCTGGTATGGAGCGGCCAGTACCCGTGACGTGCGGTGCGCAATGGAGTGAGCAGCTCGATCGGCTCGAGGAGTTGGTGCGGTGGTGGAACGCAGCGACACCGTCGGCAAGCACTCCCTCCGAGCCTCAGTGGATTGAGACATCTACTGGGCCACCGGACACCTGGACCTTGAAGAAACACCCCGCAGCCGGAACGCTGCGCGAGGTCGAGACGGAGGTCTACGACCGGCTTGCCCGCGACTGTGCAGGCTTGCTAGGGGAAAGTGACGGACCGGCTTCGGCGGTCGCATCCGCATGCCGCAGAGAGGCCGCGCGCACCATGGCGACGCCGAGCCAGGTCACAGATTTGCTAGCCACGGCGCTCGACAATGGCCTGCGTCAGCTCCAGCAAATCATTGCCAGTCAGGTGTTACTGGCCGATGCGGGTGAGATTATCCCAGTGGCGGCAGTTCATTGGAGCACAGCCCGAGTCCGGGGGGTGGCCGCGCGCCTTTTGCAGCTAGAGCATGTCTCGAACCTCACGCCGGTGACGGTTGGCGACTTGTGTCGAACGGACAAGAGTGTCCGGTTGGCCGTGGGCCGACCGCTGCCATGGGAGCGCTTGCTCAGCATGTCTTTCCTGAAATCACACCAATGACCAAATCATGGATTCATCGGCTATCTCAGCCGGCGCTATTGCTTGGCGTAGTCTTTGTCGTGCTCATCGCCGTGTCACGGCCAGAACTGTTGGTGCTGAACGCCAGTGCCGCCGAGTCACCAACTCTCTGGATGATCTGGTCGGTTTCGGTTGGCTTCATCGCCATAGGCTTGCTTTCGGCGCTCCACGATGTCTGGAGGCTCAAGGAGGAGTGGCAGGCCGTGGAGAAGGTTCGCAAGGTGGATATTGCGACGCAGTCGCCGGAAGCACGCATTGCCGGCACCGTAGTAGGTTCGCGCTGGCGTGCTGTTACGCAGCAGCCACCCTATGGGCGCCCTGCCACTAGATGGTTCGATAGCCAGCGCGCCCAGGCACAAAGTGTATTGGGCTCCCTGGGGGCTTCGACCCGCTTCATCTCGGGCACACTTCTGCTTCTCGCCGTACTCGGCACCTTCGCGGGAATGAAGGATGCCATCCCGGAGCTGATCAAGGCAATCGAGAATGCAGGCTCAAGCGCTGCCCAGACCTCGGCTCCGATAAACACCGCGCTCACTAGGGTGGGCGAGGCATTTGGTGCCAACTTTGTGGCCCTGGTGGGGTCGTTAGTGCTGGCTCTTTCCGCGTACGGGGCGGCATCGGAGCGACGGTTTCTACTAACCGCGATCGAGGCGGTCTCCGATGATAGCCTGTACGCCAAATGGGTCCATGCCCCCACTGAACAGGAGGCACTCGGGCGGGCTATCGATGAGTTGCAGCAGGGCGTCGTCCGCCTGACCGCAGTTGCAGAAGGCAACGCTGGTTTTCAGGAGGAGCTTAGTAACCACGCAAGGACGCTAAAGAGTGCCATTGGCTCCCTACAGACAGCCTTGGCGGAATCCGTGCGCACACAGACCGTTGTCTTGGAGCAGAATCTCTCCGCGACGTTCGGTCAACTTAGCACCGACATTGGTAGCATCGCGACAGTCCTTGCCAACACCTCGATAGCCTACGCGGGCTTGGTCGCGTCGATGCAGGCACGACACGGGGACCTTGATGCGGCAGCAACTAAGCTCGCTGAGGTTGAGGAGACTGCGCGGCTCGGATTGGCGCAGTCGACAGACCGCATACGCGATGCCATCGAGGCAGCGACCTCGAGTCATGCAGAGCTGGTAGAATCCACTCAGCGGGCCACGAAGGACACGGCAGTGGCGTTGGGCGTAGTATCTGACGCTGCCCAAGGCTTGCAGGCTGCGGCGGCGACCCAACAGGAGGCCGCTGGGGACATGAAGGCGGTCGTGACCGACCTCGGTCAGCTGAGGCGCGAATGGCTCGATGAACTCGGGCTCGCGGCGCGGCGACAGGAGGAACAATCTGAACGCTTGCTCGTGGGAGTGTCCCAGTCGCAGAAGGCGCTGGCACGGGCCGCAGAGGGCCTTGCCGACACAACGACATCCACCGCGGCTGAGTTTAAGGCCTCGGTTCAGCAGCTCGTGAGTGGTGTGAATCGCCGAATGGATCAGGAGCAAGCGGCGCGCGCTGCGCTGGACGAAAGCCAGAAAGGGACCCTCACGGCCCTGCGCCAATCATTGGCGGAAGGAGTCGATCAAATGCGCCAGACGTCGGCTCGCGGGGCCGAGATGGGGCTGGCTATTCGAGAGGCTCTTGAGGCGACTCAGATGAACACTGACGCCCTCGTGCGCCTGCAAGACGACATTCGGGGCCAGGCGCGGGAACTCTCACTAGGCCTTGCGGGCCAGCTGGCGAGCGCGGAGAAGATCTCTCAGGCCCTTGATCAGACAACGCGCCGTCTGAGCGACCTGCACCAAGCTATCCGGAAGACCGAGCGGCCCAGGAGGTTCTTTGGCCTCTTCAGGGGGTCATAGGCTGTGGCTAGGTTATGATCGACAACGACAATGAGCAACTCGACGAGTATCACGCATGGCCCAGTTTTGTCGATTTGCTCGCTGCGACCGTACTGCTTCTGCTAACTCTTATTGCCGTGGTCATTGTCGTTGTGACCCCTTCCAACAAAGGCGATCTAAGAACCTGGCGACAGCTATTAATTCGGAGCCTCAAGGCGCAACCATCGCACAACCGCATCTTTCGGGTTGATGACAGTGATTCGCTATGGGTAACGGTGGTCTTGCAGGCCGAGGCAACCTTCCCGGTTGGACGATTCGAGTTCAACCAACTAACCCTTCAGGGTAGAGACGCATTGGCCGAAGTGGCCAAGGCCGTGAGTGCGGATTCTGTATTGCGGTATGTGCGCCAAATCCAGATTGTAGGCCATACCGATGCCACCCCCTATAAGGATCCGACAAACTCCTTCTCCAATTGGGAACTGTCGGCCACACGGGCCGCCGCTGTCGCGCGGTATCTAGTGACAACCGCTGGCCTGGATCCGTGTCTTGTGGTTGCGATGGGCAAGGGAGCGCATTATCCAAGCCGGTCGATCGCGGGTGCCCGCGTGGCCGAGCGTGATCGCCGCATTGAGATTCAGATCGTTCCCGATCTGCAGTCGCGAAGTGGTGCGATGCAGCAGGGGTGTGATCCTGTCGCCGATGGAACTGTCGGGGCCAGGACCTCCGGCGCCCAGTGGCTGGTGCAGGTTGCCGCCTTCAAGCCCCGAGACGCGGCCAATGCCGCGGTCGCGAGCCTGAAGGAGCTTGGCTACGGTGCCTTCATTACGGCCAAGGACGGATATCTGAAGGTGCAGGCTGGTCCGTTTGCCACTAAGGCCGGGGCCGAGGTCGCGGTGGAGCGGATCAGACAGCACCTCCAGGGCCAGCCCTTCGTCACCCCAGCCTCGGTGCCGTAACCGGAAGTCCCACTCATGCCGTAAGCTTCGGGGGTGCACTGAGCGTTTGTGGCCTGAATAGTGGGCAAGAGCCACCCTTCAGGTGAAGCGCCTTAGCTCGGCCGCGAGGTTGTGGGGGTAAGCCCGTTCGAGAATGTTGTAGATCGCTTGACGTTGCTTGGACGACAGCTGGCGTCTGCGGTGATACCTCGCGCTCACGCTCTCAAGAAATCTGCTATTGCCTCTTAGCGGTACACGAAGCTGACTGGTCGTCAGCAGAAAGTCCACCAAGCGCAGGAGCTCGTCATCGTCCAACTGTTGGAGCTGACCGTGCACCAGTTTCTCGATCAGCGACGTCCCAATCCGTCGAGCCTCGCCACCATGATATGGTGTTGCCCCGAATAGCCAGGAACGCAAACGGTCGACCAACTTCATCACTGGCCTTCGATGAGGCGTCGCGATCGCACAAGTGATTCACACACACTGAGCGGGAGAGCCTCGATAACTGGGTACTTGCCGCTGAGCTGAGCAGCGCTCGTCGAAGCGATGCGGATGGCTCCTTCCCGGACGGTCCGTCGAGCCTCCCCTCTGATGAGCCGATTCATCTCGGGCACTCGCTCCTCAAGCGTCTCGGGAAACCCAGTGTCCCTCCAGTCAATCGGCATCGCCGGACGCGCGCGGGCCTCAGCGGAAAGGAGAGCTTTCCGGGCCTGGTCTAGGATGTCTGCCAATACCTTTAATCTCGCCAATACGGCCGTGGCCTCATCCGGGGCGTGCGTGCTACAGGCAGCCAATGTGTCGTCGACACCCAGCCTCGCTGACAGCCTTGGCAGATCCGATCGACAGGCTGCGATGGTCTGACGGTAATGCTGGATCTGCTCGGGTACGGATCGAAGGCGAACGCCTTCTGTATCTGCAGTCGAGACCGCCGAGTCTGTCAGCTTCGGCGACGAATGCAGTGCCCGGCGGTTGACGGGCTTGAGGCGCATGAAGAGGTTCTTGAGGTAATCCCACATGCATGAGTCTCTGGAATGAA
>Ga0315273_10011057_pt1 | contig 11538 bp, 12 predicted proteins | sample YL17G02_0_MG_FD_205753 | JGI IMG/M metagenome (GOLD analysis project Ga0315273, IMG submission 205753) | Sediment microbial communities from Yellowstone Lake, YNP, Wyoming, USA - YL17G02_0 | ecosystem: Environmental > Aquatic > Freshwater > Lake > Sediment | place: USA: Wyoming | collected... | reverse complement strand
CACGAATTCCGGGCAGCCGAAGGTGTCGGAGAAATGCCAGCCGGCCCAGGTCCAGTTCTTCATGTAGTCCTTCGACCATGCCAGTCTGGAGTTGGTGAAATCGCCGCCGATGTTGACGTTGCGGACGAACAGGTACATGACGCCGTCCACCAGGAGCAGGCCGGACGACTTGATGCCGGCCGGGCCGCCGCCCATCACCGCGTCGATGTTGCTGGGGATATCGACGCCGGTGTAATTGGGGAACTCGCCCGTCATCCTGGCGAATCCAAGCGAGAGCTTTGGGTTGCGCTTGCCGAATCCCTGGCCGTCGCCGTAGGTGGTGTACAGGACGCCGTCTTCGCCCTCAACCACCGGCCAGTTGTCGCCGGAGCCATCCGAGATGCGCACCGGGTTCGAATCCCAGGTCAGCTTGGTCACGGTTTTGCTCGGCGGATACGGCGCCTGCGCGAGGGCCGTCCCGGCGGCGAAGACGGATACGAGAACGTTCAGGATTGGGATGTGTCGCATGCCAGTCACCTTCACTCGGACAGGAATAGCCGGAATCGACCTTTGACCCTGCCTGCCGGTTCACCATACCATGGACTATGGTGGTCCAGATAGGGTACTGTATGAATTCGCCCACGGTATAAGATGAGCCGAGCGCCTGCGCCCATCCCCCTTCCGATCAATCCGGCCGTAGCACTGGACAGGATTGCCCTGGCCAGTCCTCCGCCCCGCCCTGGCTGGAGCCGCGCCTTGGTGTGGTTGTCGTTTCTGGCGCTGGTTGCGCTGGCGGCGGGATATGGCTGGCGCGTTCGGACGAAGGAAGCCGCCGGGTCCACGCCCATCGTGGTTCGATCCGCCACCGTAGGCGGCGGCATCGTTGAACGGACCATCCGCCTGACGGGTGTGACCGCGGCCGAAAACGCGGTTGCCCTCACCGCCCCCCAGCTCTTCGGCAGCCGGAGCTTCGGCGGAGGCCATGGCGACTTCAACCTCCTGCTCCAGGAACTGGCCCCGGCAGGTTCGTTTGTCAAGCAGGGCGATCAGGTGGCTTCCTTCGACCGGCTGCACATGTCGCTACGGCTGGACGAGCACCGGACCAACGTGGCCATGCACGAAGCCTACATGCGGGTGCTGACGGCGGCGTTCGGAGTGCGCCGGAAAGCTCAGGAACAGAAAATCAGCAAGGCCAAGGGCGCGGTCGACAAAGCCGAACTGGACCTCAAGACGGCGCCGGTGCGGTCGGCCATCCAGAACGAGCGGTTCCGGTTGGTGCTCGAGGAAGCGCGGGCCCGCTACAAGGAGTACCTGGACCAATGGAAGTGGTTCGACGACTCGGAGCGCTCCTCCATCCGCCGGCTTGAGTTGGACATCAAAGAGCAGCGCCTCGGACTGCAGCGCGCCGAGCGGAACCTGGACCTCATGGCGGTCCGCGCGCCGATCCCGGGGATTCTGGTGGTGCAGACCGTTCACCGCGGCGGCGAGAACGCCCAGGTTCAGGCGGGCGACCAGCTCTATCCGGGCCACTTCTTCGCCCAGATCGTCGACCCGCGCTCGATCGTCGTCAACACCGAGGTGAATCAGGTCGACGCGGAGAGCTTGCATTTCGGGCAGCGCGCGCGGGTGCGCTTTGACGCCTATCCGGATCTGGAATTGCCGGCGCGCGTGGTTTCCATCGGCGTATTCGCCAATTCGAGCGGCTTTCGCCGCGCCTACGTCAAAACCATCCCGGTCCGGCTGAAACTCGAACGGCTCGACCCGCGCGTGATTCCGAACTTCACGGTCAGCGCCGACGTGACCGTCGCCACGGAAGAGCGGGCGTCCATCGCGCCGCTCGAGAGCATTTTCACGGACCAGGCCGGCGCCGCGCCGCGGGTCTTCGTCCGCGCGGAATCCGGCTGGGAGAAGCGCGGCGTCGAACTCGGGCTTCGCAACCACGTATCGGCGGCCGTGCGCGGCGGTCTCAAACCCGGCGAGGTGATCGCCGTCGAACGTCCCCCAAAATAGGGACGGAGCCGGGTCAATCCACGCGGCCGCGCCGGCGGCTTTCGCCCCCCAGAAGCGGTGAAAAAATCCGGGGGCACTCCGGGCTGGCGTGTCCCCCTGGGTTTTCTCACAGCTTCCGAGACTATATCGTTTGAAACAGCGAGACAGCGGCGATGCCGGCGGCGCCTGCCGCGACACAGTCGGCCGCGTTGCGCCGGGTGATTCCTCCCAGCGCATAGACCGGGATCCTGGCCGAGGCGGCCGCTTCCCGCAGCCGTTCGAGGCCCAGCGGGGGCCCATACGCGGCTTTTGACGGCGTGAAGAAAACCGGGCCGAAGAGTGCGAAGTCCGCCCCTTCGTCGTCCGCCTGGCGGACATCGCCAACGCTGTGGCAGGAGACGCCGAACAGGAACGGAGCCGGAAACGCCGGGCGCCAGCGCTCCGGCGCAATGGAGGCGGACGGAAGCTGAACGCCGTGCGCCCGGCCCGCCAATGCGAGGTCCGGGCGGCCGTTCACCAGAATCCTGGTTCCGTGCGGCGCCGCGATTTGCACCGCGCGCCGGACCAACGCCAGCAAATCGCGCGCCGAAAGATCCTTCTCGCGGATCTGAATCATGTCGACGCCGGAGGCGGCCACCCGCTCGAGGTTATCGAGCAGCGGCTCGACGCCGCCGATCGCGCTCCGGTCGGTGATGTAGCAGCGGCGCATCAGAGCGGCTCGTAGTAGCGCTCTCCGGCGCAGGCGCGGCACAGCGTGCGGCCGTCTTCGACGACCTCGCGCCGGAAGTTGATCCCCTCGCCGCAGGCCTGGCAAAGGGCGCGCGGGGCCTTGAAGCCGGGCAAATCCTCGGCCGCGATGCGCACGCGAACCCATCGGTGGTCGAAGAGGTCTTCGTCCGCCATATCACGATAGGCGCGCATCTGTTGCTGGTTCCTGTCGGCGATCTCGGGATGAAGTTCCCGAGCCCGCTCCTTGGAGGACTCGCGCGCGACGACGCGGACGGCGCGGTCTTCCCCGAGGTCGCAGAAGGTGGCCGCCACCTTGCCGAAGTCGCGGAACTTGAGGGAGCGCTTCCCGACGCGGCAGCCGGTCACCAGGGTAAGGGCGTCGGTGGCGCAGCGGTCGATTTCGACGAACGTCACCAGGCGCTTGCGGTCCCTGCCCGCCGGGTCGTCCAGGCCCAGCAACCGCACGCCGTACAAAGCCATGCGCAGTCCCAGGATCTGGCCCGCGCAAATGTGTCCGTGAGCCTGCTCGGCCTGGGCCACGTATTCGTCGAACGGCTTCATGCGGCTTGCTACTGCCGGGCGGGTTCCGGCGCCTGGGAGGCGGGCGTCTGTTTCCGCACCTCGTCGAAGTACTGCTGCACATACTGCTGATAGATCAGCGGAATCTCATCCCGGTGAATCTCGCCGCCGGCTTCGGCGTGCGCCGCCCCGCGCTCGGAATACGGGGTCCGGAGTCCCTGCGGCTTGCTGGCGGAGACCTCGACCAGCACCTCGCCGGTCAGGTTGGCCTGCCGCTTGCCGAACAGCTCGCTGATCTTTCCCATGGCGGCCAATTGCTCGGCGTCGCGGATGTCCTTGTTGCCGTCGGACTTCCCGATGCCGCTCTTCTCGCCGTCGGCCGGGTTGCGTTCCGGGTTGCGTTCGCTGCCCTGGCCCTGGGCGTTCTCGCCTCCGGCGGCCATCTGGTCGCCCTGCTGATCCGCCTGGGGTGTGCCCTTTCCCGGCGCCCGGTCTTGCGAAGCCTCCCCTTTCTCGCCGCTCTGCTTCTGCGTGCCGCCCGGCTTGCCGGTTTTGGAAGCGCTTTGCACGCTTTCGGCAGTCTTGGTCTCGATCTTGAGCTTGGCCAGCATGTTCTGGAACGCGTCCCGCATCTTGTCGAGCAGGCTCGAGTTTTCGCCCGGCTGCTCGGCGTTCTTCTTGGCGTTCTCGCGGCCTTTCTGGCCGGGTTGGTTGGCGCCGTCGCGATCGTCGCCCTGCTTGCCGTCTCCGGCCGAAGCTCTCTCGCCGTCCGAGTCCTCGTCCGAGGCGCCGATCGGCTCGTCGTCGGGCTGCGCCGGAAAGTCCCTGCGCTCGGCGCGGATCGGGTCTCCGGGGGCGAAGGCATTCTCGTCGATTGCGGCCGGCTCGGCGGGGTTCTCCTGATCCAGCGACAGGCCCTGTTGCGGAGGCGGCTTCGCGGCGCGTTGGGCGGCCGCCTTCCGGGCCTGGGCCCCCAGTCTGGCCGGCCGGAAGAAGTCGATCACGGATTCCATCAGCGGCGGCCGCAGATCCAGGCTGCCCCGGACGCCGTAGCGAATGCCGAACATGAGGCAGGCAACCAAGGCCAGCGCGGCGGTCCGGTACACATAGTGCGGAGCGCGCGCCGGGACCGCGCTCTCGGGCGGGATGGTTCGAGAAAGCTCGGCGGCGCGCACTGCCACCAACTCGCGCAGCTCGGCCGAGCCCTGCCCGCTCGAGCCGTTCCCGGCGAAGTAGTAGCCCGTCGAGAGGCAGTCGTGCAGCCCCAAACGCAGGTCGACCTGCTGCGCCAGGCGGTATTCGGAGGGAATCCGGCGCAGGGTGCGGTGCAGGCCGAAGAGCAGGCTGCCGGCGGCCAGCAGGATCAGCCAATACCAGTCCAGGATCTGCGTGCCCAGAAACAGCAGCAGGATCGATCCGGCCATCGCCGCGCCCAAAGCGGCCACCGCCTGATCGAGCAACACGGCTCGAACCGTGCGCCGCCGCGCGCGCCGGAGGAACTCACGAAGTATGCCCAGATTCTTTGCCAAGCCGGAACCAATCCCGCGGGAGAGACCGCTCTTCCATTTTCATTATCCCGTGTTAGGAGGGGGCGGGTAAAGCGGGCTCGTAGCGTCCTCGATGTGCACTGAGGCGACTTTCTTCTTCGGGGCACGATCAACCACTTGTGCCGTTTGGCCGCGCTGACCCTAGACCGCGTGGAAACGGTTGGCCTTATGGGCCAGCACGAATTCGCGAACTCTGTTCTTTGTGAAGGCTGAAGCGGAAAATCCATCCAGAACCAGCTTGAAGGGTTCTTCGATGCGCGTACGTGCATCTTGGCGGTACCGCAATGCTCGACAACCACAAACAGGAACACACGACCATCATCGACGGTCTCCATCTCCGTGCTGTCGGTTCCCCGCGCGATCTGTTTCGACCGAAGCGCCTGGACGAACTCCCATCCAGGTTCCGGAGCGCACGGGAAGAGTTCCTTGAACCCCTGCACTGTCGGCTTTCCGTTAGCGAGCCGCGCGAGAGCATAAGGGTACGAGCGCAGCCCGCACGGGAAGAAGCCACAGTTCGAGGTATGGTGGCCAAGCACCGATTCTTTCCAGTCGCCGTGAAGCGCCAAGCCCAAAACGAACATTACTGCGGCGCCGGTTAACTTGAGACCCGGCGAAAAACCCATTTCCACCTCCTGTTTGCGTCGATAGTCGGCCAGAGCTGGCGAGGAACCAGCCCGACGGCGGAGCCACGTGTCTGTCGGCGCACGATTCCGGCCCTCTTTCTTTCCCTAGCCAGTTTGCCCGTTGGGACGTGCCGAAACCCCGAGTCGCGGCCATCGGTCCCTGCCTTCCTCCAAGTCTGATAACAGGTCTTATTGGACACAGTGGAAGAGGGGCAAGAGACTGATCTCGACAAGTGTGGCGAGAACCTGATAGCATCAGATTGAATGCATATTTAGTGCAGGAGATTCTATGCTGGACATCGGCAGAGACATCCACTCGCTCAGCGACTTCAAGCGCAACACCAGCGAGTTCCTGGAACAGATGCGCGGAACCGGGCACCCGGTGGTTCTCACCATCAACGGCAAGGCCGAGCTCGTGGTTCAGGATGCGGCCTCCTACCAGAAGCTGCTGGATCGGGTGGACGAACTGGAAGCGTTAGAAGGAATCAAGCGCGGACTCGCAGACGTTGAAGCCGATCGCGTGATTCCACTGAGGCAATTTGAATCGGAGTTCCGAGAGAAGCGTGGCCTACCAAGTCGTTCTCGCTGACGCGGCGAAGGCCGATGCAAACCGGGTCTACGATTGGGTGGTTGAGCGAGCGCCAATCCGGGGACCAGAATGGTTCGAGGATCTCATCGATTCTCTCTACGCCCTGGAGCAGCTTCCCTATCGTTGCCCGCTTGCCCGCGAAGCGAAGGAAGCACAGCGGGAGATCCGCTGCCTCCTGTTCGGAAAGCGCCAACACGTGTACCGGATTCTCTACCAGGTCGATGAACCGCGCCAGACCGTTTGGATCTTGCATATTCGACATGGTGCTCTTCAAGACCTCACTCCCGAGGAGTTAAGCCAGAGGCGCCCGGATTGAACAAGGCGCGCTGTGGTCTATGCCAGCAATTCCTCCAGTTCCCACAGCGGCTGCGGGCCGGGCGGCGGAGATCGGGGACCGGGCAAAATCCCGTGTGTTTCGCGTGACGATCAGCGGGGTGCCACCAAGCGGAAAGCTGACCGCTGGCGGGACGCGATCCGCCCGGGGCCGAGGTTCCTGGACCTGGCGCGCCGGGTTTCCGAAGTAAACCTTGAAACGCCGGCGCCGGGCCGGTCATCTGTATCATTGTGGAGTTTGTGAAGTTCGGTCGAGGCAGTTGTGTGTTCCTGCTGCTGGCTGCGGTTCATGCGCTGGCGCAAACGGGCGGCACGCTTCGGGGCACGGTGACGCTGGATGCCACAGGCGATCCGTTGCAGCGCGCCACCGTCCGCCTGGTTCAGCTTGCCCGGAACGCGCAGACCGGCGCGGAGGGCGAATTCGAATTCCGGGATGTTCCGCCGGGCCGCTACGATGTCGCGGTGCACATGCACCCGCTCAGCGACGAGCGCCAGCAAGTGGATTTGCCCGCGGGCGGCACGGCGGTGGTCGAGTTCCGCCTGAAGCTGGCGCCGATGCACGAGCATATCACGGTGACCGCCTCGGGCAAGGAGGAGACGACGCTGGAGACGTTCCAGTCGGTGGCGGCGCTGGAGACGCTCGATCTTGCGCCCAAGGCCTCCACCTCGCTCGGCGAAGCGCTGGAGAACGAAACCGGCGTGGCCAAGCGCAGTTTCGGGCCGGGAACCAGCCGTCCGGTGGTGCGGGGCTTTGACGGCGACCGGGTCGCGATCCTGCAAGACGGCATGAGCACCGGGACGCTTTCCTCGCAGTCGGGCGATCACGGGGAACCCGTCGACGTCGCCAGCGTCGAGCGCGTCGAGGTGGTGCGCGGTCCGGCGACGCTGCTTTACGGCACCAACGCGCTGGGCGGCGTGGTGAATATTATTTCCGGTCACCACGAGGTCCACCCGCACGCCCACCAGGGCGTGCGCGGCGCGCTGTCCGCCACCGGCGGGACGAACAACGCGCAGGGCGGCGGCAACGGCAGCTTCGAAATCGGCGCCGGCAAGTGGTTGCTGATCGGCTCGGGCGGCGGCATGCGGACCGGCGACTACCGGACGCCGCTCGGCAAGGTCGGGAACTCGCAAACCGAAATGGCTCACTCGAGCGCGAGCATCGGGCGCTTCACCGGCAAGAACTACTTCCGCTTCACCTACGGCGTCTATGACGGCCGGTATGGGATTCCGGCGGCGCCGGCGCACAGCTCGGATGCCGAAGAGGGGCCGGTGGACGAGAAATGGCGCCGGCAAAACGTGCGGCTTACCGGCGAGGTGCGGAACCTCGGGGCGCTCCTCGACCAGTTCACGCTGCATCTGGATTACAGCGACTGGAACCACAAGGAGATGGTCGGGGACCGCACCAACACGCAGTTCTTCAACCGGGTCTTCAGCTACCGCGGCGTCTTCGACCAGAATAAGCGCGGCGCGCTTTCGGGCAGCTTCGGATTCCAGGGCCAGAGGCGCGACTACAAGGCCCTGGGCGAGGAGGCGCTCACGCCGCCCGTTGCGCAGGACTCCCTGGCGGCATTCGCGCTCGAACAGCTCAACTGGGAGCGCGTGCGGTTGCAGTTCGGCGGAAGGGTCGAGACGAACCGCTACAACCCGGCAGGGCTCGCAAGCCGCGCCTTCACGGGGTTTTCGGGCTCGGCCGGCCTGAGCCTGCCGCTGTGGAAGGACGGGGCGTTTGTCACCAGCTTCAGCCACTCCTATCGCGCTCCGGCTATCGAAGAGCTTTACAACCTCGGTCCCCATCCGGGCAACATGGCCTATGAAGTGGGCAACCCGAATCTCCAGCGCGAGCGCGCCGAGGGCTTCGAGATGGCCGTGCGGCAGGCCTCCGGGCCGGTGCGGGGCGAGGTGAACCTGTTCTACTACTTCCTCAAGGACTATGTTTACCTTGCGCCGACCGGCGTATACCTGAAAGGGTTCGTGAAGGCGAACTACACGCAGGGCGACAGCCGCTACATGGGCGCCGAGGCGCGCATGGACGTCGCCCTGCGGCGCGACCTGTGGCTGAAGCTGGGCTTCGATTCGGTGGACGCACAATTGCGCCAGGACCGCATCGGGCTGCCGCGCATCCCGCCCATCCGCGGGCGCGTGGGGCTGGACGCGCATTTTGGCGGGCTCAGCCTGCGTCCGGAGTTGCTCATCGCCAACGCGCAACACCAGCTCTACCTGAACGAAACGCGCACGGCGGGCTATGCGACCGGGAATCTCATTGCCTCCTACACCGTCGCAAGCCAGAAAGTGCTCCATTCTTTCGGCGTGGATTTCTTCAACGTGACCGATCGCCTCTACCGCAACCACGTGTCGATCATCAAGGGTTTCGCGCCGGAAATCGGCCGCGGCGTGCGCTTCAACTATACGATCCGGTGGTTCTGAGCCGGTTACGTGGCGGCTGGCCTCAATTCCCGCCGAGCAGGCGGACCGAATCGCAGGATGGCCGCGTTTTCGCGGCGAACTTCTCGCCGGCAGTGGTCAGCGTGACGCCGAGACGTTCCGCAAGGGCCAGGTAGAGGCAGTCCTGCAACGGATGATTCAGCGCCGGCCCAAACAATCTCTCACCACTGCCGCGCAGACGCCGCGCCGCAACATCACCAGTTTTCGGGAGCGGCCACTTGACCGCAAGACCCGCGCCGACTGGGAGCTTTCGGCAAGCCTGCATGACTCCACCCGCGCGTAGCTGGCAACGTCGGTCTTGCACCGTTGAGGGAAGGAGGACCGACAGTGGTTAGAGCAACGCCTGCTGTTCCGGCCGGCATACCGAAGGTTCACCGGCGCTTCGAGCGCCGGCGGAGCTCGCATAAGGGCAGGCCCCCGATTCCGGAGGCTCTGTGGGCGGCTGCTGCGAAGTTAGCCCAAGATCACGGCGTTTTCCGAACCGCGCGGGTTTTGCATTTGGAGTACGGCAAGGTCAAGCGGTTGGTGGAACGTGCTGGTTCCGGTCGCGCGGTCCAGCGCGCCGCCAGCGGCCTTTGTGGAGCTGATGGCGCCACAGGCAGCCGGTCTATCGGAGTGCCTCATCGAACTGGAAGGGCCGCGCGGCAGGATGCGCATCCAGTGGAAAGGAACCACGGCGCCGGACCTCGCGGGGCTGAGCCGGGCGTTGTGGGAGCCGGCATGATCCAGGTCACGCCGCAGATGCGCATCCTGGTGGCGATCGAAGCGGTGGATGGAAGAAAGGGCATCGATTCACTCGCCCGGCTGTGCCAGGAAAAACTGCAAGTGGATCCCTTCGCGGGATGCCTGTTTTTGTTTCGCAGCCGGCGTGGAACATCGATTCGCATCCTGGTATATGACGGTCAGGGGTCCTGGCTGGCGCAGAAGCGGCTGTCGAAGGGGCGATTTGTATGGTGGCCGAGCGGCAAGCAGCCTGCCCGGGCGCTGCAAGCGCACCAGGTGCAGTTACTGTTGGCGGCCGGCAACCCGGAGACGGGGCGCCCTCTGGGCCCGGCGCCGGTGTGGCGGAAAGTGAGTTAAACAAAATGCTTACGTTCTGATTCGATTTCCGGCATGCTGCGGTTATGCTGGAAACGTGGCGCTACCGCGGGCAAACGATCAGCCGCGAGCAGATTGCATTCCCGCGGGAGTTCATTGCGGCGCACCCCGCCAGCAGCCGTTGGAAGCTGTCGCGGCAGTTGTGCGAAGCGCCGGGCTGGAAACAGGCCAACGGCGCGCAGCGGGACGTGGTTTGCCGCGGCCTGCCGCTGATGCTGGAGCGGGCCGGCCAGGTCGAGTTGCCGCCCGTGCGGCGTCGCATCCGAGGCCAGTGCCGGACGGCTCGTCCACGGCCGGAAGCGGTGCTGATCGACACCACGCCGCTGGCGATGCCGCTCGGGGCGTTGGGCCCGATTGAGATCCAACCCGTGCGGCGCACGGCCGATGAACCCCTGTTCCATAGCCTGCTCGAACAGTACCACTACCTGGGCTATGAACAACCGGTGGGCGAACACCTCAAGTACGTGGTCTGGGCGCAGGGGCGGCCGATCGCCTGCCTGGCGTGGAGTTCGGCGCCACGGCACCTGGCGAGCCGGGACCGGTTCATCGGCTGGAGCGGCGAGGCGCGCGGCGCAACATTCGTTCGATCGCCTACAACACGCGCTTTCTGATTCTGCCGTGGGTTGCCGTGCCGCACCTGGCTTCGCACATTCTTAGCCGCATGGCCCACCGGCTGTCCGAGGATTGGGAGCGCGTCTACGAGCACCCGATCTGTTTTCTGGAAACCTTCGTCGATCCGGAACGGTTTCGCGGCACCTGTTACCGGGCGGCGAACTGGGTGGTGCTGGGGCGAACGGCTGGGCGGGGCAAGGACGATCAGACGCAGCGGCCGAACCGCTCGATCGAAGAAGGGTTGGGCTACCCGCTCACCCGGCGGTTCCGCCAGTTCCTGCGGCAGGCATAGGGGCTATGGAGCGGCTCGACGTCATCACCAAGGAGTTGGAGGCATTGCTGGAGGGGATGCGGCAACCGCTGGGCGAGGCCGGGTACCAGAAACTGAAAGCCGCGATCCGCACCCTGGGCTACGTGACCGAGTTGTTGGAGAATCGCGAATCGACACTGGAGAAGCTACGCCGGCTCTTGCGCCAATCCAGCACGGAGAAGACTGCGGCGGTGCTGAAGCAGGCGGGCATCGAAGCCGGCGAGCAGAGCCGTAAACCGCCGGCGGGGCACTCTCCAAAGAATAAGGCCGCCGGGCACGGGCGCAGCGGCGCCGCCGCGTATCGCGGGGCGCGTAAGGTCGAAATTCCCCGTGGGTCGTTACAGGCGGGAGATCCGTGTCCGGATTGTCAGCGCGGCAGAGTTTATCCGCGGCGCGATCCCGGCCGGTTGGTGCGGATCAAGGGGCAGGCGCCGATCGAAGCGACGGTGTATGAGCTCGAAAAGCTGCGCTGCATCTCTGCGGAGAGGTGTTCACGGCCGAGGCTCCGGAAGAGGTGGGCGACAAGAAGTACGATGAAACGGCGGCCAGCATGATCGCCCTGCTCCGCTACGGGAGCGGATTTCCCTGGTATCGGCTGGAAGGGCTGGAAGCGAGCCTGGGCATCCCTCTGCCCGTGGCGGCGCAATGATCGTGGCGGAAGCAGCGGCCGCGCTCGAAGGCGACAGGACGACTCCAGAATCCACCGACGCGGCACAATCCGGCAGTCGGCATTACATTTGCGAGCGGGCGCTGAAGAAAGCGATCCTG
>Ga0315273_10011055_pt1 | contig 11539 bp, 11 predicted proteins | sample YL17G02_0_MG_FD_205753 | JGI IMG/M metagenome (GOLD analysis project Ga0315273, IMG submission 205753) | Sediment microbial communities from Yellowstone Lake, YNP, Wyoming, USA - YL17G02_0 | ecosystem: Environmental > Aquatic > Freshwater > Lake > Sediment | place: USA: Wyoming | collected... | reverse complement strand
GTCGCGCGAGTGCTTGAGATGGTGGAGGAAATCGCGGAAGAAAAGATTCTTGCCGGCCTTCTGCAGCCCGACCATCGTGTACAGCTCGGCGGCGGTCTTGTCCCCAACGATCGCGCGCAGGAAGTCGACGTAGGCCGACGGCACTTCCATGTCGACCAGGAAGTACGCGCGATTTGCCGAGAACAGGAGCGCGAGATCGATGTCGTCCATCAGCAGCGCGTCGAAATAAAGCCTGCCCTCGCTGTCGTGCTTGATCGTCACGACGAACGGATAGGAATGGATGCCATTGACCACGCGGCCGACGATGTACGCCGTCTGGTTGCGGAAGAACGCCGAGGACAGCACCTGGATCTGGTGGTTCGATTCCAGCCGGAACGGGCGCGGACAGCGCTGCCTGAAAGCCGCGAGCACGTTGCGCATGTCGCGGCCAAAATCGGCGAAGCGGCGCTCGAACCGGAAATCGAGGACGACGTCGATCAGCGCGTGGCGCAGGCCCTGTTGCAGCGGGTAGTAGCTGCGATAGGACGGCGGGTCGGCGTCGATGTGCTCGGTGGAGATCGCCGGGCGAATGAAGATCAACCGGTTGTGAAAATATCCGCGGCGCAGCGTCTTGACCGAGACAGAGTTGAAGAACGTCTCGGCGCACTCCGGTTGCTTGTGGTCGAGCAGGAGCCCGATGAAGTGCAGCTTGACCTGTTCCCACAGGGCGTCTCCACCGGCGCCGTCGAGTCCGGCGAAACCGTACTCGCGCTCGATGCGCTCGGCGGTTTCGTGCACCCGGCGATCGTAGAAGTCGATGCGGTCGCGCGCGACATGCTGGATGGCGAGCCAATTGCCGGCTTCGAAATGCCGCTTCGCCGCGCGTGCGCACTCGCGGAACAACGCGTAATGCTTGTCGAAGCCCTCGAGCAGCGCGAACGCGATGTCGCGCGCTTGCTCGACTAACGGCTTTTCACGTCCGATGGCCGAGGCCGCGGGGGAGATAGGGATGGCCATCACTGTTGGTGCACGCGCCTTCTCGGCAGGCGCTATGAGCCTTGCGCGCCGAATGTGTCGCATTTCCGCATGTCGCCCGTCTGGAGGCCGGTCTTGAACCAGCGGAGGCGCTGCTCGGCCGAGCCGTGCGTAAACGACTCCGGCACGACCACCCCCTGCGTGCGTTTCTGAATCTGGTCGTCGCCGACGGCAGCAGCGGCGCGGAAGCCCTCGTCGAGGTCGCCTGGTTCGAGCTTGTTCCGGCGCTGGGCAAAATAGCCCCAGACGCCGGCGTAGCAATCGGCCTGCAGCTCGAGACGAACGGACAGCGCATTGCGCCCGCGCGCGTCCAGCCGCTGCATCTGCCGATCGAATTTCTGCATCGTGCCGGTCAGGTTCTGGACGTGGTGGCCGACCTCGTGCGCGATCACATACGCCTGCGCGAAATCGCCGGGCGCGCCGAATCGCCGTGAAAGCTCGTCGAAGAACGCGGTGTCCAGATAGAGTTCGCGGTCCGTCGAGCAGTAGAAGGGTCCTGTCGCAGCCGATGCGCTGCCGCACGCCGATTGCGTGGCGCGGCGGAACAGCACGAGCCGCGGCGGCTCGTAGCGCGCGCCCATCGCCTGGAACACGGCGCGCCACACATCCTCGGTATCGCCGAGCACGGCCGCGGCGAAGTCCTTCGACGCATCCTTTCGCGCAGTTGGCGGACCCGGCTGCCCCGGCGCGTGCTGCGGACCGTAACCCGGAGGTGCCTGCGATTGCGGCATCGACGGCGTGGCGGGACCGCCCCCTTCGATCATGCCGATCATCTCGAGCGGGTTCACGCCGAACAGGAGGCTCGCGATCACGACCACGACCAGCGCGCCGCCCCCCAGCTTGATGCCCCCGCCGGCCGGAAAGCCGCCGCCGGAACTCCCTTCGGTCCGGTCGTCGACGTTCTCACTTCGACGAAAATCGCCCCAACGCATGCTTTGCTCCCGATTCGCGGGGTGCTTGCACCGGCGCCACGCCCAGCGGACGGCCGCGTCCGCGTGCAATTGCAATCCTACGGTTTCAACGCCCGGTATAGAAAGGGCAGGCTCACGTCCATGCGATAGTCGACGTCCGAATGATTGTCGTCGAATTCCTCATAGGTGTGGCGAATGCCGGATTCGGTCATCCGTTGTGAAAGAATCCGCGTGCCGTAGTGGATGTGGTACTGGTCGCGCCAGCCGCAGTCGATGTAAATCCCTTTCAGCGTGCGAAGGTTGGCCGCGTACTTCCCGACGAGCCGGATCGGGTCGTGCTTCAGCCAGTTCCGCCAGCGCGATTCCAGCAATTCGCCGGTCTCGAGATTGAACGGCAGCCGGAAACCCAGCGGCGCCTTCGGGTCCGGATCGTAGGTCGCCGCCATGCAGACGTTCATGATCGCGTGCCCCTCGGCGGTCGAGAGCTTCTCCCGCTTCCAGACGGCGTCGAGGAAGCGCCGGACGCGCCCGTCGTCCTGGCCCACGGCGAGCCCTTTGCGCGCGCGCGTTTCGGCCAGCGCGTTGTAGGGGCCGTCGACCCGCTTCGGCTCGCGGAATTTCGCGAGTTCGTTCAGCGTATTCGGCCAGTCGTGGTGATAGACAAAGTCGAAATAGGCATCGCCCGAGTGATCGGCGATCGCGCCCCAGTGCTTCGCGTACTTCATTGCGTGAATGATGGCGCCGTAGCCTCCGGAGGACTTGCCGAAGCAGCCGCGGTGCTCACGCGAGCCGAGCGTTCGGAACTCGCGATCGACGAACGGAACGATCTCTTTGGTCAGATAGTCGGCGTACGCGCCGATCGCGGATGAATTCACGTACTGGTTGCCCCCAAGCGAGGTGAAGCAATCCGGAAACACCATGATCGCCGGCCCCATCTTCTTCTCGTGGACGAGGCGCGCGACGCGCTCGGGGACGTTGTCGCCGAAGGGCTTCCAATTGGTGTGCGCCAGCCCGGAGCCGGTGAAGCCGACCAGGTCATAGAGGACCGGAAGCCGGCGGCCGCGACCTTTGCCGCCGGTGTCATCGTACTGCGGCGGCAGCCACACCGCGAGCTTGCGGACGTGCGGATCGCCGAGCGGATTGTCCGCGAGAACCTGCGATTGGTGTTCCAGCACGACGAGCGTGCCACCTGACGGAGCGCTGCGCTTTCTTGCCATCGACGGGGTCTCCGAAGGGTTCTCGCCGATTGCGGTCGCGCACGGCGGTGGCGCGATTGTGCGGCGGCGCGCCGTGGCGCGCAATCAACGCGCCGGGCGGTTAACGCTCGAGGAGCAGCGTACCCCGGCAGCGTCGCGCGCCGCAGCGGCACGCATACTCCGCCCGAATCTTCCGCGTAATGCGTCCCTCGAGCGTGAGCCGGTAGTCGTACGTGAGCTCGCTGCCCGCGGGTATTGTACGGCAAGCCTCGATGAATACGCGGCCTTCGTCGTCCTCGAACGATCTGCAGTTGGGTGCGCACGAATGGTTGATCCAGCGCGCGGCACTGCCGCGGCGACCGCCGTCGATCACCTTGCCGTCGCTCGTCTCGAAGATGAACGTGTGCTGCGGATTCGAGGGATCGCTGTCCGGACGCCCGCTGGCAATTTCCCAGGTCGTGCGCTGGCCCCGATACTCGACGATCACCGCGCCTTTGCGGATCGGCTGCGCGGCAAAGACGCCGCGACCATGAATGGCGGAGGTCCTGACGCGGTACAGCCGGGCGGTCTTGGGCTTGGTCATCGGATCCGGAGTAGGGGCAGCCGCGCACTGCGGCGGCCGCGCAAAGGCGCGATTCTACGCGCCGCAACGGGCGCTACGACAGGGTCGGGCGAATGCGCCGTTCTCACGGCTCGGCCAGACGGGTCAGCGCGGCGCGCAAAAGCCGGTGCCGGGCGACGATGGCGTGAAAGCGGAATTCGTCACGACCCTTGGCGCGCATCAGTGCGACGGCAGCGCGCTTGTCGGCCTGCGGCCAGTGCTCGAGATCTTCGATCTGCGCGAAAAGAAGCGCGATTTCCCGGAAAGCGCGACGCTCGCCGTCCGGCCAGTCGTCGAAATCGGTGACGCCGAGCGCGCGGATGACGATTTGCGTCGCCGTGCGCTCCGCCGCGGTCCGGTTACCGTGGAATCGGTGGCCGATCCAATCGGTCACCGCATCGCTCAAGACAGCGGGTTCGCATTCCGGCACGGTGTAAAGGCGCAGTTCGATGTCGGAGCCGGTGAATCGTCGCAGCATGGGAATCGGCGTGCGGTAACGGGGGTCGGCCTGCATGCGCGCCCACTCCTCGCTTGCGAGCCGCGCCGACCTGCCGTCGATAGGGCGGAATCCGAGCCGGTAGTAGAACCAGAACGCGCCCGATTGAAGTCCTTCCTTGTTGGTGCCGCCGAACTGCGATGGCTCGGCGACGAAGCGGCCGACGGCAAACTGATGGTGGTAAACGCGCAGCACCTGCCCAAAGAGGAACGCCGACTCGCCGCCTCGGTAGGGGGCGAAGATGTTGACGCCTATCCTGCAGCTGCCGAGGAACGGCCAGCCGCCGCCGTAGCCGACCGGGACGCGATTCTTGAACAGCATCATGCCGACGTGCGAATCGAGCGGACTGCGCCGGTCGGGATCCATCGTATACAGCGCGAGCGCGACGCCACGCCCGAGTTCACAGTAGGCGACGCCGGCAGGATGCGCGAGCGCAATCGCATCGGTCTCGCGCCCGAGCGACGCGAGCGTGGCGCGGCCGGCATCGACAACGTCGCGCCGTTGCCGCTCGGACAGGCGGCGAGGCGGGGGCAGCGGCTGCGCGAGGAGGGCGGTGAGGTCGACGCTGCGCAACAGTCCGTCGCGGTGGAAAAACGTCGGCGCCGGCAATCCACGCCCATAGGTCCGCGACAGCATCGAGTCGCGCAGATCTATCGCGATGAACACGTGCAACGCGTCGAACAGGTGTCCTCGGAGCGCGTCGCTGCACGGCAGGCGCTGGAACGCGCCGACAAGCCAGGCGAGGCGCGAACCGCGATGCCCAACGCTTGCGCGGTCGAGAAATTCGGACGACGACTCGCCGGATGCGGCAAGCTCGAATTCCATCGCCGGCAGCGCGGCGGCGAGGATCGTCTGCAGGGCAACACCGTCGTCGCCGAAGGAATCGACTTCCGCCCGTTCGGGGAAGCGCTCGACGAGCCAGCGCGCGATGTCCCATCCAAAGTTGATCGTCACGCCCGTCCACGCGACGCCGCTGTTGGCGAGCTTGGCGCGCGCCCGGGGCGGGCCTTCTTCGACGATCCTGCGCGCGGCTGCCGCGACGCGGTCGAGCTCGGCCCGGGCGGCGTCGGAGAGCGCGCGCGTTTCGGGGTAAGCGAGGAGGCACAGCAGGCAATCGTGATACGCGACGAGGAGCGACGGATCGCCGAGGGCGCCGGACGCGCAAGCGACGAGCGCGCGGGATTTGCGGACTGAATGCTCGCCTCCGAAATGCAGCGCGACCGCGCGCAGTTCATCGACGGCGTTGGCGTCGAGGAGCTGGATCGTCATCGGGGGCGTGCCGGGTCGGGGACCGCCGCACCGGACCGGCGCCGCGCGCGGGCGTCGAATTGCCGGCGCTGCCTAGCGTCCTTTCGGGCTTGCCTTGGTCCGGGCTACGACTCGCGGCACGACCGAAGCGGGGGGCCGGCGCGCCTGCGGAAACTGAGTCTTCGGGCCCGTGTGACCCTTGGGATTGGGAAAACTGCCGCCGCCCTTGCCCTTTGCCATCCCTGCCTCCTCATGTTTGGCGGAACATCCCGCCGCGGCCAATGCTACCCGTTTCCGGGGGCATCCGCAGAGTGCCGGGTCCCGATGCCCGCGCGGACGACGCGCCGGCCGAAGCAGCCGCGGATTGGCGCGGCCTATCGGCTGCGTCCGCCGAAGCGATGGACGACACGCGGCTTCGCCGGGGTTGCGCTTGCTGCCGGCCCGTGGCTGCGCGCCTTGGGTGCTGCGGTCGTCGAAGCGGGCGCCGCGCGCGGAGGCTGGGGCGATGACGAACCGCCGTGCGGCTTTGCCGCGGACCCTGCACGCGAGCGGCTCTGGCCGCGGCCTCCGCCGGCACCGCGCGGCTTGTTGTGCATCGCGCCGGACGGGGAGCTGCTGCGCTGCTGGCCGCGCCCCTGCCGCTGCAGGATCGGCTGCGCCCGCGCGTGCGGATCGGGCTCGAACCCGGCGACGACGTTGCGCTGCAGCGTGCGCTTGATCAGCTTCTCGATGTCGCGCAGGTATTCGTGCTCGTCGACGCACACGAGCGAGATCGCCTCGCCGGTTGCGCCGGCGCGGCCGGTGCGCCCGATCCGGTGCACGTAGTCGTGCGGCACGTTGGGCAGATCGTAGTTGACGACGTGCGGCAGCTGGTCGATGTCGATGCCCCGCGCCGCGATGTCGGTGGCGACCAACACCTGCAGGCTCGCGTCCTTGAATTCGGCCAGCGCTCGCGTGCGCGCCCCCTGGCTCTTGTTGCCGTGGATGGCGAGCGCGGTGATGCCATCGCTGTTGAGCTGCTCCGCGAGCTTGTTGGCGCCGTGCTTGGTGCGGGTGAAGACGAGCACCTGGAACCAGTTCTGCGTCCTGATCAAATGCGACAGCAGCTCGCGCTTGCGGTCGCGGTCGACCGGATGCACGATCTGCGTGATGATCTCGACCGTCGAGTTGCGCCGCGCGACTTCGATCAGCGCGGGCGCGTTGAGCAGGTTGTCGGCGAGATCCTTGATTTCGTCGGAAAAGGTCGCCGAGAACAGCAGATTCTGCCGCTTCTTCGGCAGGAGGGCGAGTATTCGCTTGATGTCGCGGATGAAGCCCATGTCGAGCATCCGGTCGGCTTCGTCGAGGACGAGGATCTCGACCCGCGAGAGATCGAGGTTGCCCTGGCCCTGATGGTCGAGCAGGCGGCCCGGGGTGGCCACGAGAATGTCCACGCCGCGCCTCAGCTGCGCGGTCTGCGCGCCGATGCCGACACCGCCGAACATCACCATCGACGTCTGCCTGGCGTACTTGCCGTAGACGCGGACGCTTTCCTCGACCTGCGCCGCGAGTTCACGGGTAGGCGTGAGGATCAGCGCGCGAATCGGCCTTTTGGCGGTTCGGGATGTGTGCGCGGCATTGGCGGGCGGCGACGACAGCCGCTGCAGCATCGGCAGGACGAAGCCTGCGGTCTTGCCGGTGCCGGTCTGCGCGCCGGCGAGCAGGTCGCCGCCGGCGAGCACGGCGGGGATCGCCTGCAGCTGGATTGGCGTCGGTTGGGTGTAGCCGTGTTCGGTCACGGCGCGCACGAGCGCATCGGACAGGCCGAGCGAGGCAAAGGACATGAGGACTTTCGAAAAAACGATCGGCCTGTCGCCGCGGAGGGCGCCAGTCGCAGGCAAACGCGTGGGGGCAGAGCGTCGGAACTGACAGCGGCAGGGGGACTGGTCGAATTGCCGCGTGGATAAATTATAGCAGGTCCGGTCAGCGCGATGCGGCGGGCGGGCCGCGCACGGTCGTCACGGCGACCTCCACCGCGCCATCCTTGTCGCCCAGCCAGACGTGACCGTCCTGGATCGTGCATTGCAGCTGCATCGTGCGTTGCGCAAGTTTCGCCAGTCCCTGGCTGGTTGCAACGGGCACGCGCATCACGCGCAAGTTCTGCATCCGTTCCAGAGCGGCCTGGCTGCGGCCCCACCAGAGGTCGGCGCCGCGGCCGTAGGTATAGACGACGACCTCGTGCGCCCGCCCGCAGGCCCGGCGAACCCGCTTTTCGTCGGGCTGGCCGACGTCGATCCAGAGTCGAATGGCGCCGGTGAGGTCGCGGTTCCAGAGATCGGGCTCGTCGTCGGCGGAAAGTCCCTTCCCGAATGAAAGACCGGGGTCGGCGTGAAGCGCGAACGCCAGCACGCGCAACATCATGCGTTCGTCGGTTTCCGACGGATGTCGCGCAATGATCAGAGGATGATCGGCGTAGTAGCCGCGGCCCATGTCGGCGATCTGCAGCGCAGCCTTGAAGATCGTGGACTTCAGCGCCATCGCGTCATTGCGCCGAACCGGCGCCGAGCACGCATATCTGCACGCTGCCCGAACGAACGGTCTGACCCGCGCGAATCTTGCACGTCTTGCGCAATTCACGGGCGCCATCGACGGTCACGTTGCCCGTCGCGACAAGCACCTTGCCGGCGCCGCCGCTCGCGCAGACACCCGTCAATTTCAACAGATGGTTGAGCTCGATGAATTCGCCGGTCAATCGAAACTCGAGCTGGGGCATGGTCGGCGGGCCGGGGCGCGGAAAGGAAAGGTGGCGACGGAAACGCGATGTCGGGTGACCTGCGCGACGGGCCGGGTCATCTCGAGGGAGGGAGAGTACCAGTCCGACAGGCTCCTGCGATGCGATAATCCGCATTCGAGATCGAACTTCCACGGAGGAACGCGAGATGGGACGGATGACAGAACTGACCGCCGCCGACGGTTTCGTGCTCTCGGCGTACCGTGCCGACCCGGCCGGCACACCGCGCGGCGGACTCGTCGTCGCGCAGGAGATCTTCGGGGTCAACAGCCACATTCGCAGCGTCTGCGACGGATTCGCCGCCGACGGCTACGTCGCGATCGCGCCGGCGCTGTTCGACCGCTACGAGCGCGGCGTCGATATCGGCTACACGCCGGTGGACATCGCCAGGGGGCGCGAGCTCAAGGGCAGGGCACAGCCGGACGAGGCATTGCTCGATGTCGCGGCGGCGCGCGACGCGGTGGCGAGCGCGGGCAAGGTCGGCATGACCGGCTACTGCTGGGGCGGACTCATCGCATGGCTCGCGGCGTCGCGGCTGTCCGGGTTCGCCGGCTCGGTTCCGCATTATGGCGGCGGCATGCTCGAGGCTGTCGGCGAGCAACCGAAGTGCCCGGTGATGGCGCATTTCGGCGAGCGTGACTCGATGATCCCCGTCGACGGCGTGCGCAAGTTCGCGGCCGCGCATCCGGCGGCGCAGGTCTTCATCTACGCCGCCGATCACGGCTTCAACTGCGATCAGCGCGGGTCCTACGACGCCGTCGCCGCGAAGCTCGCGCGCGAGCGGACGCTCGCGTTCCTGGGGCGGCATATCGGCTAACTTGGGCGAACCGTTTCGCCGGCGAGCATGCGATCGGCGAGACCGAGCGCGTCGTCGATGGCCGCGCACACCCAATCCAATTCGTCACGGGTGACGACCAGAGGCGGGACGATCCAGAGGCCGAACTTGTCCGACGGCACGTAGATATCGCGCTCGCGGAACAGGTACTCGGACACGTCCTTGACGATCGTGCGCTCGTACTTCTCGGTCGCGCGCCGCAGCGGCTCCTTCGTCGCGCGGTCGCGCACGAGCTCCATGGTCCAGAACAGGCCGAGCCCGCGCACGTCGCCGACGCAGGGATGGCCCGCGGCGAGCGCGCGCAATCTGTCGCCGAGGTAGTGGCCGAGCTCACGGGTGCGGGCGAGCAATCCTTCGTCGTGCAGCACGTCGATGCTGGCGAGCGCGGCCGCGGCGCCGAGCGCATGGCCGGAGAAGCTCTGGCCGTGACCGAAGATGTGATCGTCGAACGTGCGCGAGACCTTCGCCGAGAAAATCGTTGCCGCCATCGGGCAATAGACGCCCAGCGCCTTGCCCAGGACGATGATGTCGGGCTCCACGCCGTAGTGCTCGAAGGCAAACATCCGGCCGGTGCGCCCCATGCCGGTCATCGTCTCGTCGACGATGAGCAGGATGCCCCACCGGTCGCAGAGCGCGCGGAGCCCCGGCAGGTAGCCCTCCGGAGGCGGGATGATGCCGTTCGACCCGACCACGGTTTCGACCAGCATCGCGGCGACCTTGTTGTTGCCGCCTTCGTGCTCGATCAGATAGTCGAGGTAGCGAAGATTGGCTTCCGTCGCCGCGGGTCCGTCGCCAAACGGCGAGCGGTAGGCGTCCGCATCCGGCGCAAACACGACTCCCGGCGCAGTCAGCGGCTCCTGGAACCAGCGGCGCGGGTCGCCGCTTGCCGACGCTGCGCCGACCGTCGCGCCGTGCCACGACCGGTAACGCGAGATGATCTTGTACGGATACGGATATTGTTGCGGCGCGTCGGTGCGCGCTGCCTCGTCGCCGAACGCCGTCGCGTACCGATGCAGTCGCGCGCCCTTGATCGCCGCCTCCACCGCTGCCGCGCCCGACTGCGAGAAGAAAACGCGCTTATCCGGGTCGCCCGGGGCTAGCTCGGCGAGCCGGCGCGCGAGCTTCGCCAGAGGCTCGGTCGCGAAATCATCGGTGACGTAGACGACCTTCTCCATCTGCGCGCGCATCGCCGCAAGCACTTTCGGGTGGCGGAACCCGAGATTGATGCACTCGTGCGCGCTGCGCAGGTCGAAGATGCGCCGCCCGTCCGTCGTGTGGATCCAGCAGCCTTCCGCCTTCTCGACGGCGATCGGCGCATAGCCCTTCTGCGCGGACCAGCATTGCATCAGGTGGCGCGCCTGCAGTGTTGCGAAATCGTCGGTCATCCCCATATCTCCGGTCCGGGCGCGGCTCCGGCAATCGGGCCGCGGAAAACGTGCCACCCGGCAAGTCAGATGACAACCCGGGTCTCATCGCGGTATCGTACTTATCGCCATCCAATAAAGCACCTGTTTTGGAGCCCGATACATGAATCAAGGATCCAACGCCGTGACCCCGGCGGGCGAAGCGGCCGATTCCATGGTGGAGCGTGCGGGATCGCGCCGAATCGTCAAAGTGATCGCCGGCGAGCCGACAACGGATGGCGCCGGTGTAGCGCTCACGCGCATTGTCGGTACACGCGCGCTGCCGGAACTCGACCCGTTTCTGTTGCTCGATGCCTTTCACTCCGACGATCCGAAGGCGTACATCGCCGGCTTTCCGGACCATCCGCATCGTGGATTCGAGACGGTCACGTACATGCTGGCGGGCCGGATGCGCCACCGTGACAACAAGGGCCATGCGGGCGTGCTCGGGCCGGGGGGCGTGCAGTGGATGACAGCGGGACGCGGGATCATCCATTCGGAGATGCCCGAGCAGCAGGATGGACTGATGTCGGGCTTCCAGCTCTGGCTCAATCTGCCCGCGAAGGAGAAGATGACCGACGCGCGCTATCTGGACATCCCGGCGGAGAGCATCCCGACGGTGACGGCCGCGGGAGGCGCCGTGATCAAGGTGATCGCCGGCGCGATCGCGAGTGTCCGCGGGCCGGTCGACCCGACCGCGACATCGCCGATCTACCTCGACATCGCGTTGCCCGCCGACGCGAACTTCGGCGTCGCGCTGCCGGTGGGGCATTCGGCGGTTGCCTATGTGTTCGAGGGCGCAGCCGATATCGGCCCGCGTGCGCATTCACTTCGGATTTCGTCGGGCCACCTCGGCGTTCTCGGCGCGGGGGAGGGGTTTGCCGTGCGCGCGAATGGAAGTAACGCGCGGCTGCTGTTGCTTGCGGCGCGCCCGCTGGGCGAGCCGATCGCGCGGCATGGCCCGTTCGTCATGAACACCCAGAACGAGATCCGGCAGGCGGTTGCCGACTACCAGGCCGGTCGGTTCTGACGCCGCGATTGAGTGGGCCGCATCCATTGAGCGGG
>Ga0315273_10011053_pt1 | contig 11540 bp, 7 predicted proteins | sample YL17G02_0_MG_FD_205753 | JGI IMG/M metagenome (GOLD analysis project Ga0315273, IMG submission 205753) | Sediment microbial communities from Yellowstone Lake, YNP, Wyoming, USA - YL17G02_0 | ecosystem: Environmental > Aquatic > Freshwater > Lake > Sediment | place: USA: Wyoming | collected... | reverse complement strand
GTGCGGGGCGCCGGCACACCGCCTGACGACGGCAGGAGAAGACCGCCTGAAGGCGGAACTACAAACGCCGCCTGAAGGCGGAACTACATACCAGGAGGCCGCCAGGCAACGCCCCTCACGGTGTGATCGTGAAAGGATTGTCCGAGGAATCCGAGAGGGTTCCGTCCGCCGTCGAGGTGATCTTGATGGTGTAGCCGGTGCCGGGCGTGAGCGACTTGGGGACGGTGTACGCGAAACTGCCGTTGTTCGTGGCGGCGCCCGAGGGGGTATCAGCAAGGGTCGCGCCCTGGTAGGTCTCGATCTTCACCGTGGCGCCCGGATAGCCGCTCCACTTGACCGTCATGACCTTCCCGGCCTGGATCTTCACGCCGGCCGCCGTGGGGTAGGTGACCTTGGGCGTCGCGATCGTGAACGGGTTGTCCGAAGCATCGGTGACGGCCGAGTTCGCCGTCGAGGTGACCTTGATGGTGTAGTCGAAGCCGGCCGCCTGGGTCGTCGGGACGACCCACAGGAGCGAGCCCGTGTTCGACGTCGAGTTGACGATCGTGCGGCTCAGGCTGGCGCCCTTGTACAGGTCGATCTTGACGTTCGTGCCCGGGAACCCCAACCAGGTGATGGCGTGGGAGGTCCCGCCGAGCCAGATCAGGCCCGCCGCCGTGGGAGAGGTCACTTGCGGCGCGCCGATGGTGAAGGGCTGGCCCGAGGTGGCCGTGAGATCTGGATTGGTCGGCGAGCTGACGACGACCGTGTAGTCCGTGCCGGCCGCCTGGCCGAGAGGGACGGCCCAGCCGACCGACCCGGAGTTGGGGGTCCCGGCGCCCAGGGACTGGTTGAGGACGCCGGCCTTGTAGAGGTCGACGTTCACGGTCGCGTCGGGGAACCCGCTCCAGGTGATGGTGTAGGCTTTGCCGCCGAGCCAGGCCACGCCGGCCGCAGTCGGATAGGTGACCTTGGGGTCCGCGATCGTGAGCGGGTTGTCCGAAGAGTCGGTGAGTGCCGGGTTGCCCGCGGCGGTCACCTGGATGGCGTAGTCATCTCCGATGGCCTGGGTCGTCGGCACGGTCCAGGCGAGAGAGCCGGTGTTGCCCATCGAGCTGGTGAGGGTCCGGTTCAGAACTCCGCCCTTGTAGAGTTCGACCTTCACGTTCGTGCTCACGAAAGCCTGCCAACTGATGGTGTAGGACTGGCCCCGCAGCCACAGCTCATTCGGGAGGGTCGGAAACGTGACCTCGGGGACCGCCGTCCCGATGACGATCGGGTCGCGGTCCAGGCCATTGCCCATCTGGCCGAAGTTGTTGGCCTCGTTGGACTCGACGATCGCGTTCAGCGTGTCCGTGGCCATGATCACGTAGAACTTCGTGCCGGTCCAGCCGCTGGGAATGGCCGCGGGCAACTGGAGGGCGACGGTGAAGGCCGTGCCCGTGGCCTTGGCCGCAATCCCGTTGTGGGCGTAGTAGTCCAGGCCGTTCGAGCGGGGGAGGAGAATGTCGTCGACGCCCGATCCGACCGGGTCCTGCGAGAGAACCCACTGGACACGGAACGAATTGCTGCTGACCGTTCCCACGTTCTGGACTTGGCAGGTGACGTTGATCGTCTGGCCCCAAAACGCGCTCCTCGGAGCATTGCAGCCGCAGCCCTGGAGGTCCGGCAGCCCCGTGCCCGTGACCGCGAGAGCGTGGGCCCCTCCGGCGCCGATGGCCAGGCAGGTCGTCAGGGTGGACACCTGGACGGGCTCGAGGCGATTCGCGATCGAGTTGTCGCCGATCTGCCCATACCCGTTGTGGCCCCAGGCCCACAAGGTGCCGTCGCTCTTGAGCGCGAGCGAGAAGGAGTCCCCCGCCGCAATGGCGGTGACGTTGGTGAGGTTGCGCACCTGGACGGGCTCGTGGCGGTCGGAGGCCGAGCCGTCGCCGAGCTGGCCCCACAGATTCTCGCCCCAGGCCCACACCGTGCCGTCGCCCTTGAGCGCGAGCGAGTGCCCGCCGCCCGCTGCCACGGCCACTATGTCGGTGAGGACGTGAACCTGGACAGGCTCGGGGCGATCGGTGGCCGAGTTGTCGCCGAGCTGGCCGGAGGAGTTGTCGCCCCAGGCCCACACGGTGCCGTCGCTCTGGGCCGCGAGGGAGTGGGCCGCGCCCGCCGCGATGGCCACGACGCCGCTGACGGTGTGCACCTGAACCGGCTCGTGGCGGTCAAGGGCTGAGTTGTCGCCCAGTTGGCCGTGGTCGTTGAGGCCCCAAGCCCAAGCCGTGCCGTCGCTCTCGAGTGCGAGGGAGTGGTAACCCCCGGCCGCGACGGCCACCATCAGGGTGAGGGCGTGTACCTGGACGGGCTTGAGGCGGTCCGTGATCGTGTTGTCGCCGAGCTGCCCATAGGAGTTGTCGCCCCAGGCCCACACGGTGCCGTTGCTCTTCCGCGCCAGCGAGTGAAGGTAGCCGCCGCTCGCCTCCACGACCCCGCTGATGCCCGTCACCTGCACGGGCTCGTAGCGGTCGATGAGCGTGTTGTCGCCGACCTGGCCCGACACGTTGTCGCCCCAGGCCCAGAGACTGCCTCCGCTCCCGAACGCGAGGGAGTGGGCACCTCCCGCGGCGACGCCGACGATCGACGTGGGGAGAACGTGCACCGCGACGGGCACGCGTTGCTCGTAGGCCGAGTTGTTGCCGACGTCTCCGCTCTCGTTGTCGCCCCAGCCCCACGAGCTGTTGGCCGCCGCCGGGCTCGCCATGCCGAAGAGAGCCGCCAAGACGAGCGCTCCGCCGAGCGCCGTCAACCGACCGAGTCGATTACCCATCGCCGAAATCTCCTGTTCCCCTCGGGCTCCATTGGGGGAGAAAGAATGGATGGATGGATGGATGGATGGACAGGGATGGTCGCCGAGAGGTTAGAACACCGTCGTCGGGCTGAGACACCACGGCTGGAAGGATCCGACTCTCATGCCACGGCCCCCGCATCGTCCGTCGAGCAGACCCGATTATACCGTCCTCGCGCCGCCAAATCCAGCCCAATCCGCGTGAGAAATGGATGACTGTCTGACAACCCTCCAACCCTCCAATCCTCCAATCTTCTCAATCTTCTCTTCTGGCTTCCCCTGTTTGACACGGCCCGAGGCCGGCAGTATACTTCCAGGGGAAGTCGCGGAGAACCGAGGGACAAGGAATGCCCGAGCAAGCTCCAGCCAGCGCGAGTCCCCCAAACGCCAAGGAAATCCACAAGCTCTTCCGCCTGATGGGCAAGTACGGAGCGTCCGACCTCCACCTCAAGGTCGGCACCCCGCCCATCCTGCGCATCGCCGGCACCCTGCGGAACCTCGAACTCCCCCCCCTCACCGAGCCGCAGATCGAGAAGCTCCTCTACGAAATCCTCGCCGAGGAGCAGGTCCGCACCCTCGAACAGGTCGGCGACATCGACTTCGCCCACAGCGTCGACCAGGCGACCCGCCTCCGCATCAACGCCTACCACCAGCGCGGCTTCCTCAGCGTCGCCTGCCGACTCGTCAACTCCGTGATCCCGTCCTTCGACGACCTCCACCTGCCCGCCGGCACGATGGAGCGAATCTGCGACCTCGACCAGGGCTTCGTCATCGTCTCCGGCGTCACCGGCAGCGGAAAGTCCACCACCCTCGCCGCCATGATCGAGTACATCAACAACACCTCCCGCTGCCACATCGTCACCATCGAAGACCCCATCGAATACCTCTACCGCGACCGCCGCTGCATCATCAACCAGCGCGAGGTCGGCATCGACGTCCCGTCCTTCCACGACGCCCTCCGCTACGTCGTCCGCCAGGACCCCGACGTCATCCTCCTGGGCGAGATGCGCGACACCGAGACCATCCAGGCCGGCCTGAGCGCCTCCGAGACCGGCCACCTCGTCTTCGGCACCCTCCACAGCGCCACCGTCGCCCAGACCTTCTCGCGCATCCTCGAATTCTTCGACGCCGACCGCCAGAAGCAGGTCCGCACCAGCCTCCAGTTCAACCTCCGGGCCATCGTCTGCCAGAAGCTCCTCCCGTGCGTCAAGGCGGGCATCGCCCGCGTCCCCGCCCTCGAAATCATGATCGTCAACTCCCCCATCGCCAAGTGCGTCGAGCAGGCCGAAGACGCCCGCATCCTCGACATCATCAAGACCTCGCGCGAAGACGGCATGATCGACTTCACCCGCTCGCTCTACGACCTGGTGAAAGAGGGCCTGATCGACCGCGAGGTCGCCCTCGCCAACGCCCCCAACCCCCAGGCCCTCGCCGCCAACCTCGAAGGCGTCTTCCTCTCCGAAGGCTCCCTCCGCTGAGTGGTTCCGCTTGCGGAGTGCCGCAGCGACAAGCGGCTCGCCGCCTGACCCTTCAATGGCCACCCGCGAGCGAGGGCCGAGAGAGAACCGCTTGACTTCGCCCCAGCCGGCGACTATCCTGCTCGGCATGGGCGAACTATGGCGGTACAGCTACGCGGGCGCCTATCACCACGTCTCGCTGCCGTGCATCAACCGTGAATCCCAATTCGCCGACCACGTCTCATTTTGGCGTCAATTCCCATTTGACACCAATAGGGCCAACACCTTTGATGAATGTCAGGCACCATGGTGCATGGTGCCGTGCTAGCTGCCGCGCACCGTGGTACCTCCGTGCACAGCCGGCGCGCACCGTGAGAATGCGGCGGAATGCGGCGGAATGCGGCGGCAATGCGGTGCCAATGCGGCGGCAATGCGGTGCCTGTCACCGCACAGTGACGCAACGGACGGTGTACTCGCTACTTACGATGCGACATGTCATTCCGGTGCGACGGATCCCTTGCCCGGGCGCGGGCCGAGGGCGAAGGAGGTTATGACCTTCGGAGTCATTTCGGACCCGATGGCTCGCCCTTCGATCTTGACTGTGGTCGTGTACGCGTTCAGCGCGAACTCGACACCTGCCCCACTGACCGCGCGACCACCTTCCGTCAGCACCCCGGCCGGCTGACCCTCACGGGTTGCTCTTCAGCAGAGCCCACTTCCGTTCCTGCACCCGAGTGAATGATAGGCGTCTCCTTCGGCAGTGTCAAGTGTTCGGGATCGGCGCCGAGCGGTTACCATCTCGCGGCTCCCGAGCGGCGGCCAGGCGGGCGTCGCGGGCGCCCTGGTCATCGAGGTGCTGACACTGCCTTTGGGGAACCTGTCGAACCAGCAGCGGGGCGAGACCTCGGTCGCGCTCGGCGGAATCGAGGGCGCCGTCGCAGCCGTGACGCGCGACGACCTGATCGGTGCGCTGCCGCTCGCGAGATTGGGCTTGGCAGAGAGGCCGTGGTCTGCTAAGCTGTCTGGCAGTGATCGATGATTGCTGACCGAAAACCGAAAACCGATAACCGAAAACCGCTCTCATGCCGGCCTCCCAGCCCAATCCGCCGACGAGCCCTGTTGACGGCCCGCCGTTGATCCCGCTGACTCTCTGGGCGATCGGCGTGCTCGCGTATCCCGTGTACTTCCTCGTGACACTGCTCGCCACGTCGCCTTTGGCGGCGCCAGCGTTCCAGGCGCTGCCAGAAATCCTGCTGGAAGGGACTCTCCTGCTGCGCTTCGCCCTGCTGAGCGCCGCCGTCTGGGCCATCGCGATCGGATCGGGCAGCTTCCTGCTTCGGAAGGTGGGGTTCGGGTTTCTCACGAGCGCCGAGCGGGCCATCTTCGGCGGCGCGGTCGGGATGGGCATCCTGTCGATCGGCACGTTCCTCCTGGGAAGCCTCTTTTCGATTTCCAATTTCCGATTGCCAATTGCCAATTGCCACTTCTCCCTTCTGGCTCTTCTGCTGGTCCTCGGCGCGGTGGGACTGCGCGATTTCCTCAGGCTGGCCCAGGAAGGGGGCCGCGCGCTGCGGGCGTGGCGCCCGGAAGCCCCTCTGGTGAGTCTATTCACGATCGTCTTCGGGGCGCTGATCGTCCTGCTCGCGCTCACTCGCGCCAATATGCCGGTCGTCGCGGACTACGATGCCCTCGAATACCACCTCGCCGCGCCCGCGCAGTGGTGGCGGGCGGGCCACATCACGTTCCTTCCCCACAATGTCTACTCGAACTTCCCGCTGAACACGGAGATGCTCTACCTCCTGGCGATGACGTGCTTCGGCGGCCCGATGCTGGGAGCCGTCATCGGCCAGCAGGTGGGCGTCGGCTTCGTTCTCCTGGCCGCGGCGGGCATCGCAGCCTGTGGCCGCCGCCTCCACAGCGCGGCGGCGGGCCGCGCGGGCGGCGCGATGTTCCTGGCCACGCCCATGCTCCCCGGCCTCGTGACGCTCAACTCCTACATCGTCGAGCTGCCGATGGCGGCCTACAGCTTCCTCGCGCTCTTCGCGTTCCTGCTCCTCCGCCGGGTCGAGGGTGGAGAGTGGAGCGTGGAGCGTGGAGGGTGTGGAGGGGAGAGATCGGAGGGGACTGTCTTCGGCTTCTTGCCCTCGACCCTCGACCCTCGACCCTCGGCTTCTCGGCAGCGATGGCTCTGCGCCGCGCTGTGCGGGGCGATGATCGGGCTGGCGATCGGGTGCAAGTATCCTGCGGTGGTCTTCGTCCTGCTGCCAATTCTCGGCTTCGTCGTGGCGCGCGGTGTCATCCGGCTCGGCCAGTTCCCTCGGGCGGTGGCGGAGGCGGCGGTCGTCGGGTCGGTCGCGCTCCTGGTCGCCAGCCCGTGGCTCATCCGCAACGTCGCGAACACCGGCAACCCCACCTACCCCCTGCTCTATCGGGTCTTCGACGGGCGCAACTGGACGCCCGAGCAGGACGCGAAGTTCGAGAAGGCGCACCGGACCGAGGACAGCTCGACGCTGGACATGATCCCCGCCTTCGGCATGCGCTTCTGGCGTTTCGCCCTCTGGCGCGACCAGCCCGAGGGCGGGGTGGCGAACCCGCCCGCTGCGCCGCTGCTCCTTCTCTTCGGGCTGATCCCGATCGCGATGGGCGACCGCCGGTCCACCCGCGTTCTCCTCTATTTTGTCATCCTGTTTCTCCTGGCCGCGGCCGCGCGGCGATTCGCCTCGCCCAACGTCTACCCCGAGGCGACTCTGATGATCTTCGCCGTCGGCGTCCTCGGCCTCATCACCTGCTCGGCGTTTCTGCTGACCCAGGGCGACGCGATCTTCCTCGCGCTCCAGTTCGCGCTGTGGCTGATCGCCTGGAACGCCCTGACGCACACCATCGACCGCTTCCTCGATCCCGCGACCGCGGCGGTGGCCGTCCTGGCCGGCATCGGGCTGGCGTCCATCGGGGGCGGCTGGCCGCGGCGGGTGGCCGGGTGGCTCGTCCCGGCCAGCCTCGGCTACGCCGCGATAGCCGCCTTCGTGATCCACGGCATCCCGCTCGGGGCGGGCCTCGGCGTGACGACCCAGGAGTTCCTCGAAGCCGTCTTCAAGGATTCCACCTACTGCCAGCCCGCCATCGAGGCCATCAACCGCGGCCTGCCGGACGACGCGACGGTGCTCTTCGTCGGCGAGAGCCGGTCCTTCTACTGCCAGCGCCGGGTCATCGCCCCGACGGTGTTCGACCGCAACCCCATCGACGCGATCCTCGCGACCGAGGGGCCTGGCCGGCCCGAGAGCCGCGTCCGCGACGGCCTCCGCGCTCTCGGCATCACGCACATTTACGTGAACTGGCCGGAGGTCCGCCGCCTGTCCCAGAGCTACGGCTTCCGCTTCGAGGGCCGGCCCCACGACGGCTTTTCGGACACCATCAGCCCCACCCTCTTCGCCCGGATGACCGCGCTGGGCTATCTTCGGATCCTGGGGGGCGGATCCTCGAACCCGATGGTCCAGCCCAGCTTCGTCGTCTACGAATTGCGTTGAAGGAGATCACTCCGTGAGACGAGGGATCGCGCTGGCAGGACTCCTGGCGGTCGCGGCCGTGGGCGCCCGCGGCGAAGGGACGCTTCGCCACCCGTCGGTCGGGCAGTCGACGACGTTCGACGCGAAGAGCTATGTCATCGGCGGCAAACGCGTCCTGCTGCGATCCGCCGGCGTGCCCTACTTCCGCATCCCGCCGGAGGAATGGCGCGAGCGGCTCTTCCAGACCCGGCTCGCGGGCTTCAACATGGTCGAGACGCCCGTGCCCTGGGACCTCCACCAGCCGCAGCGGGACACCTTCCGCTTCGAGGGCCAAGCCGACCTGGCGCGCTTCCTCGACCTATGCCACGAGATGCACCTCTTCGCGTTCGTCCGCATCGGCCCCTACGTTAACGCGGCCATCACCAACGGCGGCCTGCCCCAGTGGCTGGCCGACGACCCGAGGATCCTGATCCGCTCCTCGGACGTGCGGTTCATCGAGGCGGTCAAGGCCTGGTGGGCCAAGCTCCTGCCGGTCGTCGCGGCCCGCCAGGTGCCCAAAGGAGCGGTCGCGCTCGTGCAGGTCGAGAACAACTACGAGGGCACGCAGCCCGGCTATCTCGGCAAGCTGTGCGACGAGGCCCAGGAACTGGGCATCACCGTGCCGATTGCGCGGTCGACGGTGAATCCCTGCAAGCGCTTCGATGGATTCCCCGGCGCCGACCAGGGCATGTTCGTCACCACGGAATGGATGCCGGCCAGCCCGCTCCCGTGGGGGGAGGCCCGCCGCCCGATGGTCCACTACGACACGATCCTCCTCGAAGGCCTGGCCAAGGGCCTCGGCATCTACAACCACTCGACCTGGGCGGCCGGGACGAATTACGCGGTCCTGCCCGCCTGCTCGATGCCGACTCGCTTCGAGGACGCCTCGTCGGGCGTCCTCGAAGGCGGCGGCCTCAGCCCCATCGCCGCAGAGGCCCGAAGGGTGAATCTCTTCGCCCGCTCCTTCGAGACGCTGCTCACCGATGCCGTCGCCCTCAAGACCCATCCGCTGCTCGACCAGGCGCGGCGCGGCGGGGCCGTCGCCTACGGCCGCACCAACGGCCAGGCGAGCCTCCTCTTTCTCCGGCACCGCGCGGGGCCTGCCACCCTCGCGCTCACCGACGCCGCAACGGGCCAGAGCCTCCGCCTGCCCGTGGACGAGGCCACGTTTCGCCACGTGGTGCTGAACCATCGGATCACGCCCAAGACGACCCTCGCCTTCTCGACCGCGCAGGTGCTGGCCATCGAGAAGCTCGCGGGCAAACAGCTCTTCTGCGTCTACGCCCCGATCGGCGCCGAGGCCGTGATGGTCTTCCGCACCGCGGCGGCGCCGAAGCTCCGAACCCAGGGCGACGCCCTGACCTGGGACGAAGCGAAGAAGCAACTCGTCCTGCGATGGCGGTGCGCCGACAAGGGCGCCCGCGCCGATTTCCTCTTCGATGTGGCAGGCTCAGCGGGAGCTTCGCCCTCCCAGGCGGACACGCCGATCCACGTGGTCGCCATCGAGGAGGGGCTGGTGCCGCGCACCTACGTCGTGCCCGACCTCGGCCTGCTCGTCGGCGTGCCGGGACTCGGCGAGTCGGCCAAGGGAGGCGGCGCAGGCATCGAGCTTCGCTTCCCCCCGGTTCGCTCCAAGTACCCGATAGCCCTCTATCCCGACGGGGACAAGCACGAGATCGCCGCGGCGAAAGGCCCGCTCGGCAAGGCCACCTACGACGATGCCGCCGGGCGCCTCGATGCCCTGGTGCAGCTCGAGGCCACGCCGCCCACCCCCGTCCTCCTTCGCCGCTGGGAGGCCGCCGCCGCGGCAGCCGAGGCCGCCCCGGCCTTCGACGACTCGTCGTGGCTCGAAGCCAGCCCCCCCAAGCCCCTCGGCGACGCCCCCTACGGCTGGTACCGCTGCCACATCCAAGCCCCCCGCGCCATCTCGCGCAAGCTGCTCTTCGAGAACGTCGCGGACGCCGTCACGGTGTTCCTCAACGGCCGCTACGTCGGGCAGAGCGGGACGAAGCCGCTGGCCGACGCGCCGCGCGACTTCCTCCATTCCGCCACGTTCGACCTCTCGCTCGCCGCCGGCGACAACGTCCTGGCCGTCCTCGCCAAGAACTGGGGGCAGTACCGCTGCACCGCGTCCTACGCCATTCCGCTGGCGAAGGGGAACGCCTGGGGCATCCTCGGCAACGTGCTGCTCGACAACAAGCCGCTCACGCGGTGGCGTCAGAGGGAGGGCCTCAGCCCCGACACCCCGCGTCCTGCCTGGGGCACCGCGCCCCCCGCTGAGTGCCCGTTGCGCTGGTACCGGGCGAGCTTCAAGCTCCCGAAGGACCAGGCCCGCCTCGTGCCCCGCGCCGTGCTCAAGGGCATGGGCTACGGAGCGCTCTGGCTCAACGGGCGATTCGCCGGCCTCTACCAGCAGCGCGCGTACGACGCGGGACACGGCTACGCGCTCTTCCGTCCCTGGCTCCGCGACGAAAACGAGCTGGTCCTGCTCGAGGAGGACGGGAAGCAGCCCACCGAAGCCGAGATCCAGTTTGAGCGCGATGCCTCCATCATCCCCGTGCCGCTTGAACTGAAATAGCGCTCATCCGACTTTCGCCGAATTGGAGGAGCACGGCCCAGGGCTCGTCAGCATTCGCCCGAGGCACGGCGGCCCAGCCGAAGCGGAATGACATGAAACGGTATAGCGTCGCCAATAGCAAGCACTTACGTCGAGGCAAGGGGACCAGGCACCGACTTGGTCATGGCCGTTGACATTCCCGAAGGTCTGGTGTAGACTGGCACCAACGGACAGAGAAGGCTGGCGGCGCACGCCAGCCCTTCCGAGCCTTGGCAGCGTGTCGAGATGGAGGCATCATGAGCACTACGACCCTGACGACCGTGGAGCAGTTGCTGCGCATGCCGCGCGACGGCCACCGCTATGAACTCATCCAGGGAGAGTTGAAAGAAATGTCGCCCACCGGCAACGAACACGGGATGGTGCTGTTCAGGATCTGCGGACTTCTCGACGCCTACCTGCGGAGGCACAAGCTGGGTGAAGGGACCGGGGGGGATTCGGGCTTCATTCTGGCACGCGACCCGGACACCGTTCTCTGCCCTGACGTGGCCTTCATCCGCCGAGATCGGTTGGCCGCGAATCCTCCCACCCGCGCCTACTGGCCGGGCGCTCCCGACCTCGCGATTGAGATCACATCCCCCGGCGATACAAAGCGCGAGGTAGCTGACAAGGCCAAGGCCTGGGTCCATGCAGGCACCCAGATCGTCTGGATCGTCGACCCCGACGACCGCACCGTCGCCGTCCACCGGCCAGGGAGGCGAGTCGAGACTATCTCGGAAGATGGGGACATGGATGGCCAGGACGTCCTCCCCGGCTTCCGCTGCCGAGTCGCCGACCTCTTCCCGCCGGGCTGATAGGGTTTGCGGAGGGCTGGGATGAGTATTTCCACGAGGCAAGGGACCAAGCACCGACTCCTGAATTCGCGCTTGATTTCCGAGAGTTTCCGGAGCATCATGTAGGCGGGGAGCCTGTAGGAGGCGCGCGATGAGCATCTCAACGTACGAGGGCATCGTCGAGAACGGCGTGATCCGGCTGCGGGAAAAGGTGACCCTGCCAGAGAAGGCGACGGTCTACGTGGTCATCCCCGATACCGGACCGCCGCCCCGAGCCAAAGTCTACAGCCCGCGCCTGGTCCATCGAGAGCAAGCCGCTGACTTCGTAAAAGAGGTCATCGA
>Ga0315273_10011052_pt1 | contig 11540 bp, 7 predicted proteins | sample YL17G02_0_MG_FD_205753 | JGI IMG/M metagenome (GOLD analysis project Ga0315273, IMG submission 205753) | Sediment microbial communities from Yellowstone Lake, YNP, Wyoming, USA - YL17G02_0 | ecosystem: Environmental > Aquatic > Freshwater > Lake > Sediment | place: USA: Wyoming | collected... | reverse complement strand
CCAATCACTTTCCGAAGACCGCAATGTCATTTATGTCAGTTTCAATCAATCTCCACATACCATCTTGCAAAAGATAGGAGATATCCTGCCCAAAGGGAATTTTGTCCTGTTAGACTGTTTTACATCGGGGAAGGGCAAGAATGACCGGGCGTTTACGAAGTTTTACGAAAACAATGGAGACCCCTGTGTCACGAGGGTTGAGGATCCCAGGAACATAGATCAGTTTACTACCCTCCTTGCCTCACTTGAGGACAAATTCCAGTCTGGAGGAAGATACATATTCGACAGTCTTACCGGGATGCAGGATCTCTGGGGTGATGAGAACAGGACATACAAGTTCTTCACGTACATTTGTCCGCTTCTTTATGATCTCGGGACCGTCGCTTACTGGATACTTGAAAAAGATGCGCACAGTCAGAAGTTCAAGGCTAACCTGAGACACATTACCCAGGTTGTTCTGGAATTATTCAAAAGAAAAGATAAGCTTTGGATCAAAGCCCTGAAACTCGAAGGCAGACCGAACAGAGAAGCTTTCAAGCCCCATGCGTATGAAATTGATGCAGAAACTGTCGTGATTACCTCGGTCAAAAAAGAGGCTTCACTGAATGTTGGGAAAAGGATCAAGGAATTGCGCATGAGAACGGGAATGAGCCAGAAGGAACTTGCCGACAAGGTCGGCCTGACCCCGAGTTTCATTTCTCAACTTGAAAACAATCAGATTGCTCCTTCGCTCAGTTCATTTATACAGTTATGCGATGCCCTTGGTGTCAGTCTCGCTGATACCCTCGAGAAAAAAACAGGCGAGGCTCACTGGCTTATCAGAAAAGAGAAAATCTTTTCCCATCCTTCTTATAAAGAAACCGGGGTAAAGGGTTTCCACATTGTCCAAAATGGCAGCATGTCGGGAAGCCTCATGGTAATAGAACCATATGCACAAGTGAAAGGTCAGGTCATACCATCAGAGGGACAGAAATTACTTTACGTTTTGAAGGGAGATGTTTCTGTCACTATCGACGGCAAAGGTGAGACACTCAGATCAGGAGATTCGCTTTTCCTGAAAAAAGAGGTCCCCTCCGTATTAAAAAATGAAGGAGGTGATAACGCGGAAATACTCTTATTGAGCTCTTAAGGAAAGGTTAAGAGCATGAGCCTTTTTGTTTTTTTATGGTGGAGGGGATTTTTTTTGCCCAAGAACTTAATTAATACTGAAATTTAACAATCTTTTGTTAAATAATACTAAACTGAGGAGGAAGCAATGAATTACGGAAGACCAAATGCAAGCGCAGCAACAGGGACAAAGAACAGGGTATCAGACCCGGCCCCCTATTCAGGCATCTGTTCAGTTTGTCTTGACGGGTGTCCGGGAATATGTGAAATCGGAAAATCTTCATTCAGGGGCAGGGAAGTTTTGTATCCGCAGCCTTTTGGCAAGGTTACAGCCGGAGCGGTTAAGGAATATCCGGTGGATTATTCACATTTGAACATTCAGGGCACATGTGTTGGTGCAGTAGGAATGGATGCAGATTCGGACAAAGCACTCTTCACAAACGTTTCTACAGAAGTGGCCCTCGGGAATAAACATAAGGTTAAACTGAGAGTCCCGATTTTTACCGGTGCTCTCGGTTCTACCAATATTGCAAGAGATAATTGGGAAGGCCTGGCTGTCGGTGCTGCTATTTCAGGAATTATGGTTGTAATCGGTGAAAATGTTGTAGGTATGGATCCTGATTCTGAGTTAAAAAATGGAAGAGTGGTCAATTCCCCTGAACTTGCAAGAAGGATTAAGACTTTTAATGAATGGAAAGACAACTATGGGGCGATTATTCTGCAGCAGAATGTTGAAGACGCACGGCTTGGCTCTCCTGAATATGCAGTCGATAAGCTTGGCGTGGAATGTCTGGAGTTGAAATGGGGCCAGGGAGCAAAGAACATCGGGGGCGAAGTAAAACTGAAAACTCTCGATAGGGCTCTTGAATTAAAGAGAAGAGGGTATGTTGTCCTGCCGGACCCTGAAGATAATGTTGTGCAGAAGGCTTTCAAAGAAGGTGCTTTCAGGGAATTCGAGAGGCATTCGAGGCTCGGAATGGTCGAATATGAAGGCTTCATGAAGAGTGTTGAGTATCTCAGAAAAATAGGGGCAAAATTTGTTTCTCTCAAAACGGGTGCTTACAGAGTTGCAGACCTTGCAAGGGCGATGAAGTTTGCATCCGATGCGGAAATAGACCTTCTGACAATTGACGGCGCGGGTGGCGGAACAGGAATGAGCCCGTGGAGAATGATGAACGAATGGGGAATTCCGACCATCTACCTCGAAGCGCTCGCCTATAAATTTGCCCAAGAATTGAGGGCGAGGGGCAAATATGTGCCGGACCTCGCCATTGCAGGTGGGTTCTCACTCGAAGATCATGTATTCAAGGCAATTGCTTTGGGTGCTCCGTTTGTCAAGGCGGTTTGCATGGGCCGTGCCACCATGATACCAGCCATGGTCGGAAAGAACATCGGGAGATGGATACAGGAAGATAAACTCCCCCCTGAAATCAAGAAATACGGCGAAGTTGCGGAAAAGATATTCGTGAGTGCCGAAACATTAAAGTCAAAGTATGGTAAAGCCTACAAGAAGATTCCTCTCGGAGCAATAGGCATGTACACATTCTGTGATAGATTGCAGCTTGGCCTTCAGCAGTTTATGGCAGGTGCAAGGAAATTTGCAATCCAGTACATCGACAGGTCTGACCTCGTATCATTAACAAAAGAAGCAGCAGAGATAACAGGAATCCCCTATGTGATGGAATCTGATATGGAAGAAGCTGACAGGATCCTCTTTGGTCTTGAAGAGACTGAAAAATCCAGAGCGTAAGTTTGAATAAGGGGGGGATATTGCAGTTACATATCCCCCCCTTCAACCATAAAATGGAGGGGTTGCTTTTTGTATGACTAAGACAATGCTGGCAATTTTAAAAATACTTGATACAAATCCGGATAAGATTTGCGGATCAAGGGCGATATCAAAACAACTAAAGATATATGGTGTGGACCTCACAGAAAGAACGGTAAGGTATCATCTCAGGATTCTCGATGAGCGGGGATTTACCAAAGTATTCGGCAAGGAAGGAAGGATGATTACTCCGAAAGGCAAAGAAGAACTCACGCAAGCCCTTGTCTCTGACAAAATTGGTTTTATTATCAGCAGGATTGAAACGTTGTCATACCTCACAAATCTTGACCTCGAAACGCAAGAGGGTAATATCATCCTCAATATTTCCTATTTCCCTGAAGAAAGACTGAAGGAAGCAGTTACGCTCATGAAACCAGTTTTTTCATCACCTTACGTGATGTCGAAGAGGGTTATTTTAAAGCGAAGCGGAGAAAAGATAGGAGATGTAATTGTGCCGGACGGACAGGTTGGCTTTGGAACCATTTGCAGTGTAACCATCAATGGAATATTCCTTAAGACAGGGATACCGGTAACATCAAAGTTTGGTGGAGTACTCCAGATCAATTCAGAGCCGGTTCGTTTTACAGCCCTGATCGCCTATGAAGGCTCCTCACTCGACCCTCTTGAGATATTCATTAAGAGCAAGATGACAGATGTCCTTGGTGCTGTTGGAAATCATTCAGGTAAGATACTTGCAAGTTTCAGGGAAATACCGGTAGTGAGCATTGACAAGGCCATGCAATTGAGAGAAACCCTAAAGGACAAAGGAATTGATGGTATTCTGCTCACCGGAAACCCCAATCAGCCTCTCCTTGAAATGCCTGTTGGACTTGACAGGGCAGGTATGATAGTAGTCGGTGGTCTTAATCCAATTGCAGCTCTTGAGGAAGCAGGCATACCAACAGTAAGCAAGGCCATGTCAACGCTCTATAAATTTTCTGAACTTATCCCTTTTCAGGAACTCCTCTAAAAGATATAGACTCATTGCGACGGCAATATTTGCCGATTAGTGATCCGCCTACATTCCTCTTCAAAATCCACAAGGACAATTAATACTATCTGCTAACCGTCTAATAATTATATATATTTATAAAATAAATTCTTAATAATTCATCGAATTGACCAGTCTTGACATTTCAATTTTTATTGCTGTAGAGTAAAGCAAAAGGTAACCGATTGCCTACGAAATGAAAAAGCTTTGGTTAGACATTAATGTCATCTGCAGTATATGTCAGAGCGAAACAGGCACGCAAATGACTTCCCGCCCTCTGGTAATTTCATGAAAACTGTAATACCACATGAGATCATTCACTCTTCTCCTCATGTGATACAGAAGAACTTCCGGGACTTCTCTCTATTCAAAGAAATCATCCATCTCTATGGAAAATGAAGGAGGTATAGAAATGTAGGGATTTTTTTGTCCGCACGTTTTACCAATACTGAAACAGGTTTAAAAAACGTAACGAATACTGAAAAAAAAGGAGGAGAAGAAGATGAGTCTTAGCAAGCCGAATGCAAGTGCTGCAACGGTGACAACCACCAGAGTGTCACCTTCACCGATGTCGGGCTTATGCGTCAACTGTGTCGATGGCTGTCCCGGATACTGCGAGGTCGGCAGGTCTGCACTTCGCGGGAGGGAAATTCTTTATCCGCAGCCTTTTGGGAAGGTCATTTCAGGGTCGGAAAAAGATTATCCTGTTGATTTCTCTCATTTCAACATACACGGAACCTGTGTCGGAGCTGTGGGGTGTGAAGCAGATCCTGACAAGGCAACGTTCCCCGCTGTCAGCCTGGAGACTGAAATAACCGGTCAGGGAACCAAAATCTCGATGAAAGTTCCATTCTTCACCGGTGCCCTCGGTTCGACCGAAATTGCCCGTGTGAACTGGGAGGGCACAGCTATTGGTGCAGCCATCAGCGGATCTATTCTCGTATGCGGTGAAAATGTCTGCGGAATGGACCCAAAGGCCGAGATCAAAAATGGAAAAATCATGAACTCGCCCGAGCTCGCACGGAGAGTCAAAACTTACAAAGACTGGTACGATGGCTATGGGACAATGCTTGTCCAATTAAATGTTGAGGACACCCGGCTCGGAGTTGCTGAGTATGCTGTTGAGAAACTCGGCGTTGAGGGAATCGAGCTCAAATGGGGACAGGGAGCCAAATGTATCGGTGGTGAAGTGAAACTGCCGACATTGGACAGAGCACTACAATTGAAGCAGAGAGGATATATTGTTCTCCCTGACCCTGAAAATAAGTCAATACAGGAAGCACATAAACTTGGAGGCATTGCTGAATTTGAGAGACACTCACGTCTTGGAATGGTTGATGAAGACTCGTTCATGAAAGAAGTCGAAAGGGTGAGAAAGATTGGAGCCAAATATGTGACCCTCAAGACCGGTGCATACAGGCCGGTGGATTTAGCCCGTGCAGTAAAATATTCATCGATGGCAAAAATTGACCTCCTCACTGTTGACGGTGCAGGTGGAGGGACAGGAATGAGCCCCTGGAGGATGATGAATGAATGGGGTATTCCGACCGTATATCTTGAATGCCTTCTGTATAAATATCTGAAGAGGCTGCAGGAAAAGGGTGAGTTTATCCCGGCTGTTGCCATAGCCGGTGGTATTGTTCTTGAAGACCAGATTTTCAAGGCGTTGGCACTCGGATCTCCTTTTGTAAAAGCGGTCTGCATGGGCCGTTCAACCCTTACTGCAGGAATGGTAGGCAAGACTCAGGGGAAAAATATCGAAGAGGCTTTTGGAAAAGGCAAGGAATACGAAGAAGCCCTCATGAGGACATTCAACGGTGCTGCACTGCTGAAAGACAAATTCGGAAAGGATCTCAAGAAGATCCCGCCGGCTGCAATAGGAATATATACCTATTACGACAGGCTTGCTGTAGGTCTGAGACAGTTTATGGCAGGAGCCCGCAAATTTGCTCTCAAGTTTATCGATAGAAATGATCTCATGTCGCTGACCCGCGATGCAGCAGATGTCTCGGGTATCCAATATTTGATGGATGTTGACATGAAAGAAGCAGAACACATCTTAGGATAAGGAGGAAGATAATGCTTAATTTAATCTGCTATAAGTTCTGTGCATCACCTTTCTGTATGGTCAGCTGCCCTGCAGGTGCAATAAGTATTTCAGCAAAGGACAACAACGTTTATGCCGACACCGATAAATGCAACAGGTGTGGTATCTGCCGTGGCATGTGCTCAATTCTGAGTTTTGACAAAAACCTGAGAAGAAGAAGACCGTGGATACGTGAGGATTTCGGCAAAAAATAAAAGGGACACGTGAATACACCCGTTCATTTTTTATTCGAGTCCAGCGATAACCAAATCGATTCCCTGATTTACAGGTCATTGCGAGGTCGCATCGACCGTGGCAATCTCCTCGAAAAAGGCGAGATTGCTTCGTTTCACTCGCAATGACAATCCTTATCGCTGGATTTGGATTTTACTATTTATGAATAGAAGGTGAGTGGGTTGCAGAGGTTGCTGGTATGGAAGAAGAACTTTTAGAACAAATCTTGGCATCATACAGTGGCCAAAGAAACGAACTCGTTCCGATCCTTCAGGAGGTTCAGGAAAACCTCGGCTATCTGCCGGAAAAGGTGATGCAGGATATTGCAAGTTTCATCAGTGTTCCTGAAAGCCATGTTTATTCTGTCGCATCTTTTTATGCTCAATTCAGGACACTGCCGCTTGGGAAAAAACGCGTCGCTGTCTGCAGAGGTACGGCATGTCATATCAGAGGGGCGCCTCAAGTGCTCCATGAAATTGAGGAGTCAATCCATCTTAAAGAAGGGGAAACGTCTGAAGACCTTGAGTATACGCTGGAAACAGTTGCCTGCATTGGCTGCTGTGCTCTGGCCCCCTGTATCAGAGTAAATAAGGACGTTACCGGGGATATGACGCCGGAAAAAGCCAGGAAACTTTTCAATGGGAATGGAAATAGTGGCGGAAGAAACAGGGTCGAATAAACGGCATGTAATCCTTGTATGTCAGGGCACGGGTTGCGTTTCAGGAGGGTCTGAACATATCTTTTCTGCCCTGAAAGATGCATTAGAAATATCAGGGAATAAAGAAGATATTCTTGTAAAACGCACAGGCTGTCATGGTTTCTGTCAGCAGGGCCCTCTTACGGTTATCGAGCCCCAGGGTATTTTCTACACAAAAGTAAAAAGAGAGGATATCCCTGGGATTATCCAGTCTATTTCATCAGGGGGCAAGCCGTTGGAGCGCCTTTTATACCATGACACATTTACTGATAAACCAATTCTCCATTACCACGATATCCCATTTTACTGGAAACAGCAGAGAACTATATTGAGATATTGCGGCAGCATTGACCCTGAGGACATCAATGATTACATTGAAGTTGGGGGGTATAAGGCACTGCATAAGGTAATCTCTGAAATGTCTCCTGAAGAAATTATTTCAGGAGTGAAGGAATCAGGACTGAGGGGACTTGGTGGCGCAGGTTTTCCCACCGGCCGCAAATGGGAATCCTGCCGCAATGTACCTGGAGACATAAAGTACGTAATCTGTAATGCTGACGAAGGCGACCCCGGAGCGTTCCAGGACCGCTCAGTTATGGAAGGTAATCCTCACTCGCTTATTGAGGGAATGATCATTGCAGCCTATGCAATAGGAGCTCAACAAGGCTTTATTTATGTGAGGGCAGAATATCCCCTTGCAGTCGGCCGCCTGAAGATTGCTATTGAACAGGCACGGGAGGCTGGTTTCCTTGGTAACAACATTTTGGGCAGAGATTTTAGTTTTCATATCGACATCTTTCAGGGAGCAGGTGCCTTCGTATGCGGCGAATCAACTGCACTGGTACGCTCAATCGAAGGGAAGCGGGGAATGCCTAAGCCAATGCCCCGCCCGAGGACTACCGAAGAAGGGTTATGGAATAAGCCGACTCTCCTCAATAATGTCAAAACATTTGCAAATATCCCGTTGATCATCATCAACGGTTCAGAATGGTTTGCACAGAAAGGAACGGAAAAAAGCAAGGGTACTGCGGTTTTTTCTCTCACGGGAAAGGTAATGAACTGCGGCCTTATTGAAGTCCCTATGGGAGAAACGTTAAGGAAAATTATATTCGACATTGGAGGAGGAGTATTAGGCGGTAAGGCTCTGAAAGCAGTACAAACAGGAGGACCATCGGGCGGATGTCTGCCTGCGCATATGTTAGACATGCCTGTTGATTTCGACTCGCTTACAAAAGCAGGTTCGATCATGGGTTCCGGAGGGCTTGTGGTGATGGATGAGGATACTTGTATGGTCGATATTGCACGCTACTTCCTTGATTTTAATCAGAGGGAATCCTGCGGCCAGTGCATCCCCTGCAGGCTCGGTACCCGGCAGATGTTCGAGATCCTTGACGAAATCACGAAAGGCAATGGAAGGCCCGGGGATATCGACCTTCTCCTTGAATTGAGCTACTCAATAAAACAGAGTTCGATATGTGGACTCGGCAAGACAGCTCCAAATCCTGTTGTTACAACGATTCGCTATTTTAAAAATGAGTATGAAGCTCATATTAAAGATAAACGATGTCCCGCAGGTGTATGCAAGATGGATTGAATTGCCCGAACACGGAAAGATAATTTTAGCGTGAAGGATAAGAAAAGGAGATAGCAATGGGAAGGGTGACTTTACAGATTGATGATCAGGAAATTCAAACCTGGCAAGGTGCAACCATCCTTGAAACGGCATTAGAAAACAAAATCTATATCCCGCACCTCTGTTATCATCCAGACTTAAAACCTGCGGGAAGCTGCCGTATCTGCGTTGTTGAACTCGATAAGGGGCGACTGGTGAATTCATGCCGGACACTGGTAAAGGAAGGCATGGTCATAAAAACAAAAGGATCTGAACTCGATAAGGTAAGGCGCCCGGTTATCGAGATGATTATCGCCAACCATCATATGGACTGTAAAAATTGTCTTAAGAAAGGGCAGTGCCAGTTGCAGAAAATCATGGCGTATATGAAGGTAGACAAGAAGAAGATTCAGGAGCGCCTCAGACTGCCGAAAGCAGATATACCCCTTGATGAATCGAATCCTTTCTTCATCAGAGACCATAACAAATGTGTCATGTGTGGTATCTGCATACAGACCTGCAGAGAGATTGCAAAGGTTAATGCAATTGATTTTGCCGGCAGAGGGGTCCAGAGCAAAGTCTCTACGTTTGCAGATAAACCCATAGCAGAATCCAACTGCGTCTCGTGCGGTGAATGTGTCATCCGATGCCCTGTTGGTGCACTTGCTCTAAGAAATCCAAGGAAAGCTGTAACGTGGGTTAAATCTGTCTGTCCATACTGCGGGGTCGGATGCGGCATACATCTTGGTATCAAGGATAATGAAATTGTTGATGTAAGAGCTGATGCGTCAAGTCCGGTAAATTTTGGCCGTCTTTGTGTAAAAGGACGATTCGGCATGGGATTTGTGCATTCGCCTGACAGGCTGAAAGAACCAATGGTAAGACTGGGAAAAGGAAAGGGTGCGGATAGAGCAAAAGGTAATCTACCCAGTGGCTCTTTAGTTCGAGGGAGGAACAGCGGATTTGTCAAGGTTTCCTGGGATCAGGCACTCGCTCTTGTCGCAAGCAAGTTAAAAAAATATAAAGGTGAGGAATTTGCCCTCATAGCATCAACAAAATGCACAAATGAAGACAATTATGTAGCACAAAAATTCGTACGGGTTGTCATGGGCAGCAATAACATCGATACCTCAGCCAGACTTTATTATGGTCCAAACATCACCGCATTCCGACGTACGGGGAAATGTGTCGGATTCAATGCTTCAGACGACAGTGACGACTTCCCCTTCCCGGCGAAACAGAATCCGGATCAGATTGAACAGGCTGCCTGTATACTTATTGCTGGAGCAAATATCACCCAGTCCCATCCCGTCTTAGGCCTGAAAATAAAGAAAGCCGTTGATAATGCTGCCAGGCTTCTTGTCATAAGCCCGAATGAAACTGAACTCTGCCGCAGCGCTGAAAAATGGCTCAAGCCCTATCCTGGCACAGACCTGGCTCTCCTTATGGGCATGTGCAATGTGATTGTTGAAGAAGAGTTGTTTGACAAAGCTTTCATGGGCATGTATTGCCATAATTTTGAAGAATTCAGGGAAGCACTCGGTGATTTTTCCCTGGGGAGAGTCGAAAGAATTACCGGGGTTCCCCGTGAGCTGATTGAAGAATCTGCACGGATTTACGCACTCAGCAAACCTGCTGCAATCTTCTGGGGTTCCGGAATCACCCAATATGCTCACGGGACAGACAACGTATACGCACTCATAAATCTTGCAATCCTTACAGCAAATATCAAACATTCTTTTGCCCTCAACCCCCTCTCAGAACAGAGCAATGCGTTAGGGGCCTGCGATATGGGGTGCCTGCCTGATTATTATCCCTGTTATCAACCCGTTGGGTTGCCTGATATACAGGAGCAATTTGAATCTCTGTGGGAGTGCAAATTGAATCCGAACCCCGGTCTTACCTTTACCGAAATAATAGATGCCACACTTGCAGGGAAAATTAAAGCACTCTATATCATTGGATCGAACCCGGCTTTAACGATTGCTCCATCAAAAAAAGTAAAAGCGGCTTTGAAAAAGGCAAAGTTTGTTGTCTTCCAGGACTTGTTCCTGAATGAAACAGGTCAATTTGCCCATGTAGTCCTTCCGGCGGCAAGTTTTGCCGAAAAAACAGGTACCCTCATCAATACGGGAGGGCAGACACAGCGCATAGAGAGAGCACTTGAACCTGCAGGGAATTCACGTCCTGACTGGGAAATATTGTGCCAACTATCAGATAGATTGCACGGTAAAGGTTTTGCGTTTGGAAGCCCGGATGACATTCTTTCAGAGATATTGACTGTTATTCAGAACCTGCCTGAAACAATAGGAAGGTTCAGTCTGTACCCACTGCAATACAAATCTTCGGCAGAGACAACAGATATGGATTATCCGCTTATCCTGACAAGAGAAAGAGATCTTTATGCAGATGGTGTTATGTCTGAAAAGACAGAAGGTCTGAGAGAGCTGGGGATGAAAAACTATCTTCACATAAATCCAAAAGATGCTGCAGATTTTGAGATCTCAGATGGAGAAATAGTACGGATTGTTTCGCGGCATGGTTCAGTAGAGAGCAAAGCATTATTAACAGGATCAACCCCTGCCGGCCTTGCAGTTATGAAGCAGGATCAGGAAAAAATCAATACGCTTTTGAATCCGGTGCTGGATGCCATATCCATGACTCCAGAGATGAGAATTTGTTCCGTCAGACTTGAAAAAATAAAGGGGATCAAAAAAAGGCAAAAGAGGGTTTCAGAGAGATATGCATAGGAGTCATTGGAAAGAGGTCCGGATATACCTATATGAATAAAACAATGCTGGCAATTCTGAAAATCCTGGGTCAGCACCAGGATACCATTATCGGCTCACGAGAGCTTTCAAGACAATTAAAACTGCATGGGATTGAACTCACGGAAAGAACCGTACGCTACCATTTAAGAATTCTCGATGAGAGGGGTTTTACGAAGGTATTCGGCAAGGAGGGGAGGATGATAACCCCGAAAGG
>Ga0315273_10011050_pt1 | contig 11542 bp, 8 predicted proteins | sample YL17G02_0_MG_FD_205753 | JGI IMG/M metagenome (GOLD analysis project Ga0315273, IMG submission 205753) | Sediment microbial communities from Yellowstone Lake, YNP, Wyoming, USA - YL17G02_0 | ecosystem: Environmental > Aquatic > Freshwater > Lake > Sediment | place: USA: Wyoming | collected... | reverse complement strand
CGCGATCACGACCGTGCAGATGGCTCCCAAGACGGAGAGCTTCCTCCTCGCCGACACGAAGTTCTGGATCGTGAGCCCGCGCATCTCGGGAGCCAGCGTGACGGGGCTCGCCACCCTGATCTCCGGAGCCTACATCGGCATGGAGATCGGAAAGGCGCCGGAGACCCAGCGCGACTTCGTCGCGCTGGAGACGCAGCCGGTCGTGAGCGGCGAGGCTCCCGGCCGCTTCTTCCTGCTGAAGACCGCGACCCTGGGCTCGCTCGACACGGGGACGCCGATCTACTTCCGGCGGCTCGAGGTCGGCGAGGTGGCCTCCTACGAGCTCGACCCCGGCGGGCAGTCGCTCACGGTGAAGGTGTTCGTGAACGCGCCCTACGACCAATACGTGAGCCCCGGCACGCGGTTCTGGCATGCGAGCGGGATCGACGTGTCGCTTTCGGCGAGCGGGCTCAGCGTCCAGACGCAGTCGGCGCTCTCGGTGCTGGTCGGCGGCATCGCGTTCGAGGCCGCGGCGACCGATCCGGTCCTGCCTCCGGCCGAGCCGAACGCCGTGTTCACCCTCTTTGGCGACCGCAGCGCCGCCTTCAAGCCGTCCTCCCACGACCCGCAGACCTACCAGGTCGTCTTCAAGGAATCGGTCCGTGGCCTCGCACCGGGTGCGCCGGTCGAGTTTCGCGGAATCCCGGTCGGCGAGGTCGTCGAGGTCGGCGCCGAGGTCGATGCCCAGACCTTCCAGTTCTCGGCGCCCGTGACCATCCTCCTGGACGCCACGCGGCTCGGGGTCAAGATCCGCGACCTGGCGCCCGGCGCGGATCTCCCCGCCGTCCGCCGACGGATGATCGAGAGCTTCGTGGCGCACGGGGTCCGTGCGCAGCTGCAGAGCGGGAGCCTCCTCACCGGGGCGCTCTTCGTCGCGTTCGACTTCTTCCCGGACGCGCCCGCGGCGACGGTCGACTGGTCGCAGACGCCGGTCCGGCTCCCGACGACGCCGGGGCAGATCGAGGAGCTCGAGGCGCGCGTCGCGAGCATCGTCAAGAAGATCGACGAGCTCCCGCTCCAGGCGATCGGCCAGGATCTACGCAAGGCGATCGCCGAGCTCGATCGGACGCTCGCGAGCGCGCGCGGCACCCTCGACTCGGCCGACGCGCTGATCCAGCCGGACTCCGTGCTTGGCGCGGAGCTCGGGACTACGCTCGAGGAGGTGAACCGCGCGGCGCGCGGGCTGCGGGTGCTCGTGGACTATCTCGAGCGTCATCCCGAGTCGCTCCTGCGCGGCAAGTCGGACGAGGGCAAGTGATGATGGATCGCAGCGCAACGCTCCTGCTGATCGCAATCCTGGTGGCGCCGCTCGCGGGCTGTGGAACCACGGCGCCGTCGCGCTTCTACACGCTGGACTCCGCGGCGAGCGAGGCGAACGGGTCTCCCGTCGCCGCGGCCGTCGTGGTCGGCCCGGTCTCCGTGCCGGCTGCGGTCGACCGGCCGGAGTTCGTGATCGCGGTCGCGCCGAATCAAGTCGAGGTCGACGAGTTCCACCGCTGGGCCGCCCCGCTCGGCGATGCCGTCGCGCGCACCGTCGCCGGCGACCTCGCCGTGCTGCTCGGAAACCCCGAAGTGGCGACGGGCCCGCTCGCGAACTTCCGCCCGGCCTATCGGGTGACGATCGCCGTGCAGCGGTTCGAGTCGGTCCGGGGCGAAGCGGCGCTCGTGGAGGCCGTGTGGGCCGTGCGCGCGACCGCGGGCGGGACGCCGCGCTTGGGCCGCACAGTCGCGCGCGAGGCCGTGCAAGGGGACGGCTTCGACGCGCTGGCGGCCGCGCACAGCCGCGCCCTCGCGAGGCTGAGTGCCGACGTCGCCGCGGCGATCCGTGCGGAGGCCGGACACAGGCCGTAGCGGCGGACCCCTTGGGCGCCCCGAGGGCGGAGCTCGCGATGGCGCACGGCCGGGAGAAGCGCGCGGCCGGGACCCGGACCCGGCCGGCGCGCCCGCATTGGCGCGCGTGCGCGAGACCCGCGAAGATCCGCACGCCCTACCAGGAGGAGCCCCATGAAGGTGACGACCCGCTCGCGTTTGCGCGGCGTGGCCCTCGCGGCCGTCGTCGCGCTCGCTGCGGCCCCGAGCCCGGCCCAGCAGGCCCCCGTCGCAGCGGGCTCGCCCAGCGCGACCGCGGTGATCGACGGCAAGCAGCTGCCGCCGCGGCCACCGAAGTTTGGCGGGAAGATCGAGCGCAACGCCGCGCAGTCGAAGCCCTGGTGGCCGCCGCGCGTGGTGCCGCCGAAGGGCGCCGCCAACGTGCTGCTGATCATGACCGACGACGTCGGCTTCGGCGCGCCGAGTACCTTCGGTGGCGTCATCCCGACGCCGGCCCTCGACCGCATCGGCCAGGCCGGCCTGCGCTACACGCAGTTCCACTCCACGGCGCTCTGCTCGCCCACCCGCGCGGCGCTCATCACCGGTCGCAACCACCACTCGGTGGGCTTCGGAGTGATCTCGGAGCAGGCGACGGGCTATCCCGGCTACGACAGCATCCTCACGAAGGACACGGCGACCATCGGCGAGATCCTGCGCGACCACGGCTACGCGACCGCGTGGTTCGGCAAGGACCACAACACGCCCGCGTTCCAGGCCAGCCAGGCCGGCCCGTTCGACCAGTGGCCCGTCGGCATGGGCTTCGAGTACTTCTACGGCTTCGTCGGCGGCGACACGAGCCAGTGGCAGCCGAACCTCTTCCGCAACACGACGCAGATCTACCCCTACGTGGGCAAGCCTGGCTGGAACCTGACTACGGCGCAGGCGGACGACGCGATCGAGCACATGAAGATGTTGAACGAGCTCGACCCCTCGAAGCCGTTCTTCGTCTACTACGTGCCCGGCGGCACGCACGCTCCCCACCACGTTCCGCCCGAGTGGATCGAGAAGTTCAAGGGTAAGTTCGACATGGGCTGGAACGAGCTGCGTAACCAGATCTTCGCCAACCAGAAGAAGCTCGGCGTGATCCCGCAGAACGCCGAGCTCACGCCTTGGCCGAAGGACCTGCTGCCCGAGTGGAGCAGCCTCTCCGCCGACGAGAAGAAGATGTTCGAGCGCCAGGTCGAGGTGTACGCGGCCTACCTTGCCTACACCGACCACGAGATCGGGCGGGTGATCCAGGCCGTCGAGGATCTGGGCAAGATTGACGACACGCTGATCCTCTACATCAGCGGCGACAACGGCTCGAGCGCCGAGGGTACGCTGATCGGCACCCCGAACGAGGTCGCGATGTTCAACGGCGTCGAGGTCCCGGTCGCGGACCAGCTCAAGTACTTCTACGATGTCTGGGGCTCGGATCGGACCTACAACCACATGGCGGTGGCGTGGAGCTGGGCGTTCGACACGCCGTACAAGTGGACCAAGCAGATCGCCTCGCACTTCGGCGGGACGCGCCAGGGCATGGCGATCTCCTGGCCCGGGCACATCCGGGACGTGGGCGGCATCCGTAACCAGTTTCACCACGTGATCGACGTCATGCCGACGATCCTCGAAGCGACCGGCATCCAGGCGCCGACCACCGTCCAGGGCATCCCGCAGCGGCCGATCGAGGGTGTGAGCATGGTCTACACCTTCGACCGGGCGAACGCGACCGCACCGTCCAGGCGACACACCCAGTACTTCGAGATGATGGGCGTGCACGCGATCTACCACGACGGCTGGATCGCGAGCACCACGCCGGTCCGACCGCCGTGGGTCACGATGGGGCCGGTGCTCCAGGATCCGGCGAACGGATACAAGTGGGAGCTCTACGACCTCTCCCACGACTGGACGCAGAACCACGACGTCGCCGCGTCGCAGCCGAAGCAGTTGAAGGAGCTCCAGGATCTCTTCTGGAAGGAAGCTGCGAAGTACCAGGTGGCCCCGCTCGATGCCTCGGTCGCGACGCGCCTGATCACGCCGCGCCCGAGCGTCACGGCCGGCCGATCCACGTTCACCTACTCGGGCCCGCTCACAGGGATCCCGCAGGGTGATGCCCCGAGCCTGCTCGACACCTCCTACCGGATCACGGCCGAGGTGGAAGTTCCGGCAGGCGGCGAGGGCATGCTCGTCACCTCGGGCGGCCGCTTCGGGGGGTATGGCTTCTACCTGCTGAAGGGCAAGCCCGTGTTCCTGTGGAACCTGGTCGACGTCGAGCGGCCGCGCTGGGAGAGCCCGCAGACGCTCACCCCTGGCAAGCACACGCTCGAGTTCGACTTCCAGTACGACGGTCTGGGCTTCGGCACGCTCGCGTTCAACAGCCTGAGCGGCATCGGCCAGGGCGGGACCGGCGTGCTCAAGGTGGACGGCACGGCGGTGGCGACGCAGAAGCTGCCCCGCACCCTGCCGCTCATCCTGCAGTGGGACGAGAGCATGGACGTCGGCGCCGACACGGGCACTCCGGTGGACGACGAGGACTACCAGGTGCCGTTCGCGTTCACGGGCACGCTCTCGAAGCTCACGATCTCGCTCGACCGCCCGCAGCTCACCCCGGCCGACGAGAAGAGGCTGAGGGAGGAGGGGCAGCGGAACAATCGCGCGAGTGAGTAGGTCGCCCGGCGGCCGCGACGAGATGACCGGCAGCAGAGGTCGGATGACCCTCGAGGACACCTTACGCTCCTAGTGGACCGTCTCGTCCTTGCGCGCGGCCCGATGACTGGATGTCCGTGTCTTGGAGCCAGAACCAGCGCCCGTGGTAAGTTCGGCGGGACCCCCGTCTTTTGCGACAAGGACGGCGGATTCATGCGCCGCGCGACCAGGTCGACGGTGCTTCTTCTCGGTCTGTCGGCAGCGGTCACCAGCCCGTCCACCGCCCTCGCGCGACCCTTCCAGATCGGGGAGGTGGAGGGGGTCGCGAACCTCGAGCTGAGCTACGGCGTGCTGGCGCGGGTCGAGGGGCGCGATCCGGACCTCGTGGCGATCGCGAACGGCGGAAGCGCCGAATCGGCCAACTTCGACGACGGAGACCTGAACTACGACCAGGGGATCGTCTCGAACATGGTCCAGGCGAGCTCCGAGCTCGCCCTGCGCTGGCGCTTCCTTGGCGCCTACGTGCGCGGGATCGGGTTCTACGACTTCGAGACGGAGCTCTCCGATCGCGAACGCACCGCTCTCGGCAGCGACGCCGACCACTACGTCGGCAAGCACGCGGAGCTGCGCGACTACCACCTCGACGCGCGCTTCCAGATCCGTGGCATGCCCGTGCAGCTGCGCGCGGGAAACCAGGTGCTCAACTGGGGGGAGAGCACCTTCCTGCGTTTCGGCGTGCAGACCGTGAACCCGGTGGACCTGGTGGCGGTTCTCCGCCCGGCGAGCTCGGCCCAGGACCTCCAGATCCCCCAGGGCATGCTGTGGGCGGCCGCGAACGTGACCGAGGAGGTGGCCATCGAGGGCTACTACCAGTACGACTGGCAGCCGGTGCGCACGCCCCCCGTCGGCTCGTTCTTCTCCGACAACGATCCGGTCGGCGCCAACCGTCCCAACGCCGCCATGGCAGGCTCGGGGCTCTTCTCCGATCTGGGGACCGACCTCGACACCGCCTTCCGGCTGCCGCCGGGCACCCTGGGCTTCGATCGGGACTTCATGCGAATCCCCGGAGGCGGCCGCCACGAGCCGAACGGCCAGGGACAGGGTGGACTCACGGTGCAGGCCATCGTCCCGAACCTCAACTCGACCAAGCTCGCGCTCCACTTCATCAACTACCACAGCCGCCTGCCTCTGATCAGCGCGCGGACGGCGGACGCCGCGGCCGTCGCCGCCACCTCGCCGGAAGCAGTCGCCGCCCGGGCCGCCGCGCTCGCGCCCGCCTACGAAGCGGAGGGCCTCCCGCCCGACCAGGCCGCCCTCGCTGCGGCCACCGCCGCTTCGACGCTCACGGTCGGCGAGTACGCGAGCGAGGCGAGCTACTTCGTCGAGTATCCGGAGGACATCCAGATGCTCGGCCTCAGCTTCAACACCGCGACGCTGCGCACGGGCACGCTCGTCTCCGGCGAGGTCTCCCACCACTTCGGCTTTCCCTTCCAGATCCTCGCGGGAGACGTCTTCAACGCGGCGTTCTCGCCGATCGAGTTCAATCCGGTCTTCGGAAAGGGTCCACTCGGCGCCTTCGGACCCAGCGAGGTGGTTCCGGGCTTCGTACGACGCGGCAAGACCCAGCTCGAGCTCGGGGTCCGCCAGCTCCTCGGTCCGCGCCTCGGGGCCTCGCAGGCGATCCTCGGGGTCGACTTCGGCTGGGTCCATGTGCACGACATGCCGAATGGCGACCCGCTGCGCCTCTCTGCGCCGGGCGTGACCGGGCCGCGCGACTTCGATCACCTCCCCGACGCCGACTCGTGGGGCTACCGGGTGCTGGCGGGGCTCACCTACGACGGCGTGCTGGGCGGCTTTACGGTTCAGCCCCACGTCGCGTGGTTTCAGGACGTGAACGGCACCACGCCGGGTCCCGGAGGGGCCTTCGTCGCGGGCCGCAAGGCCTTCGCCGTGGGCGTCGCCGTCGACTACACCAACACGTGGCTGTTGCAGCTGGACTACACGAGCCTCTTCGGCGCCGGTCGCTTCAACCTGCTGAACGATCGCGACTTCGTGCGCTTCCAGCTGAGCTACTTCTACTAGACGAAGGAGGGCGCGTGCGCTGGGTCGGCTGGCTCTGGCTCCCGATGCTGCTGGCTCCGGTCGCACCGGCGGCGTGGGGCGCCGTCTCCGAAGCGGAGGCGGCCCGTCTCGAAACCGACCTGACGCCGATGGGCGCCGAACGAGCCGGCAACCCGGAGGGCACGATCCCGGGATGGACGGGGGGCATCACCGCGCCGCCGCCGGACTACGAGCCCGGCCAGCACCACCCTGACCCCTATGCGAGCGATCCCGTCCTCTTCACGGTCACTGCCGCCGACCTCGATGCGCGCGGCTCCCTGCTCTGCGACGGCCAGAAGGCGCTGCTGCGGGCCCATCCCGAGAGCTGGCGCATGCACGTCTATCCGACGCGCCGCTCCGCCTCCTACCCCGCGTGGGTCTACGAGGCCGTCCGCGCCAACGCGACGCGGGCGAGCGTGGTGCTGGAGGGGAAGGGATCGGTCGAGGGCGCGCGCGTGGGCCCGCCTTTTCCCATTCCAAAGAGCGGCGTCGAGGTGATCTGGAATCACAACCTGCGCTGGCGGGGCGCACGGGTCCAGCGCAGCGAGGGGATCGCCGCGGTGACGCGCCGGGGAAACTACCGCGTGGTGCTGCTCGAGCAGGTGCTCGGGCTGCCGTACGGCGCGCAGCGTCCCGATGCGTTCGGGAAGGAGTTCCCGAACGTGCTGCTGGCTCTCAAGGCGAAGGTCGTCGCGCCGTCGCGGATCGCCGGCGACGCCTCGCTCGTGATCGAGCCGATCGATCAGACGGACGATCCGCGCAAGGCGTGGATCTACAGCCGTGACCTGCGGCGGGTGTTCCGGGTGCCCTGGGTGGCCTACGACTTCCCGGCGCCCCACAGCGACAACCTGCGCACGGTGGACGACGCCTGGCTCTTCAACGGCCCGCCCGACCGCTTCGAGTGGGAGCTCCTCGGCAAGCGCGAGATGCTGATCCCCTACAACGCCTACCGCCTCCACGGCAGCAGCGTCGGGCCCGCGGACATCCTCCGCCCGCACCACATCGAGCCCGACCTGGCGCGCTACGAGCTGCACCGGGTCTGGGTCGTGCAGGCGACGCTCAAGCCGGGCGCCAAGCACATCTACTCGCGCCGCGTCTTCTACCTGGACGAGGACTCCTGGCAGATCGCGGTTGCGGAGAGCTACGACCTGAAGGGGCGCCTGTGGCGCGTGAACGAAGCCCACGCCATCAACTACTACGACGTTCCCGTGCTCTGGAGCACCCTCGAGGTCTACCAGGACCTCGAGCAGGATCGCTACCTCGTCACGGGGCTCGACAACGACCGCAACACCTATCGCTTCTCCGAGGGAAGCGATCCGCGGGAGTTCAGCCCCAACGCGCTCATGTACGACGTCCGCTAACCTGAGCGGGTGGTAGCCGCTGCACGCCTGCACACGCAGGCCGGTTGCCGGCGTGACTGTGTCTTGAAAGTCGAAGAGGCAATCCCGGATCCCGAGGGCCCGTCGGAGACGGGCGTTAGTCCGGGGTCGGATCGAGCCGGAAATAGGCGGGCTCGCGTCCGGGATCGAGCTTGACGACGGCGAAGTAGGACCGGATCTCTCCCGGCCGCAGCGTCGTCTTCTTGCCGTCGGGCTCGAGGCCGATCTGCGAGCGGCCCAGCTCCACCCCCACCCGGTCGAAGAGCAGGACCCTCACCGCCGGAGACACGGGGACGGTGGAGTCGTTCTCGATCACCGCCTTGTACTCCAAGCCGTTCTTCTCGGAGCCGCGCAGCGTCGTGAAAGCGATGTCGCGCACGGAGCTCTCTCCGATCGCGACCACCTGATTGGGCTGTAGCGGGCGCAAGCCGGGAATCCGCTGCTCGACGAGCATCCCGACGCTGGCCTGCGCAGCCGCGAGCGCCTCACGCGTGCTGAGGAGCTCCGCCTCGGTTTCGCGCAAGCGGCTTTCGAACGCCACTCGGTCCTCGGCGAGCCTCGCCTGGGACTCGCTCACGATCGAGTGGAAGTGGTAGGCCGTGTAGCCCACGACGAAGGAGGCGGCGAGCAGACCGGCGCTCGTCAGCGAGAGTGCCAGGCGCTGCTTGCGAAGCGAGGCGATCCTCACCCGGAGTTCGTGCCGATGGGCAGGATGAGCATTGGAACTCGTGCGACGCTCCATGCTCCGCGAGCGAACCCCCATGTCCGCCGCCCCCTGCGTGGCCAGCTCGCGCAACTCGTCCATCCCGTTCTCCGATCCGCCCCTCGGTATCCGGTCGGGGAACAACCAGAACCCGAGGGGAAGTCTCGCACAGCAGCGGGCCTACCGGCGCAAAGTTTTCTCGCACTCGCCGCCGTCGATGGGCCGACACCGCACCGCGGCGATCGCCCACGGGACCGGCTGCCCCAGACCGGCCGGCTCCGAGTGGACCTGGGGCCATTTTGACACGGCAGGGCATGGGAGGAAGGCTGAGCGCCCTCCAGTCATACCCGAGGCGGGTGCGCAAGGCACCGTTCTCGCGGGTTCGCGGGAGCCCTCAGTCGACACGGACCGGCCGTCCACGGAGAGCAGGGACGGACTCGAGGTCGATCGTTTCGTAGCCGCCGCTCCACAGCACGATCAGCCGCTCGCCCAGCCAGGGGATCTCTCGCGCGCAGCGAATACCCGATTGGCGTTGCGCATGCGAAGGAGATTCCCCGCGGGATGTTTGTCCGCGATCCAAACGATCCGCTCCTGCGTGGCACCAGGCTCCCAGACAAAGTCGCGCTGGAAGTCAGGCAGGACCACTTCAGTTCTCTTGATTCCGCTTCCTCTCCCGACGCGATCCCGTGTCGCGCTGGTGTGAGCAATCACTATGCGCTTTTGTGCGCGTCGTCGCTCCTCGTGCCGGCGCTGGCGGGTGCGCTCCTCGGCGGTGCTCCCGAGGCCGCGCGCGCCGTAGTGTGGGCGGGCCGCTTCCGCGTGATGCTCCTCCGGCTCCCGCTACGGCTGAGCGGCCGTACGCGGATCCAGGCGCACTGGCTTGATCGGCGCAAAGAGGAGCATCGCCCGGCTCGCGGTGTAGCCGGCGCCGCGGCCCTGCCCCATCAGCTGCTTCACCCGCTCGAGCGCTTCGGGCGTGTCGAGGGGGACCGCGCGATATGGCCTCGCCTCCCCGCCGCGGACCAGCTCCACGTCGGGGTTGCGGCGAATCCGCTGGTACCAGCCTCGGAACCAGTGGCCGGACTCGACCCAGAGCGTGCCGCCGTCGTCGAGGAGGCTCAGGACGGTGTCGTGCGGCTGGCCCTGCTCGTCGAGGCTGCGGAGCACCGCGGTCGTGCCCCGCTGGGGCTGGAAGTAGCCGATCGCCCCATCGAGGGCGAGGCCGAGCGCCACGTAGCTGCCGAGCAGGATGGCCGCGATCCGGACGAGCTTCATGTGAGTTCCTCCTTGCACGGGCAGCGATCCGTCGGGCAGAGCGTAGCTCCGACGCCCAGCTCCGATGCCCGAATCGGCCGGCGCCATCGAGTCCGGCCTGCCGCCTTGCACGGCAGGCCGGCTGCCCATAGGATGCAGGCTCGAAACCTCCCGGAGCCCCGCATGCGTCTCCAAGGCACCGTGACCGAAGCAGAGTCGGGTCGCCCGCTCGAGGGCCTGCTCGTGCGCGCCTACGACCAGGACCTCCTCAAGGACGACCACCTCGGCGACACGCACACGGACGCCACGGGCCGCTTCGAGATCTCCTACACGGAGGTCCAGTTCCGCGACCTGAACGAGACGCTTCCGGACCTCTATCTGCGGATCTTCGACCGGAGCGGGAAGCGGCTGCTGCACTCGACCGAGAAGCAGGTGCGCAAGAACGCGCTGGTCCTGGAGCGCTTCGAGATCCGGATTCCGAGCGCGAAGCTCGCGGGATCCTGAGCGCCCGCATCGCGGCGCCTCCCGACCTCTCCACCCCCAGCGCGCTCGGCGCCGGCGGCGCCGCCACGCGCCGATCGCTCGGCCGTCCGCGTGCGCTCGTCTGCGGGCTCTCCGCCCTCTCGGTCCTCGCGGTGCTCGGGGGTACGCGGGGGGCCGACGACGGCGTCGAGATCGCCTACCTGAACCGGACCTGGACCCACCTCGAGGGAGAGCTGAACCCCGTGCAGGAAGGGCCGCTGTCGGTGCGTCTCCGGTCGCCGCAGCAGCGCGTCAGCGTGCACCGCAACCGCCTCGTGCTTGCCGTGGTCCGGCCGGGCGAGTCGGACGCGCAGATCGAGGCCCGCTTCGAGGGCGAGGGCCAGCTCGTCGCCGACATCGAGGGCGGACCCTTCGCCACGACCCTCACGGACCGGGTGAGCGCGCCGCTCCAGAGCGTGCGCGTGCAGGGGCGTGTGAGGATCACCCGCGACGCCGACGCCTATCACGTCCGCTTCGTCGACGCGCCTGCGAGCGCGCCGGTCAAGATCCAGAGCCGCCTCGTGGGCGAGGTCGTCGGGCTGTGCGAGCAGCTCGGCGGGCTTGCCGTGGTCGACTGCGACCGCCTGCGCGAGTCCCTCTCGACCGTCCAGGTTCCGCTCGGGGGCGGCGACCGCGCCCTGCGCCTGCCGCGCGAGCAGCTCGGTGCCGAGGAGCGCGCCTACCTCGATCGCTTCGCCGCGCGTGACCGATCCGCGGCGCCGGCATCGAAGTCGGTACCCTACCCGTGAGGAGGACTCCATGGGCTCGACCCGTCGCGCGTTTCTCGCCCTGCTCGGCGCCCTCGCGCCCGCGGCCTGGACGGCGGCCGCCCGTGCGGGCGAGGGCGAGACTGGCGCCTCCCCGATCGAGCGGCTCGAGCTGCCGCGCGAGCGCTGGCGGGAGTTGCTCCCGGCGGAGGCGTACGCCGTCCTCTTCGAGGAGTCGACCGAGCGGCCGTTCACCAGCGCCCTGCTGCACGAGGAGCGCGCGGGCAGCTACCTCTGCGCGGCGTGCTTCCTGCCGCTGTTCCGCTCCGAGGCCAGGTTCGACA
>Ga0315273_10011048_pt1 | contig 11543 bp, 13 predicted proteins | sample YL17G02_0_MG_FD_205753 | JGI IMG/M metagenome (GOLD analysis project Ga0315273, IMG submission 205753) | Sediment microbial communities from Yellowstone Lake, YNP, Wyoming, USA - YL17G02_0 | ecosystem: Environmental > Aquatic > Freshwater > Lake > Sediment | place: USA: Wyoming | collected... | reverse complement strand
GCAGACTGGCTTGCAGGCGAAGATGTCATCGCAGGGGCAGATGGGCGAAGGCTCAGAAAACCCATACGAGGCCCGATTCAACGTGATGGTGACGGAGCGCGATCGGGGGGCTCTGAAGGCCATCACCTCGAAGGGCGTTTGCAAGAACGACGACCCAGCGGTGCAGGAGCAGTGCATCAAGGATCTCTACGCGACCGCGATCAAAGCTGTTTGCGCGATCGTGTCAGAAGGCAACTACCCCATGTGCAACTTGATTGCTGGGCCACTTGGCACAGTCGCCAAGTTCATGGTAGACAATGTGGCTCCCATCGTAGGCAAGATTATCTTCCCGTTCCAGCTTCTGTGGAATACCGACGAATTCAATCCGGCCGAGTGCGTGTATTTTGATGCGAACGCGGCAGGCCGATGGACGCAGCTCGTAGATACCATGTGGAAAGCGTGGGGGGAATCAGCTATTGCGACTGGAGTTGCCCCGAACATGGCCGCTATTCCGGCCTTCAATCTCAGCGTTGGCCGAATCATCGCGATCGGGTTGGCAACACTGCCAGACGACTTCCGCGCATGGGAGACCCCAGATGTCGGGCGGTATCCGTTGCCGTCCCAGTCGGAAGTGGAAGCGTCGAAGGCTCTGTTTGCCCTTCACTGGGAGGCTGCCAGACAGCAGTTCCCGAACCTGTTGCTCGAACCTCAAAGCCCAGAGACATACGCGCAGGTACTGTATTCACCGGCCGACGCCTTGAAGCTGTGGTTATACCTGTCGCCGAGAGGTTGGGGGACATTCTTGCCCAGACGAGCAGAAGGTGAGGACTGGAGCGGCAGCGACTACATGCACGGCGGTTTTACCATTGGAATGCACAATGACCCGACGCCTAACGTGTTCAGTGCCGGATGGGACTTCGGATTGCCAGAATATGCCGTGAAGTTCGCTGGATTCCCCGACGATTGCAATGGGGACGAGTCCTGTTGCAATACGTTCAACGACTACGTTCAGCGCATGTTCACCTATCGCGACGAGGCTTTGATGGCAGCCTCTGCGGTTGTTGCCGGTGCGATAACCTGGAAAATAGCTGAGCTGGGCAAGTCCATACAGCAGGCCATGTGGAGCGGGCTCGCTCGGTCCCAGGCTGATTCCAACGCCATGTGGAGCGGGCTCGCTCGGTCCCAGGCTGATTCCAACGCCATGTGGAGCGGGCTCGCTCGGTCCCAGGCTCAGAAGTCCGCCAAGCCCAACCCAGCCGCCGCGGTGGTGACGTTGGGCGCAACGGCGGGCCTCGGAACTCTGCTGTGGTGGGGCTTTACTCACTGGAACTGGGCCACTCGCATCCAAAAGCAGTTCAAACGCTTGACATAGCCGCGAAACCCGGCACGATCGGAAGCCCGGAGGCTGAAACTACACCCATGGAACCATTGGCTTTTGAGTCGTTGTGTCGGCAAAAGTGCTGCCCAGAAGTTCATATCGGACTGCACACGATCGACCTACGGGAAGTCGCGAACGACGGGACCGTCCAACAGATCTCGCTGAACATGGACCAGTTACAAACGCTGCTCGAGAAAGCCCGCGCGGCCGGGTGGGCACTGTGAACGCCGTCCCCGTCTGGGCAGTGTTGGTGTTGTACCTGATCGGCACAGTGGGATTCGTGCAGGTGATGACACAGGGCAAAATAACCGAGCGCGTTCGCTCATGGTGGCCTGGACTGCTCGGGTGCCCGATGTGCTTTGGCGTGTGGGCAGGTGCCGGGCTATCTGCTTGGATCTTTGCGTCCGCATTCGTTCCTGCTTGGGTGCACGGCATCGCTCAGGGCGTAGCTCTCGCCTTCTGTGTGAGCCTGGCTGCTGATACGGTCGCCATCGTTCATCACAGGTTGATGTCAGGGGGCACTGATGTCCGCTAAGGGCAGCGCACGGTCTATCAACGGTCCGATGCCGGACGTGATTGGCCCAGACACCTGGGGCAAAGGGGTACTGTCTGAATTTGGGTTGACGTTCACCCTTGGCTCGGGCGACCATGGAGCATGGACAAGCCGCCAGACAAACCACACGGGATCACCAGACCTCTTACCCAGGACGAGAACATCGCCCAGTTTTTGGGGGCAGCAGTGAGCACGGTCGCCCAACAATTCGGAGAAAGAGCCGAGGCTATTGAGAAATACAAAGCCGACTCGGCAAAGGCCGAGTCGGAGGCCGAGATTGCTAGAGCCAAAAGCGACGAGGTCATCCGAGTGAAAGAACTCGACACTGAACAAGTCAGGGTCGCCTCCTCAGAGAAGATTGCATTGTTGAACATTGCGGTACACGGCAGACAGTTCAACTGGAGACTTGTGGCAATTAGTGGAGCGGTCGCATGTGTCCTTTTCGTCGTTTGTGTTGCTCTCTGGAAGGACAAGGACACGGTAGCGATGGAGATCATAAAGACTACCTTGGCTGTGCTTGCGGGAGCGCTCGGCGGTTACGGATACGGATCGTGGAAGAAAACTGGACAGGAATCGCAAAACAACCAATGAACCTTCTCCCCTTCCCCAAGCGGGCGATAGCGATTCGAGCGCCTACACGGCGAGGGGATCAACGTGAGCTCGCTTTCAGAATCCGACCTTCGGCAGCTCCTGCGCCAAGCAGGCATGGACGAAGCGGGCGTTCTCGTTGCGCTCGAGGAAGCCGCGTCGTGGTCGTGCACCGATGATCTATGAGGCTGACGCGGCCCTAGGCATCTGTGGCGTCTATCGGCATGTTTACGCCATCCCTGCGTATGCTGAGCAGCCTGAAGCACTGCATGCGCTACTTACCCAGATCGACGAGGCCGGCGTTCTTGTCGTGCTCGTGGTCAATGCTCCTGTGTCCGCTCCGGCCGACAGGCTCAGGGCAACTGAGCAGCTTCTCGCTTGGGCGAGGTCTTGGGGTCGCCCCGTGGCTGAGCGCGGGAACGTGACTCTTCGGACAGCCAATGGCTTGAGCTTGCTGGTGCTCGACCGCGTATCGGCAGGGCTCCGGCTCACACATGGGGTGGGGCAAGCCCGTGCGATTGCCGGCAAAGTCTGCCAAGCCCTGAGCGAATCGGGCAAGCTGCTCGGGCATTTCATGCACTGCCTGGACGCGGACAGTCTTCCAGTCTCAGGAGCATGTGAGCAGCTCGAACAGATGTGGGCCCCAGGCGTTGCAGGGGCGGTTCGGTCTGTGATTGGCGACGGTGGCGCAGGCTCCGCCCTGTTCGACACCATGGCGAGAGCGTACTTGATCCAGACGCAACGGACTGGATCCCCATGGGCAATACTTCCGAGCGGTCCAGGCCTAAGCGTCGACCTGTCCCATTATGGCGCAATCGGAGGATTCAGGAGTCAGCCTAACAGCGAAGATGCCGCAATGATCCACGATCTCGGATGCGTGGGGACACTGCTCAGGCCCCCAGGTGGCCGGGTCGTGACATCTGGGCGAACGGATCAGCGAGTACCGCTGAAGTCGCACGCGGGCAGGATGGAGCGCGTAGCCCTCGGATTACAAACTGGGCTACCCCCCACCGGCATAAATCCCGACCTGTTTCTTCACATGCGGTCGGTTCACAGCATCGCTCAGTCGTATTGCAGAAACCCTACCACCTCGAAGAATTACAGCGACCGTTTGCGCGAAGAATGCAGGATGCAGCAGGACGTTAGGCCTGACTTGTTGGAAATGACTATCGTCGAAGCCTTCGGAGCTCTCGACGGAAGGCCGTTGCCTTCAGATCCGGTCGCTGCCTACCGGAACCTATATGGTGGCTTCACGATGCGAGAACAGACGCTTCTGTGCCGCAAATTGGGGCAGACGGCTTTCCCACCCGTGCCAGTGCCGAAAGCATTGGAAACCTTGGGGATAGTGTGTGATGATCCCACGTGGCAGGAGCCACTGCGGCAGATCCTGGCGCTGGAGCAGGCCGAATGCACCAGCCCCACCGGCTCATTCACTTGGGCCGGCTGAACAACAACCCCACGATGCGAACCTTTGAGAGTGTTCCAGAAGAGACGACAGGGATCACCAGTGTGGCGACTAAAGCCCTGCTTGAGGGGCTGGTTAGCGACGTTCGAGCGTTGCGTCAAGAGACCGCAGAGACGCATGGCACTGCCCTGCGCATAGATGAGCGACAACGTGACCTCGCCAAGCATCTACTCGAACAGGATCACCGCTTGTCCAGCATCGAGAAACGTGTGAGCTCGCATCTGACCGACGACGCGGTCAAGGCCTTGAAACAAGAGAACTCCCTGTCTGAGATCAAGGCGCAAATGAGCTTGGTTTCGCCTCTTGTGTCGCAGCACGAGCGCCTGATCCAACAGGCGCACGGCGCCGTGGTAGCGACGAAGATGCTCTACACACTTCTCGGAATTGTCAGCGGTGGCGGGGTAACGGCGTTGATTCAACTGCTGACAAAGGGGCATTGACCATGACGATCAAGCAAGCCGTGATAGTCCGAAAAGCATTCATAGCAACGACGTTGCTTTTGTTTGCGCTGGCTATGTCCGGCTTCATGTTTGGCGCATGCGCGCATCTCGGCTGATGCCTGCTGCATCGGCTTGACTTCGCCGAGCGCTCAGATACCATGGACCATGGTGCCAAGGGGATGGCCGATGTGTTGCGGCCTACTTGGCGCTCTACTTTCACACAGGTATCAGAGCCTGCTCGGTGGCTTGGAGACCGAGACACGTTCTATCGACGGCCGCCCGGCCCGCTCGAGGCACGTATCAGAGCCTGCTCGGTGGCTTGGTGACCGAGACCCGAGACGACACCGAGACCAGCCGGAGCGCCACGCCCCATGCAAAGATCGTACGGTCATAGGCCCAATCCGACAGATACCAGGGATCGCCACGCCGCTGGACTGATCGCCTACGATGCGGATATCCCAGAATCGGTCTCGAACAGAGATCTGATTCAGCTCGGCTGCTATCAGTTCTCCACGTCGACATGTGTGGCGATGACGGTAGCGGGGCTGTGCTTCGCAGAGCAGCGGAGGCAAGGCAAGACGCGCTTGGACGCGAAGGGTATCTCCCCCGGTGCCACGTACTACGCTGGGCTACGGCGAGAACTGGGCCCTGATGCGGTACTCACCGACTTCGGGTCCATACCTCGAGAAGTCTGTCAAGCTGCTCGCGAGATCGGATTGGTGGATTTCGCGGTTTGGCCCTACCCGAACTCGTTTGCACAAGATTCGTTGGCCGTGCTGGCTGAACCGCCACAAGAGGCGTTCCAGGCGGGCAGTGACAGGGATTGGTTCGGCTACTACTCTGTGCCAGAAACAGGCGAGGAACGGAAGACCGCCGTCAAGCGGCTTCTCTCAAGCCGGAAGCTGGTGGGAGGCGCGTGGCTGGTAGATGAGGCGTTCGAGCAGGCTCCCCCGTGGTGGAATTGGCCCGGATGCCGCGGAGCACCTCTGGGTGGGCACATGTTCTCGCTCATCGGCTATGACTCGCTTGGCCTAACCGTCTGGAACTCCTGGGAGGGTTGGGGCGACGCGGATTGTGGGCGAATCGCTTGGACCGCGCTGGATGAAGCGATGGACTTGACCGTCGTCGAGATCGACTTGGACAAATGGTGATCGGTGTGAGAAAGCTGCTCATTCTGTCGGTCCTGCTGACATGCTGCGGGGGGGGGACAACGCCTTCACCCGTTCTTGTCCCCACCGCATCCAACGCAGAGAACGCGTGCAAGATCCTGGAGTTCTACGGATGCGCGGTCGCGAAGCCCAACGAGCGCGGAGAGTCCTGCGCTGCAGTTTTCGGGCGCGTTGAGGGGCCGGGTTACATGCCGGCGAGAAGCGCTTGCATTGTGCGGAACTCCGATAGCCTTGACGCAATCCGCAAGTGCGGGGTGAAATGCTGACGGGCATCACGTATCAGAGCCTGCTCGGTGGCTTGATGACCGAGACACGCCGAAGTGATGCCATATCAGAGCCTGCTCGGTGGCTTGGTGACCGAGACGAGACCCAGCCCAAGTTACCCCGATCGAGGGGTGTTTGACGTCGGATGCATGGCGAAGTGATGCCATATCAGAGCCTGCTCGGTGGCTTGGTGACCGAGAGAGAGACGTTGAGCCCAAAGCATAACCCGTTGTTTTTTTTTGTGCAGTTTTTCGTGACATCGCCTGTCGATCGCAGTATTACGCCGCGAACTATGGACAAGTCTTGCTTCCTGACGGCCGCCGACTGCCGTCACTCCTGGATACCAACGAAGATCCGAGGCGTGTATCGCTGCTGGCATTGTGAGATCGAAACGGATCGCGTACAACAAGCGCATGAATGGTATCGACTGGCTCAAGACCTTGCCCCCAACTGCGAGCGTGCAGCGTGAGACAGAGATCCTCGAAGCTCTGGCATCGGAAGACCTACGCTCCGCCTTCTATTGGTACGCTGTTCCAATCAGTTCTCCCGGACACAAAGGACTGATAGCGGTTGGCTCGGATGCCATCGCCGTCGGACGCTACTTCGACGATCAGATCCGCGTCAACCTGACGGCAGAGGGGGCCCAGAGGTTGTGCGATTTGCTCGGTATGCAGATGCCTACCGCGAAGATGCTCGACGCCGCGATGGACGTATCGATCCCCATGGATCCCTGTCTGTTCACGCCAGACAAACAGGGCAAGATCGCAGTGACGGATCCGATCACTGGAAGCAAGGTCGTCACGCCGATGTCGAGCAAGACGGCCATGGGCGCGCACTCCAGGCGTGTCGATGCTGTTAGGGCGGGCCGAGACAACTTGGGCGCAAACTGCGGTAAGGCTTGGATCCTGGACTCTGCGATCCAAGCTCAATATGCCGCCTCTGGCGTGTGGTCCGGGTGTAACTACGGATGGTATTCGCCTCTTGCCCCGAACTGGAACCCACCCAAAACGCGTCGCCTCTGGCAGCCAGTCTCAACCAAACACAACCTGCAGCACGTCGACTACTCTCAGGTGTACCTTCCCTTCGGCCGGAACATGCTCGTCGATGGGGTGCTCATGGCGGTTCGAGATGTCCTAGCCGATCCTGAGTTGTGCAAGTTGCTCACTTACGGGGGGCCGATTGAAGATCGGCATCCAGGTGTGGACGTGCAGGCGCTATTCAATGAGCTATCCCCGGACCCCCGCGAGATCCCGTTGGCCGAACTACCGATGAGGATAATCCAGGCGGCGCACTTCACCCCCCGGTCTCAGCGCGAGGTAGACCTCATCGTGCTTCATGTGATGCAGGTGTCAGAGTCCAAGGGGGTTGCTGCCTCGGTCGCCAAAGCGATGTCGCTCCCCTCTGGGCGACAAGCGTCGGTTCACTACTGCGTTGACGCCGATGAAATCGTCCAATGTCTTCCAGAGCATGACATCGCCTGGGGGTCGCAGGGGGCGAACGACCAGGGGATCCACATCGAGCACGCCGGCTACTCAGAGCAAACTGCCGCACAGTGGCACGATCAGTATTCGCAGCGCATGCTTGCGCGGTCGGCGAAGTTGTGCGCCGGGATCTTGAAGCGTTGGGGCTTGCCCTGCGAATTCCAAGACGCCGAGTCCCTCCTCGCCGGCGACGCGCAAGGCCTCACCACGCACCTGGAGGTGACGAAGGCTTGCCAGCTAGCGAAGACGCGCGGGCTGAAAACCAGCCCGTTCTTCGCCGCCAAGTCCAACCACACCGATCCGGGCCGAAGCTTTCCGATCGCTGAGTTCCTGACCGATATTCGCATGCACATGTGAGGTGTTGACAGCAGTCCTTAATGGTGTTCTCTTGGTCCCACGGTAGCAAGTGAGAACGGGAGATACGCCCGACAGCGGCGTGGAGCATGGGGCTCTACGCCGTTGTCGTTTTGTGGTACCGTTCAGGCATGACCGCTGAACCCACGCTTCTCACCGAAGCTACCAACCCTCATTCTTTGGCGCCTGGGGTCTACCGCGCCGACTCTCGAACTTCCGCCTACCCGGCTCTGAGGTACCTTGCGGACACTGGGGGAGGCGAAGTAGCCCTTGAGCGTTTTCTGCCGTCTCGTCATATCGAACTCACCGTTCGGATCCCAGACCGGCAGCCCATCAAGCAGAACCCAGCCGATGACCCCGAGATCTCTGGTAGCTTCTCGATTAGCCGCGCATGGTCCGAATCCAGGGTGAGGACATATCGCGCGTGGCGCGTGGCCTGGTGGCGTGAAGCAATCCAGAACTCTGTGGATGCCGAAGCCACACGGATCGATCTGCGCTGCGAGCAGACGGCCGCAGGCTTCGTGGTGAGTTGTTCGGATGACGGTGGGGGCATGTCCCCGCAATACATCGAGGACAAGGAGAAGGGCTTTCTGGCGATTGGCGGCAGCGGCAAGACCGGCGGGGGCGGTTCGACTGGGGGGTTCGGCGCGGCTAAGGAAATACTAACATTGCCCTGGATTCAGTTCAAGCTGCTCAGCTCCGACAAGCAGTACATGGGATCAGGAACGGACTGGCGCCGCTCGAACGCCCCTGAGCGCAAGGGCGTCATGCTTGAAGTGCTAATGCCGGCGGACTTTCACACCGACATCGAGCATGCCGAGCACGTCTTGGCGCGTTCGTGGATTCAAGGGGTCAAGTTCTCGTTGAATGGCCGAGCCATCAAGGCTCTCCTGCAAACACCGGACAAGGTTCTGCAGGAAGTACCTGGACAGGGGACCATCTACGAAGGAAAGCGCACCCGTGGGCAGCCGCCAGAGCTGCTGGTGCGCAAGAACGGCCTGTGGATGTTCTCGGAAGACCTGCCAGAGTCCGCCAAGCACACGATTGTTGTCGAGCTCACAGGCAGCAGCACCAAACTTCTGACGGAAAACAGAGACGGGCTGTCAGGTACAGCCGACAAGCTGCGTAGGGCTCTGGATGACATGCGGTCTGAGATGTCATCCGAAGGCAAGGTCAAGTCAAAGAAGTCGGCTCCCGTCATGCAGGTGTTCCGTGGGACCGGCAAGTTGTCAGGGGGGACCGACGCCAAGAAGCGCGCGGCCGAGCTTGCTTCTGCTGCCGGTCCTATCGCAGACTTCAAGACTGGCAAGGCGACCACCGTCACATTGAGCAAGGCCTCCGCTGAGCAAATCGTTGCACTCTTGTCCCAGCTATCAGGCATCGACATGGGGCAATCGGCAGGAGAAGGCGGAATGGTGTCGGCGGCGCTTTGCAACATGGACAAGGAGCTGGCCGAGACTCTGGTGGGTTCGATTTCCTTCGCCTCGCAGAAGGGCCTCGATGCCGCACTGGCCCAACTTGCCTGGCAACCTGACATGCTCCTGCTGAAGGATCCGGATTTTGAATACCACATCCCCAAGAAGTTCACCCCAGAATGCATAACCCCTGGGGTTATGCGTTTGCTCAAAACGTGGGCAGAGCTTTGCCGCTTCGTCCTGATTGCTGCCGGCTGCCCGGCTGAGTATGGCGTCGGCTTCTGGTTCTCAGAGGACGCCGGGGCCGGCTATCTGTGGCGTAACCCAGAACACTGGCTTCTGCTCGACCCTCACCACAGCAAGACGGACCGCACAGACATCTACAACCCGGCCGACCCTGACCAACTACGATGGCTTTGGGCAGCCGCGCAACACGAAGTCGCTCACATGCTGGTTCGCCTCGAGTACGGCAGCTCTTGGGACGAAGACAAGCCCAAGCCGGCATCCCACGGGGCAGACTACGCCAACGCTTTGACCGACCTGAACGCGAAGCTTGCCGATGCCTATCCACGTGTCAAGAAGATCGCCGCTTCAATCAAGCTGCGCGGGCAAATCCCTGCCAAGGCGCCCGTTCGTGTCAAGCCGCTCGGGTTTGATGCGCTAGCAGCCATCGAAGCGCTTCAAGCTGCATTAGGCAAGACCACTGCTAGCCTTTGGATGAAGTTCATGAAGGCGTTTGCGGGTGCCACCGACATGTTCGCTGGCCAGTGGGCTTTCGATGAGTCGTTGGCCGATAGACTCGGCAAAAACATCGTGCTCATGAGCCAGTTCGACATTCAGGGGCTTCGTCTGGCCTTTGGCCCACTGGATGCGCTTGGACAGCTCCAGCTCGACGGTTCCCAACGAGGCGATCTGCAGTTTGTTCTGGCTGGCCGTTGGAATCGCATGGTCCAGGCGCAACGGGCAGTCCCTCTCGCCGATTCTCTGCAGCTTCTCCCTGTCTCCTCGACGGATTGCGCCATCATGCAAACACCCGCTGTCTACGACGTGGACAATCGACTAGACGACGTGGCGACCAGTCTCCAGACCTCCGGGGCATCAGACCGCCTTCTCAACGTTCACTGCTGGTCGCTGCTGTGGACGTTCTATCGACACGTGGTAGAGAACGCACTGCAGGTAAGAGACGCTTCAGGGGTGGTTTGGGACTACGCCATCGCAACGGCCTTCAGAACGGGCGAGGTCTTGTCGCACTGGGATGACCGCGTGCGGTGGCGCCTCGACCTCGGGAACTACTTGACACTTTCCTTAGCCGCTGGAGGGCAAGACGACCTTATGACAGGCATTCGTGGCCTGGTGGATGCACTTCAACTGAGATGGAAAGCCTTCGGTACACAACCGACGCTTGGCCTAAGGCTCGAAGAACATACTCAGACGGGGGTCTCGATTGCGGCGGGGTCGACCTACAGGCCGAACCCAATGCCCCCGCCAACTGGCGAGGCACCTACTGACGACATGACATCGGTAGCCCGCCAGCTATTCGCGTGGTCAGGGCGTACAAGGGTCGGGGCCGACGTTGATTCAACTAGATGTGCCAGACGCCATGGTTGAGGCGGTCGACATGAGGGGTGACAGCATGGCTACCTACGAGTACAGTTGGCTGGTTCGAGACGCCATCATCAATTGGGCAACCGAAAATACCGGGTTCGACACCATTCGGACAGAACCATAGAGGGCAACGACCCTAGATGTCTCGGGAGGCTAAGGCCCCGAGCAGCCTCGGATCGGTAACCCTCTCAAGCAGTATGGGAAGTCCTGCAGCCAAGGCCCCCTCGATGACGGCCGCTCTGCTAGTCCGAGCTCCCAGCTTCGCCATGGCATCGCAGATGGCCTGAGCTTGCTGGAGCGCTTCATCCGACACGTGCACAGACAGCTTGGTGGTTTTCATCATCCATCTCCAGTTCCAACTGCCCCGGCCACCCCCCATGTCGTGGGGTGTCGCGCAGCTCCGGGTGCTGGTGCGAGCACCGAGGGCAGTCCGCAGGTTTGCGGCCGTATGCCTTCTGACATTCCTCGCACTCGCGGTCATTGGGAATCACGGTTTCTGCACTCCGGTGGTTGTCGCGACAAAGAACAGCGGGGCGGGGTCAGTGTCGGCGAGTGCCACAGGGGGCACATTTTGCTGAGTCTCGGTCTCAAGGCACCGAGCAGCCTCGGGCAGCTCTTGCTCCCGAACAACGACTCGCCAAAGCAGATCTTTCCTGCCATCGTATAGCCGGCGGTTCCGAACCGCAAAGAGCGCCATCCCCCAAAGGACTGAACTGGGTTCACCAGCGTCGTTCCACGCAGTAACCTTGACGCTCTTGCGCGCGCCACAGGGATGTTCCAAGGTCAGCCGGGTGATTCGCGCGCGCTTATGTTTCATGCAGGGGCATACTGCTGCACGCGGCGGCCGGCGTC
>Ga0315273_10011047_pt1 | contig 11543 bp, 16 predicted proteins | sample YL17G02_0_MG_FD_205753 | JGI IMG/M metagenome (GOLD analysis project Ga0315273, IMG submission 205753) | Sediment microbial communities from Yellowstone Lake, YNP, Wyoming, USA - YL17G02_0 | ecosystem: Environmental > Aquatic > Freshwater > Lake > Sediment | place: USA: Wyoming | collected... | reverse complement strand
TTGGAGGTCACGATCCCACGTCTGGAGGAAGTCGATCAAGGCCAGGGGCTCCATCGCCGCCACTGCTTCTCCAGGGCACTCCAGGGCAAAGCGGCCCGCCGTCAAGGCATAGCGATCCTCACGCGTGTGATACCGCACCAGCATCCCGTTCGGCCAGGTCATCACGGCATCGTAATGCCACAAGCCGAAGTCACTGTGTTCCGGCTCCCCGAAAAGACCCGTGAGGTACGAGAAGACCTTCGGCCAAACACTCACGGGAAAGGAACCGCGACACCAGTGGAGACCAACACCTGTAGCTCCCTTTTGTGAATCCTGCCCCCGTATTACTGTAGGGGGGCAGGGGTTTAGCTCACTTCCATGTTTGCCCATTTTACCTATCCTTCCTTGTGTGACGTGGATCAAAAATCAGGAATGCCGGCGTCAGCCGGCTCGCTCGCTCCCGCCTCTACGCGGCTGCCTTTCGGGGTAAGAAACTCCACATGCTGAGCGACGATCCGATGCTTGCTGTGGCTGCTGCCGTCCTTAGCCTGCCACTTCTCGAACTTGAGCTTGCCGTGGATCAAGACGCAGTCTCCTTTGTGCACGTACTTGCCCACAATCTCCGCCGTCTTGCCATAGGCCCGCACATCGATAAAGCACACGTCCTCATGCTTCTGACCATCGCTGGCGGCCCACTTCTCATTGACCGCAATCCCGAAATCCACGACGGCCGTCTGATTCGGCGTGTAGCTCAGTTGCGGGTCCTGCGTGATGTTGCCCACCATGATGACTTGATTGAACGCCGGCATGTTTCAGCCTCCTTACTGGTTTGATCGCTCCTGCGTCGCGGGGTTTGGGGCATTGGCCTCAATGGCAGGTGTTTTAGAGTCCCCGTTGGGACCCCCTACCGGTTGTGACATAGTCGGCAAATCGAACATAATAATCTCCAGCCCGGTCGCTGCCGCGATTGCCCTGACCTTCACGGCACATTCCGGACAGGCCAACAACGGATTGGCTCTGCTCGGCCAGAAGTAGCCCACCGTCGCCCGCTCAAAACACGTTTTCTGCGAGCACTTCACCTTGCCATCGCCCTTTCTCGCGCCTTGCGGAGCTTCGCCATGACGTCCCGCAACACCAGCTCCTCGGCATCCATCCGCTGCTGAATCGATGGAAACGGCCCGGTGCGCCCCACGGCAGGCTTGGCCCGCTCGCGCAGATCCATGATCTGCTCCATGCGCAACATGAGAACGTCGATCAAATGCTTGTGCTCAATTCCGGTCACACTGATTTGCATCGCCATCATCCTTCATCTCTTGCGAGCCTTTCTCGCATTATTCCTTTCCCGCAACTCATACACGTATACGGCCCGCAGCGGATCCTTTAGCGGCCCCCGTTTCGCGTTACTCTTTTCAGATCGATGGAGCGGGATCGCGCGGGCCGGTCCGGAGCCGGCAGTCACGCATCGTTTCAGCCATTTCGCAATGGCTCGCGCGTGAGCCATTTTGTGAGCATCGTTGCAAAAGACGTGTTTTCCCGACTTTGGAGAGCGTTTGCCGTGTATGATCTCGCCACACCAATGACAACAGTCACCTAAGCGGTAGCCGTACATGCGTTACCCTTTCTCGATCGAGGCAAGTTCTATCAGTCAACGGCCGGCGGCAGAAGTAACGCGATAATAGACAGGCGGGGAGCACGATGGGGCGTGCTCCCCGGCCCTGCCATCGAGTATCCAACCGCGCTCCCGGGGCGCACCCCTGCGTTGCCCGGTCAACGGTGGGAATCGAAAGAAAACCTGGACTGCCCGCAAGAGAGTACCTGACGAGGGAGCTGGGGCAGCCCAGGGCCTTGGGCTGGTTCGCAGGGAGGCCGGCCCGCAGCCGGCCGGCCTCCCGTGCGGCAAAGAAGGATGAAAGAGTTGTTGTCGATTCAGCCATGTCACTCCCAAACAAAAACAGCCGGGCCGCGTCATCGCTGACGACGGCCTGGCTAATCGTAGACTGATTCAGGATTTACCACGATCAGCCGTACCCACACTATCAAAAAGGGTATCGGCGTAGCAAGGGTAAAAAGCTGATTTTTTCCGGGTGTCGCAAGATCGTTTGATTCTATCGATTTTGCGACAACAGGCCCAGGGAGGCGTTTTCTACCTGGAAATCGAGGGTATGACTGGCAATCGGGGGTATCCCCAGGGTGAACAAAATCCGCGTTTGGGTGGCTTCCAGGCGGTCCAGGCGCCCAAGAATCTGCTTACCCTGGAAGGCCAGCAGGCTCAGGAAGAGCCCGGCTACCACCTTCAGGACATGATCCGACTTCACCTGCATTGAACATCCCCTCCAGCTCCGCGAAAGACAGGCGTATCACTCGGACGTTGGCCAGGTACAGCGAGACTTCGCCCGCCGCCGTGTCGAACCGCACCTGGACCGGGTCATCGAAGTGACCATCGAGATTCGGTACATAGTTGACCATCATGCGGCGAATCAGCGGCCAGGCGAATTGCGGCACACCCATCTGAGCGAAAATCTCGTTGATCGTCATCGTTTCACTCCCAGCCAGAACATCGCGAGGACGGCCAGCCCACCGAAAATCAGGATGGCCGTCAAGCCTATATCGGACTTTTTCGAGACGTCCTGAATCGCGGCCGTTGCGAGCTGGGCTTTTTGCTCGAGGGTCAAGTCGGGATTCGCGTTGATCGCGGCAACGCTGTCGGCCGCCTGTTCGGCTTTGGTTTGGCCTTTGAACAGGCGAATGATCTTACCCTCATCGTACAAAAATCCCCAAGCTGCACCGGCAATGAGAGCAACCACAACAGCAATGGCTTTGCCGCCAAAGCCAGCTTCCAACGGCTCGAACTTTTCCAGAGGCTGATCGCGGAGCGTCGCCTGGAATGTGATCGTGAGAGCCTCGGGGTCCCAGGCATAGGCTTCGATCCGGAAGCGGCCATCCTCGGCCAGCTTGCTTTCGATGCGAGCCACCTGGTAGTTGACCAGCCAGTCGCCCGCCTGGATCAACTGGTACGTAACCAGCAAAACATCGCCGGGCTGGAGCTCGGTATCCAACGAAGGAGTCGGCAGGACCTCCATCATGCCCGGCATCGGATCAGGCCATGTTCCGGTTGCTCCCATCGTCACGCTCCCTTCAGCTCATCGACCAGGGCGTTGGCTTTAACATAGTTGCCCGCCTTGACCATCTGTCGCTCGATCTCCGCTTTCACCTGGGATACAACATCCCCCGGTGATTCCTCGACGCCCCGGATCACGGGCCTCATCGCATTGACCAGGTTGGACCGCTTCATCTGCTGCTGGACGGCATAGCCCACCGCCATCGTGCACCCCAGGGCCTCCATGATGATCCGCAGGGGCAAGGGCAAGCTCGCACCGTCCGGACCCTCCACAGCATCGGTCAATTTCGTGCCCGGATTGTTCGGGTCGCCCAGGGCCTGACAAAAACGCTGGCGTTGGCCTGCGGTGCAGCCGGCCGTAGCGCAGAAACACGCCAAAAGGCAGCAGGAGGCCAGAATGGTCGCAAAACGATGGATACACATGCTTTTACCCCTATTCGCGTTCGCTGGAGGCCCGCAGAGCCTCAATCTCGACCCGGTCCGACCCGTAACCCCCCGGTCAGCGTTTGCCCAAGCGATAGCCGCCCTTGACTTTGTAGACGGAGCGGCCGTGAGCCGCCTTGCGGGCATTGATCTTTTTCTTGAACGTCTTTCGCGTTGCCATAGAATCTCCGTTTTTTCATGATACTCGTGTCGCCACAATGTGAGCCTCGCTGATGCGAAGACTCCCGGCCGCCGGGACAACGGCGATGGAGCCGAAGATGGTGAGGACGTCATTTAGGTTGTCGGTCGTGTAGATCGTTTCCGGCAGCTCCACGACCAGAATCGTGTAGTCGCCGGCCGTGATGCTGCGGATCGTCGGGGCCGTGACGCTGGCCGCCAGGTCCGCCGGCGTATTGTTCGTGCGCCGCAAGAGGAAGGTGCAGACCTGCGAGGCGGCCAGGGTGCAGGCTTCATATTTGAGCGTCACCCGTGCGCTGAGACGCCAAGTGCCCTGGGTCGCGATCGTCAGCACGGGGTCGGTCGTGGCGAAGTCGAGGGCGGCCGGCGTCGCCGTCAGATCGTAGCCCGTGCCCGCGGCGTAGACGGTCAGCGGCGCCACCGGCTCATCGTGCACGAGGTAAAACTTGCCCACGGTGTCATCGCGGTAATTACCCAGATCCATCAGGTAAAGATCGTTGCCGCGCAGCGTGATGTCACGCGTAAGATATTGAATGCCACGGGTCATACCGTAGAGCTGATTGCCGGCGATCACCGAGCGGGCGGCGAGAGCGGCCACGTAGATCGCCGCTTCAGCCTTGATGCAGGTCGGATAGACCACCGGGCCGTCTTCCAGTGCCAGGTCAAATCCATCCGGCGGTTGAAAGTCATCGATGTACTTGCAAACGTTGCCCTGTACGGTACAGGGCGAGGCGATGGCGATGTCGTAGGGATAGTTGTCGATGAACGTATTTCCGATGATCACGGTGCCCACCGTATCCGGCTCCACGTTGACGCCGGACAACGAATTGCAGATAAAGACGTTGCCGGTGATCGTCGTCGCGATGCCGTGGTAGGTCGGCCCGCCGCCGGAGCTGCCATAGACCCAGCACCCCGAGGCCCCGCACGCAATGACCGTGTTGCCCGTGACGGTCGTGACACTGGCACCCTCGCCGACGCTGATGCCGGTCCCGTCACAATCATAGACAAAACAGCCCGTGACGGACGATTGGCCGGAAACCTGAATCCCAATGTTGTCGAGCGTTGCACCATATGTCGAGCGCACGACGCACGCGTTGATCTGCACGGCCCAGTTGCTGATTCCGCTGGAAACGATCCCCGCGAACCCGCTGTTCAAAACCCGACAGCCGTCGATGAGAATTTCATGCCCGCCGTAGATCGAGATGATGCCGATATGCGTGACATCTTGCGTTTGCACGTTCAGGACCTTGCAATCGCGGGCATAGGTCACCCGGACGCCGTCGCCCTTATCTTGCCCACCGGGTATCGTCCCGGCCCCACCCAGGACCTTCAGGTCACGGATAATCACGTCCTCGATCCGGGTGACATAGACGGCCGGGTTGGCGCTCTTGGCCACGGAGATGATATTCGTATCAGCCTCGGTGCAGTAGATCACGGAGCCCGGTCCCTCGCCACATAAAAGCATGTGATCGTAGAGCACGCGGACCGCCGTCTCGAACGCATCGGGCTTGGCGACGCGGTAAACACCCGTGGGAAAGCGGACGGTGCCGCCGCCGGCGACTCCCAACGCCTTGATGCAGGCATTGATTGCGGCCGTATCGTCCGTGGCTCCATCGGCCACAGCGCCCCACCAGCCGGGAAACCCCGTGCCGCCGCGTGTGAACGCGACCAGGCCCGTGCCCGCCAGCGTAAAAGCTTTTTGCCGAACCGGGCAATGGACGTGCTCGGGACTCGCGATCGTCAGCGTGATCCCGTTGTTCACGCCGATCTCGCAATCCGGCTCGAAGATGAAATGAATCAAGGGACCGCACGTCGTATTTCCCGAGCAGATCGAATCGGCGTCCACGTGGACCGTGTAGGGACCGGCCCCCAGGGCGGCGATCATCGCATCGATGTCATTGCCATAGTCACTGGTGTGCTTGACCGGCCATTTCGTCAGGACGCCCAGGGCGGTCGCGTCCGCCGCCGATGGCAGGGTCTTCATGTACGCGGAAAAACCCAGGTCATCGAGGCCCTGCCCCGCGTTGTTGTCCTGGAGAAAGTCCAGCGACCACGGCGTCGTCACAGGAGTCAACGTTCCGGGATTGCTACCAGGCATCAGATCACCTTTCCATTGACAACCTGAAATGCGTCACTGCCCGAGCCAAAGACCGCATGTTTCGCCCGGTTCGAGTACCAGATTCCCCCCGGTCCGAGCGTGCAGAATTTGTCCACGTCCGTACAGCGAGCGGCCGTAATCCCCAGATACACCGTGCCGGCGTTGGAACGCGGGGCCGTGATTTCAATTTCTGTTTCCGCCGCGTTCACCGCAAAAATCTGCGAGCCCGCCGCCGGCGACGCGGGCAGGAGCAAGTCCGCCAGCTGCGTCGGGGCCCCGCCCCCAGAGATTTCCTGCGCGATGTCGGCCAGGCTCGCCGCCATGGCCGTCAAGAGCGGGCCGTTTTGGCCGGCCAGCGGCTCATCGGCGATCGTGATCGTCACCGTGGCACCGGCGACGCAGAGCAAACGCACGGACCGAAAGCCGGTTTTGGGACCGGGGTAGCCGATGCCGGGAAAGATGAGCTGTGGTTGGTTCTTGTCGAATCCGAGAAAGACATTCGCGGCCGTGGCGGTCAGCACCGTCACCCACTTGCCCGGCAGGGGAACCCAGGCCCCCACCAGTCCAGCCGGGACGGGCACTACCACCGTTTGGAAATTCGGAATCATATTTCCCCCTTGAGCAGCCAGAGCACACCCAACAGCAGGGCGAGCGGCAAGAGTTTCGTTAAGGATGTCAGCTCCGGAGCTTTCGTCGCCGCCACGATGTCACCCAGTTGCGCCGCTTGCGATTTCATGCCAGCGGCCAGCGAGCTGCCGAGCTGAGAGACGGAGGCCCGCTCCGAGGCCCGGTCCTGATTCAATCCGGCCACGATGGCCCCCACGTCCTCACCCATCAGGCCCGTGCTGACGTTCGACTGCGTCACGGTGGAACCGGGAGCGGCCACGATCGCCCCGCCGCCCGGCGTGCCCACGGCCGCTCCCGCGCCGACCAGCGAGCCGATATTGCCTTCTACCGCCGTTCGCAAGTCCGACGTGGTCGAGGTGGTATTCGCTGTCGTTTGGGTGCGGCTCTCGCCGCCGCCTAAGAATCCACCGCCGAAACTCATCGCGATCTCCTCATCACAAAAAAGTAGAAGATGGCCAGACCCAACACGATGAGCAGAACCGGCGAGAGACCGCCGCCGCCGCCGAAATTGATGTCCCCCGATGTTCCCGACGTGGCGGGCGTGCTCAAGCTCACGCTCGTACTCGTGGACTTTGAGGAGTCGGCACCGCCGCCGCCGCCTGAGCTCCCCATCATGCTTGCTAACATTCCGAGCATCAGCGCTTCCCTCCGAAGAGGAACCACGCGGCGACCAAGGCGAACGCGTACAGGCCCCAGGTGGGCAGAACCGACGCGGCCGTTGCCGCGGGCGTCGGCGTCGCAATCGGGGGAGTCGCCGCCGGCGAGGGCGCCGGAGCCGCCGGGACGGGGTTGGTCAGTGAATCGTAAGCTTTCGCGATCCCGAGAATGTCATCCATGATCGAGCCGACACCGGAATTGACCGCAGTCAATTTATCCGTGAATGCCATTGTTGCACCTCAGAGAAAGAAAGCCCGCCCACCGCGAGGCAGGCGGGACATCGATGTCACCATTTTGACGGCCGCTTAGGCGGGGACACGGCCCTCGTACTCCATGATCTTGAGCACGTCGTAGGCGGCCGGCGCACCGGCCCAGACCGGAGTCACGACCACGGGCGCTTTGCCCGCAATCTGGAGATTCGAGCTCGGATCGTTCAGCGTGTTGAAGGGGATGATCTGCCGATCCACGACCAGGACGCCGCCCGCCCGGTGCATCTCGTAATCCAACACGGCCACACTGCAATCGAGCATCCGGTTCTCATTCCCTTGACGCACAGAGATCGTCGCGATGACGTCCGTGGAGGTGTCGAACCACAGCTCATGACAGAACAGGGCGTTCGAGTCGCGGAACAGATCCGGGATGACTTGGGCGGTAGCACCGGCCCACGTCGAGGCGAACCGCTCGAGGCGCAGATGCCGGCCCATCGGGGCGGCGAACTCGGTCGGGTCCACGATCACCGTGGGCAGCAACAGATCGATCGTGGGTATCGCCGCCCACAGGACCGTGATCTTGTACTTGGCCAGGCCGCTCTTATCGTCGGCCAAGCGGCCCAAGCCGAAATGCGCCGAGGTCATCGAGAGCGGGTAATTGTCGGGCAGGTGGATGATCGGAATGACGCCGGAATCGGCGGCTTTCGCACCGTACTTGCTGTGGAAGTGATCGTACACGTTCCGCAGCTCGGCGGGAGTGAACCAGTCGATCAGGACGGCATCGCCGTCGCGGACTTCGACGCCAAGAATCTGAGCATCGACTTCTGCATCCGTGGCCAGGACACCGGCAATCGTAGCCGTCAGGTACGCGGCCTGAATCGTGTTGGCACCTTCATAGATCTGGTAAGGCCGGCCGCCGCCAACCACGTTGAGGGCGGGCAGATTGACCAGAGCGGTGATAAGAGGGGTATCCATGTTCGTTTCTCCTGTATGGCTCATGCACGGGCCTACGCCAAGTGCTTGTTGACCACGTCGGTTTAGGTTACGGTGTTGAAGCCGGCCGAGGGAGCCAAGCCGATCCAGCCCCGGAAGATTTGGACATACCGGTTGGAACTTCCCAGCTTGATGACAACGCTGAGGACAGCGAGCGATATCAGGACGCCGACCAGGAACTTGGCATTGGGCAGGTACACTTTGAGGTCTTTCATCGTAGGCACTCCAAACCAGACTCTTTTTCGTATCGGCCGTTGCGGCCACAGCATGTCATACGTATAGTATCGCGGTTTCGAAGTGGAGAAAAAAGAGGGAGGATTGCGGATGACGCAAAAGTCGCGAAAGTCGCGAAAGTCGGTCAGTTGGGATGGAAGAGCAGAGCTTCGAGAGATTCGATCGCGGCCCGAGCGTAGAGAATCCGGCCGCCGGGACGCAGTTGGATCTCGGGAAGGGCATGGAAGCGGCAGACCCTAAGCACGGTCCGCGGGTCCACACTCCAGCGGTCCGCAAGTGTCCGCGTGTTGACCAGAATCGCTTGCGGGTCCAGAGATAAGGGCTTTTGCATCACGTAGCACCGAAACCAGCTTTAGAGTACGCCCCGTCGCCGGGTCATCGAGACAGATCCAGCACTCGTCAGCTCCATCGACGTAGTGCACGTAATGATACTTTTCGAGCATCCGAAAAACATCATCCGGGACGCCCGCCAGGCGTTCCGAGAGATAGTGGGCCTGGTCCGGCTCGCGCACGCCGAAGACGAACCATTCATGGGCCTGCGAGCGCAGCAATTCGCCGAGCTTTCGCGGAGCCTGCGTCACCCCGACCAGGTCAATGCCGGCATGGCGACCGCCCGTGATGATCTTCGTGAACGCGGGCACCGACCAGGGACCGTGCGAGTACATCTGCACTTCATCGACCACGAACAGCAGATTGCCGCACTCCCAAATCAATTCGCAGATCCGGGGGAACTCGGCAACCGGATCGGTCGGGCGATAGACGATGCGAAACGGGAGACGATAGACGCCCAGCCAGAAGCGTTCGAGCGTCTTGCGGTCCCGAACGATGATCCCATCCGTGTAATCGTCGCCCAGGGTGTCGTAGTAGAAAACGCGGGGGAACGGCTTGGCCAGGGCCGTGACTTTCGTGCTCTTGCCGTAGCCCCGCAACCCGACCACCGCTCGGACGATCGCTTGGTCAGCCATCTCAGTTCACCGTCACCTGTTGGGCCGCCTGAGCCGCCTTACGAGCCATTGCCGCGTTGCCGGCAATGGTCCTTTTCGCAGCCACGATGTTGTACGTGGTCCATAGGTTGCACAGCACGACCTGCGTCCAGAGCGGAATCCGCTGAGCCACGCCTACCAGCTCCAACGTGTTCGTCCAGCTCAAAGCCAGGTCCACCGCCTCAGCCTCGGTCAGGCGGACCTCGTCGCACGTCCGCGCCGCCCAGGCAGAAAACAGGCTTTGCAGAGTCGCCTTTATCGCCGGATGAGGAATTTTGCTCAGGCGGTGGAAAGCCGCCAGCTCATCGGTCATCCCCTCGGGCCGGCCCGCCCCCGGACGGACCCCGCCCCGTTGTGGAGGCGGTGTGTCGCCTTTATCCACGTCGTCGGTGTGGGAACCATCGCACAGACGCTCGAAGACCGGCTTGGGGTCCGCCAAGAGAAGCGGGTCTTTCGAAGGAGGACTTTCATCGGAGCCGGAGGCCAGGTCCAGCTCGTTATATTTGTCAAGAATCATGCGGGCTCGCTTGGCCCGACTGTGATTTTTCGTGACGGTCAGGCCCAGCTCAGTTGCAGCCTGTTCCAGGCTCTTGAGCGTCATACCCCGCAGATCCTTCGCTGCATACCGTGTCGTGGTCATCAGTCCCTCCCATCCCAGAAGACGAGTCGAATGCCGTGGCGGCCGACATCAGGTTGGCCAACTGGAGAATCAGCCGGCGGCTCAGGCGGACTTGCGCCCGCGAGTGTTCGAGGTTTCTCAACAAGAGCGGGGCTTGCCTCCAGTGACGTTGGATCAGGACACGGAGGATTCTGTCCTGAAGGGTCCACGCTTCCAGAGCCAGCCGCAGCAAGAGACCATTCACCCTGTTCATTCCGCACGTACTCCGTTTTGCACATCGGGCAGAAAATCCGATCCGGGGCACGATCCTGAGCCGGCTGGCGGCAACTCGGACACTCCATCATTATAGGCACCTCCAAAGCCAATCTATCGGCCGTTGGAGCGTCCAAGTTTACAGACCATCCGCGTACCCCACGACACTACCGTTTCAAACACACTTATCGGGCCAGGCTACAACACGTCACACGGCGGCGGTCCGTACCTGTTGCCGAACGCACGCAGCAGCGGCTCGATGTCCACAGGCAGTACCTCCCCCACCGCCATTGCCACGCGGTAGTCAGAAATCACCTTGCGGTGCACGGCCCGCAGACGGTCCTCCCCTTCGATACACTCATCGCGAAGCCAGTCCCAGAACCGCTCGGGACTCAACGCCGCCTTCAACATCTGGAGCGTCGGCACCACTTGATGGAAGACGTAGGCTTTCGCTTTTTCGACCGTCCGTTTCGTCTTCTCGGAGACCCACGTCAGGCGCCCGGACAGCTTGACGAGAATCTTCTCCCAGAAGTCATAACGCGGGCAGCGCGAGAGATTCTTGTCACCTTGATCCCGGTGAATGAAATCGATGCAGCCGCCGATGTGCCTGCCGATCGTCGAGGTCATCGCATCGATGAGCTGCTGAGGATCGTTCTGTCCTTCGATTTTTGCCCACTTGACCGCATCGAGGATGTCACGGAAGCGCCTGCGAGCCTTGTCGCCCGAGCTCTCCAGCTCCCAACAAGCTGCCATCACGTCGCCCCCGGATTCGAGCTCCTTGTCGTAAAAACGCAGGTAAGAGCCACTGCCCAGGCTCCCACGCCGGCCAAAGCAGAGTTCGGCCATCCGCAATTTCTTGCCGTCGCAGGGGAAACTCTCATCGTAGGATTCGAGGCCCGTGAAGTCCCGGTTGGTGACTTCTTTCGTTTCCGGATCGAACGTGCGAATGCCCAGGCCGGCGAGCTGAATCGGCGAGATGATCCACTCATAATCAAGCATACGTTCATCGAGCCGGCTGACCACCAATTGGAGGTCACGATCCCACGTCTGGAGGAAGTCGATCAAGGCCAGGGGCTCCATCGCCGCCACTGCTTCTCCAGGGCACTCCAGGGCAAAGCGGCCCGCCGTCAAGGCATAGCGATCCTCACGCGTG
>Ga0315273_10011046_pt1 | contig 11544 bp, 11 predicted proteins | sample YL17G02_0_MG_FD_205753 | JGI IMG/M metagenome (GOLD analysis project Ga0315273, IMG submission 205753) | Sediment microbial communities from Yellowstone Lake, YNP, Wyoming, USA - YL17G02_0 | ecosystem: Environmental > Aquatic > Freshwater > Lake > Sediment | place: USA: Wyoming | collected... | reverse complement strand
AGGATCAAGGCTTAAATGATTTATTTCTATCGCGCTTTTGTCTTCTTCCGGTTCCTCGGGCTGATCTTCTGTTTCATCGATGTTTTTGGCTTTGCTTTCCACAAACAGCCTTTCCCATTCGCCCTCAGAGCTAAGGTTTCTTAAAACACCTATCGATGAAGCAGCGTAAACATAATCCGGCTGCTTTATATTACAGCTTAAAGCCCTGACATCTGCCTTGCCCGCAACTCCGTTTGCTCTCTGCCAACTGATACCATTGTCTTTGCTGATAAATATTCCTGACTGAGTGGCTAAATATATACGGTCGGCTAATACGATTATGCTGTTGCATGCTGACTCCTTATAATCCCTGCCGCGAAAAACCCTCTGCCAGTTTTCTCCCCTATCAATACTTTTATAAAGGCCGCTTCCTGAACCCGCGTAAATACATTCGCGAATGTATGGGTCTATAACAATAAAATTGATACAGCTTCGGCCTGCCTTTATTGTTAAAACTTTTTTCCAGTTGGAACCTGAGTCTTCGGTCTTATGCACCGAGCGTTTTGAGCCAGCGAAAATCATTCCGGGATTGTCTGCGCTGACTGCTATGCTTGAAAGTTCATTAAGCTGACTTCCTAAGTCTTCCCATATCATCTGACCGCAAAAGACCTTTGACCGGCTTCCCATCACAAAGACAATTGCCAGACAAAAAACCAATGTTCTCTTACCCATCTTGCTCCTCCTTCTTTTGCCCGAACAGCTTCGGGCAATAAGCAAGGGCTGTTCATGCTTCAGGTCTCTTTGCCGGCATCATGACTTCTGCCCTCACCTACAATAGACGCAGGAGCAGGCAAAATCTAACCGAAATTTTTTAAAAATTTTTTAAGCTGGTTTGGATGAAAATATTAAAAGGTTGGTTTAAGGGAACAAAAAGGCTCTTATCTGAGGAATTTATTGTTGAGGAATACAAAGGCGGAAAGCATATTTTGTTCTGCGGCCTGGAAGCTCTTGGCCAATAATTCGAAGTTTATCTCATGATCCTGGACAACAAACCTGTTTTTTTCGTCGTTTAAAAACATGATCGCCCTAATAAATTCGCCGTAATCGGCCTTTCCAAGGACAGTTTCAAGGCTTTCTCCGGAAGTCTGTTTAAAAAGACCTAACCTCTCCAAAAAGCTGGAATTGCTTTCAAGCAGGTAATCTACCATGTCTGCAGGGGTATTCATTTTATCAAGAAGGCCTGCGAGAAAATCCTCAAAAAGGGCTTCAAAGAACGCGCAATACAAAACAAGTTTTAATTTTCCAGCATCATTGACATCAGGCGGAAACTTTATGCTGTCTAAGACATCCAGCATGTCCAGTTTAGGCCACAGCTCACGGGCGACAGAGCCTTTATTGCCGCATTCCGGACACGGGTCAAAGCCGTCAAAAAATCTTTGCTCGTCATCTGTGATAATACTTTTGCATACAGAGCACCTGACGTAGAAATTTTTCCTCAACATCAAACGGCCTCCTATGCATAAATTTTATTACTTTTGAAGGGCTTTTACAAGGAAAAATTAAAAAAGGAGTATGTTTAGAAGAGTGGCTAAATATGGATATTTCCGGAGTAAATCACCAAAGATTATTCTTTATCCAGGAATCAGTCCCTTTAACAGGCTTAAATATTTCAGATTGCCTTTTTGAGCTTTGCCAACCGCAACTAAATGGATCTTCTTCTGAGGCCGCAGAGGCTATATTTAACGGCCTCGAATTTGCTACGTTCTCAGCCTTAGACATCATCTTGACATCCTGAAACCTAACGCTCCCGGATTGAAACGCGTTTATCGTCTCGCAGCCGCAAATAAAAAACACCATAAATCCTGCAAGGATAAATAAGCCTATTTTTCTTGCTGTCAGTCTTTTCATCTTGACCTCTTTTTTTGATAAACAGGTTATAAGATAAATATGCCTTAAATCCGGCACAAAATCAAGGGTATTTCTAAATATCCGGAAAGCGGTTTTACATGACCGGATTCTGAGCCGTTTCGACAAACTCCCTGGTCCTTCTTTCTCTGGAAGCAATTATTGAGGCGCCTTGCTTATATAAATTCGGGCCCAAAAACCACGCCCTTTGGAGGACATCAAAAACCTGTTTCTGATCCATCTTCCAGTAATCCAGCCCCAAATAATGCCTCAGCAAAAGGTCCGCATAGCATTTTGCAAAATTTTCATAGACCTGCGGGTCTTTAAAAACTTCTTCCCTGCCAAACCTTGCCATCGAAGGGAACTTTTCAAACACATCTTCGACCGCGACTTTGCTTAATCCTAACGGACCGAATGCAACTGCTCCCGGGTGTTCAAAATCAGGCGGGTAATTTTTCCCGGAAGCTTCAAGATAATTCAACCCCTGCCTTAAATACTGCCACAGGTCTTGGGTCATCTTAGTCGCCGGATAATAATCATCAGTCTTAGGTTCTATCTTATCTACATAAATCAAACGGTCAAAATCAACTATACCAATATCTGAAACTTTAAAATTCATCGGATACAATGCTATAAAGGAACAAAGAAAGAAGATTTCAAGGTAAAGGTTTAATTTTTTGCCGGGTACAGGCAAGCCTGATCTTTTCAGTACCGAGAGCCTGGCTAAGGATATGACTGACATCGCGCCCATCTTCTCTCCATAAAAAAAGCCCCGGAAAACTTCACCGGGGCCAATAAGCCAAGCAGCCTGAAAATAAAAAAACCCTAAAGGCAGTTCTTAGGGTTTTATACCTCTTTGGCAGCTCAGCCACCCGACTTTAAGTCGGGCCTGTTGCTTTGCGCCCCAGCATTACTGCTAGTTAGCCTTTTTCAGTAGGTGCCGATTTGACTCGGCAATGACCAAATTGTCAAATATTTCCTTATTCCAACATAGAGTATAGCATAAATTTAAGCAAATTCAAGGGTTACGGAAAGATATTTGTTGAAGGATTTAGATGAACAAAATTCAACTTTTAGTTGAACACATGGGATTCATACGAATACGATTTTATTATCCAGGCCGAAATCAAGGCCTGCCTGCCAAAGATCGCTGTCTAATTTATGAGACCAGACGACTTTTCCCCTGCGCGTTAAAGGCCGGGCCAATAAAACAGTATTGATAAAAACTGTCAATTCCTGGCTGACTAAAAGCGGGAAGCTGCCGAACAGCCCTGCGCCCCGGCTGGACAGGTCTTTCATTATAACAGACTTCTTCTGCCCGTCGCTAAAAAGCAAAGAGACCGAATCATTAGTGGGAAACCTATGGTATTCTCTGCGGTAATCGGACAAAGCGGACTGCTTTCTCCGTGGCTGAAAAATTAATACGCGACTTACTGCCTTATTATTTATTCCTGACTTTGTTGCAGATTTCTTCCTGGATGCTGTTTACAATGTAACGGACAGCTCTTTTGTCAACTTCGATAAACTCGAAACCTATCCTTTTGACTTCGGGATTAAGCTTGCTCATCTGCTGGGCGTAAATGACTTTGCAGCCGGCTTTTAAAGGGTTATCAGAATATTTAGTCGTGATCTCCAGTTCCACCTCTTTGCCTATCTCAAGCTTCTCGCTGCTGTATACTCCTATGCCTTCGATACCTATGTCGGATAAACTTGCCTCAAAGCTATGGCCGGGGTCTTTAACCCTTACAGCCACGGAACCCTGTGCCTGAAACCTTATGTATTTCCTTTTATCCTCCATAAGTGAATTTTATCATCAAATTATAAAAACGGCAAGAAAATGTTTATACCGGGAAGGTTTTTGTTTGTGGCGGGAAATTTTCAGAATATCAGCCGTAATATTTTGCCCTCATCCTTATCGTCCTTAATACAAGAGGTATGGGCTTCAGGTCTGCGTTAGCCAGTTCTATTCCTGACCTGAACCTGTCAGGGCCTATCATGCTCGACCATACGACTTTGCCTTTTGTGTGGATCTGTTCTCCATTATCAGGCATATGAAGCCATATGTCCAGGCTGGTCCCTGCCGGAAAAGACCTGTTTCCGGAAAGACCGATGCCGTTTGAGCTTATGTCGTGGGTGTTGCACTGTATCTCCCTGGTGGAATTCAGGTCGATGCTTCTTAAAAAAATATTTACTTCGTACCGCGGGAACCGCCTTCTATCCTCAAAATTCTGCTGCATATATGCTCCTTTCATCGGTACGGCCAAAAAAAAGGCCACAGTTCGATAAGTCTTTATTTTTCCTTATCGTCCGTGGCATTATAAAAAAACCTAAACTTGTTCCAACAAGAATATAACCCAGTTTCATAGGATTTTCAAGGGCGATTTGGCATTATAAAGAAAACGCTTTCAAAATCAAACCTAGGAAGCGTCAAGGCTTAAGAGTTCCTGCTGGACCTGCTTGTATTCGGGGGTGTCTATTCTGCGGTAGAACTCCTCTGCCTTGCGAAGATATTCTCTTGCTTTGTTCTTTTTATTGTCATTCTTATAAAGCATGCCGAGATTATAACAGGCTGATGCTAATTCGGGCTGGGCATCGATCTGTTTGGCTTGGGCTTCGGCCTTTTTAAAAAATTCCTCGGCTTTTTTAGGGTCGTCTATTTCCACGTACAGCTCGCCTATCATATTGTAATCGCTTGAAATGCTTGGTTTATTATCCTGCGCCAGATCGATGCTTAGCCCTTTCATATAATTCTGAAGGGTATTCTGGTAATCCTTCTCCATCAGATAGATCTCTCCGAGGTTGAAATAGTAATCGCTCATCTCGTTCTTTAAGTCCATCTTCGAAAAAAGCTTCAGGCTTTTATCGTAGAAATCCCTGCCCGTCTCAAGATCGTCTTTGTTGACGAACAATAATCCGAGGTCGAAATAATCGCATGCGAGATTATACCTGTGCCTGCGGCTTTTAAGCTGCTGCCGGTTTATCTCGGAACTTTTTGTAAGCAGTTGCAGCGCTTTGTCATACTCTTCCTTGTCCATGTACCAGACAGCAAGTTTTCTCATGGCTGTGGCTTCATTGAGCCGGTCATTATTTTTTCTGCTTACGGTTATCGCCTTATCGTAAAACTCAAAGGCCTTAGGGTACTCGCCTTGCTGGTGGTAAATCCAGCCGATCATAGTGTACGCAAAAGCCAGCTGCCCCGGGTTCTTTTTTTCCTGAGTGTAAAGTGCGTAATCAAAATAGTATTTTAACGCCTCATCCCTCTTCCCCAGCCGCGAAAGCGTATCCGCGACTAAGGGGTAAGCGCTGAAAAATTTAGGCTCTTTGTCCAAGACTCTTTTTAAAATAGCAAACGCCTCTTCGTTTCTGCCTTTGTTAAACAGTTTTTCGGATTTCAAAAACAGATAGTATGTCTTCGGATTTAAGCTTGGGAGCACAAAATAAACGCCGATCAAAAACAAAACCACAGCTGATGCGGTCAAAACCGGAAGGATCCTTTTTTTGTGTCTTGAGTATAAAGCCGTTTTCTTTGTTGGAGCGAGAGCGGTCTGTTTGACCCTTTGTTTGAGAAGGACAAAATTAGGGTCTCCGTAAAGTATGTAATTGGACCAAAGCACACTGCCCTCTCCGAACTCATTTTTAAGTCCGAGCCTGGCCAAACGCACGCTCTCTCCCACAGATCTTCCCTTTAACAACTGGGAATAAAACTCTTTTGCAAAAGAAAAACTTGCAGGGTCCTCGATCTTTTGAACAGCGCCTATATAGTGCCTGACGCCGGAAAACAAAAATGCCGATGCCATGCTGTATGTCTTTTCCTGATAATCCGTGTCGATGGCATCCTTTGCCACTTCAGCGCTATGGCAGGCATTGGAGAAAATAAGGACGGGCAAAGGCATTGTCTGGCCCATTGTTAGAATGTCCTCGGCGGTAAATCTTGCGTCGGATAAGACCCAGCCCGTATTTTTGGGGTTGTCTCTGTCGTAATCACAGTGGCCCGCATAATGGCATATATCGTAATCGCGCAGGTTTTTCTTTACATATAATGTATCTATGTTTGTGGATTTAAAATCTATGCTCAAGGACTGCCTTGTCCTGTCAAACTGTCTTTTTATGTTCATACCTTCCTGGTAAGCTGCTTTTAAATCATCCGTAGGATTTGCCAGAATGAGCATCTTAAGTTTGCCGGATACGCTGCGGTACTGCACTGCAGACTGCTGATGTTTGGTCCTGACAAGCCTTCCCACATTAAAGTTAAGGCATAAAAAGTCACTGCCGTCATAAAGAAGTTCCCAGGGGATATTGACCAATTCTTCTTCAAGAGACAGGACCAGATCTTTTATTATGGTAATTTTGAGCCTGTCTTTTACGGAACGTGTCAGCAGTTGGTCCCACAGCAATTGCCCTGTTTTCTTCAGGTCGTTGATCAAACCGGGTTCTGTCTTTGCGCGGGATTTGTTCAACAAAAAAGTTATATCACGGCATAAACGGTCAACTGTCTCAAATGATACTGCGCACTGACTGTAGTGCATCACGGTCTGCGGGGCCTGGCTTGGCTCATAAATACTCATCCGCAGCTGGTCAGCGTGGCGGGAGATCTCGAGCACCAGAGAACTTAATTCTGAGGCCATTTGATTTACAAGGCTTAAAAAAAAGGTTTATATTTTTATGTCCAAAAGGACCGTGGCTAGTTTTTCGTTAACTGTAGAAATCTCGACCGTATATTTTCCGAGCAGGACGTGTTCAAAAACTACTTTTTCGGAGTCAGAGAGGTAGGATTCAAGCTCCACTTCGTCTTTTATAAGAGTGACCCTGGCGTCTTTTATGGTTTTCTGGGTCTGTTTTTCCCTGGCAATGAGCGACACCTCAAAAAAATCACTTCCCTTTTTCTCTATTTTGACATCTACCCTTATATCTTTGAAATCCTTTAAAATTGTAACCGGATCAGTAAATTCGTTTATCTTGCGGCTTCGTAATACAGCCGCAGGCACTAATTCCTGGCCCACCAGCACATCTCCCGTAGTATTGATTATTTCAAGCGCTTTTTCTTTGAGCCTCAATATTATTTCAAGCATCGAAGGCTGGAGCCTCTTTTCTAAAAGCTCCCTGGTCTTCTCTATCAGCCCCTGCGGGACATCGACCTCTTTTTCGGAGCTCATCTTAATACAAGCGGTGAGGATTTCGCTGCAGCGCTGACAGGATAAAACATGCGCTTTTACCTGTTCGTTCTCTTCCGGGGTCAATCTCTCCTCTACGAAACAGGCGAATGTCTCTTCATCGGGGTGAGAGTCATGTTCTTTATTCTCCCGTCCTCTCCACTCTCTGTAAACCATGATCACCAGACTTTCTAACTTATCATCCATTTAAGCCAAAGCTTTCTCCACTAATAATAGACGGTTTGAAATCCAAAATCTAACAGGTTTTTTTAAAATCAATCCTGCTGCGCAAACAAGATCCCTTTTTCCTTAAAACATTCCTTCAGAAGTTTTATAATACGGAACTTGCGCATGTCAATAGCGCCGCGCGAGACCTTAAAATAATCCGTAAGCTCATCCGGCTTTAACCCGCTGTTCATATTAAGCTCAAGAAAATATTTATCCTCAAGTTCGAGTTTTCTTATGCAATCCGTGAGATAAACGAGTTTTTCCCTGTCAAGCGCCATATCCTCGGGCAATCGGGCCTTGACAGCAGAAGAAGCATCCAGCAAATAACCGGAATCGGTTTTTTCGTCGAAAGACACAAATATGGGTTTAATGCCGCGGATATGGTCAAGTGTGAAGTTTACAGACAGATGCCTGAGCCAGCTGGCAAGGCTGCAGTTGTTCTTTGCCTTAAACGAGCGTAATTTTTTAAAATCATCCTGGAATAAGAAAACGATGAACTCCTGAAAGAGGTCTTCGACACTGACCTGGTTTTTGTTAAGGCCTTTTATCCTTATTACTCCGTAGATACAGCCGTATATCAGGCGGGAATATTTGTTTAAGAACTCATCCCAGCACTGCCTGTCAGAATTGACGCAGTTTCGGACAAAATCCAGATCATCCATACAATAATAAGTATAATACGAAAAGGCAAAAAAAGCGAATTTTATTCGGAAGGGAATTTATTCCTCAAAAGCACAAGTATGGCCGAATGGGGCACTACGATATATTTTTTGCCTTCAAATTCTATTTCAATGCCCGCGCTTCTTAAAAAAATACAATAATCTCCCTGTTTTGCCTGCAGGGGCAGGTATTTGCCGTCGGGCTTTGCGGTCTGCCAGGGTTCGGCTTCCAGGTCTTGGGGATCGGGGATCGGATAACCCGGCCCTGTTTTTACCACAGTTCCGGCCTGGATCTTTTCTTTTTCTTTGATACCCTGTGGCAGATAAAGTCCGGTTTCAGTGCGGTCCTGGCCTTCATCAGGAAGGATCAATACCCGGTCTCCTACGACAATCAGTTCTTTTTCCATAAATCAAAAAACACTCGCTTAAACCTTGGGAAGTTCCTTTAAGGCCTTCATTATTTCATGCGAAGGATAAGCGTAATTCTTGAGTTCGCCTGCCAGAAATTTGTCATAAGACGCCAGATCCAGAAGACCATGGCCGCTGAAATTAAAAACTATGCATTTGTTCTTTGTGCTTTTTGCTATGTCTATAACGGTTTTTATGGCGTGCGCTGTCTCAGGCGCAGGCACAATGCCTTCTGTCTTAGCGAATGCCAAGGCTGCCTTAAAAATATCCAGCTGGTTGCAGGATACTGCTTTTATGATCTTTCTTGCTGCTAACTCGCTTACCAGAGGAGAACATCCGTGATAACGCAGACCCCCTGCATGGATCCCCGGCGGTACAAAAGTGTGGCCCAGGGTAAACATCTTTAAAAGAGGCGTAAGAAAAGCAGTGTCTCCGAAATCATAGGCAAAAAGGCCCTTTGTAAGACTTGGGCAGGCAGTTGGTTCGACTGCGATGATCTGAAGATCTTTTCTTTTGAGTTTTTCAGTCACAAAGGGAAAAGTAAAGCCCCCGAAATTGCTGCCGCCGCCAACGCATGCAACCAGATAATCGGGTTTTTCTCCGGCAATCTTAAGCTGTTTTTTTGTCTCAAGGCCTACCACAGTCTGATGAAGTATGACGTGGTTAAGCACGCTTCCAAGAGCATACCTGGTATGCTTGCTCTTGACGCAGTCTTCGACTGCCTCGGAAATCGCTATTCCCAGGCTTCCAGGGCAGTGCGGGTCCTGTTTTAAGATCATCTTTCCGCTTTCAGTCATCTCAGACGGAGACGGGATAACTTCAGAACCCCAGATATGCATCAGTGATTTCCTGAAGGGCTTCTGATGATAACTTACTTTTACCATATACACGCGGCATTTTAATCCGAATATATTGCAGGCAAAACTTAAAGCAGAACCCCACTGGCCTGCCCCTGTCTCTGTTGTAAGCCGCTGGATCCCTTCTTTTTTGTTATAATAAGCCTGAGCAACGGCGGTATTAGGTTTATGGCTTCCTGCGGGAGAGACGCTCTCATCCTTAAAATATATGCGGGACTTGGTCTTGAGATATTTTTCAAGCCTCAAGGCCCTTTTTAAAGGCGTGGGCCTCCATATCTTGTAGATTTCCCTTACTTCGTCGGGAATATCCACCCATTTATCCCTGCTCATCTCCTGTTTTATCAATCCCATGGGAAAAACAGCTTTTAGATCATCGGCTTTGAGGGGTTGTTTTGTGCCCGGATGTATAGGAGGGAATTTAAAATCTATATCGCCTGCGATATTGTACCACTGCTGCGGGATATCCTTTTCCGTAAGCAAAATTTTATTATCCATCACTCCTCCTCTTTGTTTGGGTTACAAACATGATTCAACTCTACCTCTGCCTATGCCTATGCCTCTACCTCGCTCATTTACTTGTGTTACTAAGGGGACACTTCTGCTTTGGTTTGAGAACCGTCCCTGTAATTATTGATCATTTTCTTTATTTGAAGGCAGACTTTATCCTTTAGCAATTCATCAAGAGAAATCGGTATGAGCAGAGACCAATTCTCAAGCCTTATAGTCCCAGGAGTATTTATCCGGTATTGATAAGGATCGCCTTCTATTTTATCAGTCAAATATAGCCAGTCAAAAATATTGTTTATGAAAAAAATCGAGCTGGCTTTCAGGGTCTTTTTTGTCACCGCAGCGACTATTGTCTTGTCTGACCCCTCACGCATCGAGCCTTTGAGCCCTAAAACCTTCCAGAGCTTTTCTTTTTCCTTAAAACTGTTGGCGTATAGATCTATGAAATCCTTTACTTCCTCTTTTGGTTTGCCCAGGATGCTTATCAAAAGATCAGTGGAAATTATTTCATTTTTCCAGCGAAGCCTTCCGTTTTTTGAAAATGCAGGATCGAAGAGTTTTTCTTTTACCTGCTGATAATCTATTTTGCGGTCAGCGCACTTTCTTTTAAAAAGCTCTTCGTCTATTGTCCCTGCCTCGTTTTCCCACCACGCAGGCCAGTTTGTCGTATCGTGGGTTGACAGCATGGTCACAGAAATCTCGCGGTATTGTGCAGGAGGCAGAAAATCATATCTTTTTTCCCAGTCCTTAGTCCACCGCTGGACGTCGTTACCGGGGATGCCGAACTCTTTTAATGTCTTTGTGCATACAGGCGGTATGGTCCCGAGGTCTTCAGCGCATAAAAGCATCTTGGTGTTGTTCAGGATAAAAGATAATATTTTTTTGCCGTGCTGTTCCCATTTTGTTTCATCTTTGGGATCAAAGGAGCCGTTAAGCCCCAGATTCTCCATAGGGTCGTTATAGGGAATACTCCATATACGGAATAATCCAACGACATGGTCGATACGGAGGATGTCGTAAAAGTTTTCCGCGTATTTTAGTTTTTCAACGACGTATCTTCCGCCGCTTTCGAATATTTTATCCCAATCATACGTAGGAGTCCCCCACCTCTGTCCCTTAGCGCAGTACATATCAGGAGGAGCGCCTGCTACGAAATTAAGTTTAAAATATTCCGGGTGCGCCCATACATCAGCGCTGTCTTTGGAAACAAGGATGGGCAGGTCGCCTTTTAATAATATGCCTTTGGATCCGGCGTAAACTTTGGCTTCTTTGAATTGGCGATAAAGCTGCCACTGCAGCCACTGATAATAGATTATTGATTTTTTGTATTCCGTTCTAAGATTTTCTAATGCCTGGGTGTCCCTGATTTTGTACTTTTCTTCCCATTCATACCAGGCTTTGCCGTTGTGCATGGATTTTAAAACACAGAAAATCGCATAATCCCAAAGCCAGTAACCGTTGTTTTCGATAAAACTCTTGAATTCGCCCGGGATTTCCGGAGAGAGCTCATTGTATGCATCCCAGAGCAATTTCAACTTTGCTGATTTAACGCGGTAATCTACAAATTTAGCGCTTAAAGAAAATTGGTTTTTTAGAATTTTTGTTTTTGTTCTCAGTATCTGATCTTGAACAGCTATTTCATCCAGAGACAAATACATGGGCTCCAGCGCAAAAGAACTTACTGAATCATAGGGGCAGAAAATCGGCCCGACTTCGTTCATAGGCAAAAGCTGCAGGATAGAATTGCCTGTTTTTTCGCACCAGTCAATAAGATGTTTAAGATCAGCCAGATCTCCTATGCCTGTACTGGATTTGGAGTAGATGGAAAAAAGCGGCACAAGCAGGCCTGAG
>Ga0315273_10011044_pt1 | contig 11544 bp, 4 predicted proteins | sample YL17G02_0_MG_FD_205753 | JGI IMG/M metagenome (GOLD analysis project Ga0315273, IMG submission 205753) | Sediment microbial communities from Yellowstone Lake, YNP, Wyoming, USA - YL17G02_0 | ecosystem: Environmental > Aquatic > Freshwater > Lake > Sediment | place: USA: Wyoming | collected... | reverse complement strand
GGGAATGCCATCAAATTTACTGAGAAAGGGGAGGTCGTGATTCATGTCACCCTGGAGGATGAGAGCGACAGTCACGCCAGGGTTCGGTTCGCCGTGAGCGACACGGGAATCGGCATTCCCAAGGACCGGGTGGACCGTCTTTTCAAGTCCTTTTCGCAGGTGGATGCCTCGACCACCCGGAGGTTCGGGGGAACGGGGTTGGGATTGGCCATCTCGAAGAAGCTGGCCGAGATGATGGGCGGTCAGATTGGCATCGAGAGTAAGGAAGGGAAAGGTTCCAAGGTTTGGTTCACGGCTGCATTTGAAAAGCAGCCTGGCGGTGGAAGGATTACATGGTCCATCCCGGCGGACATCCGTGGTCTAAAGATACTGGTGGTGGATGATAACGCGACGAATCGGACCATTCTTTGTGAGCAGTTACGGTCCTGGGGGTGCGTGCCGGAAGAGGCTCCTGATGGGATAAGCGCCTTGATCAAACTCCAGGAAGCCATCGATGCCCATTCTCCTTTCGATATCGCGCTCCTGGACATGGTGATGCCGGATATTGGGGGAACGATGCTGGGCCAGCAAATCAAAGCGGACCCGAGGCTCTGTGCGACGGTGCTGGTCATGTTGACTTCGCTTGGCAATCGTGGCGACGCCAAGAAGATGCAGGAGATCGGGTTTGCCGCCTATCTGACCAAACCCATAAGGGATTCACATCTGCGAGACTGCCTGGCGCTGGTTGTTTCCAGGAGCCCATTGCAATCAAAAACCCAGCCCATGCCGATCGTGACGCGGCATTCTGTCAGTGAGGATCGGAAGCGTAGGATGCGCATCCTGCTGGCGGAGGATAATATGATTAATCAGGAGCTGGCGGTTGGCATCCTGGAAAAGGTCGGTTATCGGGCGGATGCGGTGGCCAACGGCAAAGAGGTCTTGTCGGCCCTGGAAAAGGGTTCTTACGATCTCATATTGATGGACGTGCAGATGCCGGAAATGGATGGTTTTGAGGCAACGGCAGCCATTCGTCGGAAAGAGAGGGAGAACGGCAAACACATCCCGATTATTGCGATGACGGCCCATGCGATGAAGGGAGATCGGGAGCGATGTCTGGAGGCAGGCATGAACGACTATGTCTCCAAACCGCTGTCAGCCCGGGCCTTGGTCGAGGTTCTGGAGAAGTGGCTGCCGAAAGAGAACGCAGAAGGTGCAACGAGGAATGGGGAAAGCAGGAAGGGGAAAGAAAAAGATGAAGGTTCATCGCCGATCGTCTGGGACCGCGCAGCCCTGCTGGAGCGCCTGATGGGCGACGAGGAGTTGGCCCGCAGGATTTTGGAATACTTCCGGACAGACACCCCGCGCCAGATTCAAGCCCTGAAGGACCTTCTGGAAGCCGAGGATCCGTCCGGCGCCGAACGACAGGCTCACGCCATCAAAGGAGTGGCGGGAAATGTGGGCGGCGAGGCGCTGCGCGCCGTTGCCTTCGAGATGGAGGAAGCCAGCCGGGCCGGCGATCTGGACGCCGTCCAGGCCTGCATGGCCGAGCTCGAATCGCAATTCGAGCGGTTGAAGCAAGCGATGACCACAGATCATTGGGGGTAGGAAGCGCGCGAAAGATGTAAGAAGCATCTTTTGAGCGGCCGTCAAAGGCGCAGAGAAACGGGCAGAGAGAAAGTACGATGATTCATGATCCGTTGGGAAACGTACTTGTTGAAAGGAAATTTCTCAAGGTAGAAGATTGCCAGCAATTGCTGGCGACAGCCGAATCGGAAGGTTGCTTCTTGGAAGAAATTCTGATTCGCGAGCATAGATTTTCGCGCAAGGAGTTGCTCAAGATTCTCGAGAACGAATATTTTCTCCCAGCCGCCGACTTGGAGAGCTCTCCCTATGATCCCGCCTTGTTGGCAAAGATTCCGCGCAGGTTGGCCGCCAGGCTGCTAGTCTTCCCCGTGGGAATCGAAGACCAGACGATTACCGTTGCGCTTTTCCATCCCGACGAAAAGGCCCGTAAGGCCATTTCGGCCATGATCCATCGGAGCCTTCGGTGTGTGGTTGCACTGCGGCATGAACTGCGCAATGCGATTGAGCGTCACTATGGCCGAATGGAATGCGAGTGGTCGGCCGTGGAGCACAAAGATGGCGGCGCGGTGAAACAGGCTTCGGCCAATCGGCCGCAGGCAGGAATGGGCGCGGCCATCCAATTATCTTTTAGGAAAGGAGACCCGGAGGCCGCGGTCAAGCTGGCCGACGAAATTATTGAAAAAGCCGCGAGGCTGGGCGCCACGGATATTCACCTTGAGTCGAAGGAAAAGGAACTGGTTTTGCGCTTCCGTCTGGACGGCGTACTGTTCAAGGCGGCGGCGCTGCCCGGAGACATGTCCGCCCCCTTGATTTCGCGCATCAAGATACTCGGCGGAATGGACATCTCGGAGCGGCGGTTGCCGCAGGATGGACGCCATACCGTCAGAAAGGGAGAAATACTCTTTGATTTGCGGATATCCAGCATTCCCTCTCAATTCGGCGAGAAAATCGTTATTCGGCTGTTGAGTAAGAATCTCGGCCTGCTGGATTTGAATAATCTTGGAATGCCTCCAGCCGTTCGGGAAGGCTACGGCGAGGCCGTGCAAAGCCCCCAGGGACTCTATCTTGTGACCGGGCCAACCGGCAGTGGAAAGACCACGACGCTTTATGCCACGCTGAACGCTATGGACTGCGCATCCGTCAATGTCGTGACCCTTGAGGACCCGATTGAATACACCCTTCCGGGAATCACGCAAGTTCAGGTCCACGAGGAAATCGGCCTGACTTTCGCCACGGGATTGAGGTCTTTTCTGCGTCAAGACCCGGATGTGATTCTGATTGGAGAGATGCGGGATGTCGAAACGGTCACCATCGCCTGTCGCGCCTCTTTAACCGGCCATAAGGTCTTCAGCACCCTTCACACAAACGATGCCGCGGAAGTCATTCCCCGGCTGATGGATATGGGAGTGGCCCCATACATGATTGCCAACACGCTTAAAGGCGTGTTGGCACAACGGTTGATTCGCGTTCTCTGTCCGCACTGCAAGGAGGCCTACGTCCCCAATCAAACCGAGCTCGCTATACTTGGATACGCAAGAAGCGAAAGGATTTATCGTGCCCAAGGATGTCCGAGATGCTCGCATACGGGCTTCAACGGGCGAATGGCCATTTACGAATATCTGCCGATCTCGGAGAACATCCACAAGTTGGTTTATGAGCGCGCTTCTTCTTTTGCCATCCGGTATGCCGCCAGGCAAAACGGTATGATTCCCCTGTCCGAGTTCGCCAAATGGGCCGTCTTGAATGGGACCACTTCGGTGGCTGAGATCCAGCGGACGGTTCTTTCCGACCAGGGGCGCGAACAAATATGCCGCCATTGCGGACAGGTTGTCAGCCTGGACTTCCTGGTCTGTCCGTTCTGCAAGAAGGTGTTAAAAGAGAAATGCATGGAATGCGGGCAGCCTCTCAACTCTGAATGGGAAGTCTGTCCAAACTGTGGCGCGGAGATTGAAAGCGAAATGCGCAAGACATACTGCCCCCATTGCCAGGCCCCCGTGGATAGCAAGCGGGAATCCTGTCCATTCTGCGGAGGAGGAATCTGATGGGCGGCCCGCACGAGCTCATGCCGACCGGGATTCCCGAGTTGGACCAATTGCTCGAGGGCGGTATTCCCCGGGGGAACAGCCTGCTGATTGAAGGCCCGCCGGGCAGCGGAAAGTCCACTCTGGGCATGAGAATTCTCTACGAGGGCGCCGTCCGATACAATGAGCCGGGAGTACTGGTCAGCTTTGAGGAATTCCCCAGTCAGCTTTATGCCGAAGCCCTGAACTGGGCCATGGACCTTCACGCGCTCGAAGACGCCGGAAAACTGCGCGTCATCTGGACTCCTCCGTCCAGGATTCTGGAAAGTTTTCGCGGCAAGAGCGACTTGATCGACCAAGTCATCAAGACCATCGGTGCCCGGCGCCTGTTAATTGACAGCATCACCCACTTCAAACGCATTTCCTCCAGCGAAGCAGACCTACGCGAGATTCTCTCGACCGTTCTGACCGTTCTGAAGATCGCTGGCGTCAACGCGGTGCTCGTGAAGGAACTGGAACGGCAGAACGAGGAGGCGATCGCTTTTGAGGAGTATCTAGTGGATGCTTCGCTGCGGCTGCATAACCAGAATGTGGAAACGCAGGGCGGCAACATCCGCTACATTGAGATTCGCAAAACCCGCGGGCACGATCATATTTCCGGCTTGCATCCCTTTCAACTCGAAGGCAGCGGGTTGCGCATCTTTCCGCGGTTACGCCCCAAAGACCTGAGGGGACTTCTTCCATTGTCGACGTCAGCGCCTCGGCAACGGTTGGCTTTCGGAGTTGAGGAGCTTGACGAAATGTTGTGCGGCGGGCTCCTGCCCGGCTCAGCAGCCGTCGTCAGCGGCTATGCTGGGTGTGGAAAATCGGTCCTGAGCAGCCATTTTTTGGACAAAGGATTGAAAACCGGCGCCCGGGGAATACTCTTGAGTTTGAAGAGCGATGCTGAAGCCCTCTTGGCCGCTGCGGAGACGCTGGGGATGAATTGGCGTCCGGCCATCGAATCGGGCCAGCTGCGCGTTCTGGATTCTGACCCTTTGGGCACCTGTGCCGAGAAGGTAGTCGACCGGCTGATCCTTGAAGTGCGCCGCAGCAAACCAGCCCGGTTCGTCTGCGACAGCGTAGATGACCTCGTTCAGATTGCCAGGAACGACATCCACCTGCGCGAGCATTTGATGCTCATCACGGATATCCTTCGTATGGCGGGAGCAACATCGCTTTTCCTCATAGAGGCGCGGCAAATGGGAGGGGAATACGATAACAAGCTCCTTTGGTTCTCCCACAAGGCGGCCTGTTCCATCAAGTTCTCGATGGCTGAGACCGAAGGAGAGCTGCGCCGCTTTATCGCCATCGTAAAACACGCCGGCAGCGATCACGCCAAAGAGCTGCGAGAGATCCGGATCGATGGCCGCGGACTTCACGTTCATCGCACGGCGGCACGGTTGTCGGGCATCCTGACCGGCCAGGCCCGGCGAGCGCTGACGCATCTCTCGAACAATATCCTCCCGTCACTGCATAGTGTCGATCGAACCCTTCATCGAATCGCCGCAAGCGATGGCGCTTCGGACGCGCTGCTTTCCGGTATTACCGAGGCCCGGCAAAAGGTTGGTTTGATTAGCGCACAGTTGCGCGAGTATTTTGGGGGGTTCGATCTTGCGGAGGACGCCGCGGTTCCCCTGAGCCGCCATCCACTCCATGGCAAAATCCTGCTGGCCGAGGACAACATGACCAACCAGGATGTGGCCCGGGGCATCCTCAAGCAGCTCGGTCTGTCTGCCGATGCCGTGGCTAACGGCGCGGAGGCGGTCAAGGCCCTCGAGACCGTCCCCTACGACTTGGTGCTCATGGACGTTAAAATGCCGGTGATGGACGGGTTCGAGGCGACCCGCCAAATTCGCAAAACCCAATCCGCCATCCCCGATCGCCAAATCCCCATCATCGCCATGACCGCCCACGCCATGCAGGGCGACCGGGAGAGGTGCCTGGAGGCAGGCATGAACGATTACGTATCCAAGCCGCTGTCGGCCCGGGCCTTGGTCGAGGTTCTGGAAAAGTGGCTGCCAAAAGAGGGCGCGGCCCCCTCCCCCCGCACCCCCCATTCATCGCCGACAGTCTGGGACCCCGCGGTCATGTTGGAGCGCGTGCTGGGTGACGAGGATTTGGCGAGGAGGATTTTGGAACGCTTTCGGGAGGACATCCCGCGCCAGATTCAAGTCCTGAAGGACTTCCTGGAAGCCGGTGATGCCTCAAGCGTCGAACGACAGGCCCACACCATCAAGGGCGTGGCGGCAAATGTGGGCGGGGAGGCGCTGCGCGCCGTTGCCTTCGAGATGGAGAAAGCCAGTCGGGCCGGCGATCTAAACGCCGCCAAGGGTCGCATGGCCGAGCTCGAATCGCAGTTCGAGCGGTTGAGGCAAGCGATTACGAGGCAACCGTGACCCCTATGAGGCACGAAAGGAAAACGCCATGAAAGCCCTGATTGGCGAAGACGATTTCACCAGCCGTCTGCTCCGGCATGCCCCTCCACCGGTTCTTACGCAGGAATGCCTCTTCTTAGTCTCGATGGCCTAAATAGAGAATAGCGAAATCAGTGCTAGGGCGGGAAGGTTGCCCCGTATGGAACACAATCCATTCTGTGAAGGGGGCCCTTCATATATCTGGCTAATGTTTACCAAGGCAGTCAGGTCAGGTTTCATCGATTTCGCCAAAAAAAATACGGGTGACTTCGGCAACCTGCTGGTCAATCAGTTGAACGCTTTTGCTGAAAATGTTTGTCGGAAGCCCAAGCGTGCTCCACGCCTCCGGATTCACGGGCGGCACAAACCGCTCCCCACTTGTCCCAATCATCAGGGCATTGGCCAGGATGTCGGCAATATGGACAATGCTGGCTTCCAAAGGGTGCTGAGATAGCATGGGTTGATGGTGGTATCCCACAGTCTGTTCTAGGGTGGCCGGAAGGTTCCATTTTTGGATTAACGTGGCCCCGATTTGGCTATGGTCAAAGCCCAAAAATCGCAACTCGATGGTACGCAGGAGGGAGTTATTTCTTTTGGTGCGTAAAAGCATTTCCCGTCCTTGTTGCGGAAAGTGTTTGTAGACGACAACACGGCCGATATCGTGCAGCAACCCTGCAACGAACAGACGTTCCGTATTGGCAATATTCATGTAACTGGCAATTATGCGGGCGGCCGTCCCGCAACCAATGCTATGTTCCCAGAAGGATTTCATGTCGACTAAGTCTGCCGGAATATCTTTGAACGTCTCCAAGACTGATGTTCCCGAGGCAAGCGTTCTCAGTTCTTCGCTTCCCAAAATCGCCACGGCCCGGGAAATAGTATCGATCTTAGGAGAAAAATTGTAAAAGGCACTGTTCACGATTTTCAGAAGCTTCATGGTAAGATTGGGATCTTTGCTGATGACATCGGCCACGTGGATTGCGGAACTGCGGGGATCTTTGATCACCCGGTCGATCTCGGAAATAATACGGGGAAGGGAGACCAAGATTACCATTCTATCCAAAACATCAGCGAGATCTTTCTCCCGAACGGGGGATGGAGATTTTGTACCTACCCCTGGGGGTCTCTCCAAGCCCGTAGTACTCTGATTATTTCCGGAGGGCTTTTGGAGTGCCAACTGCTGGGCTCGGCGCTGGACACAGATTCGGAAAAGTTCCGTTAAAAATGGGTGCTTTACGTCAGCTTGAGAGAAACGCTTTTGGGTAAACTCTTCGGCCTCGTTAAACACGGCGGGGCCGGCCGCCTCCGGCGTGGAGGGATGAGAGCCGTCGGGTAAGCCCTCGATCTCGACAGCGCCAATCCCCCATGTCTTCAGGATCCGCAGGTGCGTCGAGTCGAGCTGCAAACCCTTGGAAAGCAGGAGTCTTCCGTCCGAACAAGAGAGATCTCGCGCCAGAACCATTCCTGGTTTCAGAGCATCAACATTGATCGTTCCCATATGAACCGCGGCCTTTAAGGAATAATTTTTTTCCTATTAAGTGTTTTATCGGCAAAATTATTGGCTTCTTAATAAAGGGTGAGTTAAAGGTGACAGGGTGCCAATAGTAAACGTTTCCAGAGCGGCCATGGATGCGGGGTGGTGTTCTGCAAGATATTAGTGTGGGGAGGGGGCCCTCGTCTCATTACGTATTTCTGGTCCCTTTTTCTTGGCCCCTCCCCATTGCTTTAGAGGCGGTCTTTGCTTCCAACTGTTTTTTGAGCTCCGCCACCCTGTCCACCATGTGCGGGTACGCTTTTTGGAAGCAATCCAGAACCTTGAGGCCAATCTCTTTCCAGTTGATGGGTTTCGCAAGATAACCTTGTACACCGAGCTTGGCACAGGAAAGGATATCGTCCTTCATCGAAAGCCTGCTGGAAATTAAGATGGGAGTCTCTCTATCGCCTAGATCCTCCCTTATTTCTTTCAATACACTGTAGCCGCTGACTACGGGAAGCATGAGATCCAGGATAATCACTTCTGGCTGCCAAGTGCGATAAGCATCAAGCGCCTCTTCTCCGTTCTCTGCAAAATACCGCTCAAAAATTTCTTCCGCCAAGAAAGAATTATAGAGTTCCTGGGTTATTCTATCGTCTTCCGCGACCAGCACCCTCAACTTTTCCATCATCGATTCACCGCCTATTGTCCGTTTTAGAGCATCTTAAAGGTTATTTTCACGTTTCTTCCCAGATGTTGACACCAGCCCTTTCCTATTTTACGAAGGGTGATGTTCACCAATAGAACACCTTAACCTCTCAAACTCCTTTTGGAGGTTTGGAACAAGCTCCCGTGCTCTGTCCAGATCACGATTCTTCGCGGCCGCTTCAACTTCAAAGGCAGCTTTTTGCAGCGCATTCGCGCTAAGATTCGCGCTCGCTCCGTTTAGCGAATGCGCCCGCAGTTGCACCCCCGCCAAATCCTCATCCTTCAAATGCTGCTGGATTCTTTCAATCTGAACTGGAGCATCATTGAGGAACATACTTAATAACTTCCTGAAGAGCGATTCATTCCCACCCAAACGCTCCAGAAACCCAATTTTATCAAACACCTCGCTTGCCTCCGATGAGTCGGCAAGGGCCGCTTCTGGTTTTTCGGTAACCCCATTATCGACCCATCGCCCAATAGCCTCCTTGAGACTCTGTGGCTGGATCGGCTTGCTAAGATAATCATCCATTCCGGCCTCCAGACAGCGCTCCCGATCTCCCTTCATCGCATGGGCAGTCATTGCAATAATCGGGATATGTTTCCCGCTTTCCCTCTCTTTCCGGCGGATGGCTGCCGTTGCTTCAAAACCATCCATCTCCGGCATCTGCACGTCCATCAAAATGAGATCGTAAGGAATTTTCCCCAAAGCCGACAAAACCTCTTTGCCGTTGGCCACCGCATCGGCCCGATAACCGATCTTTCCCAGGATGCCCAGGGCCAGTTCCTGATTAATCATATTATCTTCGGCCAGCAGGATTCGAATTCTGCGCTTTTGATCCTCGGCGACAGAATGCCGGGTTACGATAGGAGTGGGCTGGGTCTCTGATTCAAAAGGTTTTCTGGAAACAGCCAGCGCCAGGCAGTCACGCAGCTGTGAATCCTTTATTGGTTTGGTGAGGTAGGCTGCGAACCCGATCTCCTGCATCCTCTTGGCGTCGCCACGATTGCCAATCGAAGTCAGGAGGACCAGCACAGTTGCACAAAGTCTCGGGTCCGCTTTGATTTTCCGACCCAGCATCGCCCCCCCCATATCCGGCATCACCATGTCCGGGATCGCGACATCGAAAGGGGAATGGGCATCGATTGCTTCTCGAAGTTTGACCAATGCGCTTTCGCCGTCAGAAGCCTCCTCCGGCAGGCACCCCCCTGACCGTAATTGCTCACGAAGGACAATACGATTCGTCGCGTTATCATCCACAACCAGAATCTTTAGACCGCGGATGTCCGCCGGGATGGACCATGCGATTCTTCCGTCGCCAGTCTGTTTTTCAAGTGTAGCCGTGAACCAAACCGTGGAACCTTTCCCTTCTTCACTCTCTATGCCAATCTGACCGCCCATCATCTCGGCCAGCTTTTTCGAAATGGCCAGCCCCAAACCCGTTCCCCCAAACTTACGAGTGGTGGAGGCATCCACCTGCGAAAAGGACTTGAAAAGACGGTCCATCCGATCCTTGGAAATACCGATTCCCGTGTCGCTCACGACGAACCGAACCCTGACGTGGGTGTGGCTCTCATCCTCCAGGGCGACATGAATCCCTACCTCCCCTTTCTCAGTAAATTTGATGGCATTACCAGTAAGATTCAGAAGAATTTGCCGTAACCTGCCAGGATCCCATCGCAGAAGAGAGGGAACAGCAGGATGAATATGGCAAGCGAATCGAAGGTTCTTTTCTTGGGCCTCAACCGCCAGGAGATCGACTATGTCGTCAACGGTCACCCTCAGATCAAAATCTAGGATCTCAAAGTCCAATTTTCCAGCCTCAATTTTGGAATAATCGAGGATATCATTAATGATTGTGAGCAGGGCATCTGCCGAGATACGCACTTTCTCAGCGTAGTCACGCTGTTTCGGAGACAAGAGGGTATCCAGGAGCAAGCCCGTCATCCCCATGATGCCGTTCATGGGGGTGCGGATCTCGTGGCTCATGTTGGCCAGGAACTCACTCTTGGCCTTGTTGGCTGTGTCGGCGGCCTCCTTCGCTTGGCGCAACTCCTCCTCGGCCCGCTTGCGCTCCGTAATGGGAATAATCAATTCCATCGCCCCGCTAATATTGTTATCTTCATCCCTGATAGGGGTGGCGATGACTTCTGACCAGGTTGGGTTACCCTCACCATCCATTCCCATTAGTTCATAGATCGCCTTCTCCTTCCCCATCTCAAATATTTCCCGAACCCCGCATTGTGGACAAATCTCATCCCGTTGTCGAAAGGCCGAATAGCACGTCTTCCATTCTATGCTTTCAAAGCGTTCTTTGAGCACCTCATTAGCCCAAAAAATGCGGTAATCCTTGGAAATAATGCAGAGGCCAGCCCCAATATTTCGGGCAATCCTTTCAGCATTATCTCGCTCCGCAAGTAAGGCTTCTTCCGCCTTTTTCCACTCGGAATAGAGCTGGGAATTGGCAATCGCCCCAGCAATCTGATCCCCAACCTTTTCGGCAAGCTTCAAATCCGCTTCCGTATAGGCATTCCTTCGCATCGTCTGCAGGTTCAGAACTGCAAACACCCTATCTTTCGACATTAGAGGGATCAGCATCATCGAGCGAAAGCCTGCCCTGGAAAGAGGTAAAAGGCCCGGAAATCGATCGATAACCCCTTCCCAATCTTTTTCCAAAACAAGCATGCTCGATCGATTCTGCATCACCCATTCCGCAGCCGTGCCCGCTAGGGGGACCACCTTCCCTACCTCACGCTCTTGAACGTTGAGGCCTAAAACATAAGGAATGATAAAAGTATTCTGTTCAGCGTTAAGGATATTAATGGCTATACGGTCAAATTGGATAATCTTGCGTACTTCTTCGGCAAATCGTTCGTATACTTCCTCAATATTCAGGGTGAAGCTGATGATTCGCCCGATTTCGGCCATGACGGCATTTTCTTGAGCCAGCCTCTTGGCCGCCTCCTCGCTCGCCCGCAATGCCTCCCCTATCCGCTTGCGCTCGGTGACGTCGCGAGATACTCCATGAAACCCTGACAGGATTCCTTGATCATTCCGAATAATGCTGACGACGCTTTCCAGCCACCGGACCGATCCATCCTTATGGCAGAATTCCAATTCAAGAGTCACTGCCCTTTCGGGATCTGCCTGACCCTGTTTTTCATTCATCAATTCCCTTGCTAGGGTTGCCTGAATAACGGACATGGATGCAGGTGTTACCTGGGTATGGACTTCCTGGGTGATCCGTTCTTCCGGTGTAAATCCGAGGACCTGGAACTCCGATATAAGGATTGAAAAAAATAAAAAATATTTGGAGAAACTTGC
>Ga0315273_10011043_pt1 | contig 11546 bp, 13 predicted proteins | sample YL17G02_0_MG_FD_205753 | JGI IMG/M metagenome (GOLD analysis project Ga0315273, IMG submission 205753) | Sediment microbial communities from Yellowstone Lake, YNP, Wyoming, USA - YL17G02_0 | ecosystem: Environmental > Aquatic > Freshwater > Lake > Sediment | place: USA: Wyoming | collected... | reverse complement strand
CAAGACGACCGAGGCCGTCCCAAAGAGGGTCCTGGAGATCTTTCTGAAGGAGTACTGCCTGGCGAAAAAAGAAAAGACGATTATTTCGCCGGAGCGGGGGTGATGAGCCCGACCTGCCGGCTGAGCCGGGATTTGTAGCGGCTTCCGGTGTTCTTCTTGATGGCGCCCTTCTTGACCGATTTGTCGATCACCCGGAAGACGCCGGGGAGCATTTTGGCCGACCCTTCACGGTCGTTATCCGCGATGGCTTCCCGGAGCTTGCGCATCGTGGTCCGGAGAGCGGATTTCGTCTGGGTGTTGACGGATCTCTTGCGGAGGCTGCTGCGGTGCTGCCGTAACGCCGATTTGTGACGGGCCATTTTTTTCTCCTCTTAAAGGGGCATATGATAGAATATCCTGGCCTTAAAGTCAAACGGCCCCGGGCCCGGGATGGCGCAGACCCGCATGGAATCCGACGACCATAAAAGCCGGCTGATCCGCTCCACGGCCTCCGTGGCCGTCCCGACCCTCGTCAGCCGCGTCCTCGGCTACATCCGCGACCTCCTCCAGGCCTACTACCTCGGCACGGGCCACGGCGCCGACGCCTTCACCATCGCTTTCACCATTCCCAACCTCTTCCGCAGGCTGACGGGCGAGGGGGCTATGACGCCGGCCTTCGTCCCGACCTTCACGGAGCTCAAGCGGAACCGGGGCCGGGCCGAGCTCTGGGCCTTCGGGAACGTCTTTTTCTGGGACCTGGCCCTGCTGATGGCGGTCACGACCGGCCTGGGCATCCTCTTCGCTCCCGCACTCGTCAAAGTCATCGCCTACGGGTTCGGGAGTATCGCCGGAAAATGGGGCCTGACCATCTTCATGACCCGGGTCATGTTCCCCTACCTCTTTTTCATCTGCCTGGCGGCCCTTCTCTCGGGCATCCTGAACTCCTTCGGCCGGTTCTTCATCCCGGCCTCGACGCCCATCCTGTTCAATCTCGCCGTCATCGCCGCCGTCACCGGCTGGGCCGGGAGCTCCCGTACGCCCGCGCTCGTCTTCGCCGTCGGGGTCGTCGTCGGGGGCGTCCTCCAGCTCGCCCTCCAGGTCCCGTTCCTCTGGCGGGAGGGGATGCGTTTCACCTTCGGCATCTCCTTCCGTCACCCCGTCGTCCGCCGCGTCGGCCGGCTCATGGTTCCGGGCATCTTCGGGGCGAGCGTCTACCAGGTCAACTTCGCCCTAAGCCGGATGATCGCCTCCGGCCTCGAAAAGGGCAGCACATCCGCGCTTTACTACGCGTCGCGGATCGAGGAACTGACCCTCGGCCTTTTTTCGATCGCCCTGGCCGCGGCCCTCCTGCCGGCCTTTTCCGAACAGGTCGCCGCCCGGGACATCGGTGAGCTGAAAAAAACGCTCGGCTTTTCCCTCAAGCTGACGGCCATCGTCACCTTCCCCGCCGCGGCCGGCCTTGTGGCCCTCAACGGGCCGATCATCCGCACCCTCTTCGAACGGGGCATGTTCGACCGGGGGTCGACGGCCCTGAGCGCGTCCTGCCTCCTGTTCTTCGCCCTCGGCCTGCCCTTTGTTTCCGGGGTCAAAGTCGTCGCCCCGGCCTTCTTCTCCCTCAAAGACACGCGGACGCCCGTCGCCATCGGGATCACCGTCATGCTGGTGAACACGGCCTTGTCGCTCCTGCTCATGGGCCCGCTCCGGGTCGGCGGCTTGGCCCTGTCGCTCTCGCTGTCGCAGGTCCTCAATTTCGTCCTTCTCTTCCTCTGGCTCGAACGCAAGGTCGGGCCGCTCGGCCGGGGCCAGTGGGTCCTTCCGGCGGCGAAGTCGGCGGCGGCGGCCGCGGTCATGGGGACGGCCTTGCGCTTTCTCTGGCCAGCCGCGACGCTCGAGCGGGCGGCCTTCATCGCCCGGGCGGGCGCGCTGGCCGCGGCGATCGCAGCAGGCATCGTCATTTACGTGGCCCTCCTCCGGGTCATCAGCCCGGCCGACCTTAAAAGCGTGGCCGGGATCCTCAAGCGGGCGGCAGGCAAGGAGAGGTCATGAAGATCGTGCTTCAGCGGGTGAAAGAGGCGCGCGTCGACGTCGACGGGCGGACGGTCGGCCGGATCGGCCGGGGCGTCTGCCTGCTCGTCGGGGTCGAAAAAGGCGACACCGCGAGCGATGCCGAGTCCCTGGCGAAAAAGACGGTCGAAATGCGCATTTTCCCGGACGCCGAGGGCAAGATGAACCTCTCTCTCCGCGATGCCGGCGGCGAGGTCCTGGCCGTCTCCCAGTTCACGCTCGCCGCTTCGGTCCGCAAGGGCAGGCGGCCGAGTTTCGACGGGGCCGAGGAACCGGGCCGGGCGGCCGAGCTCTTCGACCATTTCGTCGGCGCCGTCGCTGCCCTCGGCGTGACCGTGGCGACCGGCGTGTTCCAGGCCCTCATGGACGTCCACATCCTCAACGACGGCCCGGTAACCTTCATCCTCGAGTCCGGAAAAACACCCGGGCCTCGGGCCGAGGGGTGAGACGGCCTCTCTTTTCTCACCCTTTGGGGGGAGGGGAGAAGGGCAAAAATCACCCCCGGATTCCCCGGTCCCGACCATGTCCGCCGCCGCCCGCTTCTCTAGAATGGCGGATGGACGGTTTTATGAGGAGGAGTCCGTTCACGCTTCGAGAAGTTTGCCCATGAGTCGATTCGTCAACCGGAAAGAGGTCGCCCGTCTGCCCCGGATCCCTCTGCGCGGGACGATCGACCTGACCTACCGGTGCAATAACAACTGCCGCCACTGCTGGCTTCGGCTGCCCCCGGACCCGGGCGGCGCGGCCGGCGAGCTCGCGGCCGAGGAGATCCGCCGCCTCATCGACGACGCCCGGGCGATGGGCTGCCGGGAGTGGTTCGTTTCCGGCGGCGAGCCGATGCTTCGGCCCGATTTCCCCGAGATCTTCACCGAGATAACAGCCAAGTCGGCTTGGTATACGCTGAACACCAACGGCACCCTGATCACGCCTGAGATCGCCCGCCTCCTGCGGCGGAAAGGCACGAAACTCGTCGCCCTCTACGGGGCCACGGCCGAGGTCCACGACGCCGTCACCCGGAACCCCGGCTCCTTCGAAGCCCTGCGAAGGGGCGTCGCCTACCTTCGCGAAGCCGGGGCGGGGTTCAGCGTCCAGGTCGTCCCCATGAAAACGAACATTTCTCAATACGCGGCGATGATCCGGCTGGCCGAGTCCTGGAGCCCGATCTGGCGGCTCGGCGCGACCTGGCTCTACCTCTCCGCGTCCGGCGACCAGGTCAAGAACGCGGAGATCAGGGCCGAGAGATTGGACCCGGCCCGGGTCGTCGAGCTCGACGGCGCGGGCGGCGCAGGATCGGGCGCTTTGGAAGATGACGCGGATTCTTCCTGCGGCTCCTCGGCGGCGTCTGGCGGCCTCTATGCGAACTGCCTGGCCGGGCGGCGCGATTTCCACGTCGACCCCTACGGCGGGATGAGCTTCTGCGGCTTCGTCAAGGACCCGGCCCTCCGCCTGGACCTGAGGACGATGAGTTTCGCCGAGGCCTGGGACACGAGGCTTCCCCTCCTCGCCTCGGCGGCGGCTCCTTCGGAAGCCCACGCCGGGAACTGCGGGGCGTGCGACCTGCGGCCGGATTGCAAATGGTGTCCCGTTTACGGCTATCTTGAACACCGCGACCATGCGGCCAGGATCGACGACCTCTGCGCCATCGCCCGGGAGACGCGCCGGGCCCGGGAGGACTGGCTCGGATCCCACCGCCGCCGTTTCCGGATCGCGGGCCTCGCGGTCGATGTCGAAGCCGACTTGCCTATCACGGACGGGACCTTCGAGCCTAAGTTCGCGCTTTTCCGGACCGACGCCCAGGGCCCGGCCGACGTCGTTCTGCGGCATCATTTTTCCCTGCCCGACCTCGCTGGCGAGGACCTGGGCCGGGAGGTTTTCCGCCAACCGCCCTGGGCCATCTACCGGAAGGGCGCTTCCTGGATCTACCTGATGATCTCCCCCGACCCGGCGGACAAGACCATACACCGGGTCATGGTTTTTAGCGACAGCCACACGCGCGGACGCATCTACAGTTCGACGGACGAGCTCTTCCGGCGGGGCGGCCTGGAATCGCTGGCCCTCCTCCCTTCGGACCAGCTCATCCTGGCCCGGCTCCTGCCCGCCTTCGGCGGCGCCTTTGTCCATGCCGCGGCGGTCAGCTTGAAGGGCCAGGGACTTCTCTTCGCCGGACAGTCGGAAGCGGGAAAATCGACCATCGTCAAGCTCATCGGCGAGAGGGGAGAAGTGCTCTGCGACGACCGCGTCGTTGTCCGCAAGAACGGCGGCGGTTTTCGTGTCCACGGCACCTGGAACCACGGCGAGGTCGGCCGCGTCTCGCCCGGTTCGGCGCCCCTGCGGGCCGTGTTCTTTCTCCGCCAGGCCCCGGTCAACCGCCTGGAGCGCGTCGACGACCCGAAGGCCATCCTTAGCGATTTTCTGCCCCGGCTCGTCCGGCCTCTCGTTTCGGCCGATTGGTGGGAGCGGGCCTTGGCCCTGGCCGAAGACGTCGTCCGCGAAGTCCCCTTCTACAACCTCTTGTTCGACAAGAGCGGGGCCGTCGTCGAGGTCCTGGAAGAGTTCGTGGAGAAGTCATGATCGGAACGGCCTACGTCAAAAAGATCCGCTCCGGCGAGGCCCGCCTGTGGCCGTCCCGAAAGCCCCTGCTCACGCGGCTCGACATCGAGCTCACGGAGCGCTGCAACAACAATTGCGTCCACTGCTCGGTCAACCGCCCGGTCGGGGATTGCGGAGCCCGGGAGCGGGAGTGGGGCGCTGAGTCCTGGAAGAAGCTCCTCGATGAAGCCGCGGCCCTCGGCTGTCTCGTCGTCCGGCTGACCGGCGGCGAGCCCCTCTTGAGGGACGACTTCGAGGAGATCTACATCCATGCCCGGCGGCTTGGGCTGAGGGTGATGATCTTCACCAACGCCACGCTCGTGACGCCCGCCCTGGCCCGACTTCTGAAAGACATGCCCCCGCTCGAAGCCGTCGAGGTTTCCGTTTATGGGATGAAAAAGGAGACCTATGAAGCGGTGACCCGGGCGCCAGGCTCGTTCGACGCTTTCCGCCGCGGCCTCGGACTTCTCCGGGAGCACGGCGTGCCCTTCATCGTTAAGGGCGCCGTTCTGCCGGCCACCCGCGGCGAGATGGACGAATTCGAGGCCTGGGCGGCCGGTCTCCCCGGCGCGGCCGGACTTCCGTCCTACGCCCTGCTCTTCGACCTGCGTTCCCGGCGGGACGGCCGGAAGAACGCGCTGATCTCGAGCTTGCGGACGGACGCTGATGAGTTCGTCCGGGTCTCGCGGCGTCACGGCGAGCAAGCCGTCGGGGAGTGGCGGGACTTCTGCGCCCGGTCCGGCGGCGGCCGCGGCGACCGTCTTTTCTCGTGCGTGCCGTCCGGCGGCTCGGCCGCGATCGATCCGTACGGCGAGCTCCAATACTGCCTGGGGCTGCGGCATCCGGCCACGGTCTACGACCTCGCGACGGGCTCGCTCCGCGAGGCGGTAACGGAGTTCCTGCCGCGCGTCCGGGACATGCGTTCGGCCGACCGGGTTTACATCGAGCGCTGCGGCCGGTGCTTTCTCAAGGGCCTCTGCGAGCAGTGCCCGGCCAAGTCCTGGGCCGAGCACGGGACGCTGGACACGCCGGTCGAATATTTCTGCGGCATCGCCCACGCCCAGGCCGTCGCCGCCGGCCTTCTCGAGCCGGGAGAGAAAGCCTGGACCGTCGCCGACGGGGCGGCGAGAACGAAACGAAGGAGTTGACCCATGAGCGACAAGATCGACCTCGACAAGGTTTACGCGCCGTCCGAGGACGTCGTCGTCCGGGAGATCGAAGGAGAGGTCGTCATCGTTCCCCTCGTCTCCGGGATCGGGGACATGGAGGACGAGCTCTTCACGCTCAACGAGACCGGGCGCGACATCTGGAAAAAGGTCGACGGCTCGAAGCCTCTGGCCGCGGTCGTCCGGGAGCTGGCCGAGGAATACGACGCCCCCGCCGGGCTCATCGAGGGCGATGTCGTCGGCCTCCTCGAGGAGCTCCTCGTGAGGAAGATGGTCGTCGAGAAAAAGTGAACGGGATGGACGAAAAATTCTCTCCGCGCATCCGGTCCGGAGGCGAGCTCCCGCTCTCGGGGGAATCGCTCGCCGGGCTGATGCGGGCGGTCCTCGACAAGGGCAAGCCCTTCCGCTTCGAGGCCAGGGGGACGAGCATGTATCCCTTCATCCGGGACGGGGACGTGGTCACCGTCGCCCCGCTCGCCGGTCCGGGCCCGAAGCCGGGGGACGTGGCCGCTTTCGTTCAACCGGGGACGAGCGGCGTCCGGGTCCACCGCATCGTCAAGGTCGAAGCCGGCCGCTATTTCCTGAAGGGGGACAACGCCCTCGACGCCGACGGCGCGCTCGCCCGGGACATGATCCTGGGCCTGGTCGTGCGGCTCGAGCGCGGCGGGCGGGACCGTCCCGTCGGGCCGACGATCCTGACCGCGGCGATCGCCCGGCTGTCGCGGACGTTCTGGTTCACCCGTCTGAGCCGGCGGGCCCGCCGGTTGTTCGCCCGGCGGGAAGGGAAGGGCTGACATGTCCCGGGGATTCGTCGTCCGCAAGCCGCTGGCCGAATTCCCCCTCTGGGAGAAGATGGCCGAAGGCCGCGCGGTCTTCAGCTTCGATCTCGAAATGACCGCCCGCTGTAACCTCGACTGCCGGCACTGCTACATCAACCTCCCGGCCGGGGACAGGGCGGCCAGGAAAAGCGAGCTCGGCGTCGACGAGATCGGGCGCCTGGGCGGCGAGGCGGCGGCCCTCGGCGCGGTCTGGTGTCTCATCACCGGCGGCGAGCCCCTCCTGAGAAAGGATTTCTTCGACGTCTATCGGACCCTGCTCGGCAAGGGCTTTCTTCTCTCCCTCTTCACCAACGCGACGCTCGTCACGGAAGAACACGTTCGCTTTTTCAAGAAATTCCCGCCGCGGGATATCGAAGTGACGGTCTACGGCGTCACCAAGGAGACCTACGAGAGGGTCACCCGGACGCCGGGGTCGTACGAGGCCTTCCTGCGGGGGCTCGACTTGCTGCTTCGATGCGGTGTTCACGTGCGGCTCAAGGCCATGGCTCTTCGTTCGAACAAGCATGAGATCGCGGCCATCGGCGAATTCTGCCGGGCCCGGACGAAAGACTATTACCGCTTCGACCCCCACCTCCACCTGCGCTTCGACAGGGACGAGGTCCGAAACAGCCTGATCCTGGCCGAAAGGCTCAACCCCAAGGAGGTCGCCAGGCTGGAGCGTTCGGACCCCGAGCGGTTCGGCGCCCTGACGGCTGTCTGCGACGAGCTCATCGCCCCGGCGGCCGAGGCTTCGGATTGCCGGCACATCTTCCGTTGCGGCGTGGGGCAGAGGAGTTTCGTCATCGGGCCCGAGGGGCACCTGCGGCCTTGCCTGTCCCTCCACCATCCCGACTTCCTCTACGACCTGAAACAGGGGAGCCTGGCCGACGCCTGGACCCGGTTCGTCCCCGAGGTTCTGAAATGGGAAACGGACAGGCGGGAATACCTGGAAAAGTGCGGAACCTGCCCCGTCATCAATCTCTGTCTCTGGTGCCCGGCCCACGCCTACCTCGAGACGGGGGAGCTCGACCTGCCCGTCGAGGCCTTTTGCCGCGTCGCCCACGCCCGGGCGGAGGGGCTACAATCAGGTTGACAGAGCCGCGGAAACGGCTTAATATGTTGATAAGGAAGCGTATTTGGAGGATTTGATCTCATGAAGAAACAATGGCTAACCCCTGAGCTGGTGGTTCTTTTCAAGGGGCGTCCGGAAGAAACCCTCTTGTGTCACTGCAAATACAAGACGACCCCGCCCGTGGCGCCCTACAATCACAAGGACAACTGCACGTCGAACCCGCTGTGCTGCCAGGCATGCGCCGACAACCGCTACGCTAGTTAAGAAAACCGGACTCCGCTCGTCTTCCGGATGGCTTCCTCGGCCGCCGCCCTGACGTAAGGGTTGGCGTCTTTCTTCAACACGACGAGATACCTCAGGGCCTCGTCGCCGCCCATTTCCCCCAGCGCTTCGGCCGCCGCCCGGCGGACCTCGACGTTCGCGTCGGCGACAGCTCGCCCTATTTCCGGGACAGCCTCCCGGATGCGCCGGCAACCGATGATCCCCAGGGCGGAGCTCCGCGCATACCAGGGCGGGAGCCGGAGCCTCTTCAAGGCGAATTCGAGATGCAGGGGTTCGCGGCGGCGGAGCTCCTTCACTACGAGGTCCCTCACGCCTTCATTGGGGTCGGCCAGCGCTTCCCACAGCAGCTCCTCAACCCAGGGGAAGCGGACCTTGGCGCAGGCCGCGATGACCGCCAGCCTCTTCGTTTTGTCGGGAGTGCGGGCGAGCTTGCCGAGGAAGGCGCGGCAGATGCGGGAGGGACCGTGCTCTTCGGGCGGGTGACGTTCGTCCATCCTCAGACCAGGTCCAGGATGTGCCCCATTTTCTCTTTTTTCGTCTTCAGGTAGCGGAGGTTGCAGGCGTTTGGCGGGACCTCGAGAGGCACGCGGTCGACGATCTCCAGGCCGTAGCCGGTCAGCCCGACGAACTTGCGGGGGTTGTTCGTGAGGAGCCGGATCCTGTGGATGCCGAGAGCGACTAAGATCTGGGCGCCGATGCCGTAGTCGCGCTGGTCGGGCTTGAAACCCAGCCGGCGGTTAGCCTCGACGGTGTCCGCGCCCTCGTCTTGCAGGGCGTAGGCCCTGATCTTGTTGGCCAGGCCGATCCCACGGCCTTCGTGGTTCATGATGTAGAGGACGACGCCCCGGCCCTCTTTTTCGATCATCTCCATGGACAGGCGGAGCTGTTCGCCGCAGTCGCAACGGGCCGAGCCGAACGTGTCGCCCGTCAGGCACTGAGAATGAGCCCTGACCAAAATGGGGTCGTCCCCGCCGACCTCGCCCTTGACCAGGGCGACGTGGTGCTCGCCGCGGATCGTGTCCTCGTAGACGTGGAGACAGAAATGGCCGCGCGATGTCGGCAGATCCGTCTCGTCGAGCTTGCGGACGAGCGTCTCGTGCTTCATGCGGTAGCTGATGAGCTCGGCGATCGTCAGGATGGGAATGCCGTAGCGGCGGCCGACCTCTTCGAGTTGGGGCATGCGGGCCATCGAACCGTCCTCGTTCATGATCTCGCAGATGACTCCGGCCGGCTGTAGGCCCGCCAGGCGGGCCAGGTCCACGGCGGCCTCGGTCTGCCCGGCCCGGAATAGGACCCCGCCTTCCTTGGCCTGGAGCGGGAAGATGTGCCCCGGCCGGGCCAGGTCTTCGGGCTTGGTTTCGGGGGCCGCGGCGGCCAGGATCGTCTTGGCCCGGTCGTGGGCCGAAATGCCGGTCGTGACCCCTTCCTTGGCGTCGATCGATACCGTGAAGGCCGTTTGGAGGCGGGCGGTGTTCTCGCTGACCATGAGGGGAAGCTGGAGCTCCTCCAGCCGCTCCCGGGTCAGGGGCAGGCAGATGAGGCCGCGGCCGTGGCGGGCCATGAAGTTGATGATCTCGGGGGTGACTTTTTCGGCGGCGACCATGAGATCGCCCTCGTTTTCGCGGTCCTCGTCGTCGACGATGATGATCATCCGCCCGGCCCGGACGTCGTCGAGGGCCGTTTCAACGGAAACTGTCTTGCGCTCTTCGGTCATGGGTCTTTCCAACGAGGCTCGAATCCGCTCGAACAGGCGTCTTTCAGCCCGTTTTGCGTCCTTGAGACAGCCAATTATACACGTATTTCCCGATCATGTCACACTCCAGGTTGACGGCTGCCCCGCCGCGAAGAAGGCCGAGGTTCGACCCTTCGAGCGTAAGTGGTATGAGCTCGACTTCTAATGAGGCGGGGCCGAGCGCGGCGATGGTCAGGCTGACCCCGTCGACCGCGACCGACCCCTTGGGGATGAAGTAGGGACGGAGGGCGGGCGGGAAGGACAGGGTGACCCGTTTCCCCGGCGGCCGGGACGAGATTTTGAGGACCTTGCCCACGGCGTCGACGTGGCCGGAGACGAGATGCCCGCTGAGCGGAGAGGCGAGCGTGAGCGGGAGCTCGAGATTGAGGCGGTCGCCGGGCTTGAGGGCGCCGAGCGTCGTTTTTTCAAGCGTCTCCCGGGACAGGTTGAAGCGCAGACCCTCCCTGTCCGATGCGAGAAGACTCAGGCAGACGCCGTTGACGGCGACGCTCTCCCCGGCCGCGAGCTTCGCCGCGAACCCGGGCGCCTCGACGAGCATTTCGCCGCGGCCCTTGCGGAAGCCGCGGAAAGTCCCCTGCTGAGCGATGATCCCTGTGAACATCAGAAATATCCTTCCAGGATGATATCGTCCTCGATCGAGAACGAGCGCGTTTTCTTGAGGGCCAGCCCTTCGCCGACCTTCGCCGCGCCCTTGCCGCCGATGAACCCCGGGGCGGCGACGCCGCCGACGAGGCGCGGCGCATAGGTCAGGACGGCCTTGTCGGCCAGCCCGTTTTCGACGAACGCCGTGAACAGGCGGCTGCCGCCTTCGACGAGGAGCGAGGCGATCTCGCGCCGGCCGAGCTCGGCCAGAACGTCCGGGAGACTCCACGTTTTTTTACGGCCGCCGGGAACGACGACCTCGACGCCGCGCGCTTCGAGGGCGCGGGCCTTCGCGGCCGGGGCGCCGTGTCCGGCGAAAACGAGGATGCGGCCGCGCCGGAGTGTGGACAATATTTTCGCCGTCGGCGGGAATCGGAGCCGGGAGTCGAGGATGACCCGGACGATTCTCTTCCCGCTCCAATTCGGATGACGGACGGTGAGCCGGGGGTCGTCGGCGACGAGCGTGTTGACGCCGATCATGAGCGCGTCATGCTCGCCCCGGAGGAGGTGGACGTAGTCGCGCGTCCCCGCGGAGGAGATCCATTTCGAGTCACCCGTCCGGCAGGCGATCTTGCCGTCCAGGGTCAGGGCCGCTTTGAGGGTGACGAAGGGGATCTTGCGGGTGATGTACTTGGCGTAAGCTTCGTTGAGGCCGGAGTTTCTCTCTTCCAGGAGTCCGACGGAAACGTCGAGGCCCGCTGACTTGAGCCTGCGGATCCCCCTGGTGTGGACGAGGGGATTCGGATCGACGGCCGAGATGACCGCCCTCTTGAGCCCGGCGGCGAGGACGGTGTCGACGCAGGGCGGCGTCCGGCCCCAGTGGACACACGGCTCGAGGGTCAGGTAGAGCGTGGCGCCCTTTGCCGATCGTCCGGCCATCCGCAGGGCGAGGATCTCGGCGTGGGGCTTGCCGGCTTTTTCGTGGAAACCGTGGCCGACGACAACGCCGCTCCGGACGACGACCGCGCCGACAAGAGGGTTGGGGCTCGTCCGGCCGCGGGCTTTTTCGGCCAGGCCGTAAGCCATCTCCATGTAGGCCAGGTCGCGCGCGGTTTTCATGAGAGCAGGGCCTCGACGAATTCGCGGGGCGAGAACTCGAAGAGGTCGTCCTCTCCCTCCCCGACGCCGATGAACCGGATGGGCAGGTCGAGCTCCTCGGCGATGGCGACGACGGCGCCGCC
>Ga0315273_10011042_pt1 | contig 11547 bp, 10 predicted proteins | sample YL17G02_0_MG_FD_205753 | JGI IMG/M metagenome (GOLD analysis project Ga0315273, IMG submission 205753) | Sediment microbial communities from Yellowstone Lake, YNP, Wyoming, USA - YL17G02_0 | ecosystem: Environmental > Aquatic > Freshwater > Lake > Sediment | place: USA: Wyoming | collected... | reverse complement strand
AAAAGCCCCCCCGTACTCGATCTGGTACGGCAACGAAAGGGCCTTGATTCCGAGCTCTTCACCCAGCCATTTTCTAATCTTTGTCGACTGATCCTTCAATATTCGATTGCCGGGTGTAAAACCTGAGACTTTCAAGCTCCACCAATCGAGTAAGGGATCTGATGCCGGGTGGGATAAAGCCCACACGAGCACAGATTTATGCTCTTCACGCCATTCTACACCCTTGAATTCATGGAAATCAAGCGATTCACGATCGTATTCTTCATAGAAAGGCTTTTTGCTATAAACCTTATAGGAGGGAGAAGCTTTCAAATCTTCGATTCGCGCAATCCCTGCCAACGAAGCCCCCAACTCTTTCGCCTTCTCGACGATGGTTTTCTCGATCTCATTACCGCTAGAATTCATGTGCTTGGGTCCTTTCTGGTTGATTGATAGAAGTACATACCTTCGATACTTTACGGAGGTGTGTCGGGATACGGTGACACTGCGATTTGCCCTTACCAACTCGGTCACTTTGCATGGTCGCTCGCAGGTTTCGCGTTCAGGCTGATCAGAGCATCGGCTGCAACCACCCCGTGACCTTCGGCCAGGAGCATCAGTGGGTTGATATCGAGCTCGATAATGGATGACGGGTCATTCTCTACCATGCCCGCAACCGCCAGGATGACATCTGCAGCGGCATTCAGATCGGCAGATGAAGCCCCTCTGAAACCGTTTAAGAGAGGTGCACACTTCAACTGACCCAATGCGTGCAACACATCCTCTCTAGTGGTCGGCAATAAGAGTGATACGCTATCTTTCATCATCTCGACCAGAATTCCACCGCCTCCGACCAATAGATACGGGCCGAATTGCTCATCACGAGCTACACCGACAATGAGTTCCGTCACGACTCCGCCGATCATTTTCTCGATCAGATAGGACTTGGAGAGGCCCGACATCTGCATCACCGCTGCCGAAACCTCGTCTGCGTTGCCAAGGTTGAGTCTGACACCCCCAACTTCGGTCTTGTGCGCGACGCCCAATGCCTTGACAACGACCGGATAGCCCAACGCTTCGGCCGCCGCTGCCGCCTCTTCGGCGCTGTGAACGACTCGCGACGAAGGGACCGGTACGCCGCACCGGGCGAGAAGGCCCTTCGACTCGACCTCGTTCAACACCTTGACGGGACCACCCTGTTGTTGACTGAAGCCCGTGAGTAACGGTGGGCTGGGGGGCCGGCTCCAGGCAGCGCCAATATCGACCGCCGCCTGGATACCTGCGAGCCCGGTATCGATGCCGGCAAGCATTGCAACGCCATCCTTCATCAAACGCGCCGCAACCGCTTCCGAAATCGTATCTGAAAAGGTTGCCAGCACCGCGCCCTTGGTGCCGGTCTGCCGGGCTGCTCGGACAAAACCCCTCTCGGCCCCACCCCAGGTCGACTGGTCACAAAGGTCTTCTCTTGGGTAATCGAGCAAACAAAGCGCTACATCGAAGTCTTCTGACAATAAGGCGGTAAAGTTCTCGGCCATCCGGTCCTCGTCATTCCAGTAGAACATCTGGAAATCGAATGGATTGGCGGCCACCATCCGCTCGTGTATCGTCGCGCGAAGGTCTTGAGCCACCTTTTCGGATAGCGGGGGCATGGTCAGGCTCGGGCCCATAGCGTCGGCGAGAAGCGTGAGATCACCGCCCGATGTGCTCATGGCCGCGATCCGGCCACCCTTCAATGGGCCGAGAACGTGCAACACCTTTAGCGCTTCCATGAGCGCTTCCAGAGAATCGACTCGAGCCACGCCAAGGCGCTCGAACAGAGCGCTCATCAGGACATCGGAACCGGCGAGTGATGCCGTATGTGATATCACCATTTTCTGAGCGATCTTTGAGCGGCCGGTCTTGATGGCAACGATGGGTTTGCCCAGCTCTCGGGCGACGTTGACTGCATCCTGGAAGGCCTTCGGGTCAGGCATCGTTTCCAAATAAAGCCCAATGGCTGTGACCCGATCCTGTTGGGCGAAGGTGTGGATCGCATCATGGAGATCGAACTTCAGCCTGTTTCCCAGGGACATCATGTAGGCGACGGGAAGGCCGCGCCGCTGCATGGTAAGGTTGAAACCCACGTTCGACGACATGGTGATAATGGCCACGCCTTCGTCGACCCGTCGGCCGCCTTGCTGGTCGGGCCAGAGCATCGCCCCGGTGAGATAATTGAGGAGCCCGTAGCAATTCGGTCCGACCAGGGGCATGTCACCCGAGGCTTCCAGAAGTTGCCTTTGGAGTTCGGAACCCTCCTCGCCCGCCTCGACAAAGCCAGTGGCATAACAGATCGCGCCGCCCGTATCCCGCGCCGCAAGCTCTCTGACAATATCAATGGTGAGGTTGCGATTCACACCCAAATACGCGGCATCGGGACTTCCCGGCAAATCCACAACCGAGCGGTAAACTTTGCGCCCCAGAATCTCCGTTTGCTTGGGATGGACCGGCCAAATCTCCCCTTTGTATCCCATGCGGTCGCTTTGGCGAATCACCTCCTGGGCCTGCACACCGCCGAAAACGGCAATGGAACGCGGATTCAAAAGACGCTCAATTGACATGTGTTGCCCTCCCGGCGTAAGCTTTGTTATTCTTCAATGTTTTCACTAAAGCTGGCACAAAGACTCGGCAATCTTCAACCACGCCATAATCCACCTGCTCAAAAACAGGCGCTTTAGCATCATTGTTTATTGCAATCATTATTTTTGCCGCAACTACACCCACCATATGTTGCAATTCTCCTGATAAGCCGACGCCAATATAAACTTCCGGATTTACCATTTTCCCACTTTGACCAATCATGGTCTCCAATTCCGTCCAGCCTGCATCGACTGCAGGCCGTGTTGAACCAAAGCCAGCATTCAACGCATCTGCCAATTCTGCAATTTGATGCCAGCCATCATGATCCCCGGCTCCGGCTCCTCCAGCTACGATCACTGACGCGGATTCCAAAGATACACCTTCAGACTTTTCTACCACAATTTCCAGAGTCTGGGCGCGCAACTGGAACCCTTCAGGTACATCCATTGAAATAATCTCGCCCGATCTGGTTGAATCCAGTACCGGGTTTGGAAATACACCATTAGCCACAGTTGCCATCTGAGGGCGTTTCTCAGGGCAGACAATTGTGATCATTCCGCCATAAGCCGGGATCTTCTGTTCCAGGATGCCTTCGTTATTTATAATCAGATCGATACAGTGAGCAGTTAGGCCGGCCTCCAGTTTAGCTGCAATGAGCGGCGCCAATTCTCTCCCCATAAACGTGGATCCAATCAGCAGGATTTCGGGGCGGTGCTCAACCATCAACGTAACAATTATTTCTGTGTAAAGTTCAGCCTGATAGGGAACGAGAGAATCTGAATCTCCCTGAAAAACCAAATCTGCGCCTGCCTCGACTACCTCTTGAGCGACGTTTGCCAAGTTCTGCCCCAGAAGGAGGGCCCCTACCTTGGAACCAAGCTTATCGGCTAGCTGTCGAGCTTTTCCTATAAGCTGTAGGGACACAGGCTGAATCCCCCCCTCACCTTGTTCAGCAATTACAAACACAGAAATCCTTTTCTCTACCATTAGACCACTCCCACATCAGACAGGATTTGAACAAGGCGTTCAACCTTTTCTTGCAAGGTACCCTCTAACATCTCAACCTTCCGTCGGCTCTCCAAATGAGCCATCTCTGTTACGTAGGTTGGAGAACCTTTCAAGCCAATACGCTCTACAGGTATTCCCAGCTTCTCATGGTTCCATTCCGTGATTTCCTTGCTACGAGCCTTCAGGATGCCAGAGAAACTAAGCGGCTTGGGTTGATTCAAATTCCTGGTCACCGTAATCACAGCGGGCAACTTGAGCTTAACCTTCCTGTATCCATGTTCAAAGTCTGCTTTTACAATCCACTCATCTCCCTGGTCTTCGACAATTTCGCGCACCATCGTGACGACAGGCATGTTTAGAAAAATGGCAATTTCAGGGCCGACCCATTCCGTTGCCCCGTCGCTACTTGCCATTCCGCAGAAGACGACATCCACCGATCCATTTTTTTCAATCGCCTTCGCAAGTGTATAGGCCGTTGCATAGGCATCCGCTCCCGCAAATGCAGAATCGGTAAGCAGGATGCCTTTATCAGCTCCTAATGCCAGGCATTCCCGGACGATATTTCCCGCTGGAGGTGGGCCCATACATATCACTGTAATATGAGCCCCAGATTTCTTCTTCAATTGAAGCGCAGCCTCCAGGGCGTGGTTATCCAACGGGTTTATGACCAGGGGAATATCCAGGCGGGGCAACGATTTTGTTGCCGGGTCAATCTTGAGCTTGGCCGCGATGCTTGGAGCTGGTACTGCTTTGACACAGACAACGAGGTTCAACATCGGTATTCCCTAAAAATTTTTCTCACTGCATATACTCATTTGATTTATGAAAGTGCCCATCGTGCGATGATGACTTTCATAATATCTGAAGTACCTGCAGACGGGCCAACCACAAATGAATCCCGCAGATAGCGGGTTACAGGAAATTCTTCCATGCAGCCATATCCACCGTGAATATCCACTGCCATTTTGGCAGCCTTCTGAACCGCCTCAGTGGTGAAATATTTCGCAACGGCAAACTCATTACTGGTACGCCCGCCTTTTTCCTGCATTGCAGCGGCACGATAGCCTAACAGACGTCCAGCCTCGAGATCAATTTTCATCTCTGCGATCTTGTTCTGGATTGTCTGCAAATTGCTGATCGGCTTGCCATAAAGGATGCGTTCGTTGGAAAACTTAACAGATGCATCCAAACACGCCTGTTGTAACCCTAACGCACAACCAACCATCCCTCCACGTCCCACATCGCCAATGGCAGCCATGGCCACCTTGAGGCCTTTACCTTCCCCGCCAAGGACATTCTCGGCTGGCACTGCAACATCTTTCATCTCACTTTCACCGGTATTGCAGCCTCTCATTCCGACTTTATGTTCTTCATGGGTGGGTTTAAAACCTTCCATACCTTTTTCTACAATAAAGGTGGTAAAGGCTTCAGGATTACCCTCATCAACAGCCAATATAACCTGGGCATCGGCGATGTGTGAGTTGGTAATAAAACATTTTCGGCCATTCAGGGTATAGGAGCCCTTCACTTTTTTATACCTCGTGCTGCATCCCTTTGGATCAGAACCTCCTGATGGCTCTGTTACTGCAACTGTTGCTAATCGTTCCCCAGTTGCAAATTTTGGAAGATATTTCTTTTTCTGCTCTTCCGTACCAAATTTTATGAAAGGTTCAAAGCCGAGACCAAAAACCTGGTACATCATGGCAGTCGCGACCGAAACACGGGCAATCTCCTCGATAGCTATCAAACGGGCGACATAGCCCATTCCCAATCCGCCATATTCCTCAGGGATGGTGACAGCGAACATTTCAGCCTCAGCCAGTTCCTTTACCACTTCATCCCAACCGCGATTCGTCTCTTCCATTGTCGGCACATGCGGGGCAATCTTTGTTTCAGCAAATTCCCTGGCCGCTTTGCGGAACAACTCCTGTTCCTCGGTGAAAGTGAAATCGATCATTTTGTTTCTCCTTTTAGGTTTGTGAAAAATTTGAATTCATTGCGAATAACATTTGGCAATCCTTTATCAGCATGCCCCTTGATAACAATCTGAGCCCGCGCCACCGCATCAAAATCGCGCAGCATTCCCCTATGATTTCCCACAGGGGTTCGTACAGCATCTACAATGACAACTTCTTTCATTTTACGATTCTCCTTTTCCAGACATATTTTTTTGCCTTCCGTCCTCTTCAATATTAATTACTCTGCACTACGACGGCGGGCCAATTCATTCAGAATCTCGGCGTGACGCTGCCTGGTGAGCGGGTAGAACCAAGCCACAACACTGGCTGCGGTCAACAAGAGTGCCGGAAGCACCGACATGAGCAAGCGGATGGTAGTCAGCGCGCCCGGCGATTGGGCTTCTGCCCCTTCGATGTAGCCCGACCAGGCTAGTGCAGGTCCAACCATCGCCAGCACCAAGCCGATGGACAACTTGCGAACAAAAACGCTAAAGCCGGAATAGATACCTTCCTGCCGTTTGCCGCTCATCAACTCGTCCACCTCCAACACATCGGGGGTCATCGCCCTGGGCAGCAGGTGGGCGCTGCTCACGCCAAACCCGGTCAGGGCGGCGATGATGTAGGTTAGCGTAACCGCCCCCTTGGGTACTAACAAGATGCCCAACATAATGATCGCCCAGGAGGCGCTGGCGATGATAAAGGCGGTTTTTTTCTCAAAGCGGCGCGACAGCCAGGACACCACCGGCAAGAAAAGCGCCTCGCTGAGCAGGATGACAGCCAACACCAAACTTGCGTCTCCCATCGACATGCCTACCCAATAGATCAAAAAGTAGGGAAAGACAGCCGATGCCAAATCCACAGGCATCCAACTCAATAGACCCATCGCCAGCGCGTAGCGCCATTCCTTATTACGCAAGACGTAGCCCAGCCCTTCCCGCAAACTGGGCGCTTCTTCGACCTGGAACTCGGGCCGTTCCCGCGTGCCCAGGAAAGTAATCCACATTGGCAGAACGAAAGCCGCGCCTAAGGTGATGCCTACAGTTTTGAATGCAGCGCGTTTGTCACCCGGAAAATTAGGAAAGATGACCTCGCTCAGCACTATGGCAGCCACCAACCCGCCTACGATAGAGACAAACATCCGAAATGTGATCAGCGAGGTGCGTTCGTCATGATCCTGTGTCAATTCGGGGGTCAGCGCATCATACGGGCAGTCCACGAGAGTAAAGGCTGTGTCGTAGAGAATGTACATTAAGGCAAAATAGAGGCACAGCAACACCTGATTTTGAATGGGGGGAATGATCCACAGCAGGGCAAATGAGATGCCAAAGGGCAGCGCGCCAAAGAGCAAATAGGGTCTGCGGCGGCCCCAACGGGTGCGGGTGCGGTCAGAAAGTGCGCCGATCAGCGGGTCGTTAATGGCATCCCAGATCTTGCCCACCAGAATGGACACTCCAGCCAGCACGGGGTTCAACTTGACAACCTCAGTGAGGAAAAAGAGGTGCCAGAAGGGAATGATCGTTCCTGCCCCGACCGCGTCCCCCAGTGTGCCGATGGCATAAGCAGATTTGGTCCAAAATGAGAGTTTTTCACTCCGTGCAGCGGTTACGTTTGTCATCACTTCGACTCCTTATTTGATTCTGACATTCTGTTTTTCGAGCGCCTTTTGAACTTGCCGGACATCAATCTCCCTGCACGTCACGTTATTTTTGAGAGAGATGGCGGCAGCTACTCCTGCGCCTTGCCCGGTGACGGCGCAGCACATCGTCTGGCGGGTGGCGGCGTGGGATATTTTATCTCCGCCCACGCTGCGCCCGACTACGAGCAGATTCTCCACCTTTTGTGGCAGGCAGATTCCGTAAGGCACCTGAAAGTATCTGCCCGTGGTCGGCAGGATGACGATACCGTAGGCGTCCAAAAACTCGGGGAAGATTCCAATCGAGTCGTTGAAGCGCGCCTCATTCCTCACATCATGCCCGGTGATATTGTACGCGCCCACGATCCTCCTCGTTTCTCGTACACCCACCGTGGAGCCAAAGGTTCTGAGCACCGCGTTCTCAAAGCCGGGCTTGTATTTCCGCAAAGCGTTCAAAGCCCATATTGCCCGCTGCCGCCCTTCGATCTCGGCTTTTGTCAAGTCCCACACGTCAGTTGCGTCAATACCTGGAATATCAATCGCGTTGAGATTTTTCACCTCTCCAAAAGGCGTGACCGTAGTCCATAAACTTGCTATCTTAACATCCTTGGGAATCTCCCCAGCTTCCGTGGCTTGGTTGAATGGCTCCACCATGTAAGAACTTATCTCGCCATCTTCTTTCCCCGATGTCTCTTTGGCCCAATCTCGTATAAAAGAGAGCTTTTGCGCGCTGTGCCCCAGGAATTTACCGATATCTACGCCGCTGCAGCCAAAGTTCATTGACACTTCCATCAATTCATCTTTTGGAGCTTTGTAGTATGGAGCGCCAGCATGATACGCGATGTCCGCATCCCCGGTGGCATCAATGACCCGTTTAGCGAGTATTGCCTGTCGACCGGATTTGCTCTCCGTGATGATACCCTTGATGGTGTCGCCCTCCATGATAACGTTGACGACGAAGCAGTGTAAAACGGGGATGATACCGGCCTCTTGGACCATTTTGTCGGCCACGTACTTGAACATATCGGCATCCAGAGTGGGCGATGATGGCATTGGATTTGGCAGACTCGCCAGTTTCTCAATCGCATAGCTGCGCGTGTCGGCGTCCAGGTACTCGAGCAGATCTGACTTTTGGGCAGCGCCCATCTCTACGGCGCGCTTCTCGAACTCGACGCCGATTCCTCCCGCCTCCACCGTTTGTTCGTACCGGTACCAGGCGATAGATGCCACGTGCGCCTGGGTGATGTTTCCGCCAAAACTACCATACCGCTCCACGAGCATGGTGGACACCCCCTCTCTGGCTGCGGCCAGGGCGGCAGCCAGACCGCTGGGTCCGCTTCCCACGATTAGTACGTCTGTCTCTGCCATTACAGGAATTGTTCTCGCTGGCTCTTGGATTTGTTTCATGAGCGGGAGTTTGTTTTCAGTATTCATATTAGTCAACCAGTGCCTGATAAACGGCTGTCCTAAACTCTTTGCGGATTGGATATGTCTGCGATGGCAGATACTGAGTCATCAAAATTGCGATCATGTCTTCCTTCGGATCGATCCAAAAAAAGGTTTCTGCGTACCCGCCCCAGCCGTGATCGCCCGCCGAACCCATCACACCGGTTTGCGCCGCGTCTAACATCACGCCAAAGCCCAAGCCAAATCCCATACCCAACATTGGTTCCGCACCTTCAAACGCAATGGGGAGAAGCGCCGCAGGCAAATGATTACAGGTCATTAGTTCTACGGTTTTGGGTCCGAGCAGTCTCAAACCGTTTAACTCGCCTTTGTTCAATATACATTGGGCAAATTGCAGGTAATCGGCAGTCGTGGATACCAACCCGGCTCCGCCGGAATGTAGTGCCACTGGGGGCAGATATTCGCTGGAATCTGGCAAATCGAGAACGCCAAAATTGCTGTCCGGAGTTTTGCCATACAGGGTGCAAAAACGACTCAACTTGGACGGGTCAATATGAAACGCAGTATCCACCATTCCCAACGGATCAAAGATTTTCTCCTGCATGAAGTCAGCCAGCGGCATGTCGGATAACACTTCCACCAGATAGCCGACCACATCGGTGGCAACGCTGTAATGCCATTTTGTGCCTGGATGAAACATAAGATGAAGACTGGCAACGCGCGTCACCGCTTCTTCGTTGGTAATCTTGTTGGTGAAAATGCCCGCTTCATCGTATAACTTATCCACGGGAGATTGCGATTCCGTATAGCCTCCGTAACTCAGCCCGGCCGTATGGCGCAACAAATCCTGAACCGTCATGGGGCGGATCGGAGACTCCAATGCGCCACCCGTGCCCCAGACCTTCACATCCTTGAAGGCAGGAATGTATTGGCTGACTGCTTCTGTCAGGTTGAACAGCGATTCTTCATACAACATCATCAACGCCACGGAGGCAATTGGCTTGGTCATGGAATAGATACGAAAAATCGAATCCTGCGACATGGGAGTTTTTGTTTCAAGATTTTGATGTCCGTAAGTTTCGCAATGCACAACCTGACCGCGCCGCGCAACGCATGTCACCATTCCAGCCAGTTTTCCGCTCTCGACATAGCGGGTCATGAGGCTGTGGATGCGTAATAATCGTTCTGAAGAGAAATCAAGTGTGTCAGGGTTTGATTGCTTCATCGGTTCACGAACCATTCATTGAGATGAATTACTCACTAATCCCTTACCTTCCAATCACCATCCCGCCATCAATGCGGATCACTTCCCCTGAGATGTAACTGGCCTCGTCCGAAGCCAGGAATAGGTAGAGATTTGCGACCTTGTGCGCAACACTTGCCAGGGATGCGCCGCTATTCAAGGCCATTTCAATGATTCTCCAATCTAATTCTTGAGATTTCTGAGTGGTCAGCATGTTATCCATGTCGGGTGTTAATTATTTTCACAGTTCCATCTTCACGGACTTCCAGCCAATCACCATCCTGTACAGCGAGCAGGAAGTCTTCCCCAAGTTGATCTACTGTACAAATACGATGATGAGTCCATATATCTGCCACGATCAAGCCGCCAGCTGCAAGAGAGTCAATAGAGTGTGCAAACAGCAAGGCCTTGGGAGCAACGCCTAAACTTGCCACTCTTTGCCAGACCGCACCTGCAGACGTAGATCCAGAAGTCTTGGGCAAGCAAATAATCTTATCTATCATGTTTCTTCCATACAACTCGCTATTGCCGCTATCGGCACATTCTGCAGACTTTGCATCATCATGTAGGCTATTAAAAAAACTAGCATAGGCGTTGAAGCCTCTTCGAGACACGAGGGCTTCCCCACTCAGGTTTGCCGGAAGCACTGCTCTACCAGTGAATGTTCTACCCATATCTACTCTCATTCAACCCGACCCGTTACTAAAGCTTCAACCAAAATCTCATCAGGTATGAAGCGTGCGGTCGTGTAAGCCCTGAGCTTGGTTGAATTCGTTAGGATTGGCCTGCCTGAACATAAGCAGGTTTCGAAGATCGTTTCACTGCAAGCCGGGCTGAACTTAATCCCGGCTTCTTTTAGTTGAAAATACACCGATCCATCTTTTTTGAATAATTCCAACACCTTCGGTGCAGCACAGAGAACCGTATCTATCTCCAGATGCTTTTTTTTGTGTACCTGCAAAGCAACATGGATTGCATTGGCCCACCAATACAACTGGTGCAGACTCAGATGCGGGCATCCGATATAGCAGCGCTCCGGTTTGGCATTCTCATCTGTCCACAATAAGGGGAAAGAGTCAAACAATTTTTGCAGTTCGTGCTCATCAATCACATAAGTCTGAAATCCTTGTGCTAACAAATCCTTTCCAAAATCAACCGCTTCAGGTGTTATATTTTCTACATGGAAGAGGCCGACCGCACCGTACGTGGCACAAGCAGTGCCCATTTCCTGTAAGAAATCAGTGGTATCGGCATCCAGTTCAGGATTTAGATAACGATCTAGATTTACAATATATGGCACATCCTCGAGTACCTTCAGACCGATGGCTGCACCGAGCAATTGGGGGGTTGGCTGTTTCTCCGTCATGATTTCAACTAGCCAGGTAGCCTTGCGCCCCTCATCTGTAAGCAACCCCGCCAATGGTGTTTTGCCAACAATGTTGGTCAAAATATCCATAATGGCCCCATTGCGGTTCGTGCGCGCGCCTAAAACTGAATTTGCATAAACCGCGCAAGCAGATTCGGACCAGGCCAGGACCGCATCTCTCACCGGGATATTGCCAACTTCAGGTTGGTATGGATTGCAAGTGTAGGCATCTTGATCCCTCAGCCCCAATTGGATCATGAGCTCATCGTATCGAGCTTGATTACAATACATCGCCTCTATCGCAGCTTCTTCCTCGGGCCGCACAAATAAATTTTCA
>Ga0315273_10011041_pt1 | contig 11547 bp, 8 predicted proteins | sample YL17G02_0_MG_FD_205753 | JGI IMG/M metagenome (GOLD analysis project Ga0315273, IMG submission 205753) | Sediment microbial communities from Yellowstone Lake, YNP, Wyoming, USA - YL17G02_0 | ecosystem: Environmental > Aquatic > Freshwater > Lake > Sediment | place: USA: Wyoming | collected... | reverse complement strand
TCACCGATCCGCGCAGTCTGCCGGCGATCGGCGCGGGAAATGTCCGGATGCCCAATCTGGGTCTCGCGGAGTCGGAGGTGGCAGCGCTGGTGGCGTTGCTCAGCGGACCGCGGGAGACGGCGGCCAACTAGCCTCGTCCCACCCGGAGTTGGAGCCGATGCCCGGGGATGCCCCTGGCATCGGTGCACCTCCGGGTCAGGAGCGCCCTCATCTTCCGGCCCGAGCATGCGCTGGGATTCCGGATCCCGTTTCCACGCTGGCGACGGCGGCGGTGGTGCTTGGTGCATGGACCGCGCTGGGTGGATGGGCAGTATCGACCATGGAGAATCCCCCCGCCTGTCTTCGGTCGCGGGGCGAGTACCGGACCGAATTCACGGTGCGGCACCATGGGACGAATCTGTTGTCCGGTCTTCACCCCCAGGTACGGGTCTTGGATGCGGCCCCGGGGCGGATCCGCAGAGGCGATCACTGAACGGAGCTCACCCTCATCCCGGTGCCGGTCCTGCTGCCCGGAGCGAGCGCGCCGAAGCGGCGGGCTGCGGAGCAAAAGAAAGGGGGCGCCGCCGGAGCGCCCCCTTATTTGCAGCGAGCCCCTCCTTGCAGGAGTCCCCAGCTAACGGACTGGCGTGGTCGTCGCGGGAGGGGTGTCAGGTTGCGCGGGTGCAGGCTTGGGCCGCAACAGGATAATGGAACGGGTGTCCGTCCACAGCAGGATCTGTCCGGTGTGATCCTCCATGAGATCGCGGATCCGCTCGCCGATCCGCATTGGCTCGGCGAATACCACGCGATTCCCATCCAGCCTCAGCCTGAGTAGCTCGCCGCCGAGCAGGGCGGACACCAGGAGATCGCCTTTCCAGGCGGGGAACAGGTCCTGCTCGATGCGAATGACATTCGACGTACCGATGGATGGAACCCAGGCGTAGGTCGGGAGCGCATAACCGATGTGCTGTCCCTGCTGCGGATTGCGCGGCCAGGTCAGGCGGCCGTAGTTGGTCCCGTAGCTCACGTGGGGCCAGCCATAATTGACTCCCGGTTCAAGCAGGTTGAGTTCATCGCCGCCCTGGGGTCCATGTTCCGTCTCCCACACCTTCCCGGTCGCATCGACGAACAGGCCTTGGGGGTTGCGATGCCCGATCGTAAAGAGCTCCACCTTTCGGTCACTGCCCAAGTGGACCTTCAGCGTCTTGCCGTAGGACGCGTGAACATCGCTGACGTAATCGGGTGAGTAGACCACGCCGTTGAAACCGTGATCACCGATGGTGACGATGAACGTGCTGTCGTCCAGCAGCTGGATTCGCCCGCCTCCCTCCATCCCGCTGAATGGCCAGTCGGTAGCCGCCAGGGGCAGACAGGGGGTGCTTTCGTAGACTGTCTTCCATTCGTCGTCTAGCGACGTGGAGGCGAATTTCTCGGGAGTGGTCTCCAGCAGGGATACCCGCACGATCGAGCACCGTTTCGACTCATTCCACCAATGGTGCGACGCGAAGACCCGCAGTCGGCCGTCCCGTTGCTTGGTGCGGACGTCCATGATCCGGAAGAACTGGCCGGATTTGCTCCCGGCCGATGCCTTGTCGAATGCGGCCATGTTCAGCGGAACGTGCGTCGGCAGCTGCTCCACGATGGCGTCTTTGCCCTCCGGAAGCTTGACCCGGAACAGGTCGCCGTCCCCGGTAGCGACGAGATAGCCATCCTCGAATTCGAGAATGGACCCGAAGGCGGTGAACTTGCGGCCTGCCGGGATGACGTTCTGGTACCGCACTACGTCCATCCCATAGAGGGAAGTGCCGAGGAATCCGTTTGCTCGGCTGGCGGGTACGTCGGGGCGGATCACGACCCTGGTCATCGCCGGCAAGCCCAGGACGACGAGCGAGGTCAGAAGGCAGAGAATGGCCAGCGGTGGCAGGAACCGGGACAGCGTCGGATACAGCGTCAGGAGCGCCACGCCAATCGCGACTGCTGCGAGGAAGGCAGCTCTGGGGAACTGGTAGTCCAGGGTCAGAGCAACAATCGTGACCGCGCCGAACATCGCCAAGGCGATGAGCGCCCCATCCAACGAGCCGGCGGCCCGCGCTCTTCCCCAGCTGGCCAGCAGCACCGTGCCGGCCAAGTAGGCCGCGGCGAGGCCGCCGAACACCAGGATCAGTGGGCGCGTCATGTGCCAGGCAGGAGTGCCGAGGCGAAGGCCCGGCAAAGAGAAGAGCAGCAGAGCTGCCGCGAGGTGATACAGGAAACCCCATTTCGTCACGCGTTGCATTGCGTACTCCGTGTGCCAGCGGATGTGGACCGTCGATTCAGTTGCGTGGGCCGGTGGTCGTGCATCGTGCGAGAGCGATCGGCCGAATTGCCGAGCCTGACCCTAGAGATTCGCCACGCATGGTAGCAAGAAGCACGCCATTCAGCCAGCGCTTGGTGCCGCCCCGACCTTGGACGCACGGTTCAATGGTCTGGAGAGAATGAGCGGCGCTGGCGCGGGAGGTCCGACCCCTGTCATGTCTGTCGCCTCCACCCGAGGGGCCGCGATCAACCGACCGACGCGGGCGCCACGATGAAACCATCCGGGATACGCAGGCCGAGCTGCTGCTGAAGTCCCTCGCGGATGCGCTGCCGTCTCGCTAGCTTCGCATCCTCTCATGCGCTACCGCTACTACCTCTGTGACGTCTTTACCGACACCCGGTTCGGTGGCAATCAGCTGGCCGTGGTACCGGAGGCCACTGGTCTTTCGGACTGGCAGATGCAGCAGATCGCCCGCGAGTTCAATTTCTCCGAGACCACCTTCGTGTTTCCCGCGGAGGCGGGGCATACCCGCCGAGTGCGGATCTTCACGCCCGCGATCGAGGTACCCTTCGCCGGCCATCCCAACATCGGGACCGCGTTTGCCTTGGCCACCGAGGGGGCATTCGGCGCGATCGACGGATCGATCACGGTGACGTTCGAAGAACAGGCGGGGCTGGTCCCGGTGACTATTCGCCGACGTAACGGCGAAGTCCTCTGGTGTGAGCTGTCGGCACCCAAGGCTCTCTCGCTCGGGAAGACGATCCCCCCACCGACCCTGGCCGCGGCGGTCTCGCTGGCCGCCGAGGACATCGTGATCCGGACACATCTGCCTCAGGTGGCCTCGGTCGGGCTGCCGTTCCTGTTTGCAGAACTCCGTGACCGCGCGGCCTTGGCGCGAGCGCGGGTGGACATGGGGGGAATCGATACCCTTGTCGCCGCGGGGATTTCTCCTGACATCCTTCTGTATATCCGGAGCGACGACGAGTTCGATCTCCGCGCACGCATGTTCGCACCACTGGATGGGGTCCCGGAGGACCCCGCCACCGGCAGCGCGAACTGCGCCCTGGCCGGATTACTAGCGCACTACACGGGGACGGCCGACGGCAGCTTTCATTGGCGAATCGCGCAGGGGGTGGAGATGGGACGCCCGAGTGTCCTGGAGGCCCGCAGTGAGAAACGCGCCGGTACCGTCGTGGCCACCTGGGTTGGCGGGTTCTGTGTACTGGTCAGCGAAGGGCAAATGGAGGTAGACTAGTCCGGATGACCATCACTCCTGACGCGCTGTCGCCGTTGACCCGCACCTTCTGGCTCCATCTGGGGACATCGCTGCTCTGCGGCGCTTCCATCGGCCTCGAGCGCCAGCTCCGGGGCAAGGTCGCGGGTGTTCGCACCAGCAGTCTCATCTGTGTCGGGACCGCCCTCTTCGTCGCCATGGGGGCCACCCTGGCGCCCGAGCGCACCGACCCCACCCGGGTCCTCGGCCAGGTGGTCACTGGCATCGGCTTTCTTGGCGCCGGAGTGATCCTCGCTCGCGAGGGACGGATACTGGGAGTCACCACCGCGGCGGTAATCTGGATCCTGGCGGCGATCGGGTGCCTGGTCGGACTCGGGCTGCTCTCCGCGGCGCTGGTGACCACCCTGACCACTCTGGGCGTTCTACTGGGGGTGGAGGGGATCGAGAACTTGGTGGAGCGGCGCCGGGGGCATCGCGTGTCCCGGGAACTCGAAGGGATCAACGTCGAATAGCCGGAGCCGAATATGCTGGTCCAGATCAGACTCCACGAGCCCTCGATGTTGGCCGGGCTGGGACCGGTACCGTCACCGTCCCCACAGGCGCCAATCGGTGTTGGCCAGCTCTAGTCCAAAAGGTCAGGGTTCAGGTACGGCGCGGGCGGCCGCATCGCCCGCGTGGCGCCGCTCAACCGCCCCCGCAACGAGGTCTGTGATGTCGCGACCTGTCCGCCCCCTTGTTCTCGGTATGCTGCTGACCCGCTTCGCACTCGCCCCCCTGGCTGCTCAACAGGCCGGGACGCCGGCTCCCGCGAAGCCTCGGCCGGCGGCCGCGACCACCCGGAGCTGCGCCCAAATCCGTGCCGCCAAGGCGGCCCGCCCCCGGAGAAAGGCCGTCGCCGGTCCCAGCGTCGAGGGGATCACTGAGTACACCCTGCCCAACGGACTCCGGGTGTTGCTCTTTCCGGATGCATCCAAACCCACCGCGACGGTGAACATCACTTATCTGGTGGGCTCGCGCAGTGAAGGCTACGGCGAAACGGGCATGGCGCACCTGCTGGAGCACATGGTGTTCAAGGGCACGCCCTGCCACGTCGACATCCCCCAGGAACTCACCGAGCACGGCGCCAACCCGAACGGCACCACCTGGTTCGACCGGACCAATTACTTCGAGACTTTCGGGGCCACCGACGCGAACCTGGTCTGGGCGCTGGACCTCGAGGCAGACCGGATGGTGAACAGTTACGTCGCGAAAAGTGATCTCGAGAAGGAGTTCACGGTCGTCCGCAACGAGTTCGAGATGGGCGAAAACGACCCGGGGAGCATTCTCGAAGAACGGGTGATGTCCACCGCCTTTCTCTGGCACAATTACGGCAACTCGACCATCGGAGCCCGCGCCGATATCGAAAACGTGCCGATCGAGCGGTTGCAGGCTTTCTACCGGAAGTATTACCAGCCGGACAACGCGATCATGGTCGTGGCCGGCAAGATCGCCCCGTCCAGTACGCTCCGCTTGATCGAGGACAAGTTCGGGCGCATCCCCCGCCCGTCGCGCACCGGAGAGATGAAGATCTGGCCGACCTATACCCTGGATCCGCCCCAGGATGGTGAGCGCGAAGTCACCCTCCGGCGGGTGGGAGACGTCCAGGTGCTCACTGCGGTGTATCACGTCGCCTCGGGGGCACACCCGGATTTCCCGGCGATCGACGTACTCGCCCGCGTCCTCGGCAGCCAGCCGTCGGGCCGGCTCTATCAGGCACTCGTGGCCACCAAGAAAGCGGCCAACGCCTTCGCGTTCAGCTACCGGCTCAAGGAACCCGGCGCGCTGCTGGCCACCGCGCAGGTGCGGAAGGAGGATTCGATCGACAGCGCCCGCGTGGCCATGCTCGGCGCGCTGGATTCCGCCGTGATCAGGCCGCCCACTGCCGAGGAGGTGGAGCGCGCCAAGACCGAGATCGTCAAGAATCTCGAGCTGCTGCTCAACAACTCGGAGCGGGTGGCGCTCACCCTGAGCGAGTGGGCCTCGATGGCCGACTGGCGGATGCTATTCATCCATCGGGACCGGGTGAAACAGGTCACCCCGGACGATGTCCAACGGGTGGCCGCGCTCTACCTCAAGCCCAGCAACCGGACCTTCGGCACGTTCATTCCGACCGACAAGCCGGACCGGACCGAGGTCCCCACGACCCCCGACATCACGGCGCTGGTCGGCTCCTACCGGGGCGACACCACCCTGGCACAGGGCGAGGTCTTCGATCCGTCGCCCGACAACATCGATCAGCGGACCAGCCGCGTCACGGTTGGCGGCCTCGAGCTGGCGCGGCTGCCCAAGAAGACCCGTGGCGGTTCGGTGAACGCGAGTCTCTCGCTCGACTTCAACAACCCCGAGGGGATGAAGGGCAAGCGGGCGATCGGTCAGTTCACTGCCCAGATGCTGCTGCGCGGGACCAAGACCAAGTCCCGGCAACAGATCAAGGACGAGTTCGACCGCCTGAAGGCGCGGGTAAGCGTGTCCGGCGGGGCGAATGCGGGCAATGCACGCATTGAGACGATCAGCGCGAACCTGCCCGCGGTGCTCCGACTGCTGGGCGAGGTGCTGCGCGAGCCGGCGTTCGACCAGAAGGAGTTCGACGAGCTCCGGCAGCAGACCTTGGCCCAGTACGAGGAGAACAAGTCCGATCCGCAGGCGCTGGCTTTCACGGCGTTCAGCCGCTACCTGAGCCCGTACCCCAAGGAGGACCCTCGCTACGTGCCGACCATCGAGGAGTCGATCGCGGAAGTCGGTGCGGTGACGCTGGACGACGTGCGCCGGTTCTACGCCGAGACCTACGGGGCGGGGCATTCCCAGTTGGCGATCGTGGGAGACTTCGACCCAGCCGAGGTGAATCCGATCTTGAGCAGCATCTTCGGCGCATGGAAGAGCCCCAAGACGTACCAGCGCCTCGCTCAGGACTTTCAGGACGTTCCCGCGACGGCGATCAGCATCGAGACGCCGGATAAGGCCAATGCCATGTTCCTCGCCGGCATCAACCTCAAGCTGCGGGACGATGATCCCGACTACCCCGCGCTGCTCCTGGGCAACGAGGTGCTCGGCGGCGGGTTCCTGAACTCGCGGCTGGCTACCCGCATCCGGCAGAAGGAAGGGATCAGCTACGGCGTCGGATCGTTCGTCAACATCTCCTCGGAGGACCAGGCGAGCCGGTTCATCACCTATGCGATCCACGCGCCGGAGAACGCGCAGAAGGTGGAGGTCGCTTTTCGGGAGGAAATCGACCGGGTCCTGAAGGACGGGCTCACCGCCGATGAGATCGAGAAGGCCAAGCAGGGCTGGCTGCAGAATCAGCAGGTCGGGCGCTCCAACGACGGCCAACTGGCCGGGGACCTCCAGGGGAAGGTGTACCTGGGCCGGACCATGGCCTTTGACAAGGAGCTGGAGCGGCGGGTTGCCGCGCTATCGGCGGATCAGGTGAACAGCGTCCTCCGCAAGTACATCGACCCCGCCCGGATCACGGTCGTGAAGGCCGGTGACTTCGCAAAAGGGAAGGCCGAGCCGGGGAAGCCGTAGGGGCTAAGGCGGATAAGGCGGATGGGGGCGGCTAGCGCCTCATCCGCCCTATCCGCCTCTTCCGCCGCATCCACCTCCCCCCGTAGCTTTTGCTCATGCCGGCCCCATTCTACTACCGCGTCACCGACGGCATCCGGATCACGGTGCGCCCGGTCTACCTCCCGGAGCGATCCAATCCGCTGAAGGGGCAGTACATCTTCGCCTATTTCGTGCGCATCGAGAACATCGGCACTTTGAGCGCCCAACTGCGCACCCGCCGCTGGCGGATTCACGATTCGGCGGGCGAAGAGACCGTGGTTGAGGGAGAAGGGGTGGTGGGCGAGCAGCCGACCCTGTCGCGCGGCCAGGTCCACGAGTACCAGAGCTTCTGTGTGCTCAAGTCAGCCTCGGGATATATGGAAGGGGAATACTTCTTCCTCCGCGACGACGGGACCGGCTTCGCGGCGGAGATCCCGCGCTTTCACCTGGAGGCGAATGAGTCTGCGGAGCCGCTCCATTAGCGCCTCGCTGCCGGATCGTTTCGCACGCGCGCTCGCGGCCCTCCGCCCCGGCCGGACCCGGGTTCTCGTCGCGGTCTCCGGCGGGCTCGATTCAGTCGCGCTTCTCGACCTGCTGGTTGCGACCCGGGAACGCCATGGACTGGAGCTCACCGTGGCCCACGTGGATCACGGCATTCACCCGGAGAGTGCTCTGGTGGCGCACGAGGTGGAAGCGCTCGCCGGTCGGGCTGGGCTGCCGTTCGTTTCGGGCCGTCTGGGCATCGGCCCCGGTGCCAGTGAGACCCGGGCGCGCGCCCAGCGCTATCGCTGGCTGCGCGACACTCGCCGCCAGCTGGAAGCCCGCTGGATCGTGACGGCGCACCAGGCCGACGATCAGCGCGAGACGGTCCTGATGCGGATGCTGCGCGGTTCAGGCCCGCTCGGACTCGCCGGCATGCGGTCACGGGAACGGGACATCCTCCGGCCCCTGCTCGGTATCTCGCGGCGCTCTTTGGCGGCCTACACCCGCCGTCGGGCGCTCCGCTATTGGAATGATCCCGCCAACGACGATTCTACTCACCTCCGCTCCTGGATCCGGGGCACCCTGCTGCCGGCGCTGGCCGAACGGCTCCCCGATATCGCGCAGAAGCTGGATGAGACCCGGCGTCATGCCCGGCGGGGGCGGCAAGGCTGGGACGCGGCCCTGCGTGCCTGGCCGGGTTTGGCGCTTCGCGCCGACCCCGGCGAGATCTCCCTGTCCTGGCGGGCGCTCCGGGGACTGCCGCCCGCCCTGGCCGGAACGCTGACCGAGGCGTTGGTCCGCGCCGCCGGCGGCCCGGCGGGGCCGACTCGTGTCCAGCGTGGCCTGATGACACTCGAGGAAGCCCAGAGTGGGGCGACCGCGGACCTTGGGCAGGGATGGCGTCTTGAGCTCGCGTTCGACCGCCTGCGGGCCGTGCCCCCGAGCCCCCGAGCCGGCGAGCCACCGAACCGCCGCGCCGCCGAGCCGCCGAGGATCCTCGACCAACCCAGCGGCGAAACCGACTGGGGCTCCTGGCGTGTGCGCTGGAGTGTGGAAGCCGCACCGGCGGTCCAGCAGCGTGACGGTCGCACCGCCTGGTTCATCCTCGGTGCGCTGGCTCTTCGGTCCTGGCGCCCGGGAGACCGGCTCGCCCCGCTGGGGGGTCGGGGTCGCCGGCTGGCGGTCCGGTGCTTCCAGGACGCCCGGATCCCCCGAAGCGAACGGCAGCACTGGCCGATGATTGAGGGGCAGGGCGACCTGGCGTGGATCCCCGGGGTGTGCCGGTCCACCCGGCTCCTGCCACCGCCCGGCTCCCCTTCGCTCCGAGTCGATGTCGAGCCCCATGATTGAGCCCCGCGCCGGGGGGCGGGGCCTCCGGCAGGTGGTGTTCGAGGAGGCCGCCATCGTCCGGCGGGTCCGGGAGTTGGGCCAGGAGATTACCCGGGCCTATCCCGATGGGGAACTGCTCCTGATCGGGCTTCTCAAAGGAAGCTTCATCTTCCTGGCGGACCTCGCCCGGGCGATCGAGCGACCACTGCGGGTGGACTTCCTCGTCGCCAGCTCCTATGGCGTGGGAACGGCCTCCAGCGGGGAGGTTCGGCTGCTGTACGAGCCGGCGGCCCCCCTGGCGGACAGGCATATCCTGCTTGTCGAGGATATTATTGATAGTGGTCGAACCTTGGCGTCCCTGATGGACCGGTTGCGGTCGAGGGGGCCTCGGAGCCTCGCGATCTGCGCGTTGCTGGACAAGCGCCTCGCGGCCCCCTTCCCGGATCTCCGGTTCGTGGGGTTTACGGCCCCGCCGGCGTTTCTGGTGGGTTACGGCCTGGATCACGCGGAGGACTTCCGGCACCTCCCGTACATCGCGGAATTGGGTTGAATGGCCGAACGCATGCCTCCTTCGGCGCCCCGCCCCGACTGGCGGAGCCTCAGCAAGAACCTCGCGCTCTGGGTGCTCGTGGCGCTGGTGGCGATGGCGCTATTCCAGTTGATGAACAGTCAGCGGACCTCCGTCCAGGAATTCACCTACACGTCGTTCAAGCAACAGCTGGCGTCCGGCAACGTGAAGAACGTCACCGTGTACGACGGCAAGCAGCTCGAAGGCGAGTTCGTGAATCCGGTTCCCCAGGAGGGTCGCAAAGCCAAGGCCTTCGTCGTCCTGCTGCCGATCAAGGACAGCGAAGCGCTGCTCACCGAGCTGGAGCGGGCGAATGTGCCGATCTCGGCCAAGGAGCCGAAGATCGGGGTCGCCAACTTCCTGCTCGCCGCGCTGCCGTGGATCGTCATCATCGGGCTGTGGGTCTTCCTGCTGCGCCAGCTGCAGGCCGGTGGCAGTCGCGCCTTCAGCTTCGGGAAGAGCAAGGCCAAGCTGCTCTCGGGTGACACCCCCAAGCTCACCTTCGCGGACGTGGCGGGTGCCGACGAGGCTAAGGTCGAGCTGCAGGAGATCATCGAGTTCCTCAAGGACCCGGGCAAGTTCACCCGGCTCGGTGGCAGGCTGCCCAAGGGCGCGCTGCTCGTCGGTCCTCCGGGCACCGGCAAGACGCTGCTCGCCAAGGCGGTCGCCGGCGAGGCGGGCCGGCCGTTCTTCTCGATGTCCGGCTCGGACTTCGTGGAGATGTTCGTGGGGGTCGGTGCCTCGCGGGTGCGCGATCTCTTCGAGCAGGGCAAGGCGCACGCCCCCTGCATCATCTTCATCGACGAGATCGACGCCGTGGGCCGGCATCGTGGTGCGGGGCTGGGTGGCGGGCACGACGAGCGGGAACAGACGCTCAACCAGCTGCTGGTGGAGATGGACGGCTTCGAGTCGAATGACGGTGTCATCCTGATCGCCGCCACCAACCGTCCCGATGTGCTCGATCCGGCGCTGCTCCGCCCGGGCCGATTCGACCGCCAGATCGTGGTGGATGCGCCCGATGTGCGCGGGCGCGAAGGCATCCTGCGGGTGCACACCCGGAAGATCCCGCTCGCGGCCGACGTGGCGCTCGAAACCATCGCCAAGGGCACGCCCGGCATGGCCGGCGCCGACCTGGCCAACCTGGTCAACGAGGCGGCGCTGCTGGCCGCCCGGCGCAACAAGCCGCTGGTGGACATGCAGGACTTCGAGGATGCCAAGGACAAGGTCATGCTGGGCGTGGAGCGGAAGAGCCTGGTGCTCTCCGAGGACGAGCGGCGGCTGACCGCCTACCACGAGGCAGGGCACACCGTGGTCTCCCTCAAGACCGAGGGGAGCGACCCGATCCACAAGGTGACCATCGTCCCGCGGGGTCGCGCCCTCGGCCTGATGATGTCGCTGCCGGAGAAGGACCGCTACGGCCATACCAAGCAGTTCCTCATCGGCCGCCTCACGATCGCCTTCGGCGGCCGGGTCGCCGAGGAGCTGATCTTCGGACCGGACATGGTGACGACCGGGGCTGGCAGCGATATCGAGCAGGCCACGGCGATCGCGCGACGCATGGTGACCCAGTTCGGGATGAGTGAGAAGATCGGCATGATGGCCATCGGTGATCGCGAGCAGGAGATCTTCCTCGGCCGGGAGTTCGGGCAACGGCGTGAAGTCTCGGAACGGACGGCCCAGACCGTCGACGACGAAGTGAAGCACTTCCTCGACGAGGCCCACGAGGGCGCCCGCCGAATCCTCAACGAGAGCCGCGCGCTGCTGGATCAGATCGCCTCCGTGCTGCTCGAGCGGGAAACGATCGATCGCGAGGATCTCGATCTTCTGCTCAAGGGGAAGGCCCTGCCTCCCCTGACGCCGTCCCCCCCGCCGGCGCCGCCCGCTGCCACACTGCCCCCCAGGGCAGACACCCTACCGCAGCGGAAGCCGATCCTGGGGGCGCCTCCGGCCGAGCCGATGGGCGCGTGATCGCCCGCAGTTTGCCGCTGCACTCCCCGCGCGCGGTAGCCGAAGCGCTCCGCGCCCGGGGGATCGACGAGGTTCGCGCGGACGCCGCAGCGGGTGGGATGACCGCTGCGG